>Ga0207674_10001751_pt1 | contig 27757 bp, 23 predicted proteins | sample KBSCornC72_FD_184303 | JGI IMG/M metagenome (GOLD analysis project Ga0207674, IMG submission 184303) | Corn rhizosphere microbial communities from Kellogg Biological Station, Michigan, USA - KBS Corn C7-2 (SPAdes) (version 2) | ecosystem: Host-associated > Plants > Roots > Rhizosphere > Soil ...
GGAAGATACTGGCAAGATTCAGTATAAGGATATTTTCCGTCCATTCCTCATTTCCTTTCCCACAATATCTCATTACAATATCAACAGCTGGTTCATCATCTATTGAATAAACAATGTTGCCTTCACTCTTCGTTATGGTATGGTAGATCCCCAAAGGTTGACACCCGCCGGTAGCATATCCTTTTAGGCTGATCTTGTCTTCATTGAGAATGATAGCTACAAGACCATCATGAGAGATCCTTGAGTTGGTAAACACAAATGTGTCCATCACAGTGAGACTGCTAGCAGCGAGACCGCCAAATATGGTTGTGTCTGCGCCCGTCGATTCATGTATGCCCTCAATGATCTTTTCGCCATCTGTTTTTATTCCACCTGACGCAACAATAAAAGCAGGTCTTTTGAAAATGGTTATTCCTGCTTCACCAATTGACCTTGCAATTTCCTTCGTTGTATTGTTGTTGGTCTCCCTGAATTCTATTCTGAAATATTGTGGTTCTATCTCAAGTAACATTATGACTATAGAGATAGTGTCAAAATCATTGTCTATGAATTGTCCAAATGAAGATGCCCCAAACACAGCAATCCCTTTTTTGTCAAGCACATCACATAAGATCCGAACGTCATTTTGATCAGGCATAAATACAACGGCTAACGTTGGTCTATAACCATCAGTCATGCTTTTTTGCAGTTCCGTTTGAATTTCTTCTACTGACCTTCCTTTTATCGATTTAGCTTTCATCATTATTATTTTTGTCATCGTGTGCCTTCCGGCACGCATGCTTGTCGCAGCACTATTTTTCTTTTAAAGTTACCCAGCTGCAAGTGGTAGAGTGAAATTGTCTGTCATTTACTCCTTTTCCGTATTCACCGTAGGTAAAAAATCCGGCCATCGGAGTTTGCCATATATCATGCAGTCCCTCATTTTCCGAGCTGACCATCGGCCCTAATGCAGCGAGCCTTCCCGCGCATGAGAAAATGAGTAGCGCCTCTGCATCCGCATTACTTGACTTTTTTATTTCCTCTGCCTTGCCCAATACATCTTCAACGATCTCAAAATCCGGTGGCATCGAGAATTGAAGTTGTTTCCCCTCGGGTATAGGAAAATCAAGCTTGATCGCATTTTTTTCTTTGTTGACCATTAATGGTGTGCGGATAGCGGGGTCCCCGGCATCGATCGAAAGAAATGGATAATAAAACCCAATTTCTTCGAAAATTTTTAATGTTCCTTCTTCTGAAACTGGTTTTTTGCCGAGATATCTTAAATACATATCAAGGGCGGGCTGGTCATCAATTGAGTAAAGCCATCCATTCTCGCTTTTTGTGACCGTCCTTATTGTTCCAAGCGGCTTCCATCCTGAAATGGCCATTCCCTGCAAGCTCACTTTATCTTCATCCAACACCAGGGCTGCCACAGCGGCATCGCCCGACTGATCATTAGTAAAAACAAAAGTGCCGGTAAAACTATTATCATCACCCGCCATGCCTCCAAAGATCTTTACCTGGGAACCGATTACATGTGCAATGTTGTGAATGAGCGTTCCCCCGCTAAGGTATTCGCCCTTGATCGACACACTCGTGCTGCAAAGTATAAAAGCGGGTCGTTTGAATTTTCCGAGAGCGGCCTCAGCCAATTGTTTTGCAACATCTTTCAAGCTTCTATCGCCGATGTCTTCGAACAAGATCGTATACGCATCGCGGCGCAGGTCCGATAACAAAATGACAATTGAACCTTCACCCTGGTATCCATCAATAAATTCTCCCGACGAAGTTGCCCCTAGTATATCGATCTGCTCTTTACCTAATATTTCACAAACAGCCCTCCTGTCCTGCTTGATCGAGATAAAAATAATAGCAAGCGTCGGCTTGAAACCATCAACCAAACTTTGCTGCAATGCCAATTGGATGTCACCCGGGGAATTCCCTTTTATGGATTTTGCTTTCATGATATAAACCGGCTATTTCATTTTTGTTTTATCCATTTCAATGGTAGCGCCCGCCCAAAATATACCGAAGCTAATATTAAAAATGCGCAGAATAAGCAGGCAGGTTTGGTTGCTCATGTTAGCCGGTTTTGTCCCAAGATTAACTCCTTCGGTGGTTTAGAAATTTTCTTTAAGATACAAAAAGATGAACCGATGAAGGTTCAATTTTTCTCGCCACAATTTTTTTATCAAAGATTACCTTGATACAACTTCACCCGTGAAATCAGTGCATAAAAAAACCGTCCCGACAGGTCGGGACGGCTCGAAAAATTTTCAGTGGTCAGAGTTATACTACCGCTTCTGCAGCCCCTTGCTCAGGCAAATTATTTTTAACCGCTTTAATCTTTGCCGGCTTTTTCAATTCCTGTTTTTGTTTAGCTACTGCCTTTGCAATATCGGCCGCAAATAGTTTACTTGCTTTTTTGAGATTGCTGTCGAATTTTTTTCCTTTTACGCTCCTTCTGTACTCAGCCAGCGCGTTCGAAAATTTTTCGTATACTATCTTCCTGGCTTCTTTCTTAGATACTTTAGGAGATGTCTTTTCTGTAGTCTCAGTCATACAATATTATTTTAGTAGCCTAAATTTAATTGTAAATTAATATTACACAATGTTAAGTTTTTACTGAAATAATTTTTCGGTCTAACACCGTGGAAAACAGGCGTTAGCCATCATTGAATTTTTTTTCATAAACCCACTGAAAAACAAGGGCTCCCGTCTTGCAAAAATGAATTGATGATACTGAAACAGCATCTATTTTGGTTTGCGCCAGCGGAAGTGCGGGATTAGTTTTACACCATCAAAGCAGATCAAATCCGAAATCGGATCCTAACCACTGCTTCACTTGTTTGCCTCTCTTTTTTCTTCGATTGCCCTAAGCACAGTTCACAGATGGTTTGCTTCCTTGATCACTACAGTGGTGATTGCGCCATATTATTGATTTATTAAACCCATTTTTAACAAAAATGAAGTATTATGAAAACAACAATTAAAAAGTACGGGACCATTGCCTTAGCTCTTGCATTCAGTTTCATTGCAACTGTTTCATGGGCACATGATGGAGGAAACGATACACCCGTCGTTTCATTGACATACATTGGCCTTGTGCAAAATCAACCAATGTTCCAATTGGATCTTAACAGCGCAGAAGAAACAGACTTCTACGTTTCTATCAAAGATCAGTACGGCCAGGTCATCTACTCTGAAAAAATTAAGGCAAAAAATTTCACGAGAAATTTCCGTCTTGACACAGAACATCTTGACGATGCTATTCTGAAAGTTGAAGTAAGAGATGGTAACAAGAAGCCGTCGATATTTACTATCAACAGGAATACACGGTACTACGAAGAAACAAGTATCAGCAAACTCTAACTTGATCCGTAATTAGTATACAGGTGTTTTTTAGTAAGCCCCGCCAAAGGCGGGGTTTTTTTATTAGTTCTGGAATTGTCTTCGTATCAGGTTCAATGCACTGCCGGCCCTGAACCATTCGATCTGTTGTTCATTATAGGTGTGATTCAATAATACTTCATCAGTGGACCCGTCGCGGTGATGAAGGATCATTGTTAAAGAACTGCCCGGGGCAAATGAAGTGAGCCCAACAATATCTATCGTATCGTCTTCCTGTACCTTATCATAATCTGCCTTATCGGCAAATGTGAGCGCAAGCATGCCTTGTTTTTTCAGATTGGTTTCGTGTATCCTTGCAAAGCTCTTTACAATGATGGCGCGAACACCAAGATGCCTTGGTTCCATTGCCGCATGCTCCCTTGATGAACCTTCACCATAATTCTCATCTCCCACCACAACTGTGCCGATACCCAATTGTTTATATTGACGTTGGGTTGCGGGCACCGGGGCGTATTCGCCGGAGACCTGGCTCTTTACAGAATCAGTTTGATCGTTAAAGAAATTGATTGCCCCGATCAACATGTTGTTGCTGATATTGTCAAGATGACCCCTGAATTTCAGCCACGGCCCTGCCATCGAAATATGATCAGTTGTGCACTTGCCTTTCGCCTTGATCAATAATTTTAACCCCGTAAGATCTGTGCCTTCCCATTCAGTAAAGGGAGCAAGCAACTGCAGGCGTTGGCTATCAGCCTTTACAACTACTTGTATAGCGCTTCCATCTTTTGCAGGTTCCTGGTATCCCGGATCGTCCACAGAAAAACCTTGTGGCGGCAATTCAAAACCTTTGGGCTCCGTTAATTTTACCTCTTCGCCCTTATCATTTTTTAAAGTGTCTGTGATTGGGTTGAACGCGATGGTGCCCGCCATTGCGAGGGCGGTCACAATCTCCGGTGAGGCAACAAAAGCATGTGTGCTGGCGAGACCATCATTTCGTTTCGCAAAATTCCTGTTGTATGAAGTTAGAATTGTGTTTTTGCGGTTGGGATCATCAATATGCCTCGCCCATTGCCCGATACACGGCCCACATGCGTTGGCGAGCACAACACCTCCAACTTCTTCAAACTCCTTAATGAAACCATCCCGCTCAATGGTATAACGAACCTGTTCACTTCCCGGCGTAATGGTAAACTCGCTAACAGCTTTCAAACCTTTATTGATTGCATCTTTGACGATAGAAGCCGCGCGGCTCATATCTTCATACGAGGAATTGGTGCAACTACCAATCAATGCCACTTCCAATTTTGACGGCCAGCCTTTCTCCTCAACAATGGCTTTCATTTGAGAGATCGGTGTCGCCAAATCGGGAGTGAAAGGGCCGTTTAAGTAAGGCTCGAGTTTATCGAGGTCCAAATACAAAACCTGGTCATAATATTTTTCAGGATCATTATAAACTTCCTGGTCGGGTCGAAGATGCTCACGAATGCCATCAGCCAATGCAGCAACTTCCTCCCGATCTGTGGCGCGCAGATAAGCGCTCATTTTTGAATCGTAAGCGAACAAAGAACATGTAGCGCCGATCTCAGCTCCCATGTTACAAATTGTTCCCTTTCCTGTTGCACTTAGACTGTCAGCACCATCTCCAAAATATTCAACAATTGCACCTGTACCACCTTTTACAGTCAACTGGCCGGCTACCCATAGTATTACATCCTTGGCGCTGGTCCACCCACTTAACTTCCCCGTAATTTTTACACCGATCAATTTTGGCATTTTCAATTCCCATGCAAGACCCGCCATCACATCAACAGCATCCGCGCCTCCCACCCCGATAGCGATCATTCCCAAACCACCGGCATTCGGAGTGTGAGAGTCTGTTCCGATCATCATGCCGCCCGGAAAAGCGTAATTCTCGAGCACTACCTGGTGAATTATGCCGGCACCTGGTTTCCAAAAGCCAATTCCATACTTATTGGAAATACTTGCTAAAAAGTCATAAACTTCTTTATTGACATCGATCGCGGTAGCAAGGTCCTTTGCAGCTCCCACCTTTGCCTGTATAAGATGATCACAGTGCACTGTAGAGGGCACAGCTACTTTGTCGCGTCCGCAAGTCATGAATTGCAAAAGAGCCATTTGCGCTGTTGCATCTTGCATGGCCACGCGGTCCGGTGCAAAATCGACATAATCTTTGCCTCGTTGGTAAGGTGTCTGCGGTGGCTGAAATGTATGAGAGTATAGAATTTTCTCCGCGAGAGTCAGGGGTTTACCTGTTAATTTCCGGGCCGCTTCAATTTTGCCGGGCAGTTGAGCATAGACTTTCTTAATAAGATCAAGATCAAATAACATGACAACAAATTTTTTGATTTTGGATTCGGGATTTTGGATTGCGGATTTAAAAAACTTCTTTGTAAAAAGACATTTACGAACAGGGACCTGCTATCTAAAATGGGTCAAGGCATTGGCGGCCCTCAAAAATCTTAAATCCAAAATCAGAAATCGTAAATTCTAATCGGGTGCGAATTTAGTTAAATAACAACCTTTAAAAAAATCAGTTGAGATAAACGGCAAAAATTTTCCCTCTCATCTTAAACATGTGTTGATCTTTTGTTGCAATAAAAATCAAAAATTTTTATATTAGCTACATGAAGAGACTTAAAAATTTCGTAGAGTGGCAAGCTTTCGGAGTCTGTTCGGCGATCGGTGGAAAGCTTGGCATTGCGACCAGCCGCATTCGCATGTGGTTTATTTATATTTCTTTTCTCACGATGGGTTCTCCCATCATTATTTATATGGTGCTGGCTTTTTGGATGAACATGAAAAAGTATATGAAGGCCGCGAAGCGAAACCCCTGGTATTATTTATAGTTCAGAAACTCATTTGATTTCAAAGGGGTAACACTGTCAGGATCCTTCGGGCAAATGACGGGACCTTGCCTCCATGTAATGGCAAAGTGCATTGATAATTGATTGCTTAAGCTCGCCTATCTGTCCATTCGCTATAGGCAGGGCTGATTGAAAACAGCCTTCTTTCTCCATAATAATGTGATTACCATATAATAGCCGTTCCAGGTCGCCATTCATAATTGTAACACTGTACAATTTCATTTCTCCATTGTCCTTTGTACGAATGAGTGCGTAGTACATTCTTGACCGGTATATAAATTCCAATGAAATGATATTGTCCATTTTTGAAATAATTTTTAGTTGAGAATTATTGTTGCACACGCTGATGACTTGCGTTAGTACAGGCAAGGTTGCATAAATCTTCAGTCGTGATAAATGGGGAATAAGTTTGAGGCAACCTCAAACTCACTTTATGTAGTGCACAGGATATTGTATAAGGTCAGTAAGCAAAGAATTTGCCATATAATTTTCATTGGGTAGACATGAAAATAGCCACACGATAATCAAGCATTATCGGGAAATTGAAAAGAAAAAATGATCCCGAGTGGAATCATTTCCCTACTTCTGATTGTAGTTTCAGATGTAAAAAACCAAAATGGCGACAACAGAAATTTCTAAAATAGAAAGATACCTCCTGTCAGATAGCCACCTTTTTCTTATCAACAATTTCTATTCTAAAATAGGTACGGTAATTTTCTTTGACCAGCGCCAGGATCACCCGGTCGAAATCTGTCGCAGAAAAATTGCCAACTTGTCCATCCTGCGATTTGATCGCACCACTGATATGAGTTAATATGCCGGCGGTATTATACGTTGGTGCATCAAAGTTCAATTCATAACCTTTTTCCTTCAATTGCCTTTTGAAACCTTCCAACTGTCCGGCTGTGGTATTTCTTGTGATTGTCATCAGTATATCCATATCTCCAATGCCGGGACTTACATCATTGTCAATCACCTTGACAGGCTTTGTTGAAGCAACCGGCGTGATAACAGTGGCCGCCGAACCCTTCATTGGCGTTGCAGCTTTGGCTATTATTATCGTTTCGCCAGTAGTTGTCACTGTAGCCGGAGCAACCACCCCTTCAATACTCTCCCCACTCACGGTGACGGTTTCACCAGTTGCGGTGATAGCTGACACGGGTGCGAGTTCATCAGCATTGGCGGCAACTGAAATTATTTTCCCGTAGTTTGTTTCAAAGTTTTGCCTTTGAACTGAATCGGTAAGGTCGTACTCTTCCGTTTTCCCGTTTCGCAAGTGGATAACGGCTTTTTTATCTGTTATTTCGAAATGATCGCTTGAACGATCGTCTACTTGTTTTTTATTCGCCTTTGTTTTTGGTATCGTGTCATCATCAGTAACCGGTACAGAGGGAAATGCAATCTCCAGCGGTTCATTCTTCAATTGTAACCTGCTTGAATTTGCTCCATGCTCTTTTTTACGGAATGCAATAAGCAATACTGCGACCAAAGGCAGAATAAAAAGAAATTTCAAAATGTGCACGCGGGCGGTTCTCATTTTGTTCATCATGGCTATCCGTTTTTTTAGTGAAGAAAAATTGAATTGTGAGGCTATACTGAAATGGTTGTTGCCGATCACTTTTAAAAGCAGGTACTGGTATTCCTTTTTATTCATCCCACTTTGCAGCACTTTACTATCTGCAATGAACTCGAGGTTCTGGCGGATAGCTCTTCTCAATAGCCAGACAAATGGGTTGTACCAACTAACAATGCAAAGAAATTCGCTCCACAAAATATCCAGGCTGTGGTTCTGTCTTACATGCACGAATTCATGACGGACGATCTCCTGCAGCTCATCTAAAGAATGCAATTTCTTATTTATGAAAATAGACTTGCCAAACGAAAAAGGAATAATGTCAGCTTCTACGTGATAGATCCTTGTTTCATTTTCCGAGAGTAGTTGCGCTTTACTTTTTATTTTTAAAAAGGAGAAATACTGGATGATCAGTCTTATCAACAAAACAAATGCTCCCGCTACAAGAATAAAAAAACATAAGCGCCAATTGCTACACTCATCCTGCCCAACGGGAACTGTGTCCTTACCTGCAGGAATAGCAGCGCCATAAAAATCGATGACCGGTACAAACTGCATGGCCCGGTTGTAACGCTGCAAACCATTCTGAAATAAAGGAGTGACATTAAAGAAAGCGACAAAAAAAGACAAACAGGAATAGCCCAGCAGGTACCATCGGTTCAAGGCATAGAATGTAAGCTTACGGAGTACAAAATGATAAAAGAGATAAACAACTGCGAGGCTGATCGATAATTTTAAACTATAAGCAAATAAAACCGACATAACGAAAAAATTATTGGGTCAACTGTTTCCTTTTTCGATCATTTGAATGATCTCCTTAAGTTCCTTTGCTGAAAGTTTCTTCTGCGCTACAAAAAAATTGACGAGTTCTTTATAAGAATTATCAAAGTATTGTTTTACCACTTTACCCATGAATTTCTTTTTGTACTCAACGTCACTGATAAGGGGTTTATATAAATAAACATTTCCCACCAAACGACTGCTGAGATAACCTTTCTTTTCCAAATTCTTGACGATAGAAGCCACAGTGGTATAAGGTGCAGGGTTATCCATGTTATCCATGAATACTTTTATATTGGCTTCACCTGCGCGCCAAACCGCCTGCATAGTTTCTTCCTCAACGTGAGTGAGTTTTTCCATATCTACGAAAGTTTCGTAAATCTACAAATAAATCGTAGATGGCCAAATTTTTTCCATTATTTCTCCTTATAAATGGGACGAATGGTTGTCCGGAGCTAATTAGTTCTTCTTTTTCCGGAAAGTCCGAGGCATCGGACGGGAAGACGTTAAGCAAATTTTATGTAGATAGGAAGAAAGTGCAGGCACGAATGCCTGAAGACACTAAGTAACTCCAGGGTCTTTGTTACTTGGTGTCTTTGTGGCAATTTTTTTCCCGCTTATTAGTCTAGCATCCTCATTACTCAAAATGACTTTAAATCAATTCCTGGAGTTTTGAAATAACCTTATCGATCTCTTCTTTCGTATTGTGTTTACAAAAAGAGAAACGAACTGTTACAAGATTGGGATTATTATTGATCGCCTGGATAACATGAGAGCCCTGGTCGGCACCGCTGGTACAGGCGCTTCCACCCGAAGCACAGATATGATTAATGTCGAGATTGAAAAGGATCATTTCTGATTTTTCTGTTTTGGGTAACCCTGTGCTTACGACCGTATAAAGGCTTCTTCCCTCCGCATCTCCATTAAACGTAACACATTTCAGATTCTTCCTGAGTTGCCCGATCATGTATGTCTTCAATGATTGGATATAACTACTGTCCTTTTCAAAATTATTCATTGCCATTTCGAGCGCCCGGGCAAACCCTACAATCCCATAGACATTTTCGGTACCGGCACGCATGCTCCGCTCCTGTCCGCCACCAAAAATAAATGGATGGATCTTTACATTGTCATTCACATACAGTATACCCACACCCTTCGGCCCGTGAAATTTGTGCCCGGAACCTGAAATAAAATGAACAGGAGTTTTTCTCAGGTCGAGTGGATAGTGACCAACAGTTTGCACACAGTCCGAGTGAAAAATCGCGTTATATTGTTTGCAGAGATTGCCAACCGCATTCATGTCGAGTAAATTGCCGATCTCATTATTTGCGTGCATCAGTGTAACAAGACAACGTTCTTCATGCGACGCCAGCTGCTGTTCAAGATCCTCGAGGTCAACATGACCATCCGGCAAAAGTTTTACGAAACTTAAAGTAGCATTCCCCGAACCGTAATGCTCCACCGTATGCAGCACTGCATGATGCTCGATGGGCGAAGAAATAATGTGCTTGCAACCAAGATCATTAATGGATGCAGCGATCGCGGTGTTATTGCTCTCTGTTCCACCACTGGTAAAAAATATTTCGCCCGGATGGGCATTTAATAACCTCGCCACTGTTTTTCTTGCTGTTTCAATGGCCAGCCTCGTTTCCCTGCCATAAGAATAAATGGAAGAAGGATTCCCGAAATGAGTGGTCATATAGGGAAGCATTGCCTCCAGTACTTCCCTGTCCAAGGCTGTCGTTGCAGCGTTATCAAAATAAATTCTATCCATTTACCAAAATAAATTCTATCCATTTACCAACATTCTGAAAATTGCGGCGCAAAGATAAGGATTGACGGGCGTTTGATGCTGGTTTTATTTAGTGAATTGTCAAAACCCGCCTGTAAATACAACGCAAGAATTATTCAAGATGTTGTTAGAAAGCCTATATTGATTTTGACGAAACGTGAAGTTTAGTAACGTATATTTATATTAACCGTGAGACCAAAAAATTCGACGGAGTATGAACCCATTCTGGCAGCAAATAGTCATTCAAACCACCTTAAAACACAAGCGGGATAAAGTTGACAAGTATCAAGAATATACTGACTATGAGCTCGCGAAGGGATGGCGTGAATTCAAGATCAGTTTGGTCCGTCTTATACAGGATATTGCCCTGATTACGATGGGTATATTTTCAGCAGCCTTCGGCTTCAAAGGCTTTTTACTGTCCAATCGTTTTATTGATGGCGGAGCCACAGGCATCTCACTTTTGATATCAGCTCTGTCTTCCATACCCTTGTGGGTGTTAATCATCTGTATTAATATTCCGTTTATTATTCTCGCTTTTAATACCATAAGTAAAACTTTCGCCATCAAAACTATCCTTGCGATCTCGGGTTTGGCGCTTGTTCTTGCTACCGTAACATTTCCTGATGTGACGAAAGATAATTTGTTGGTCGCCGTGTTTGGCGGTTTCTTTCTTGGCGCGGGCATCGGCTTGTCGGTCAGAGGCGGAGCAGTGATCGACGGAACGGAGGTGCTTGCAATCTTCCTGAGCCGTAAACTGGGAACAACGATCGGTGATATCATCATTATCATTAACGTTATCATTTTTGGTGCTGCCGCATATTTTCTTTCTGTTGAAATCGCATTGTATTCAATGATCACATACCTGGCAGCTTCACGAACGTTGGATTTTGTTGCAGAGGGTATCGAAGAATATACAGGCGTCACCATCATTTCCTCGCATAGTGAAGAGATAAAAAAAATGATCATTAATTTGCTGGGTCGGGGAGTGACTGTCTACAACGGTAAAAGTGGCTTTGGCAAAAAAGGCGAAGCGAGAGACATTGAAATAGTCTATACTGTCGTGACGAGATTGGAACTAAGCCGTCTGAACACGGAAATTGAGAAGATCGATCCCAACTCGTTCGTGGTGATGAGCAGCATTAAAGATACCAAGGGAGGTATGATCAAAAAAAGGCGGCTCAAACATTAACAAGCTATGCCTGCTTTCATAGATATCACTGAAAGAAGAAATTTAAACTTATTGCTAAGCATCCTTCAACCCCAAACTCCTGCCTTGTGGGGAAGAATGAATGCTCAAAATATGATTGAGCATTTGGTCGAAGCAGTTGAATACACGAATGGAAAAAGAGTTGCCGAGTTGCAAGTCCCTGTAGATATGGCAGACAAACAAAGGAAAGATCTTGTGAATAGTGATTTTGTTATCCCGAATGACGTAGCTGGTTACCTTCCGGATGCAACAAAAGCCAAGAGATTCAAAGACCTCAGCACAGCCATAGATGAACTAAATAACGAACTCGATACGTTTGAAACTTTTTTCAAGACTGAAGGCGCAACGGCGATACATTTTGAGTTTGGCCCGATGAATCATAGAGAATGGATCATTTGGCATGGGAAACACTTCACCCATCACTTCAAGCAATTTGGGCTACTTTACTAATTACGCATTATTAATCACTAGCGTTCTAAACATTCTTTTTTTGTCTGAATGCGGGAAGACGTTAATTGCATTTACGTCCTTCCTACATCTCTACTGTCTTCCCGACCATATTAAATAGAGGTTTGAATTGGTTTGAAACCCTTGATAATTGCAATAGCACTACTGATTACTCACCATTCACCATTGACCATTCACCATCACATCAATTCCTTAATATCCTGCATTAATCTTGATGCGATATTGTTGGCTTTCATTTCGTAATCGCTTTCAGCATAAATACGAATGATGGGCTCTGTATTTGAAGTGCGCAGGTGCACCCAGTCTGTATCGAATTCTATTTTCAAGCCGTCGTCCGTGTTAACAGGCTGGTTCTTGTATTTCTTTTTTATTTTTTCAAAGATCGTTTTAACATCAAACCCATTTTCCAGTTCGATCTTATTCTTTGAAATAAAATAATCGGGATATGACTGTCGAAGCGATTTGATCGTTTTATTTTGAATGGCGAGGTGAGAAAGAAATAATCCGATCCCGATCAAAGCATCACGTCCATAGTGAAAATCAGGAACGATAATACCTCCATTTCCTTCGCCGCCGATAACAGCATTCACTTCCTTCATTTTTGTCACCACATTCACCTCTCCTACGGCAGATGGAAAATATTCGCCTCCATGTTTGATCGTGATCTCCTTCAAGGCTTTTGTGCTGCTCATATTGCTTACCGTGTTTCCCTTCTTTTTGGCCAGCACATAATCGGCCACTGCTACCAACGTATACTCCTCACCAAACATGCTTCCATCTTCGCACACAAAACATAAGCGATCCACATCCGGATCAACGGCTATACCAAGATCTGCATCTTGCTTTACTACTTCATTACTTAGTGAAGACAAATGCTCAGGCAAAGGTTCGGGGTTGTGAGCAAACCTGCCATTTACCTCTTTGTTTAATACAACAACATCATTTACCCCAAGTGCTTCCAGTAGCGCTGGAACAAAAATGGCACCGGTGGAATTAATGGCATCAATGACAATTTTAAAATTTCTTTTAGCAATGGCTTTTGCATTCACCATCGGATAGTTTACCGCCGCGTCAACATGCTTTTGTAAATAGGTGTCATTGGTTGTGATCACTCCCATCTTTTCGACGGTCGCAAAAAAGAAACTTTCATTGGCTGCCTTTTCTAAGACTTTTGCCCCCAGGTCAGCAGAAATAAATTCCCCTTCCTGGTTCAAGAGCTTTAGTGCATTCCATTCTTTTGGATTGTGACTCGCTGTAAGGACAATTCCGCCATCAGCGTTCTCCATTTTTACAGCGATCTCAACAGTAGGCGTCGTTGATAATCCAAGGTCAATCACATCAATACCCAATGCGATCAAAGAATTGCAAACAAGATCGCGGACCATCTTTCCGCTCATGCGACCATCGCGACCTATTACAACTTTTGTAGCGGTAAATTTATCCTTATGCTGTTGCTGGATGATGCTGCCAAATGCTGCGGCAAACTTAACAATATCAACAGGGGTAAGACTGGTTCCTGGTGTTCCTCCTATCGTCCCTCTGATCCCGGAAATACTTTTGATCAATGCCACTACAAATAGTTCAAAGGTTAATGATTATATTCGATTAATCGGGGTAACAAAAATAAGAATTGTAAAGGGTATAATGGTTTGATTCCGGAATAAATTTTTGGCCTCATAATCAAAAGTTCATCAGTTAAAATAATCAATGATATTTGTTGAAGAAAAAATTCTATGGCGCGGGTCATAAATAAGGAATGGTTCAGGGATTGGTTCAGTTCACCTTTTTATCACCGGCTGTACTTTGAACGTGATGAAAAAGAAGCGGAAAAATTTATTCAAAACCTGGTGCATTTTTTACAACCCAAGCCCGGCAGCACGATGCTGGATGTTGGCTGCGGAAGAGGTCGTCATAGTTTCATACTCGCAAAAATGGGATTTGACGTGACAGGCTTTGATCTTTCTTTTGAAAGCATTGAGTATGCAAAGCAATTCGTCCAAAAGGACTCCTTCGGAGAAAAAGATAATTTGACTTTTTACCAGCATGACATGCGTTATCCCTTCTGGGTAAATTATTTCGATTGTGCGTTTAATTTCTTTACCAGCTTTGGATACTTTGCTACAAGACGCGAACATGATGATGCCATGCGAACGGTTGCGACGAGTTTGAGGCCGGGTGGAATTTTTGTGGTCGATTATTTGAATACACATTTTGTGGAAGACCACCTGGTCCATAACGAGGTGAAATATATAGACGACACTTGTTATCAAATTCATCGCTGGCACGATGAAACGCATTTTTATAAGAAAATAATTATTAATGATGTGTCTCTTGCTATTCCGGAAGAATACACTGAAAAACTAGCAAAATTTTCCCTGGGCGATTTCACAGATATGCTTTCTTTCCAAAACATGCAGGTACTCGAGGTCTTTGGGGATCATAGTTTATGCCCCTATGATGTAAGAAAAACTCCACGTTTGATCATTGTAGCAAAGAAGAAAGGAAGTAATCTTTCTGGCGAAGAAAAAAGATTATACAGCGATGGACGACAGACGGATGCTTTGACATAGACCTTAAGGCTGTCCTCCGGCACTTCAACATCCTTCTTTAAGTACACACCAAAAGTACACACCAGGCGAAAGCCGTCAACAGCAATATTCATCGCTCATTACTAATTACATAAAATTTTGATCCTGCCGCGCACCTCCTAAAATTCAAACCATTGACCATTGATCACTCACTACTCCGCCCAGCTCATCACATAATCCTGGTTTTCTATCTCCAGTGCATCTTTTGTCAACATAAGTGGATGAAAAGTATCCACCATTACCGCCAGCTCTTTTGTTTCTTTAGCTCCAATACTTTTTTCAACGGCTCCGGGATGTGGCCCGTGAGGAATACCTGCAGGATGAAGTGTGATCATCCCTCTCGTTACATTTTTACGACTCATAAAATCGCCATCTACATAATAGATCACTTCATCACTGTCAATATTGCTGTGGTTATAGGGAGCAGGTACTGCTTGCGGGTGGTAATCAAATAAACGCGGGCAGAATGAACAAACTACAAAATTGTTTGCTTCAAAAGTTTGATGAACTGGTGGCGGTTGGTGCACTCGACCTGTGATGGGCTCAAAATCATGAATAGAAAAAGCAAAAGGATAGCAATACCCATCCCAGCCAACGATATCAAATGGATGTGTGCCATAATGCAAACCGTACAGCACTCCTTTCTTCTTCGCTTTGATCAAAAAGTCCCCTCTTTCATCATAACTGGGCAAATTCTGTGGCGGACGAATATCTCTTTCACAATAAGGAGAATGTTCAAGCAACTGACCGTATTTACTTAAGTATTTTTTTGGAAACCGAATCGGGCTAAATGATTCAACAATAAATAACTTGTTATTGGCGTCTGCAAATTGAATTTGGTAAATAGTTCCGCGGGGAATAATGAGATAATCTCCATAGCCAAAAGGCAATTCACCATACATTGTTCTCAGCATACCCTTTCCTTCATGCACAAAGATCAGTTCATCAGCATCCGTATTCTTGTAAAAATAATTGATCATATTTTCCTGCGGTGCGGCCAGAACAAGATGACAATCGTTGTTAACCAGGATGGCTCTTCTGCTTTGTAAAAAATCCTTTTCCGGTTTTATTTTAAATCCTTCAAAACTGCGGTGCTTCAGCATTTTTTCCTCGGCCACCGCCGGCGCTACATTCAATTGAGGTTCCGTCTTAATGATCTGTGTCGGCGGATGGTAATGATACATCAGCGAATAATCGTTTGAGAAACCCTCTGTTGAAAATAGTTGTTCCGAAAAAAGTTTTCCATCCGGTTTACGAAACTGGGTGTGACGTTTATGAGGAATGTTTCCTAATTTATAATAGTAAGGCATGACACATTTTTGATTTTAGGTTGTGGAATTTGGACTGTCGCAATGTTTTCATTTTGTGATTACTTTCCGTGTCCGCTCGCATTTTTCTCCGTGTGCCTTTGGTAAAAATATAAACCACGAAGAAGCGGGGTACACGGAGGTACATAGAACGATTACAAAAAATCCAATTCCAATGTTGCCAGGAGAAAAATATATTTCCACTTTCTTTTATCGATCCAATATGTGAAGTTTCTGTGGAAAGGCATATTGCAAATGTACATATTTTAGATGGCCATCTCTTGCGTTGGCTACTGCTGGCGAGAGCGATCATTCACAGCTGCTTATTTCCACACAGGTATCTTTATAATACTATCATTGTACCATTTTATTTGCAACGGTGTAGTAGCATCCTGTATTGTTTCGTCGCTAACATCTTTCCCGGTTCCATAATTAATCTGAGCGCTGGAATTTTTATTGATATTCAACACAACGAGCAAACGGCTCCCTTTACTTAATTGCCGGCACACCATTCGTGATCTGTCAAACGAAATGGATTCAATTTTTCCTGGCGTTAATAATTCTCTTTTGCTCATATCCCTTGCATAACTCGCCCTGCCCAGGTAATACGATAAATGAAAATACCTGCCGTCGGGCATTATTTCAAATAGCGTGACGCCGACATCCATGTCTTTTTTGTTGATGCTTGCTTTAAGCACGCCTTCAAACATTCCATTTATAGATATCGGCCCATCAAATGGCTCACTGATAAAGAACAATCCATTTGTCGTGTCGGTTTGCTGCTCGATGATCGGGTAAGGATAATAATCATTGTTGTTGCTTGTAGTACGGTCAGTAAAATTTACTTCCTGGTCAATAAAAGAGGAATTGCCCGGTTTCTTTAAAGACAACTTGTAAAAGTATCCGGATCTTTCATTGGTGAGGTAGAACGACAGCATTTTGTTGTGCATCTTTTGCAATGATGAAGCATGTCTCCATTCATTCTTCCCCATCACCTCGTAGTTGATCTTGTCCTTCAGGATTGACGGCCTAGGCCGATTCTTTATTATATGATCGAGCCATTGATAAGTTATTTCTCTTGTATCGATCAAAGCCACAGGGTCCACAGGATAATCTCTTAACACGGGCACGCCACCTCTTTGTGCTCCGAAATGATCATACGGCCCAATAATTAAATAATGGTTTGCCTTTGGATTGTACTTGTAGTGTTCTCTTAAATAATGCAATGCTGAGATCTGTCCATCATCATAGTAACCAGTGATCGTCAACACCGGAATATTTATTCTGGCATACTCTTGTTTGTAGGGCACCATGCTTTGCCAGTAGTTGTCATAAGCTGGATGCTGCAACCAACGCTGCAACCATTTATTTGGTGTGCCGTCCACACTATCAATTTTCCGGTATGCAACGCCACTGCTATACCAATTATTCTGCAACGAGTTCCAACGTTGGGGATCGCTATAGATTTTGTTGTCTACATATTTATTGTCAGTAACATAAAAAGCCCAACCGTAATTGGCATTCAGGAAAATGTTGTTCTCCATCGGCAATCCCAATCCGGGAATGGCTGCCACATAAGGCACAATTGTTTTAAGTGCCGGGTGTAAATATTTTGTAGCTGCCCATTGAACAAAGCCGGTATAACTTCCACCGTACATTCCAACCTTACCATTGGTCCACGGTTGTTTAATGATCCAATCGATCACTCCATTTACATCCTTTACCTCATGTTCGTAAGGTTCGATAGAATCAGGGCTAAGTCGTTTCCCACGGGTATCAACAACCACTCCTACGTAACCATGAGCCGCCGATTGCATCGCTTCGTAAAGATTTTGATCGAGGTCGGAATAGATTGTAAAAAACAGTGCCGCCGGCTGGGCAATACTGATATCTCTCTTTCTTACTACTACCGCTGAAAGAGTGGCACCTTCTTTTATCCGTATCAATACACTGTCTTCAATGATGTATCGCCTGGCAGCGTCTTCTTTCAGCAATCGTTTCGCTATCGGTTCAATATTCTGGTAAACCATTACCATATAATAATTCTTGCACAGGTCGATCGCTTCATTCATCGCAAGACTATCCTTTTTTGAAAGACTCAATAATGAATTTTGCAAGCCCGATTGAAGTTCGTCAATACCGTTTCGTGTCAGGAAAGCTGTGTAAATACGTAGAACCTTTCCATCATCTATTCTTTGAAAGAGATCTGTAAATCCCTGCTCAAAGGCCTTTGCGAAAGATTCGTTTGTCGCGGCCTGTTTTAATTTTGCTCTCACATATAATTTATGTTGCACAGCAACCAAACTCCAAAACTGGGGATCTGTTTCCTTCGACGCATAGCGAAGAGAATCTAAGGAGAGATCTGCCCCGGTGTATTTGCCTGCAACTACCTGTAACCTGAATATGGTATTGAGTGAATCGTTGCCATTACTCTCTTTATACTTTACAATAACCTTAGTCGCCAGTATTTGCATTGCTTTCGCCAATTCCGCACTGTCTGTGTAAGCGCCTTTGGGAAAATAGAAGTTTTGACCGGGTGAATAAAAATGAAAACCAAGTAGCAATAAAAGACCTACTGTTTTTCTCATACCGTGGCTTGTCTTGTAATATTTAAGGAAGCGAACAAAAATTACTATCTATAAAATTAGGAAATACTAATTTCCATTTTTATAAATTATGAAATTAGCGACAGTCGGTTTATTGATCGTCGAAGACAGAAAATTATTACTTGCTTACAGCAGGAATAAACGATGCTTCTATTTGCCCGGTGGAAAAATAGATAAGGGAGAAACAGCGACCAGGGCCCTCTGTAGGGAAATCGCGGAAGAATTGAATGTAATGATCGGTGAACACGAGCTCAAATATCACACGCATATTACAGCTCCTGCTTATGGAGAAGATCACGGGATCATCATGGAGCAGGACTGCTTTTTTCTTCGTCGAAGTATAATACCGCAGCCTTCCGCTGAAATCGGGGAACTAAAATTTTTTTCTTTAGATGATTACTTGTCAGAAATAAACCGGGCGCCCGGGGCGGTGATGATCCTTGAGCTATTGCAGAGAGACGGGCTGATCGATTAAATTTATATTTGATAACTTACAATTTAAAACTCCGGCCGTTTGGCGAAATTGCATTTGTTCTAAAGCAAGCTGAACAAATGCGAGGGTATAATTTTTGAGACTAGATTTTTTCTGAAAATTTTTCAAATCAAAATCAAAGGAGGTTTTATGAGAAAAGGCCTATTCTTTTCGTTGGGAGCAGTGTCTGCTGTTTCACTTTTTATTGTATCATGCGTAAAAAATATTCCTCAAAACAATTGCAGCCAGGACGAGCTTGTTGCAACTGTTACAACATTTGCATCGGGCTTGAACAATCCACGAGGATTGACATTTGGTCCCGATGGATCTTTATACGTGGCAGAAGGTGGTGTCGGCGGTACAAATCCTACGGCGCCGGAATGTGACCAGCTAGGTTACACCGGAAGCAATGTTGGCGCAAGGATTTTGAAGGTCGCGCACAATGGTGAACTAATGACGGTTGCCGATAATCTTCCCTCGAGTCAGACATCTGCAGACGAAGGCAGCCTGATCAGCGGTGTAGGTGATGTGGCATTTCTTGGAAACACTCTCTATGGACTCCTTTCGGGAGCAGGGTGTTCACACGGAGTATCTTCAGGGCCTAATGGCGTCATCAAGGTGCATCATGACAAAAGCTGGGAGCTGATTGCAAATCTGACCGCCTGGCGATTGAGTCATCCCGTGGCAAATCCTCCCATCGATTTTGAACCCGACGGCACGTGGTATAGCGTCCTTGCCGTGGGTAATGATCTGTATGCGCTGGATCCTAATAATGGAGAATTAGTGAAAATAACAGCCAAGGGTGAGATTAGCCGTGTGGCCGATTTTTCCGCCAGTGTCGGTCATATAGTTCCGACGGCAATGGTATTTCATAACGGCAGTTTCTATGTTGGAAATCTCGATGTTTTTCCGATCACTGGAAATTCAAATGTGTATAAAGTCACTCTTGCAGGCGAGATAACTGAAGTAGCAACTGGGTTTAGTACTATCCTGGGCATTGACTTTGATAAGGCCGGTGGCATGTATGTTCTTGAAAACACAACAGGCAATCCCTTCCCCACTCCCGGCACGGGCGATGTAATCAGAATAGATCACAATGGCGCACGTCGTGCAATTGTAACCGGCCTTAACCTTCCAACTGCAATGGCATTTGGGCCCGATAATAAATTGTATATCTCTAATTGGGGTTTCGGGCCACCTGCAATCGGCGGCGGTGAAATATTGAAGGTGTCATTCAGTTGTCCAAATGATCACTCGGGACATAACGGCTATTGAATACAAAATCGCAGAACAATGAACTTCAACAAGAGTCTGTCTTAAAAGAACCTTTTTATACAAAATGCCGGAAAGGCGGAGAGGCGGTAAGTATGATATACAATAGCACAAATCTTTCCGACTTCCCGTCTTTCCGGCAAATTTGACCTTTTGACACAGCCTCTTTTTTCATTTGCATTTTCGCATCTTTGCGATCATTGAAACAGATCGGTCTCATATCGGATACACACGGTTATCTCGACGAAAATGTCTTTAAACATTTTGAGACCTGTGATGAGGTTTGGCATGCTGGCGATTTCGGCCCGGTTGAAATTGCGAACAGGCTCAGATCTTTTAAACCTCTAAAGGGAGTCTTTGGAAACATAGATGGCCAGGACATACGAAGCGAATTTCCCGAACAATTAATTTTTGATTGTGAAGAAGTGAAAGTATTGATAAGGCACATCGGTGGTTATCCTCCCAAATACAACCCTGAAACAAAAAAAGAATTACTGGTCCATAAACCTCAACTGTTCGTCTGCGGGCATTCACATATTTTAAAGATTATGTACGACGAAAAAATAAATTGTCTTCATATAAATCCGGGAGCAGCAGGGAAACAAGGGTGGCAAAAAGTAAGAACCATCGTGCGTTTCGAGATCAGCGGAAAAGAAATGAAAAATTGTGAGGTGATTGAACTGGGGAAATAAGTTTTCTTAATTCTTTAAAATAAACTAACTTCTCTCAAACTTTCTGCAATGCAAACTGATCGCCGCACCTGGCTGAAGCAAAGCAGCTTTGCTCTTGCCGGCCTGGGGTTGATTCCAACACTTGCTCATAGTGAAGAAAGAAAATTTTATCATCACCCCACTGATCCAATCTGGCTTAATAGTAATGAAAATGCATATGGGCCTTCACCCTTCGCACAAAAGGCCATATTAGAAGCATACAAAAAATCAAACCGGTATCCGGACGATTATCTGCCCCTATTAAAGAAAAAGATTGCCGAACATTGGAAAGTGAGCACGGAAAACATTTTATTGGGTGCAGGATCTTCTGACATAATTGGTTTGGCGTGTCAGCATGTTGCAAAAACAAAAGGACATATTCTTACCTCGGAGCCTTCCTATAAAGTTTGGAATGGCCAGGCCAGTTCATTCGGACATTCATTTAAAAGAATCCCTTTGACGGACGAAAGAAAAACCGATCCTCCCAGAATTGTTGAAGCTATCAGCAATGAGACAAGAATGGTCTATTTCTGCAATCCCAATAATCCCACGGGAACTTTTGTCGAAGTGTCGCAACTAAAAGATCATACTGTCGCTGCCGCGCAGAAGACTTTTGTTTTCATTGACGAAGCCTACACAGAATATGCTGAACTGCCTTCACTCGCATCAATCGCGATCACTCATCCGAATATAGTTGTCGCAAAAACCTTTTCGAAAGTGTATGGCCTTGCTGGTGCAAGAGTGGGTTACGCTATTGCACATCCTGATACCATTCGATCGCTCGGCAGTTATCAACCCTGGCCCAATGCAGGTGTAAGCATGGTATCATGCAACGCTGCAATGGCATCACTGGATGACAAAGATTTTGTGACACAATGCAGGGGGAAAGCAAAGGCAGCAAGAGAAACCTGTTACGATTGTTTTAAAAAGCTTTCGATAGAATACATCCCTTCCTCTACCAATTTTATTTTATTCAATATTGATAAAATAAAAGGAGACTTCACAAACCTGATGCAGGCAAAAAACATTTATGTGCAATTCCGCGAACATTTTGGTGGTAAATGGTGCCGCGTCACCATGGGCACCACCGAAGAAATGCAACAGTTCTGTAATGCTTTGAAAGAAATAGTTTCTTAAAATAAGGCTGTCTCAAAAGTGGTCATTGCGTCCCAATAGCTATCGGGAGCAGTGAAGCCTGCGTACCGGCAGGCAGGCAATCTAAAAAAAAAATCATTGTCGACTATCAAATAGATTGCTTCGCTATGACAATTAGCGACTTTAGAGACAGCCTCTTTTTATGCAGGTTATGCCGTTTGTTCATGTGACATCATCTCATCCATTGCTTTTTTCATTTCTGATTCCGACACGTCTTTAGTATGAGTGGAAATGATCCATACATATCCAAATGGGTCTTCGATGCGACCACTTCTGTCTCCGTAAAATTGATCTTTTACGGGGATGACGAGTCTTGCTCCATTGCTTGTTGCTTTTTTCACGACAGCATCTACATCCTGGACATATAGGCAGAGGTTAACGGAATTGCCTCTAAGAGTTTGCGGGCTCCGGTTATATTCCAGGTTTTCCTCCGATAACATAATAACATCGCCACCTATTGTGATCTCGGCATGCGCTATCGTTCCATCGGGAGCATTAAATCTCGTCTTTTCTTTTGCACCCAAATTATTTACATACCATTTAATGGCCGCATCTGCACCATGAAATGCAAGTGCAGGTATGACCGCGTTGTAGCCTTCCGGCAAATGAGAAACTTTTTTCATGGTTGAAACATTTTAAGTTTGAAGAAAGAATTAAAGCCACAAGATTCTTGCCATGAAGAAACTTTAGAATTCGGTGCAAAACATTCACCACATAGGTACAGTTGGAACATAGGGACACATAGAAAGCTAAAAGTTTGAAAACAAGTTCACGAGAAATTCCGTTGAAAATCTATGTGTATCTATATGCCTATGTTTCTACCTGCCGGCAGGCAGGTGTGGTGAAGAAAAATTCAAATGATAACTTAGCAGAAGTTATTATAATTTTAATTTTTCAATTATCTCTTTGGATAATGCGGCTTTGGGAATTACTATACTGAGGGTATTAATGGCGAAATAAGCTTCAGAAACATTCACGTACCCGTCAAAAGGACCTACAAGTCCCCAGGAGTTCTTTACCATGAAAAATGTTTTCCCGCCTTTCGATTTTTCAACACCAGTGATGTGCATAAGATGATCATCCTGGGTGGTTAAATTTTCGTACAACTGCTGGCGGGTGTTTGCATCAGAATTTGCCTCCTTCATATCGGGATTGACCTGATCTTTCGCGTAAGAAACATTGTTATCAAGATTTAATGCCAGTCCCGTCTCCTGCATGAATCCTTTATTACTTACATCAGTATCCCATGCTACCGTATATCCTTTATCGATCGCATATTTTACAGCTTCTATCAATTCATTCAGTGGTAAATTATAAAATGAGCCATTCGCATAATTGTCGGGTACTTGTAAAATGAATGGTTGATAATACGGCTCATGAGTAAATGAAGTAAGACTTACATAATCATTCGCGTTAAAATGCAATACTTCTTTTGCAAACGAAACGGGCGTATAGGTTTTCCCATTGTAAGAAAACTCTTTTGGCGGCACTCCTAAATTTTCATCAAGGATCTTTACATATCCGTCCAACCAGCTACTTGAGATCGGTTTCTTCCTTAGAACACTGTCAAGGTATTTTTGCAGTTCCCCAAATAATTTTTGGTGATCCAAATTCTTTTCTCCGTTCAGTAAGCCGGTGTATTCGCTCAGCGGCACTGCGCCATACATTGTTACCGCACGAATTTCATCATGTCCCAATCCGCCTTCACCAAACTGCGCCCTGCCATTGCGAAGAATATAATTCTTTGCCTTCTCGATATACATGTTTCTCACAGTAAACATTTCACTCAGGTCCATCTGCCTGTTTTCCTTCCTGATCTCTTCGCTTTCGACGAGTGAGGTTGTCGCGAAACACCAGCAGGTTCCTGTCATCGCCTGGTTCTTAACCGGGGTGGCCTTCAAGGTTTTTACATCAAAAAACCGGGGAACTTGTAATGGAGCAGAAGTTTGAGCAAACAAAACAATAGTCGTACACAGAAAATAGCAAGCAATCGTTATTCTCTTCATGATCATAATTTATAATTAATAATTAAGTTTTACAGTAAATTTCTCTGTCTCTGAAATGTCGAGCGCATTCGCAGCTGCGTTGCTAATGCGGATATTTAAACCCTGGCTTTGTTTATCATTCATGTCACCAAGTAGCTTTGCATAAATGATCTTATTATTTACGGGATTAGTGATGCGAATGATGGTGCCGGCTTCGGCGCCGCTCATTAACACGTAATATTTTGCATCCTCCCACCCGCTCGCGGTCTTGAAAATGCCGGAAGTTACAGTCTCTTCTTTGCTTGCCGGTTGTTGTTTCACCTGTTGATCAAATGAAGCTTTAAAATATCCCTGCCCGGTATTTTTTATTTTCACCTCCTCCTTCGCTTGCACCACATCGCTGCTCTTTTTTGGTTGATCCTTTGGCTGAATCTCTTCTTTTTTCTTTTGCTCAGGTTTGTTATTCGCGTCATTGTTGACCTGATCCGTCTTTACTACCTCTTTCTTTTGTTCTGGTTTTGTGGTTCCCTCGGATTTTACCACATCCTTGTTTTCCTGCACCGGTTTGTTTGTTGTTCCCGTCACCTGTGACGGAGCGTTAACAGCCATTGCCTGCGTTTCGGCTGTCGTTAAATAGCCAACGACCAGTTTCGTTCCATTTGCAAGTTTATCACTTGACAAATGATTCCACTTGCGCAGGTTTTCCATCAGCACATTTTTATTATTTGAACTGACTCGGTATAATGTCTCTCCATTTCCGGTTACATAATATATCGGGATTCCCTTATCAGTTTTTTGAGTAAAGTTTGTATCCGATAGCGGTATCTTAACCGTTTGGCCAAGGCTCAGGCCCTTTGACATATCCAGTCCGTTGAATAAAGCGATGTGCTTGGGATGAACATTAAATGCGCGACCCATTGAATAAAAATTTTCTTTGGGAGTCACTTTATGATCGACATATAAACCTTTGCTACTGCTTTTTATCAACAACGTTTCGCTTGCCTGGGCTCGTAGTATAGTTGTGTTTAGAATAATGACGGAAAGCAGGATGATGTTTTTCATGAATCCGGGTTTATTACAAAGATGTGAAATTTTGAGAATTCAGGATAAAGAATATAGGATAGAGAATATAGAATGTAGAATATAACCCTTTCCTCATTCTGGATTCCGAATCCTATATTTTATGTTCTGCGTGGAATTTTGAGAATTTAGAATAAAGAATGTAGAATACAGAATATAACCTGTCCCGCCATCCTGGATTCTGAATTCTATCTTCTATCTTCTATCTTCTATCCTTTGAGAATTTAGAATAAAGAATGTAGATTACAGAATATAACCTGTCCCGTCATCCTGGATTCTGAATTCTATCTTCTATCTTCTATCTTCTATCCTCTGTATTCTGCTCCTTCAAATATCCTTTAATATTCTTAATTCCTTTGGATAATAGTTGTTAATTCTGTTCGGCAAGACATTTACCCACCCCAGCGAGTAATTTTTGTAAGAGACAAGTCTCCAACCCCGATCAGCATTAATGTGTTTCACGTCCTTCTTTTTTAGATAATCGATCGCTTGGTCGTAGCTCAATTCCAGTTTTTCAATATTATCCGAAACCAGCCCGCTCATGGCCAGGGCATGAACAGGAATTAATTTATCTCTCACCAATCCGCCGATCATTGTTCCAAAATAAATAACATGGAGGTAGCTCGACAAAAAATTTATATCATTTAATATTTTTTTCCGAATTGTATACACCGTGTTTTCAAATTTCACGAATTCATGATCAGTTTCGTTTATCCATCCCTTTACGACCTCCATTTCTTTTTTATCCAGCAATCCAATCTTTTTCCGGTGACGGCTGTCAGCCTCATCATCTCCATCTAATTTTTTAAGACAGGCAATAAAAAAACCTTCGCCCTTCACCTTATCAGGCCAAAAACGACACCCATTCGATGATTCAATAACATTCCAGGTTTTGTCAATTGCCAATTGCAGACTGCCGACTGAAAAATTATCACCCATCCATTCGACAATCTCTTCATTCTCTTCCTTCGAATAAGAACAGGTTGAATAGATCAACACTCCATCTTTTTTCAACGAAGGCCATACATCTGATAAAATTCTTTGCTGTCGCTGGCGGCATAACTGTACATTATTTTCACTCCACTCTCCTATTGCCTCTTCGTCACGACGAAATAAACCACTTCCGCTGCAGGGAGCATCTACAACGATCACATCGAAATAATTTTCCAATTTCCCAAACTGCTTCGGGTCATTGTTCGTCACTATCACATTGTCACATCCCCATTTAATAATATTATCCTTTAAAATATTGCTCCTGCTTCTTATCACTTCATTACTTACCAGCAAACTGTCTTTTGAAATGAGAGATTGTATATGTGTTGACTTTCCTCCGGGTGCAGCGGCGAGGTCGAGAACCTTTAATGGTTGCGAAAGATCAATGGTTTGCCTTAATGCTTGTTCCAGGAACATAGAGCTTGCTTCCTGTACATAGTAACAACCGGCATGAAACAACGGATCGAAAGTGAATGACGGACGCTGTGAGAGGTAGTAGCCGTATTCGCTCCATGGCACCGTTTCGAGAAATGTGAAAGGTGAAACGTGAAAGAAATCACTCATTGACGTTTCACGTTTGACGTTTAACGTCTTCAGCGGGTTAATGCGAATCGAAGTCACCTGCCCGCCGCTTTCATGCACTCGCTCAAATGCTTCTCTGTCGAAGCCTTCAATTCCTTCTAATGATGCTACTAATTTTTCGGGAAGCTGCACGATGCAAGTTATAAGTTATAAGTCTTACGTAACAAGTTTCCCATCGGCTTTATAACTTAACACCTAAAACGTACAACTTACAACTCAAAATGTTCCTCCGTGCACTCGATGCCTCCGTGGTTAAAAATAATGACCACGGAGATGTTCGCATTGAAAATTCACCATTCACCACTCGCCTCAGAAACTTTTCCTGTCAGCCTGCTGTTTATGCCACAAAGGAACTAAGACACAAAGCCTATCTTCCTTAGCGACTTTGTGTCTTGGTGGCTTCAGTTTCTCCTTATGATGTTACCTCACCCATCCTCATGATGAACATTCGAGTCTTTTGCCACTGACGCACTGAGACACAGAAAAAATACAGAACGCAGAGTTTTCTATTACCCCCTTTAGGGGATGGGGGCCTAGAAGCTTTTCTTCTCTCCATTCTTCTTCACCACATCGATCGCTTGTTGTACCTGGCTATTGTAAACAGTAATGGCCTTGGCAACAATATCCGTATTTTCCTGTGCCTCTTTCCAATTCTTTTGTTCAATTGCTTCACGAATACCCGGTAACGTTTTTACACCATAACCTGTATAATATCCCGGCGCATAGATCTCGTGTTTGTACCAGGGACGGCGCGGCAATCCATTCGGATCGATCAAACTTCTCTCTGCCTTATACAAAATATCATTCAATGCATTTTGATCAGCGACCGGCATTTGCAAACCGTTATTGTACATTTTCTGGAAGTCGTCTGCCTTTTCTTTCAATTGCACCATTGCATTTTCCAGCGAGCTAAAATTCAAATAAGGAACATCTTCTCTCAATTCCGGGGCGATAGAAACTTTCTTT
>Ga0207674_10001753_pt1 | contig 27749 bp, 17 predicted proteins | sample KBSCornC72_FD_184303 | JGI IMG/M metagenome (GOLD analysis project Ga0207674, IMG submission 184303) | Corn rhizosphere microbial communities from Kellogg Biological Station, Michigan, USA - KBS Corn C7-2 (SPAdes) (version 2) | ecosystem: Host-associated > Plants > Roots > Rhizosphere > Soil ...
TGCCAAGCCGGACTTCACAAAGAATCTGGAGCCGTTTTTGAAGTCGGGCCTGGAGACGTGGGTGGCGCCGGGCGTGAACAACTGGAATCGCGTGTATCCGGACAACAATGAGGCGCTGGGGAACATCAAGAATTTTGTGCGCGATGGGCAGAAGCTTGGTGCGAAGGGGATGCTGAACACCGATTGGAACGACGACGGAGAAGGCATCTACGACGAGAACTGGTTTGGGTTGCTGTTTGGCGCGGCGGCGTCGTGGCAGTCGGGGGAAAGCTCAGCGGAGAACTTCACGGCGTCGTTTGGTCAGGCGTTTCATGGAGACGAGACCGGGAAGATCAGCCAGGCGCAACAGGAAGTGATGGCCGCGCATGCTGTGTTGCGCAAGGCTGATTTAGAAGACGCGGAGGATCGATATTTCTGGGCCGATCCGTATTCGCCGGAAGGCAAGGAGATTGCCGCAAAGCTGATGCCGGTGGTTCAAGAGATGAGGCTGCACGCGGAGAAGGCGATCACTTTGCTGGCGCAGGCGCGGGCGGCGGGGAAGCTGGAAAACGAAGAGGCGCTGGATGCGCTGGAACTGGGAGGGCGGCGGATTGATTTCATCGGATTGAAGTTCCAATTTGCACAGGAGTGCGCGGATCTGTATGCGAAGGCGCAGGCGGCTGAGGCATCTGGCGACAAGAATCGCTGGGGTGAAGTGGGTGAGGCGATGTACACGATCGGCTCGAATAATGGGAAGTTCGAGGACATTCGCGATGGGTATGCGCAGCTGGGGCAGCTCTACAAAGAAGCATGGCTCAAGGACAATCGACCTTATTGGCTGAGCGTGAATATGGCGCGGTACGATCGCGCGGCGCAGTTGTGGGTGGGGCGGAGTATGGCGTGGCAGAACGTGATCCACGGCTGGCATGAAACACGCACACTGCCACCGGCGGAGCAGGTGGGGTTGCCTGCCGGAAGTGCGCCGTTGGCGAAGTGAAGTTGTCATCCCGGGTCTCTGAATCGGGACCACTGGCAGATGCTTGCTGGAGGCGGAGTTCTTCGTATTCCACACCGTTTGCAACCTTTTGCAAAAAGAAGAGGGCCAGCCGGTGCAATGGCTGGCCTTTGGTGTTTGGGAGGGAGCGGTTGATGGATCGCCAAGACAAGTGGTACTCACCGGAAACATAGGAGGGTGTAAGTTTCGGATTATGTTGCATTTGTGACCACAGTCACAGGGGGGGGTGAAAGGGGTCACTGCCCCAGGGGCGATGCAAGAGGAGACTCAGTAACCATTGGGACGATCAGGCACTTGCGCGAATCCGGACAAACTGCAGGGGTGCAAACACGTGCGCTACCCTGCGCCTATCAACCCTTAGCGGAGCGAGAGAAGGTATGAGTTTCGCAACTGGTTTGAAGACGATTGTGATCGCCACGGGCTTAGACGGCCGGTCAGATGGCGCGCTGGAGTATGCCCGGAAGCTGGCGACCGCATACAACGCGCGGGTGGTGCTCGCGCATGGCGTGGATCCGGTGAATTATGCATCGGTGTCGGGAGTACCGGGAAAGGTGCTGAGCGGACTCACGGAACAGGCACGGCTGGCGCTGGACGAAATGGCCGCAGACCTGATTCGGGAGGGAATTCACAGTCATTCGGAGATCAGGCAGGGCGAAGTCGCGAAGATGCTGCTGGATGTTGCGGAGCAATACGATGCCGGATTGATCGTCATTGGCACCGAGGGCAAGCAAGGAGCTGGCCCGGTGATTGTGGGATCAATTGCCGAACAAGTTGTGCGGCTTGCGAAGTGTGCTGTTCTGGCGGTTGCAGCGGACTACAACGCGGGAGCGTACCGGCCAGTTCCCGGTGGTCCGGTGATGCTGGCGGTAGAACTGAATGAGGCGACGGCGGAAACGGTTGCGACGGCATGTTCGATTGCTGAGAAGTTTCACAGGACTTTGATTTTGGTTCACGCGCGCCGGCCTGAAGAGGCTGTCGCATTTCTGAATCCCTGTGCGACTACATTGGAGCAATTCGGCATCGTCAATGAGAATCGCTTTCCGGTGCGGTGCATCGTGAAAGACGGCAAGCCGGCCGATGCGATTGTGGAAGCGATTGCGCATTATCATCCAAGCCTGCTGGTCATGGGCGTGAAGCGCGCCAGCGAGACTGTGGGACCGCATGGAACGGCATTCACGATTCTTGCCCGTTCGCGGGTTCCCGTTCTGTGTGTTCCGCCGAACCGGGCGTCGAGTGAACGGGAGTTAGAAACTTATGCTCACGTTCCCGCACTTTGAGGGCATCAACAGCAACCGTTGAGTCAAAAAGAGGCAAGCTGAAAGGACGTCGCTCCACTTTGGTTTGGCCGAAGGGTCGTTTCTCAATTACTGGTTCGCATTCAGTTCTCCGATGCGAATGCTTCTGGGGAACGCAAAAGTCGAGGATGTGACGTGAGGACCGGAGCCAATCGAGGGCGCAACTGAAATCGTGCAACATAAAAGGGGCAAGAGGAGTCGGGACCATGCAAGTAATCGGACAAGCAGCAGCTTTTTCAGTACGGCGCGACGCCGCAGCTGCGCGACCAATCGCGGAGTTGTTAGCCTGTCCGCCCGCAATCGGGAATCTCTTGAATGCATCGGCGGAGTGCATAGAGTTCGTGGCGGGCGATGTGATTTTCCATCAAAACGATATCTGCCAAGGTCTCTACGTGGTGGTTGCCGGACAGCTGTTGCGGAAAGCTGCTCGTATTGGAGCGCGTCTGACGCTGGGAACGGTACGTGCGGGTGAGATTGTTGAGCTCGCTGCGCTGTTGGGTGACGTACGTCACACCTATACTCTGGCAGCGCAGACAAACGGCACGATTATGCGACTGCCGAAGGAGTCGCTGGTTCGCGCTTTTCAATCGTACGCTCCGCTGCGCATGCAATTGCTCGAGGAGCAAGCACGTGAAGTATCAAGGGCATACACGTTGTGTTGCGCGACGCGGCTGGCGGGGATCAGACGAAGGAACATGAATTCTGCGATCGCGTGGAAGCGCGACGGCGCAGATTTGCAGTGACGGAGATCACATTTGTTTCCTCTTGAGGAAGGCTCTGCAGGGGCGGTTCCGCGCATTTCTTCAAGTTCAGTTGCGCTATACTCTGTACAAACCTTCGGGAAAAGTATGGCTGGATTGCATTCACATCACCCTCCGGAAGATTGCCTGAATTGTGAACATCGCCATTTGCGAATGTTTTGCAATCTCACACCGGAAGCCCTTCACGATTTCGACAACATTGGAATCATGATGAGCCACGCGCGTGGCGCGAAGTTGTTCACAGAAGGCGATGCCGCGCGAAACGTCTTCATCATTTGCTTTGGACAGGTGAAGATCTCGTCGACCTCGCGCGATGGCAAGACGATGATCCTGAAGATTGCGGGTCCTGGCGATGTGATGGGATTGAGCGCGGTGCTGGCGAATGTTCCTCACGAGGTAACTGCAGAGGCGATCGAGCCTTGCCAGGTAAAGACGATTCGCAAGCAGGAGTTCATCGATTTTCTAGGGCGCCACGGAATAGCCAGTATGCATGCGGCGCAGTCGTTATCGGGCGAATATCTGACTGTGTTCCATGACGCGAAGCGGCTTGCACTCTCGGGATCGGCGGCGGGACGGTTAGCCCGATTGCTGCTGGACTGGGGACGCGCGTCTTCGAATGGAAAACCGGAGATCCGGTTCACAATGGCCCTGACGCATGAAGAGATTGCCAATATGGCGGGCACTTCGCGCGAGACCGTGACTCGGCTCTTAAACCAGTTCAGGCGCGATCAGTGGATCATTATCAAAGGCGCAAGTATGACCATCACAAAGCCTGACCAATTGGAGAGATTGACGGCGTAAGCTTCGCAAGAATTCAGGAAAAGGCTGCAGCGTGGCTGCGGCCTTTTTACTTGTGGAATGATTCGCATCCCACCGGAGCCGCACACCACCCCACGAACCGCCACAAAGTCCCCCGCCTGCCAGCGCGGACCCGCGCGCCGCGATGGGATGGGGCACCCATGTTCTGAGATGGGTCGCAAGCTTCTTCGGATCTCACCCCTAACGCAGGAATAGATTAGAAACAGGAAGTATGGTAGCTGATTAAAGGAATCGTCTAGTCTTCTTTGGAGCGAACGGCCGAGCTTACTCGGAAAGATGGCGAGGATCGTTTACACACATTCAAATCGGATCGAGTATCTTCGATAGCAACTTGCAACTGCAAGGAGAGAGGTCTATGTACAAAGCAAAAGCTTATGCTGCACCAGGCGCGACATCCCCACTGGCTTCCACAACAATTGAACGGCGCGAGCCGAAAGAGACGGATGTGCAGATCGAGATATTGTTCTGTGGGATATGTCACTCGGATGTGCACCAGGCACGCAATGAGTGGAGCGGAGTGATGCCGACGGTTTATCCGTGTGTTCCGGGACACGAGATCGTCGGACGGGTGACGAAGGTCGGTTCCGGAGTGAAGAAATTCAAGGTCGGGGACGTGGCGGCAGTGGGATGCATGGTGGACTCGGACCGGACCTGCCCGGAGTGCAAGGCTGGGCTTGAGCAGTTCTGCCCTAATTTTGTCCTGACCTACAATTTCCCCGATAAACACACTGGCGGAGTGACCTACGGCGGCTACTCCGACAGCATTGTCGTCGATGAGAATTTCGTGCTTCGGGTTCCAGCGAATTTGAACCTTGCCGGGGCGGCCCCTCTGCTATGTGCGGGGATCACGACCTATTCGCCGATGAAACACTGGGGCGTGACGAAGGGTAAGAAAGTTGGCGTTGTCGGATTGGGCGGACTGGGGCACATGGGCGTGAAGTTTGCGCATGCACTGGGCGCACACACCGTGGTGTTTACGACGTCGCCGGGGAAGAAGGACGATGCTTTCAAACTGGGAGCAGACGAAGTGGTGATTTCGAAGAACGCCGACGAGATGAACAAGCACGCGGGCAGCTTCGACTTCATCCTTGACGCTGTTGCCGCAGATCACGATTTGAATGCCTACATCAATCTGCTGGCTCGAGACGGGAATCTGACGATGGTAGGCGCGCCGGAGACGCCATTGCCGGTGGCGGTGTTCGGGCTGCTGTTCCGGCGTCGGAGTTTCTCGGGATCGCTGATTGGGGGAATCGCAGAGACGCAGGAGATGCTGGATTTCTGCGGAAAGAACAACATCACATCCGATGTTGAAGTGATTCCGATCCAGAAGGTGAACGAGGCGTACGACCGCGTTGTGAAATCGGACGTGAAGTACCGGTTCTCGATTGATATGGCATCGCTGAAGGCGGAGTAATTGGAGTGCCGGTGCATTTCTCGGGAGATGTACCGGTCTCTTTCTTCGCAAGAGAGGGTCGAATGGAGATTAAGCGGGCAGGTTCGCAGGCGTCGGGCAAAGGGCCGGGAGACTGGTTTACGGGGATGGTTCGAATCGATCCGCTTTTCACGGCGCCCGATCCGGCGATGGTGGGTGGAGCGCTGGTGACCTTTGAACCGGGAGCGCGGACGGCATGGCATACGCATCCGCTGGGGCAGACGTTGATTGTGACTTCAGGGTGCGGGCGGGCGCAGAAGTGGGGCGGACCGATCGAGGAGATTCGGCCGGGGGATGTGGTGTGGTTTGCGCCGGGAGAGAAGCACTGGCACGGTGCGGGACCGACGACGGCGATGAGTCATATCGCGATCCAGGAAAAGCTCGATGGGAAGTTTGTGGACTGGATGGAGCACGTGAGCGACGAGCAATACGGAGGAGCAGGGAGCAGGGATTAGGCAACAGGGATTAGGGAACAGGGAACAAGATAGGGAACAGGAAACAGGGAACAGAGAACAGGGATTAGGGATTAGGGAACAGGGAACAGGGAACAGGGAACAGAGATAGGGAACGGGAACAGGTTGCGGCGTGCAGGCGATCATCGATTTCATTCGCGAGATAGACAAGCTGAAGGGCGTGGAGCGGAAGACAAAGCCGCTTGGCCTCGTGCGTTTCGAAAACTCAGCGGAACACAGCTGGCAACTGGCGGTGATGACACTGTCGTTGTCACATTTTTCGGCAGGGCCGATCGATGTGTTGCGCACCATCAAGATGCTGCTGTTGCACGACGTGGGCGAGATTGATACCGGCGACACGATTGTGTATGCGACGGAGATCCGGGAGCAGAGGAAGGTAGAGGAACTCGCAGCGGTGCGGCGAATCTGCGGAATGCTGCCGGCGGAATTGAACTCTGAGTTTCTCGGACTGTGGCAGGAGTTCGAGGCGGAAGAGACGCCTGAGGCGAAGTTTGCGCACGCTATGGACCGATCGGTTCCCATCATCCTGAATCTTGCGAACAACGGGCAGAGCTGGGGCGAAAACGGGATTCGCTGCGAGCAGGTGATCAAGCGGAACGGGCCGGCGGTGGAGGCTGGATGCCCTGCGCTCTGGGCTTATCTCAAGGAGAAGCTCGATGAGGCGCAGAAGGACGGCTGGTTCGGAATGGACGCTCGCGGAGACTCCTAAGCTACATCACTTCGATCGCAAGTGAACCGCGAATCCATTCGTGGCATTTCCCTTGACATCTAGGGTAAAGAACCGTGTAGGCTGCTTTTACCCTTGCTGTCTAGGGTAGATGCTTATGGCGAAAAACGATCTGCAGGGCGCGCTGGATCTTTTGATTCTGAAAACTCTTTCGCAACTTAGCTCAATGCACGGATACGGCATTGTGAATCACATCCGGCGAGTGTCGGATGATCGGCTGATTGTCGAAGAGGGATCGTTGTATCCGGCACTGCACCGTATGGAGCAGTGCGGCTGGGTGCGCTCGGCGTGGGCAATTACGGATTACGGCCGGAAGGCGAAGTGGTACTCGCTGACGCGGGCGGGCCGGGAGCAATTGGCTGCACGTGAGAAGAACTGGGAACAGGTTGCAAAAGGCGTGGATGCCATTCTGCGGTTTGCGTGAGGTGAGCTAATGGGACTGTTTCGCCGGATTGTGACGCTGGGAAGACGTACTCGCATGGAACGCGAGATTGAAGCGGAACTGCGGGAGCACATGCAGATGTGCATTGACGACAACGTGGCGGCAGGGATGAGCCGTAAGGCAGCGGAGCGCGAGGCGCGGCTGCGATTCGGAAGTCCAGTGGCGGCGCGGGAGCGCGTATCGGAAGAGGATGCGGCGCTTGGCCTGGAGAGTGTGTGGCGCGATGTGCGGATGGCATTGCGCGGGTTTGTGAAGAGCCCCGGTTTTTCGATTGTGGTTGTGGCGACGCTGGCGCTGGGAATCGGTGCGAATACAGCAATTTTTGAATTGCTGGATGCGGTGCGCCTGCGAACGCTGCCGGTGTCGAAGCCGGATGAGCTTGCCGAATTGCAGATTGTGGGCGGGAACCGCGGGTTTGGACTCAACGAGGGGATGTTCATGAACTTCACGATCCCCATGTGGCTTGAGGTGAAGGATCACCATGATCCGTTCTCAGGAGTATTTGCATGGCGCGCGAACGGAATGGAAGTTGGGAAACCAGGCGAGTCGCGGCAGGTCCGCGCACTGGAGGTGAGCGGGGGGTTCTTCAGCACGCTTGGAGTGACGCCGTGGCAGGGTCGTTTGATTGAACCGCAGGACGAGGCGGGCTGCCAATTGACCAAGGTTGTGGCGAGTTATGGGTTCTGGAAGTCTCAGATGGGAGGGGTGCCGATCACGGCGAACACAACGATTGTTGTGGAGGGGAAGTCGGTGCAGGTGTTGGGTGCGACGCCACCATCATTTTTTGGGATGGAAGTCGGCAATCGATTCGACCTGGCGTATCCGACGTGCACTCCCGCCAAACTGCGACGGGACATCTTTTTCTACTCGGTAATGGGGAGGCTGAAGCCGGGATGGAGCGTCAAGCAGGCTAACGACTACTTCAATGCGCTGAGCCCAGGTCTGTTTGAGAACACCGCCCCGACCGGATACAGTGCGGATGCGGTGAAGACATACACGTCGTTCAGGTTAGGCGCATATCCGGCAGGAGCGGGTGTGAGCCACTTGCGCGAGGCGTACAGTTCGTCGTTGAACCTCCTGCTGGCGATCACCGGGCTGGTGCTGCTGATTGCGTGCGCGAATCTGGCAAATCTGATGCTGGCGCGGTCGAGCCGGAAGCAGCGGGAGATAGCGATCCGGATGGCGCTGGGCGCAACGCGAGCGAGGTTGCTGCGGCAGATGCTGGTTGAAAGCGCACTGCTGGCGCTGCTGGGAGCGGGGCTTGGCGTGGTGCTGGCGCAGCCCCTGAGCAGAGCGCTGGTCGCATCTCTGAGCACGAACGGCAATTCGATTCACCTTACGATTGCGGCGGACTGGCGGGTATTGCTGTTTGCGGCTGGAGTGGGAGTTGCAACATGCATTTTGTGCGGGACGGTGCCAGCTTTCCGCAGTTCGAAGACAGAGCCGGTTAGCGCCATGCGGTCGGGCGAGCGTGGCCTGATGGGCAATCGCGAACGATTCTGGATGCAGCGGGCGATGGTGGTTACGCAGGTTGCGGTGTCGATGGTGCTGCTGGTGGGAGCGCTGCTGTTTGTGAGGAGCTATCGGAATCTTGTGACACTGAATCCAGGTTTTCGGGAGTCAGGGGTTGTGCTTGGATATTTTGGGTTTGGACATATGCATCTCAAGCAAGAGAACATTGCGGCGTTCAAACGGACATTGGTAGAGGACGTGCAGACGTTGCCAGGCATTGAAAACGCGACGGCAACGAACAATGTTCCGCTGACCGGGGGAAGCTGGAGCCATACGGTGGATGTGGGAGCTCTCAACGGTTCGAGCAGGTTTACGTATGTCAGTCCGAGCTACTTTGCGACGCTCGGAATTCCAATCCTGACGGGGCGAGGATTTACGAGTCAGGACAGGAGCGATACGCCTCTTGCACTGATAGTGAATCAAGCGTTCATACGGCAATTTGTTCGGAGCACGTCGCCGGTGGGGCAGCGTGTGCATGTCCGGCCCGAGCCGGATTACCCGGAGCGGACGTATGAAATTGTGGGAACGGTTCCTGATACAAAGTACTTCGACCTCCGTGGTGAAGCGCCTCCCATTGCATTCGTGCCGGCCGAACAGTTTCCGGTGACGGGGCAGCGGCCTGGCATGGCCATGATGATCGCAGCGCGGGATACGGCTGGTGTGGAACGGTCAGTGCGGCAGATGTTCGAGCAGAAGCATCCGGGACTGAACATGCAGTTTGCCAATTTCGAACAGGGGATACGGGACAATCTTGTTGGCGACCGGCTGATGGCGATGGTGTCGGGGGCGTTTGGGGTCCTTGCCGCGCTGCTGGTGGTGATCGGATTGTATGGAGTGCTGTCTTATTTTCTGGCGCAGCGCAGAGGCGAGATCGGAATACGCATCGCGCTGGGTGCGAGCCGGAGCCGCGTGGTTGGCGAGTCTCTGTGGGATGCAGGGAAGATGCTGGGGATCGGACTGATTATGGGAGTGATGCTGGCGTTGGTGGCGGGACGTGAAGCGAGCACGATGGTGTTCGGGTTGAAGCCCTGGGATCCGGCGACGCTGATTGGGGCGGCTGCTCTGCTCGCGGTTGTCACGGTGGTGACCAGCATTGTTCCGGCATTGAAGGCAGCCAATGTGAATCCGATCGAGACGCTGCGATCTGAATAACGTGAGTTGCGCCGGTTTCGGATCAGAGGCGGATGGCGTCGTGCTCCGTTGGGAGCGTGGCAGGGGAGTCCGTGGTATCGCGAAGAGTCATGACGGGACAGCGCGCATGAGCCAGGACTCGATAGACCGTGCGATCGTGCGTCAGGCTGTGGATAGCGGAGCGCGCGGTTGAGCCGAGCACAATGAGACTGGCGCGGAGATCCACAGAGGCGGCGAGGATTTCGATCGCCGGGTGGCCGTGAGCGATGCGAGTTTCGACCTCGGTGCAGCAGAGTTTGTTCGCTCCGGTTTCAGCGGCGAGGATCTGCAGTTCGCGCATTGCTGTTGAATCCAGGCCGGTGGGCAAATGTTCGCGCCGCATTTCATCGAGAGGCGGGAGCACATGCATCAGGACGAGCCTGGCTTTATGAGCTGCGGCGATTTCACAGGCAAGCGCTGCGCTCGGGCTTGAGGTCTCTCTTAGCGTGGTGGCGAGCAGTACGACTCTTTCCGAGCCGATGCCGCTGGCCGCCTCAAGATGAGCCTCTGGTCCCACGGTAATGACCGGGAGGTTTACCGAGCGCAGCACTTGTTCTGCTACAGAGCCGATGAGCAGCTTGCTTACCTTGCTCCGGCTCCGAGTTCCGAGAAGGATACGGTCAGCCTTGAACTGCCGGGCTGCGGCGATGATCTGTTGGGCAGAATGGCCCTCGCGGACGACGGCGTCGCACGGAATCTCCTGCGTTCGGGCCATCATTCTCCATGGCTCAAGTGTCTTGATGGCGAAGTCAATCGCAGCGGCAGGATCGTAATAGGGCATGCCGACTGGATCGGCGGCAATGCCCGCTCCGGCACCGAGGACGTGTAAAAGGATGATTCGTGCTTCGGCTTGATGTGCCTGCTGGAGCGCAAAAGGCACGAGCCGTTCCAGGTCGCTGAGGTCAGACGCGACGAGGATGACAGAAGGATGGGCCCATCGGCTTGGTCCCATGTCCGGCATAGCGGCAACCTTTACGCGAAAAGGTTCGCACCGGAAGGCGCCGCGGGATGTGCCATGGCGCACGGGGATTTGTGAGATGGATCACAAGAACAGGGAACGAGGGGACGAGGGGACGAGGGAACAGGGTAACAAGGGGACGAGGGGACAGGGAACAGGGTAACAAGGGAACGAGGGGACGAGGGGACAGGGCCACTGAAAACGAACGGGAGAGAGTCGCTGCCCGGTTTATTTCAGGCCAACATGCTTGGTTTTGATCCGCCGGTACTCAGGCAGGTCAGTATCCTCACCCGTACGTTTTTGTACGTAAAACTTGCGATGCGATTATCTGTGCACTTGTCTCGACCTCTTTCGATGCGGCATCGTTGACTGTCACTGCGCTGTTTAGGAATCATTCGTAGCGCAGAGCCTCCAGTGGATCGACTTTGCGAGCCCGGCGAACAGGTACCCAGCACGCAAGGAGTCCTACGGCGACGAACAACGCTCCTACCGAGATCAGCGTCATTGGATCTCCGGGCTGCACTTCAAACAGGAAGGACCTGAGCACACGCGATAAGACAAGCGCGAGCACTACGCCGACGAGGACGCCGCCTGCGATGAGGCGAAAGCCTTCGCCGAAGATGAGCTTGCTGATGTCTCGCTGTTGCGCGCCCACCGCACTGCGGATGGCCAACTCGCGGCGTCGCGAGGCAACGGACAGGGAAAGCACGCCGTAGATTCCTACCAGGGTCAGGATGCTGGCGATGACTGCAAAACCGGCGAGGAGGTTCATGGCGAAGGTTCGCGATGCCAGCGAATCGTCGCGAATCTGTTCCAGGGTCTTCACGTTCTCGATTGCAGCAGTAGGGTCAACGGAGCGCAATGCACGCTCCACTGCAACGACAACGGAGCGGGGGTCTGCGGTTGTCCGAACTACAAGATGCTTGGAGAACGCCTGGGCCTGCCAGAGCGGAAGGTAAACCTCCGGAGATGCTTTATGGGTCAGGTCGTCGGTGCGTCCGTTCGCGATTTCGCCGACGATTTCGATGCCGGGCTTGTCGCGGCTGCCGAACCAGAGTTTTCTTCCGACGACGTTGCTTTGTGGGAAGTAGCGATCAGCAAATGCCTTGTTCACGATAGCTACTTTTGTTGCCGCCTTGTCATCGTCGTTCTCACGGAATGGACGGCCGTCGAGCATCGCCATGCTCATCAAGTTGAAGTAATCGGGCGTGACAGCGCGCATCGGTAGTGCCGCCTTGTCGCTTTCTTTCAGGGGCGGAGGCTGTCCTTCAATGTCCATCGTGGCCGGCCAACTATTTCCGGTGAGCGGTACTCCCCACGCAAAGGCCGCATTCTGCACGCCGGGGAGAGCTGCGACGCGTTCGAGAGCCTGGCGGTGGAAGGTGCCCCAGGTGTCGCGGCTTTGCACCTCTGTCACGCTCATGGTCAGTATTCTGCTCATGTTGTAGCCTGACGGCACCTGTGCAATCTTGACCATGGTGCGGATCAGCAGTCCTGCGCCGACAAGCAGAGCCAGGGTGAGGGCTGTCTGTAGCATTGTGACTCCCTGGAGGAGGCGGCGATCCCCGCTACCCGCGGTTCCTTTTGGACCGGCATTTTTCAGCACTTCCATGGGATCCGACCGAAGCGCTCGAAGCGCGGGAAAGGCCCCTGCGAAAAATGCAGCGATCAAAGCCGTTGCAAGCGCCGAACCTAATACTGTCCAGCCGGCTGTCACTCCTTCGAGCCGCGGGACGGCGTGACCCGCAATCAACGTGAAGAGCTTCACGGCGCCGACGGCAAGTCCAACTCCAACTACACCGCCCAGAGCAGCCAGAAGCAGGCTTTCCATCAAGACTTGCCTGAGAATGGCAACGCGGCCCATTCCCATCGCGCTCCGCACTGCGTATTCCTGTTGCCTTTGGAGTCCTCGCACCAGAAGGAGCGCGGCCGCATTTCCGCATGCGATGAGGAGCACAAGGGCCGCGGCACCAAGGAGTGGCAGGAGGATTCGCCTGCCGTCCCGGTTCATTTCGTCTGTGAGGGACTGCAGGTGCGGCGCAAAACCTTCGTATCTCTTTTCGGTCTGCGCTTCTCTTGCCGCCATCACGGCGAGTTCCTCTTGCGCTTGCTGAGGGGTCGATCCATCACGCAGGCGTGCGACTACGTTCCAACCGGGATCCTTCAAGTTCTTGGGATCCGGTTCCGCGGGGATCCAAAAGTCGACTTTTGCGTTGACGTCGTAGTTCGGCTCTTTGGACGCGCCGGGCGACGGCAAGAAACGAACCTCCGGTTGCATCACGCCGATCACGGTGGGGGAAACCTGCCAACGACTGATGCGCACAGTCTTGCCGACGATCTGCGGATCTCCGCCGAACTCGCGCTGCCAGAATTCATAGCCCAACATAATCGTTCTTGTTGGCCCCTGCTGGAAATCGGCATCCGCGAAGCCTCGTCCTGCTACCGGCCGGAGTCCCATGACCCGCGAATAGTCCTTCGTGACTACCATTCCCTGCATCGAGTGGCTGCCGTCATTGTGAATCAGGAAATTGAATGTCCAATCGTAGCCGGCGATACCTTGTAACGATTTGGCTTCCTTGCCCCAATCCATCCACTGTTCTGCTGCCCAGCCGCGCGGGCTTTCCATCTCTTTTCCGTCTATGCGCGCGACTGGAACGAGCATGAGCTCGCCGGGCTTCTGATATGGAGGCGGTGTGAGCAGCACACCCTGGATCAGACTGAAGATTGCAGACGTTGCACCGATGCCCAAGGCGAGCGTAAGAGCCGCGATGAGGCTGAAACCGGGCTGCTTCAGCAGCATTCGAATGGCGAACCGCAGTTCGTGCAATGTAGGCCTCCTGTTTTGCTTGCGAACTCCGTGGGACGTTAGCGCAGGCAGAGTTCAGTTCGGCCACAGACCGAGGTGGCACAAAGACATTGGACAGCGAAGTTCCAGACTGGTTAGGGAAGAAATTGATGAGAACACGCGGCAGCTCTGGTTTGGTGATTATAGGTAGTTGGACGGGAAGGGGAAATGACGGATGCGCGCGGTTTGTCACATTTTTGCCTGAAGGAGAGGGCAGGGACGGAGGGACGCATCGGTAGTGACTGCTGGTGAAGGTGCTCACCGGGCGCTTTCGCACCCGATGAGCAAGGAACGGATTAACCCCTTACGATGAGGCGGTGAACGGAGTGCGGGTCTTTGGATCCGGTTTCTACAGTCACTTCGAATCGACCGGTGCATGCGCGAAGGACGAGGTCGACGAGATCGTGATCGCAGACTGAGAAGCGATGTTCGCTGTCGCAGCACTCGCGCAGTATGAAGGCTTCCATTCGCCCGCGGCAGTCGAAGATGACTTCGGCGATTTTTCCGGTGACGGATTTTCCTTTATCGGGGACGCCTGTTGGCGTTTCCCAATAGCCGAGCGGCGATGGAGGAACGGCATCGGGATCGCCACCGAGCTCGCTTATGCGGGCACCGAGGTAAAGGATGTAGCGCTGGAGGACTGGGTACCAGCGGTTGGCCGGCGACATCTTGAGCAGACGCCACTTGAAGATTGCCAGAGTGTTGCGTTCGGGGCCGAGCAATGTGGCGGGGGAGCCGACCGGGATTCGAATCTGGAAGGTGCCGGTTACGTAACGCCAGTTGCGGGGATTTTTGCGATCCGACGCGAGAGTTGCATTATCTGCAGCCAGAGACAGCGCATTGGGATGCGAGGGAGAGAAAGCGGCTCCTCCACGGGCGCCGAGCTGAGGTTGGCGACCAGTCGCCGCATCCAGATTGCGGCGTGTGGCGACACGACGGACGACAATATTGAATTCCTGTCCGACTACCACGGTTGTGGGTAGATCGATGGTGATAAGTCCGGCGAAGTTGTCGCCGCTCGCAGGCGGAATGGGAATATAGGTGACTCCGGCGGTGACGGGGCAGGAGATGGTGTGAGGATCGGATGCTGTGAGTTCTCTGTGGCTATAGAGCTTTGTGGCGAGCGCGAGGACATCGCTGGAGTTCACTTGCGGCCAGTAGATGTTGGCGGTGCTGCCGACCGGTGTGTTGCCCCAATCGATCATCAGTTCGTCGGGATAGTTGAGCAGAGTGCCGGGCGCTTCGATGAGAGCGGCACTTGGGCGCACGTCGAATGTCTGCGGAATGCGGTGCGAGGCCGCGCCGCCGGGGTTGTCAGAAGACGTGAATTGGAGGTTTCGCTGCGCGAGCTTATCGGAGTTTTCCGGTCCGAGGGTCACGAGGCTGGAGTTCAGGATCGGAGCACTGTCGCTCGCGATTTCCGCCACGAGGCAGTGGTGTGTTCCGTTCAGCAGCGCCTGGATGGTTTGGCCGTTGATGACGTTGGCTGAATCGTAGACGTTGAGGAAGCAGCCGAAGTAGGCCCACTTGTAGTCGCCAATGTCGAGCTTGATGTTCTGGTTATTGACTCCGCCGGCGTTGTAGTCAGTGTTGGAGCCGAAGTTGCCGGTGGCGAAGAAGGGGATGGTGTGATTGCCGACGCCGACCAACGGCGCCGAGGGATGACCGCCGGTCTGAGTGCTGAGATATGTGTCCGATGGGACAAAGTCAGTATCGGCTGTCTGTGTGGACCAGAGCCGGAAGAAGACTCTGGTATTGGATGCTATGTCGTTGGCGAGCCCGCGCAGACGTACACGCGCGATTGCGAAGTTGTAGTTGTTGTAGATGTTGATTTTTGGAAATGGGGGGAAGCCGGGAGGAATCGTGATTTCCACGGTTACGGGTGAAACGGATGAGTCGCCGGAGAGGGCTCCTGACTGGCCCGGCAGCAGCGTGGAGAAGGGATCGATGCCGGATGGATCGGCGAAGTTGGTGTTGAGGTAGCTGAGCAACTGGGTGATGTAGGAGAACGCGCCGGCAGTGTTGTCCGATCCGAAGGATGGTCCGCCGCCGACCGGCACGTTGTTCTTTCCGGGCGTGGCTTTGAATACGCGCAGATCCTGGCTGAGGTAGAAGACGTTGTTCTGCGCGGGGTCGATATTGGTGAAGTAGGGGTCTGCGCCTGCGGTGAGCTCAAAGACGGTTGCGCAGGTGGCGCCGGTCGGCGTGGATCCGCTAACGCTGAGCTTGCCATCAAGCTCAAGTACTTTTGCGGGTTTGCCGGATTTTGGGAACTGGGCGAGAGCCGTTGCGTTGAATGTGATGTCGAAGGCAATGCGAATGCGTTGCAGCCGGGCCGGCTGAGATGGATTTTCGAAATCGATCGGCGTGGAACTGCGGGTAATGGAAACGCCGGGGATGCTGGCGAAAGCACCTGTAAAAGCGGGCACGGTGACGCCGAGGGCGTTGAACTGGTTGATGCTGAAACCTTCGATGATGAGCCAGAACGCGTTGGTGAACTTTCCGGCGTGGGTGTTGATGATGTCCTGCACCTCGTCTTTTCCGAAGGTGTTCTTGTCGACCCAGAAGGAAACGAGAGCGAGCGGGAAAGGATCATCAACATTGGGGCCGGGGATGGAGGAGACCGAGTTGGGCGGATATGCGTTGTCGAGCAAAAGCTTGAAGAATGGGAATGGGTCTGAGGTGTCTCCGGTGAGGTTCTGATAGACGCCGCGCAGGCAGGGCCTGAGGATGTTGTTGCTGGAGTCGACGCCAGGGGCTCCTGCGACGATCTGCGGGATGGAGGAGAAGCCGAGTTGGTGGAAGAGGTAGTAGAGGAATGCGACGGAGCAGCCAGTGCCGGGACCATTTCCTGCAAAAGGGAGAGCGGAGTTGACGTAGTCCGCGCGCGAGCCGTAATGAGTGGTGCCGTCGAACTCGGTTGAATTGGGATTGCTTGATGGAAGCGAAGAGTTCAGCCATCCGGCAGGGGTGCCGTTGTTGAGCCAGTTGATGCCGAGGCCCTGAGCGATCTGGAATTGCACGGCAAGGAAGAGCGAGAGGCCTTCGCCGGGGCTTTCTTCATTGCCGACGCCTGAAGAGTAGCCCCAGCCCTTATCCTGCGCAGCCATGAAGATCTCTACGATTTCGGCAACCATCAATGTGCGGAGCAGACTGGCAGCGCGGTTACCGGGGACCAGGATGACGGGATACCAGCTTGCGCCGTAGCCGCCCCCATTGGGAGCGGAGACGAAGACCTGAAGCGGCAAGGAGCGAGCCTTGGTGATGTCGACCCCTGCGAATTGCTGCTGCATCCAGGTGAAGTCGTTCTCAATGACAGGAACGCCGTTGGAGGCATTGGCGAGGAAGGAGTTGGTGCGAGCGGGCTCGATGTTGCCGAATGCGGCTGTAGCGAGCACTGCATCGTAGGCGACCTGGTAGTGGGTAGTCTTTCCGCCGTTGGTCAGGCCGGTGGTGGTGTACCACATGGCAAAGAGCGTCACATTGGTTGCACCGATGTTGAACGTGGCGCCGGGAGCGAAGAAGGTTCCCGAGCCGTCGGCGACCGTGTTCCAGTAGGCGAAGGTATCACTATTCTTCGCCAGACTCCCCGTGTTGCCGAGGACGGTGACCTGGTTGCCGCCTGAGTAGGTTGTTCCATCGGTGGGGACGCTGCCGCTTGTGCTGCCGTTGCCGTTATAGATGACTTTTGCCATGGGTTCGCTCCTAGGGGGGTGGGTTCGAAGCTGGATGGCGACAATTGGCTTCTGCTTAGACCAGACGTGACTGGGCCTTACCCGGATCGAATGTATCATCGGCAGCTAGCCGAATCTGGATCCAGGCTCTGAGTTTTAGCGAGATGGGTTGCCGCTACTGGAGCAATAGTGCCGGTGGACAGGAGATCGTTACAGAAGAGGGAGCCGGGATTCAGGGGAGGGATGTACTGAGGGAGTCGGGTTGCTGAGGATTATTGCGGGTTTCTTCATTGCTTCTTTATTTGATTACAAACTAATGTTGGGAATGGAATCCAAACTTCCATCATTCCTCTCCTCTAAATATTCCCAAAAACAACAGGACGTAGTGCGGGTCATTTAGGGCCGCTTTGCCCTTTGCGGCAAGACCTTTTCTGCGGCGTGTAAACGGACAACTGATTCGATTCTCTGGAGGTCAAGCGCCATGCTTTATCGACGTACTCGACGTGTGTCTACCGCAGTCATCCTTGCATTCACGTTTGTATTTGGCTCGTTCACAGCAATAGCTCAGACGTTTCGCGGCGGAATCAATGGGACAGTTACGGATCAATCAGGCGCGGTGGTCGCTGGTGCGATCATCGAGGTTGTTGAGGCGGCCACGAGCGTTTCGCACAAGACGATCAGCTCGAGTGCGGGTGCTTATGTCTTTCAGGACATGCCGCTGGGAACATACAGCGTGAAGGTGATTGCGTCGGGATTCAAAGACGTGCAGGTGACCGGCGTGCAGGTGACGGCGGGCGTGATCTACACGCTGCCGGTGAAGCTGTCAGTGCAGTCGACGGGCGAAACAGTGGAGGTATCGGCGTCGTCGCTGGCTCTGGATACAACAACAGCGACACAGACGACAGTTATTCCCGAGACGACGGTGCAGGATATTCCGCTGAACGGGCGTGATTTTACGCAGATGATTGGACTGGCGCCGGGGTTTGCGGGGTACTCGCTGGGCGGATACGGATCAGTGAACGGCACGCGTGCGAACCAGGTGAACTGGCAGATCGATGGATCGGACAACAACGACTGGTGGCACAACATTCCGGCGGTGAATCAGGGCGGCGTGGAGAATATTGCGGGCGTGACGCTGCCGATTGATTCGGTGGCGGAGTTCAGTTTGCAGACACAGTCATCGAGCGAGGTTGGGCGTAATCCGGGCGGAACGGTGAACCTGGTGACGAAATCGGGCACAAACAATTTGCACGGGACGGCGTACTACTACGAGCGCAATCAGGCGCTGGCGGCGAGCAATCCGTTTAACACGCTGGGAGATCTGCCGCTGTCGAATGTGCAGTGGGGCGCGTCGCTGGGCGGGCCGTTCTGGAAGGACCATACGTTCTGGTTTGCGAATTTTGAGAAGCAGAAATTCAATATCGCGACAGGGAACAGTGGGACGGAGCCGAACGCGGGCTACCAGGCGGCAGCCGAATCGGTGCTGGAGAATTTCGGCGTGGCGGAGAGCCCGTTGATGAAGGGGCTGATTGGAACTTTGTGGCCGGAGAATCTGATTTCGGGGACGTCGCTGGGAGCGATTCAGAATCCTGCGCCGGAGTTCGGGTACAGCTATAACGGCGTGATCAAGCTGGATCACACTTTCAACCAGAGACACAATATTTCGGGACGCGCATTTCTGGGGCAGGGAACACAGACTGCGCCGGTGGGGCAGTCGGATGTGAATCCGTGGTACTTCGAGATTGCGCCGCTGCATGTGTACAACTATTCGGTTGCGGATAACTATGTGATTTCGCCGTCGATCACGAATTCGGTGACGATTGGAGTGAACTACTTTAACCAGACGTTTTCGGATGCGAAGACGGGATTTGGAGATCTTTCTTCGGCGGGGTTTGTGACGGGAGCGCCGTTTGCGAATGCTCCGAATATCAAGATCAGCGGATTTGAGCCGACGGGAAATACGCCCCCGGAGGGTCGGAACGACATCACTGGGCACATCGATGATGCACTGAACTGGACGTTTGGCAAGCATCAGCTGCGCTTTGGTGGTGAGTATCGGCAGATGCAGTTGAACGAGTTCTACTGGCGGCACTCGGTGGGGACGTTTACATTTGACACGAACTACCTGGCGGACGGAGATGGCGAGAATGCTTCGCCGTGGGATGCGCTGGATGGGGAAGGAAATCCGGTATACGACATCGATCAAAAGGTGAAGTCGCTGGCGAATTTCCTTGCGGGGCACATGACGAAGGCGGCGATGGCGTTTGGCAATCCAGAGCGGACGGTTTACTCGCACGCTTACGATCTGTTCGCGCAGGACAGCTACCAGGTGACGCCATCGCTGAATGTGAACTTCGGGCTGCGTTATGACTTTATGCAGCCGATGCATGACAGCAAGAAAGATCTTTCGGTGTTCAGGCCGGGAACAACGGCGACGTACATTGCGTTCCAGGGCGCGGATATCAGCGATATCTACGATCCGGAGTTCACAGCGATCAGCCCGCGGCTGGGGTTCAGTTATCAGCCGAGCTGGGCGAAGGGGACTGTGATTCGCGCGGGTGCGGGACTGTTCTTCGATATGCCGAATGCGAATCCGTTCCTGGATAACAGGCCGGGTAACCTGGCGCCGAATGGGCTGGAGGGCAATCCGGGCGGGCCGAATCCGGTGATCAATGCGACGACGGGCGCGACGATGATTGTGAGCGGATCGCAGATTATTCCGACACCGACGACGGACAATCCATGCCCGGTGGATAATCCTTGCGGCGCGTTCAGCGTGGCGAAGGGATTCCGTTCGCCGTACAACGTGAACTTCAGCTTGCAGCTTGAGCAGTCACTGGGCGGCAAGGCATTTATGCAGATCGGGTATGTGGGCAGCCAGGGAAGAAAGCTGCTGAGCCTGCTGAATATCAACCAGGGAATTGCGAATGGAACGGATACGGCGACGGCGGGGCAGTATTCGGGGCCGTTCGGCGGGAACTACTACTCGGATGTGAATCAGATTCAGAGTATCGGTACTTCGAACTACAACTCGCTGCAGGCGGTGTTCCGGACGAATAACTGGAAGGGAGTGACGTCGCAGCTGTCGTACACGTGGAGTCATAACCTGGATGAGGTGACGGCTTATCGCGGGGCGCTGCCGCAGGACAGCTATAACTTCAAGGGTGATTACGGCAATTCGGATTTCGATACACGGAACAGCGTGGTGGGTTATCTGAATTACGAGATTCCAGCGTTCAAGGGACCGAAGACGCTGACGGGAGGGTGGGCGCTGAACACGGCGTACAGCTTCAAGGGTGGGCAGCCGATTACGGTGTATGCGTCGAACGACACGAGCGGTACTGGGCAGTATGAGCAGAGGCCGAATGTGGCGGGGAATCCGATGGCCGGGATTTCACACAAGCTTGTGAAGCCAACGGATGGAAGCACCCCATATGTGCAGTGGCTCAACACGGATGCGTACTCGCAGCCGGCCCCGGGAACGTGGGGCAATGTTGCGCGGAACAACGTGTACGGGCCGGGGTTTGCGGATTTCGATTTCTCGGTGTTCAAGAATACGAGAATCATGGTTCACGATTTTCCGGTGAATACGCAGTTTCGCGCCGAGATGTACAACCTGTTTAATCGCGTGAACCTGGCGAGTCCTTCGTGCAATCAATTGTGCCTTGACTATTGGGATGGATCGAGCGGGTTCGCGGGGGCGTTTGGAACGACGAGCTCGACGATCGGCTCGGGGAACTATTCGCCGGGGATTGGACCGGGTGAGCCGTTCAACGTGCAGTTGGCGTTGAAGCTGATCTTTTAAGAGCAGGGTTCAGAGATCAGGGGATCAGGGATCACTGCCGGCCGCCTTCAGGGGCGGCCGGGTTCTTTTTGCGCGCAAATCTCATGATGTTCTCATTTTGATCTCATCCCGGGGTGTTTCGTTCCTCCTAGACTCATCCTTATAGGGCCACAGATACAGAGAACGCATTGGAGAGATGAAATGTCAGAGAAGACTTCCCCCGGTTACACCGTTTTGCATCTTCGGTTCAACTTGCGGGTACCGCCAGATCCAGTGCTTGCGCATAGCGGCGAGGCTGCGAACAAGATCGCTTCTGTGGAGGGCCTGATCTGGAAGATATGGCTCGTCGAGCGGGAGCGGCGAGAGATGGGCGGCGTGTATTTGTTCGCCAGCCGTGAGAATGCGGTGGGGTACCTGAACCATCCCATCATTGAGGCGCTGTACAGCAACCCTGCTGTGATATCGACCGATTGCCAGATCTGGGAGGTCGAGAGTTCGCTTTCGGCGCAAACGCGGGGACCTGTTGAGGACGTTCGCGTTGATGAACAAGAACTCGTAACAGCAGGAGGTCGGTGATGCACAGTTCTACTACTGAGGTGTTGAATATGGAAGAGATGCAGCAAAGAGTCGAGCAGTTTGCAGGCCAGGTGGTGACGGATCTTGCGGCTGCTATGGCGGGCGTGATGACTAACCTTGGTCATAAGCTGGGGCTCTATCGGGCTATGGCAGAGAGCGGGCCGATGACTTCGGAACAACTGTCGCGGCGCACGTCTACGAATGAGCGCTCGGTGCGGGAGTGGCTTCATGGTCAAGTTGCCGGCGGCTATGTGCGGTTCGACCCGGATAGCAAACGATACTCATTGCCGGCCGAACACGCGTTTGTGCTGGCGAACCCGGAGAGTCCGGCATTTCTTCCGCCCGCTTTCGATGTAGCGGCTTCGCTGTGGCACGACGAAGACGAGATTCTCGCAGCTTTCCGATCCGGAAAGGGAATGGGTTGGCATGAGCATAACTGCCGATTGTTTTCCGCGACGGAGGCATTCTTCCGCAATGGATACCGCGCGAATCTGACGCAAAGCTGGATTCCAGCTCTCGACGGTGTGCCGGAGCGACTGGCGAAAGGAGGGCGAGTGGCGGATGTGGGCTGCGGGCATGGCGCTTCGGCGATTCTGATTGCGCAGGCGTTTCCGAAATCGACGATTGTGGGAATTGATTACCACGAATCTTCGATTGCTGTAGCGCGGGATCGAGCGAGCGACGCGCGGGTGGCCGATCGGATTGCCTTCGAAGTGGGAACTCCGCGGGTGCTTGGGGGCAGAGAGGAGAAGTTTGATCTGATCTGCTTTATGGATTCTCTACACGATATGGGCGATCCGCTGGAAGCTTTGTGGGCATCGCGGCAGGCGATGGCTCCGGATGGCGTGTTGATGCTGGTAGAGCCGTTTGCAAAGGACAGGCCGGAGGAAAATGTTGGTCCGGTGGCGAGGATGTACTACTCCGCTTCGGCTGGTCTTTGCACGCAGAACGCGCTCTCGCAGGGAGGCCTTTATGCGCTGGGGGCGCAGGCAGGAGCCAAGCAATTGCTCGGAATCGTGAAGGAGGCGGGGTTCCGCAGCGCGCGGGTTGCGATGGAAACTCCGTTCAATTTGATTGTGGAGGGGAGGCCTTAGAGGCAGGGATCAGGGAACAGGGATCAGCAGATCATAGCCGGAAGCTTGCAGCTATCGAATATCGACTACTGGCTACTGGCCATTGGCTGTCATTTGTTTCAACCCCGCCCTAACAAGTTAGGACGGGGCGCCCAGAGTTTGTCGGTAGCGGTAGCCTACTCCGCGTACCGTTTCCAACTCGTCGCGGTGCGTGCCGAGCTTCTGACGGATGGAGCGCACCACTGTTTCAACCACGTTGCTGGTTGATGCTTCTTTTCCATATCCCCACACTCCCTCGACAAGTTCGTAGCGAGCGACGGCCTTGTTCGGTCTTGCGACGAGGTATGCAAGAACCCCAAATTCGAGCGGCGTGAGGGCGATCCGACTACCGTTGATGACCAGCTCTCGCGCTTGTTCGTCGAGCACGGAGGAGTTGGAGGGGGGCAGGGCAGTTGCAGTACCGACTTCCAGGGCGAGCAGATTGGCAAGCCATCCGTCGACGGAATCTAGTCCCATGTCGAGGCGGAAGGTGTGTTGTAAGGCGCCGTCGATGAGAGGGCGTCCAGCGTCGGCGAGCCGGAGTCCCAATTGTTCGAAGGGCAGCCGGTATAGCTCGGCATCACAGTAGCAGGTGTAAACCCAGCGCAGGCGCGGACGCAGTTCCAGGTAGGTTCGCTTGATATCGAGCCAGCAGGCGGCTTGTCCAGGTGATGGCGCTTCTTCGGTGTCGCGATCCAAGGTACGCCGAACCCAGAGAGCGGCGGCTCTGTCTTCTGCACGTGGCAAGTCTTTGGCCCAGCTTGCGGCAAGCGGGTCTCGCGAGAGCACATCTTTGTGGACCTTCTGAGCCAGGATCGCCTGGTAAAAGCCCTGTACTTCGCCCCGCTCATTACGAACGACAAAGAACGAGTCCGGGTGGTAGTGCCACCAATGTTGGAGAATTCGAGACGACTCAGGTCCATTGAAGTCGCGAACGATTGCCGTGATTGCTTCGCCGTCGTCGGGGCGGGCTGGTTCGACCGAGAGTGTGCTTTCGGTTGTGGGAAAGAATCCTTCGCGCAAGTTCTGGTTTTCAAGCAAGTAGATTACGTCCGCCGTGCAACGCCAATGGTCGGCCCGTGGCGCCTGCCGATACTGCTCGCGCACTCGTTGCGAAGCAGCTCGGCGATATGCCTGGTATCGCGCTGGATCAAGGGACTTGAGAGCCGCGGTGACGGGACCACGAACGGCATCATGAACGAGGAGTCCATCGGGGCTTGTGGCGACGAACGGCAGAGCACGCAGCCGACTGAGTGCTTGGTCGGCTGAGAGGTGCGGCAGCATCGCGGCGAGCAGCGGTGCCGTGGCAGTTCGGACGAGGCAGCCGGCTTGGATGATCTCTTTAGTCGACGCGTCGGCATCTTCCAGAAAGAGCGCGGCCATGTGCTCCAGCACCTGATGGCGAGTGGACGCGCTTTCGCGCACCTGGCCGCCGGCGGAGTAGAGCGCCAAGCCTAGAGACAGCGCCATCGGGTGCCCGCGAGCGATGCGGTTCAGGTCTCTGGCGCTGCTCTCCGGGAGGCCCTCTGAGGTCAGATATTCGAGAGCCACTTCCGGTGGAAAAGTGTCGAGAGCCATTGAATCGAACAGGGTTCTCCACGAGGGGTCAATACGCCACGCGGGACGGGGTGCTTCGCGACTCGCCAGGATTGTGTGCACATTGTCGCCCAGAGATGGTAAAAACACCTGCCTCAACCAGGAGTCGAGCAGACGGAAGGACTCGTAGCTGTCAATTGCCAGAAGCGTTCGTCTGGGCGGATTTGATAGAGCGGCCGCAACAATTGCCGGATCTTCGGATTCGGGTATGCCGATTTCCTTCGAGATCGCACGACACAGGGCGGCTGCCGATGGTTCGCACCATCGGGCATCGATGCGCACGACGGGAATTTCCTCCGCGGTGATGGCTGCCGCAAACGCATTCAGAAGATGAGTTTTTCCAATGCCGGGGATCCCGTGTAAATAGAGGACGAGTGGGTCATTTGCCCGGGCGAAAGTCTGAAGACGCTCGAGTTCTGCGCGGCGGCCGGCCAGCGAATAAAGCGTGCGCTGTACCAATCTGTCTACCAGGGGCATGGCGGTAGTTTACGGGGTAAGTGCAAATAAAGGTGTCACTGAAAAATATCTTTGGCAGACCTGGCGGTGAAAACCGTTGTGATTAGGCAATAGCACTGTTGTGTGAGTGCGTGCAACCTCGGTGTAAGTTAAAAGGGATAGAACCCAAAATACACTCTTCTAGTCATCTAGAATCGCTCACACGTCGATGGTATGCAACCAAATCAGACTTCTGATCGAGTAAGCAAATACGTACCTGCCCTGCAGGGCATACGAGGGTACGGGTTCCTGCTCATTTTCTGCGCGCACTATTTTTTGCCCTCCCAACTCGCCGATCGCGGCACCGCTCGATACAGTCTGCTTACATCTCTTTCGTCTCTCGCGATATTCGCACTGCCGGGATTCTTTGTAGTTTCGGGATTCCTGATCGGGGGCATTCTCTATCACACTCGAAATCGAGAGGGGTTCTTCAGAGTCTTCTATGGCCGCCGAATTTTACGAATCTTTCCTGTCTACTATGTGACTCTTCTGGCGATCTATATCTTCTACGAGAGGCACGGTATCGTTGCGAACTATCGGTTCTGGGTGCACTTTCTTTATATTCAGAATCTCTTGCCGGGCTACGCGAGTTTCAAGAATGGTCCGGTGGGGATGTTGCATTTCTGGTCGCTTGCGGTGGAGGAGCAGTTTTACATACTCTGGCCAATCGCTGTCTGGCTGTTCCCGGAAAAAAAGAAGCTGGTCAAAATCGTAATCGGCCTCCTCGTTTGCAGCTCTCTACTCCGTGCTGTTGCTCCCCTCGTAACTGACGTGGCCGACCGATACGTGTACTTTACGCCGACTTGTGTGGGTCCGATTCTACTGGGCGTAATTCTCGCGCTACTGCATGGGGAAAAGGTCTATCAGAGGTTCGAATGGACGGGAAAGTGGATTGTACTTGGCGGCGCTTCGGCGGTCATGGTGCTTTCCGGCTGGAAGGGCCGCGAATGGGCCTCCAGTTTCTGGGGCGAAGAGATCATCGCTCCCCTGACCAGCATTCTTGGGTTCGCGCTTGTCGTTGCAATACAAGAAAAGAATAGTCTGTTGCAGCGCTTATTCAGCGTTCGTTGGGCGTGCTGGCTCGGAGGACTAAGCTACAGTGCTTATGTCTTTCATCTTGTCTTCGCACCGTTCTTCTTCCACGTCGTCTCTGTTCGACTTTGTATCTACATGCGGCCACATTTTGCCGCGATTACGTCCGGAGTTGCTGCCTTTTGTCTGACGATAATGCTGTCGATGCTAAGCAGCATCTGTATCGAAGGCCCAGCTATGAGTCTCAAGCGCAAGCTGCGATACGGCGCTGAGCGGCGGCCGAGCGGCGAGGCAAGGGCATCAGAGGAACTGCTCGCCAGCACGACCACCTAACTTTATCGCTGCCCAATAAACCGGCTCTTCATCACAAAGCCGGCATGTTCGAATGCGCCTTGTTCATAGCGGTAGAGCCACCTAAATAGAAGATCTCAACCAGCCTTAAACTGCCTTCACCTGTTGGGATCCTGCGAGCTCATGCTCTGCGAGGGAGGCGAGGTCCTTCAGTAGCTGGCGATCCTCGGCGGTGAAGGGTCTCGGCTTTTTGTCGAAGATGCAGAAGGTGCCAGCCTTGAAGCCGTTCACGCTGAGGGAACAACCAGCGTAGAAACGGACCTTCGGATCTCCGACGACGACGGGGTTGTCAGAGAAGCGAGGGTCCTTGAGGGCGTTCTCGACGTAAAGGATGTCATCGAAGAGGATGGCGTGCGCGCAGAAGGAGATGTCGCGGGATGTCTGGCAGATGGTGAGGCCCTGGACAGACTTGAACCATTGGCGATGGGTGTCGATCATGCTGATAGTGACGTAGGGGACGTTGAATACGCGGCGTGCGAGCCGGGTGAGGCGGTCGAAGCGTTCCTCCTGCGGCGTGTCGAGAATATTCAACGCGTGCAGGGCGGCGATTCTGTCGGTTTCGTTTGAGGGGATGGGCGGTGTCTGCATCGCGGCACTCCGATGGGGCGGGGATGGACTGCGACCGGTAGTTGGGAGGATAACCCAGATGGCGCTTGGCGTCTCTGAAGAAATCAATTCTTGATTTTCGCCATCCTTGCAATTAAGAGAATGTCCCGTCTGGAGGACGGGGCCTGTGAACACGATTTGAATCGGTCCCGACAACCTGGTTGCAGGTTACCCGGGCGGGTACTGATCTACGGCCTGAGGGTTCCGTTTTGATAACACAATCTTGAGTGAGTGGAAACCGCTCCCTTGTCAGGCTAAGGTCAGTTCGGAAGTAAGCCGTAAACGTTCAGCTCACCGGGAGTAGTAGCAGTGGTTCCGCTCTGTCCAGTATCGTTTCCGCGCGTTCCCACGTACACTTTTCCGTTCGCGATGGTTGGGACTGTAAACTTCACGGCGAATCCCGCGAAGTTCTCCGTAGCCTGCGAACTGTTCCACAATTCCGTTCCGAGGTTGTTGGCGTCATAAGCGTGAAGTACGGTCGGTCCGCACCCGGAGGAGCCCTCGGTGCAGTACTGGCTATTGTCGAGAGCCCAAACGATTGCATTTGAATTGTCGGGCATCGTGGTTATCGAGGGAGTCGCACCATGGAAAGTATAGGTTGTCGCCGAACTCGAGGCAGGCGAGGGGTTGATCTGGTATGTGGATGAGTTCAATGTGAACTGCTGCAGCTTGCCACCATCCCCAGCCAAATAGAATGACCAATTCCAGTAAGCTGGAGTTCCGAAGATGCCACTACCGAAATTCAATACCTGAACCGCGCCTTGATTGGTCGAGCTGTAGCCCCCTAATGCATCCCGGTTCAACAGGCATAAGAAGCCGTCTTTTCCACCTCCAATAACGAGGTGATTGGGGAGGGTACCACTGCTGGGAAGGTCAACGACTACGGAGGTTCCGCCAGACCCGAAGTCATAATCTATGGAGTTGTCGGTGTCCTGGTCAGCGGGAGTGAAATATTGCGAGACCGAAAGATTAGGGGTAAGTTTCAGAAACGAGTCTCCATAGTCATTATTCGGCGGCTTGGAATTGGTCACATCGAAGACCCCGTTCCCGGTGATGACGTAGAGATTGCCGGATGAGTCGGCGGATGGCGCTCCA
>Ga0207674_10001754_pt1 | contig 27746 bp, 26 predicted proteins | sample KBSCornC72_FD_184303 | JGI IMG/M metagenome (GOLD analysis project Ga0207674, IMG submission 184303) | Corn rhizosphere microbial communities from Kellogg Biological Station, Michigan, USA - KBS Corn C7-2 (SPAdes) (version 2) | ecosystem: Host-associated > Plants > Roots > Rhizosphere > Soil ...
TGGGTAACCATCAGTTTACATCCACGAACTTCTGCACGCGCCGCCCGTCGATATCCGTTACGTACACCGCCCCGTCCGTCGCCACCGTGATCCCGTGCGGCATGATGAAGTTGCCGGGCCGCGGGCCGCGCTCGCCCCAGCGCTCGAGTTCCTTCCCCTCGGTGGTCATTCGCAGGACCCGGTGGGCTCGACCGTCCGCCACGAACACCTCATCCTTCGCCGTAATGAACAACCCGAACGGCGCGAACCCGCCGAACTGCCGCACGAACTTGCCGGACTGGTCGAAGACCTGGATGCGGTCGTTTTCGCGGTCGGCGACGTAGAGCAGTCCCCGCGAATCGATCCGCACCGCGTGCGGCAGGTTGAACTCGCCTTCGCCCTTCCCCTTCTTGCCCCACGCCAGCAGGAACTTCCCGTCCTTGTCGAATTTCACGACCCGCGAGTTCCCATAACCGTCTGAGATGAACACATCCCCATCCCGCCCGAACGCCACGTCCGTCGGTTTATTGAAATGCCCCGCGTCCGCGCCCGGCACGCCGCGCTCGCCGAGCGTTCGCAGCACGTTTCCCTCGCGATCCATCTCGATCACGACGTGATCGGCGTTGTCGGTCGTCCACAGGTGATCCGCGGCATCAAACCGCAGCCCGTGCGCCGACTTGAACAGGCCTTTTCCGAACGAGCGGACGAACTTGCCCGACGGCTCGAAGACGAGGATCGGTTGTACGCCGCGGTGGAAGACGTATACCATGCCCGCCGAATCGATCGCGACGCCGGAGACGCTCGCCAGTTTCATTCCCGGCGGCAATTGCGGAAACCCGTCAACTACGTGGTACGCGGCCCCCGCCGAAACCGCACACAACACGGCCATCAGTCCCAGCACGGCGCGCGTGATTCTCATGCCGCCATTTTAATCCCAAAGCAAAGCGGGCCGCCACGCGAATCAGCGTGGCGGCCCGAAACTGTTCTCTTCTCCGAAGCTAGCGATCAATAAAACTCGGCCGTCACGTCGAACTGCCCGTCCGACCGCACCCGCGTCGACACCACGCGGATCGCCGACGACAGTTTCGCGTCGTCGCCGCCGGTGGTACGGAGTTGCTTGACGGTTCCCGGCCGCAGGGGCACGGGCGACAAAAACCGCACGCCCGTCAGCACCAGGTCGGTGATCCGCAGGGACCCGTCGTCCACTTCCTGGCCGACCTCGCTCAAAACACCCTGCGTCAAAAACGACCCGCGCAGGCTCGTGCGGCGGTTGCTGGTGAGCATGTGCGTGTTGTCCGCGCGACCGGCCTCGCAGGCGTGCGCCCCGGCGTTCCGCGGGCCCACCGGCGCCGTCCCCGGCGCCGTCAGCTTGACGGAAAACGTGTCCTTTTCCTTTCCCACCGCTTTCGCCTGGCTCTTCTTCGGAGCCGTCGCGACGGCCGAATTCCCGCCGCCGGCGCCACTGGCGCTGCCGCCACTTTTCCCGCCGCTGTTGATGATCTCGTCGAAGACGTCGTGAAGCTGGCTGCCGGCGTTGCCGGTCGTCGTCGTGTTCTGCTTACCCATGTTTCCGCTCTCCTTTGTGCCGCCCGTCCAAGGGTCGGCCCTTTCTGGTACTAACGTTCCGCAATACCCACATCAGGCGCCCTGCACGGTCCGCCACCGGTACGGGTGCGGCTCCAACGACTTCGCGCGAAGCGCCTTCAACTCCCGCTGACATCCGGCATCCTTGCTGCTCTCAAATCCGTTCACGCTCACGACGCTGTACCACCCCTTATGCGTCCAGCCGGGCAAGTTCCGCTCGACCGTGCACGTCACCCCGTGCTCGCGCAGCCGCTCCGCAGCCACTTTTGCATCGGCAGATTTCGGGAAGCTGCCAAATACGAAGTACGTTTGACCGATAATCCGCCCCTCCGTCGCGTTCGGCGCCGCCGAAGGCTGCGTCGCCGGAGTTATCGCCGCCTGCGCCGATGGCGCCGTCGTGGGCGGCGCCGCCTGTTTGACCGGTGTGGACGTCACCAGCGGGGCCGGTTTGCCCGCCGCGTTGGTCACCGCCACCTGCACCGGCCTGGGCGTGACCGCCTTCGCCACCGGCGTCGAAACGCCCGGCGTCGCGCGCCGCTCGACCGGCTCCGCCGCCGCCGCCGCCGCCGGCTTGGTCAGTGTCACCGCCGCCGGCGTGTCCGACGCCCGCGCCGCCACCGGGCCGCTGTGCGTCGTGTTGCGCGACAGCGCCACCACGCCGATCAGCAGCCCGCAGAACGACGCCACGCTCACCCCGGCCACCGCGCGCGTCGTCGAGACGTACAACTCGCGGTTCGGATGATCCACACGCACCCGCACGCCCAGCGGGCCGTTGCCCTTCGCCGGCGTTGACCCCGAGGGGATCGGATTCGCCGCACCACTGTTTCCCGCCCCCGTGTTCTTCGATGTTTCGTTCACCTTGTCGCTCATGAATGTCTCCCGCTTCCCGAAATTGATCCCGGCGCGCCGCTCAAGTACTTGGTGGACGGGCGTCCGGGCCGCCCCGCCGATCTCCGCCGGCGGGGCGCCCGTTATCTCGCCCGATGGGGTCCAACCTATTTGTTGAACGCCGACCCCTCATCCGTGTGGGCCGTCGCTTCATGATGCGCCGGGCCGGCCTTCCTGCCGGCCGCGTGCTTGCCCGTGCTCATCCACTCCGCCGAGGCGGCCTGCGCCTTGGTCGGGAGGATCAGCAACTCGACCCGGCGGTTCTTCGCCCGACCGTCCTCCGTCGCGTTGCTCGCCACCGGACGCTGGTCGGCATAGCCCACCATCGCCAGCCGGCTCGGGCTCACGTCGCACTTCTGCAGGCACTTGCCGACGGCAATCGCGCGGTGCGCCGACAGGTACCAGTTGTCCAGGTGGCCCTGCTTGATCGTCGCGGCGCGCTGCACCGGGTTCGCGTCGGTGTGGCCGGCGACCATCAGCTCGTACCCCTTCACGCCCTGGTCGTTCAGGATCTTGGACAGGTGGGTGATCGCGTCCTTCGCCTTGGGCGTCAGCTCGATGCTCCCCGCCGCGAACGACACGTCACTCTTGAACTTCACGATCCCCCGCGTCGCGTCGAAGTCCAGGACGTCCGCGTTCCGCGACGCGAACTCCGTCAGCTCGTTCGACAACGACTGCGGCAGCGGGTTCGACGCCCGCTCCAGCGCCTCGGCGTACTGCTTGTTGATCTCGTCGAGCTGCGACTGCAACTCCGACTTCTCGGTGTTCAGCGCCGTGATCTGCTCGTCCTTGCCCGACGATTCCTCCGTCACGGCCCCGAGCTGGTTCTTATAGTCTTCCGCCTCGGCCCGCGCCGTCTCGACTTGCTGGCGAAGCTGATTCCGTTCGGCTTCGACCTTCTTGTACTGACTCGACGACACGCAGCCCGTCAGCCCCAGGCTGACGCTGAATGCCGCCACGCTCAACCATCGCTTCACATCGCGCATAAGGCGCTCCTCTTGGGAATAACACCCGGCATACGGCCGGGCACACGGCTCTCCCCCACAGCGGGGGCGTTTTCACTCCCAAAGACATCGCATATAAGGGCCACCCCGCGCCGCCCGATTTCCCTCACAACCGTGCGAATTCCCCCGTGAAAGCTGTTAATTGGCGTAATCCCTCCGATCTACACCAATCAGGAAAACCCGCCCGCTCCGCCACGGTCCGCGTAATCGCGCCGATAACCCGTCGGGCCGGCGCGCAAAGCCCCAAGCGGCGCTTGCCGTCGCTTTCCCCGCCACCTCCACCTAAGATCAAAACAACAATTGTGAAAGCACTTTTGCGAAAATCCGGGTCGCTGCTGGCCCTCCTAGCCGGCATCGCCCTCATCTACTTCGAATGGCGCCGCTCCCACGCCATCACCGCCGACAACGCCTTCTGGCTCCTGATCGGGGCCCTGATCGTCATCCTCGCCACCCTCAACCTCGCCAACTTCGCCCCGCCCGAACCCCCCGATAACAACGACATGCTCCCGCGCTAGCTCGGCCCGCTCAACGTAGGGCCCGCTTCAGCGGGCGGAATCTTCCCACCGTCGCGCAGCATCCTTAATCACCCCCGCCGAACACCCCTAACCCCGATCCGCCCGCCCTGTCTATTATTGGAATGACCGAAAGGAAGCCCCCCATGCCTTGTCCCCGCCCGATCCTCGCCTTGGCCCTCGCCGGCCTGATCGCTGGCGCCACGCTGACCTTCGCGCAACCCCAGCCACGGCCCGATGACGCCGCCCGCCCGGGCGCCGCAGCCCCCGGCGAGCGCCGGCCCGACGTCATGGGCCGCGTCGCCACCGTTTCACCCGACGGCAAGCGTCTGACCATCAATGCTCCGCCCGCGCGCCCGCAGAACGACGGCCAACCGCCCACCCGCCCCGAACCGACCACCGTCAACCTCTCCGACAAAACCCAACTGAACTTCTTCGGCGTAGGCGATAACGAGGCCAAACCCGCCCCCGGCCTGATGGCCATGATCTGGCTCGAGGACGGTTCGCGCGATCAGGCCGCCCGCGTGCGGTTCATGCGCCGCGAGGGCGAAGAGCGCCCCGACGTCCAGGGCCGGGTCGTCGGCGTCTCGCCCGATGGCCGAACCGTCACCGTCGAAACCCGCGACCCCGATTCCGGCCGTCCCGGCGCCAAGGTCGATCTCCACATCGCCAACTACACCCAGTCCCTTTACTACGGCGTCGATCGCGACGGCGCCAAACCGACCGCCGATTACCTCGTGCTGGCGTGGCTCGAAAAGGGCTCCAGGGACACCCCCGTCCGCGTCCGCTACGCCAAAAACGACGGCCGCGACTTCGGCGGCGGTCCGGGCGGGCCCCCACCGCCCGTCACCCCACCGCCACCGCCGCGAGACCAATGAAAAAGCAAAATCGCCCCGCCGGATTCCACCGGCGGGGCGATCAACTTCTTACTGAAAAGGGGGCTGATTACTTATTGAACGCCGGACCGTTATCCGTGTGGGCGGTCGCGTCCTTCTTCGAGCCGGTGGTCGCCTTGTGGCTCGCCGTCGGCTTGCCGGTCTTCAGCCACTCGGCCGAGGCGGCGGTCGCCTTGGTCGGGAGGATGATCAGCTCGACCCGGCGGTTCTTCGCCCGGCCGTCATCCGTCGCGTTGCTCGCGATCGGGCGCTGATCGGCGTAGCCGACCATCGCCAGGCGGTACGCGCTCACCGAGTTCTTCTGCAGGGCCTTGCCGACCGCGATGGCGCGGTGGGCCGACAGGTACCAGTTGTCCCGGTGACCGGCCTTGATGGTCTCCGCCCGGTTGATCTGGATGCTGTCCGTGTGGCCGGCGATCATGAGCTCATAATCCGCCACGCCCTTGTCGTTGAGGATCTTGGAGAGCTTGGCAACCGCTTCGGTCGCCTTGGGGGTCAGCTCGACGCTGCCCGGGGCGAACGACACGTCGCTCTTGAACTTGATCATCCCGCGCTCCTTGTCGAAGCTCAGGATGTCGCCGTTACGCTCGGCAAACTCGGTCAGCTCGGTCGTCAACGCGGCCGGCAGGGGGTTGGAAGCGCGCTCCAGCGCTTCGGCGTACTGCTTGTTGATCTCGTCGAGCTGCGCCTGCAGCTCCGTCTTCTCCGAAGACAGCGACGTGATCTGCTCGTCCTTGCCCGCCGACTGTTCCGTCACGGCGCCGAGCTGGTTGCGGTACTCTTCCGCTTCCGCCCGAACCGTCTGAACCTGCTCGCGGAGCAGGTCACGTTCGGCCTGCACCTTCTTGTAATCCGACTGGGACACGCAACCGGTCAGCGAAAGGCCGACCGCCGCGAGCCCGAACCACTTGGAAATGCTGCGCATGTTGCGCTCCTTCTAAATAAGACTTCCCGGCGTCCGGCGTTCTTCCCCACAACGGGGCGATTCGACCGTCCACGCGTACGGCTTTGTTGTCGGCATTCGGGACGCCGCACTTCTCCAACCGCGCGCAGAAATATTTGGAAATACTCGGAAATTCCCCCCAAACCGCATTGGCGGAACAAGAATCGTGTCAGGGATATCCCAACGGTCCGCATAACAACCCCTTCGCCCCATCTTCACTTTCGATATCGGACGTTCGGTGAAACGGCGGACGGTCTGGGCGGGTGATTCCAAATATTCCGCTAAGTTCTATCCTCCGCCCCCGCCGGGCGTGTTATCCTATTTCGCCACCTTACACACAGGAGCGAACGACCATGGGCTTGTGGGACAAAATCGCCGGGCAACTGATCGACATCATCGAATGGGTGGACGACACCAGCGACACGATGGTGTGGCGTTTCCCCCGGTACGAAAACGAGATCAAGAATGGCGCCAAGCTGATCGTCCGCGAATCGCAGGTCGCCGCCTTCGTCAAGGAAGGCCAGCTTGCCGACGTCTTCAACCCCGGCACGTACACCCTCGAAACCCGAAACCTGCCGATCCTCTCGACCATCGCCGGCTGGAAGTACGGCTTTAACAGCCCCTTCAAGGCCGAGGCCTATTTCGTCTCGACCAAGGTCTTCACCGGCCACAAGTGGGGCACCAAGAACCCGATTATGATGCGGGACGCCGAGTTCGGCCCGGTTCGCCTCCGCGCCTTTGGCACCTTTGCGATCAAGGTCTCCGACGCCCCGACCTTCCTGAAGCAGGTGACCGGCACCAATAGCCGGTTTACGGTGGAGGAAATCGGCCAGCAGCTCCGCGACATGATGGTCGCGCGCTTCGCCGACGTGCTCGGCCAATCGAAGATCCCCGTGCTCGACATGGCCGGCAACCAGGACGAGCTGGGCAAGTACGTCACCTCCAAGATCCAGGACGACTTCGCCCCCTACGGTCTGCAGGTGGTCAGCCTGATGGTGGAGAACATCTCCCTGCCGCCGGAAGTCGAACAGGCGATGGACAAGCGGACGAGCATGGGCGTGATCGGGAACCTGAACGCCTACACCCAGTTCCAGGCCGCCAACGCGATTGGTGACGCCGCCAAGAACCCCAGCGGGATCGCCGGCGCGGGCGTCGGGATCGGCCTGGGCGTGGGGTTGGGTCAGCAGGTAGGCAATGCAATGGGGCAATCGGTGCAGTCTCCCGGCATGCAGGCGCCGCCCCCGCTGCCAGCGACCGCGAGCTATTTCGTTGGCGTGGACGGCAAGCAGGTCGGGCCGTTCGACGTGGCGACGCTGCAATCTATGGTGTCGAGCGGCCAACTCAAGCGCGAGACGCTGGTTTGGAAACAGGGGATGCCGGCCTGGACGAAGGTGAGCGAGGTGGGTGAGTTGAACAGCCTATTCGCCAGCGTCCCGCCGCCGCTGCCGGGCCAGCCGACATGAGCTCGGCGTCGATGATGCGATTGTCCGCCATTCTAAATGTCGTCCTGTTCTGCCTGGCGGGTCCTGCTCGCGCCGCGGAGACGGGCGCCGTAACCGCGCCCCTGGAGAAGACCAATCACCTTCCCGAGACGGTTGTCTCCGACGGCACGCTGCACCTCACCTTCGGCGACGAACGCGTCATCCTCCCGCGCGGATTGCAACCGTCCCTGCTCTGCACGAAGGACGGCACGCTCATCCTCCAAGCCCAGGTCCCGGACAAACCCGTCCCCGCCAAGCGCATCAGCTATCCCTGGGCCATGCGCACCCAGGTCTCCCGCGACGCCGGCCTCACCTGGACCACCCTCCCCCTCAAGCCGGGCGAAAACGGCCTCAACATGGAAGGCGGCGCAACCCAACTCCGCGACGGCACGATCATCGCCCTCGACACCTACATCACTCCCGGCGAAAACCCAGGCGTCGGCACGGGCCAACTCTACACCTCGACCGACGATTGGCGCACGCTAACCGGCCCCGCCAACGTCACCTTCGACATCCCCGGCGCAAAATTCGACGGCTCGACCGACGACGGCGGCCGCCCGCACCTGGCGATGCGCGCCCACCGCCGCATCCTCGAGCTGCCCGACGGCGACCTCCTCACCACGATCTACGGCTGGCTCGACGGAGACCGCACGCCCGCCACCTACGCGCCGACCATGATGAAGTCGCGCGTCCTCCTCGTCCGCTCGTCAGACCGCGGACAACACTGGCGGCTCATCTCCACTGTCGCCGTCGATCCCGCCGTCGGCACCGAAGGCTTCGGCGAAGCCGTTCTCTGCCGCACCGCCAAGGGCCCCAACCCCAAGGCCCTGATCTGCTTCATGCGCACCGGCCGCAACATGTACCAGGCCACCTCCGATGACGAAGGCGCGACCTGGTCCGCGCCACGCGAAATCATCTTCGCCGGCCTCGACGTCAACCGCACCGACCTCTGGATCGACCGCCTCCGCACCTTCAAAGATTTCCACGGCAAGCTGCTGGACGAGAACAACCTCGACGAGGTGCGCGGGGCAGTCGTCGATCCCGACCTGATCGAACTGCGCAGTGGCCTGCTGGTCGCGGCGTTCGGCGTGCGGGTGCCGCAGAAGCTCTGTTGGCAGCACCCGGAATTCCCGTGGAACGGAACGTACCTGGCCTTCAGCCGCGACCACGGCAAAACATGGGGCACGGTCGTGCGGATCACGTCGGGCGTCCTGACCACGCATTACATGGCGATCGAAGAGACGCCCGCCGACAACACGCTCTTCGTCGCCTACGACCTGGGCGGGTGGAGCAGGGGGATGCGGCGGGACGTCATCGGACGAACGCTCAAGATCGGACAGTGAAACGCACACATGGATACCGCGCCGCCGCCGAGCAATACGCCACGACGACAGTTCCCGTGCAAGGATTGCGGGGCGGACCTGGTCTTCGCGCCGGGCACGAATTGTCTGAAGTGCCCCTACTGTGGCGCGGAGAACTGCATCCCGGATGCGGGGCCCGGCGCGGTGCGGGAGGAAGACTTCCGCGCGACGCTGGCGAGCCTGGAAAACTCGGCGGAGATGCAGGACACGCTGACGATCAAGTGCACGTCCTGCGGGGCCGCGTCGCAGTTCGCGGGGGACGTGGTGGCGAGCAAGTGCCCATTCTGCGGCGCGCCGATCGTGGCGACGGCGCAGTCGCACAAGCAGATCAAGCCCAAGGCCGTGCTGCCGTTCATCATTTCGCGCGAGCGGGCGTCGGCGGCGTTCCGGCAGTGGGTGTCGTCGTTGTGGTTCGCGCCCAGTGAACTGGCGCGAACGGCCGAGCGCTCCGGCATCGACGGCGCGTACATCCCCGCCTGGACGTACGACTCCGACACCGATTCCCAATACACCGGCCAGCGCGGCGACGACTACTGGGACACCGAGACCTACACCGAGCGCGACGCCAACGGCAACTCCGTCACCCGCACTCGCCAGGTGCGCCGCACGCGCTGGTCCTGGGTGAGCGGCGACGTGTCGAACAAGTTCGACGACGTCCTGGTGCTGGCAAGCAATTCGCTCCCGCGCAAGATCGCCGAGCGACTCGAACCGTGGGACTTGAAGAATCTCGTGCCCTACCGCGACGAGTACCTCAGCGGCTTCGTCGCCGAGAGCTACCAGGTGGACCTGCCGCAGGGGTTCGAAGTCGCCAAGGGGATCATGGACGGCTTCATCCGCCAGTCCATCTGCCGGGACATCGGCGGCGACCATCAACGGATCGACTCGGTCAACACGCGGTACGAGAACGTCACCTTCAAGCACACGCTGCTGCCGGTCTGGATCAGCGCGTACCGCTTCCACGAGCGCGTCTTTCGATTTCTCGTGAACGCCCGCAGCGGCGAAGTGCAGGGCGAGCGGCCTTACAGCGTCTGGAAGATCGTGCTGTTGATCCTTGCGATCGTGCTGATTATCGGCGGCATCGTCCTGATCGCGTCGCACCGATAGCCGCGCGGGCGGCGAATCCTCGGTTATAATCGCCCCCCGCGGATCGGACGATTCCCCTCTGAGACCGAGGAACCACGCATGAAGCTCCTCCAAAAGGCCCTCGCCACCCTTGCCGTCGCATCGCTTGTGCTGCCCCAACTGGCCCGCGCCGCCGACCAAACCGTCCCCCTCCCGTACATGACCCCGGACAAGGACGGCAACCAGTGGATGGTTCACTTCTACGGGTACCTCCAGCAGCAGGGGCAAATGCCGGTCTACTCGAACGCCGGCGTGCTGGTGGTGAACGGCGCGGGGACGGCGGCGGGACGCATGCCCCAGCGGCAGGCGAAGATCGACGGCAAGACCGGCGAACTCATCCTCGACAACCTCCAGGTCGGCAACGTCACCGTGACTCGGCGATTCCAGTTCAACAAGGAAGACGGTTACGTCCGAATCATCGACATCTTCCATAACGCCCAGAATAAGGAGCAGCCGCTCCAGATCACGCTCAGCGCCAACATGAATTACGGCGTCATGAGCGGCCAAAGCATCCCGGACCCCAAGAAGAAGGACCAGAACACCGCCTGGGTCGCCCAGACGTCGGCCAACAACAAGGCGGTGGTGGAGATGTTCAACGGCGTCGGCGCCAAGACGCCGTTCAACATCAACTACCAGCAGGGGAACTCGCAGGTGCAGGGAACCATGAGCGTCAACCTGCCGGCCGGCAAAGACGTTGCCATCATGCACGTGCACGCGGTGATGAACTCCGTCGCCGACGCCCAGGAGATGGTGAAGAAGTTCAAGGAATCGAAGGCGATGAAGGACATCGCGCCGGCGATCCGAAAACTCATCGTGAACTTCAACGCGTCGTCATCGTTCTACGGCGACTACGAGATCCTCCGCGGCGACCTGTTCGACGTCGTCGAAATGCGCACCGGTGACCTGTTCCGCGGGAATCTGAAGGATGCGTCTTACAAGATCGCCACATTCTACGGCCCGGTGACCGTGCCGGCGGACAAGGTGCTGTCCATCATCAGCATCGGCGCCGTGCGGCCTCGGCAATTGGTTTTCACCACCGACGGCGACGTGATCGGCGGCACGCTCGACCGCGACAAGGTCGCGCTGGAACTGTCCGACGGGCAGACGATGGAAGTGCCGCTGGCGGGCGTGGCGCGCGTGGGATACCGCAAGCGCGCCGGCGAAGTAGAAGACCCGGTCTTCGACAAGCCGTACGTGCTGATGCGCACCGGCGAGCGGATCTCGATCCAGATGCCCAAGGACCCGATCACCGTGCACACGCGGTTCGGGCCGATGAAGCTCAATCCCGATTCGCTGACGTCGATCGTCTTCCAGAACGAGGAGCACGCGATCCACGAGGTGCACATGACCGACGGGACGCGCCTGGCGGCCCTGGTCGACAGCGTGGTGCTGGAGGCGAAGCTGGCGTCGTCGGACCAGACGATCAAGTTCCCGTTGACCAGCGCGGCGCGGCTCCAGTTCAAGCCCGAAAACCAGGACGTGGACGAGAACGCGCCGCGCCTCAAACTGACCAACGAGGAAGAACTCGTCGGTGTGTTGTCGGGCAAGATGAAACTCGATACCGGCTTTTCACTCCTGACACTCGACGCCGACGGGATCAAGACACTGGCGCGGATCAAGGAGTCGCCGCAGGACGTGCAGGTGACGCTCTGGGACGAGACGAGCTTCCGCGGTCAGATGCTCGAGCCGCAGGTGACGTGCGTGACCAAGGGCGGGCTTGAGGTGACGGTGCCGATCGCGCTGGTGGAGGAATACACCCAGCCGCTCCCCAAGCCGTCGGCGGCGATGGTCGCGAAGATCAAGGAACTGGTCGCCGAGCTGAACGCCGACGACTGGGCCGCGCGGCAGAAGGCGCAGGAGAAGCTGGCGACGATGGGCAGCATCGCCGCCGGCGTCCTGCGGGAGATGCGGGCGTCGCAACCGGAAGAGGCGCAGACGCGGATCGATCAGATTCTGGGGGCTGTGGAGAAGAAGGGGAAGTAGCAATCCGCGAGTGGCGATTTAACACCACTCGCTCGGTGCCACAGGTCGGCGTACTCGCAGACCTGTGTCTTTTCCGCGAATCACAAGCACAGGTCTCGGAATACCGCGACCTGTGGCACCCGCGTCCCCGAGAGGAAACCGCCCAAGGACAACGTTGCGATTTGACACAATTCGCCGACGCCTATAGATTCGCTCCGCAGTTTGAAGCTGACCTTTTCGATGACTGAGGTTCGACTTTGGCTGCGACGGTCGTAATCCCCGCCCGCTTCGGATCAACTCGTTTTCCCGCCAAAATTCTCGCCGCTTCGACCGGAAAGCCGCTGGTGCAACACGTGGTCGAACAGGCACTTAAGTGCCGCCGGGTGCGGCAGGTGCTGGTTGCGACCGATGACCGGCGGATCGTCGATGCGCTAATGCCGTTCGGCACCAGGGCCGTGATGACGTCGGCCGACCACCAGAGCGGCACCGATCGCATCGCCGAGGTCGCACGAACCTTAAATGACGAGATCGTGGTGAACGTGCAGGGGGACGAGCCGGAGATCGAGCCGGAAGTCATCGACGGCCTGATCGAGCTCGTCGAGGAGAACCCCAGTTGTGACATGGCAACGGCGGTGACGCCGTTTCCTGCGGGCAAGGACCCGGCGGATCCGAACCTGGTTAAATGTGTGCTGTCGCCGGACGGGCGGGCGATTTATTTCTCGCGCAGTCCGGTGCCGTACCGGCGTGAGCCAAACAACACGGCCAACGCGGCGTACCATTTACATCTGGGCATTTACGCGTACCGGCGGGAGTTTCTGCTCCGCTACGCGTCGTGGGCGCCCACCCCTCTGGAACTGACCGAGAAACTGGAACAGTTGCGCGTGCTGGAGCACGGCGGGGAGATTCGCGTGTCGACGGTGTCCCGCGCGACCAACGGCATCGACACGCCCGAGCAGTACGAGGAGTTCGTCAGGCGATGTAGGGTGGGATTTATCCCACCAAGCCCGGTGGGATAAATCCCACCCTACGGAAAAAGACATGAGTAACGAAGAACTGTTAGCCAAGATCGGTCAGACGACGGAGGAGACCGAGTTTTACATGCCGATGCCCAAGGGGTATCGCGCGGGGCACCACAAGTACGTGATCGTCGTCGGGACCGTCATGAGCGGCCTGGGGAAGGGGATCTTCTCCTCTTCATTGGCGAAACTGCTGCAGGACAAGGGCCTGCGCGTCGCGCCGATCAAGATGGAGGGGTACTACAACATCGACAGCGGCACCCTGAATCCCTACCGGCACGGCGAGGTCTTCGTCCTCGACGACGGGATGGAAACCGACATGGATCTTGGCACCTACGAGCGCCTGCTCGACCAGGACCTGTCCGCCGCCAACTTCACCACCAACGGCCAGATCTTCCGCGAAGTGCTGCGCAAGGAACGCGACGGCGGATACCTCGGCCGCGACGTCCAGACGATCCCGCACGTCACCGGGGAGATCAAGCTGCGCCTGCGTGAGCTGGCCGCCAAGAGCAAGGCGGACGTCGTCTTCGTCGAAGTCGGCGGTACGGTCGGCGACCTGGAGAACAGCAATTACCTGGAAGCCTGCCGCCAGCTCGCGTACGAGGAGGGCGAGGGGTCGGTCATCTTCGTCGCGCTGACGTACGTGCTCGAGCCCGGCGCGCTGGGGGAGCAGAAGTCGAAGGCGGCGCAGCTCGGCATCAAGCGGCTGATGGAAGTCGGGATCATGCCGCACATCATCGCCTGCCGGGCGGGCAACCCGGTCAAGGAGAAGGTGCGCGAGAAGATCTCGATGTACACCAACGTGCCGATGAAGCGGGTCTTCTCGATGCACGACGTGTCGAGCATCTACCTGATCCCCGAGGCCATGCGCGAGGCCGGCATCGACCGCGAAGTGCTGACGATGCTCGACCTGCACGACCGCGTGAACCAGAAGACCGAGGACGTCAACCTCAAGAAGTGGCGCTGGTTCACGGACCACATCGGCAAGGCCAAACGGCACGTGACGATCGCCGTCACCGGCAAGTACACCGCCCTCCGCGACGCCTACGCCAGCATCATCAAGGCCGGCGAGCACTGCGGCGCGCACCTGGGCGTGGACGTGCAGTTCAAGTGGATGGACACGACCGACATCAATCCGGAAAACGTCGAGCAGGAATTGGCCGGGTGCCAGGGAATTATCGTGCCCGGCGGGTTCGGCGTCCGCGGCACCGAAGGGAAGATCGACTGCATCCGCTACGCCCGCGAAAACCAGGTGCCCTACCTGGGCCTCTGCCTCGGCTTCCAGATGGCCGTCATCGAATTCGCACGCAACGTCTGCAACATCCCCGACGCCAACTCCAGTGAGTTCGACTCGAAATGTAACAACTGCGTGATCGACATCCTCCCCGAGCAGAAACGCATCGAAGGCCTAGGCGGCAACATGCGTCTGGGCGGCAAGGACGTCGAAGTGAAGCCCAACACGATCGCCGCCAAGTTGTTCGACAACGCCCGCCGCATCCGCCTGCGCTTCCGCCACCGTTACGAGGTCGATCCCAAGTTCATCGGCGCCTTGGAACAGCACGGCCTGATCTTTTCCGGCAAACACCCCACCCAGCCGATCATGCAGATTCTGGAACTGCCCGCCGACGTGCACCCCTACTTCGTCGGCACCCAGGCCCACCCCGAACTCACCAGCCGCCCCCTGCGCCCCAGCCCCTTCTTCCTGGGCCTCATCCAGGCCGCGATGGAGCACGTGAAGCCGGGGGAGCATAAGCCCAAACGCCAACCCCAACCGGCGTAAGTATCCGCAATACCAATACCGTCATCCTGCGGTACTCCGAAGGATCTGGCGCAGTAGTTAACGCCACGTGGCTTCGACGGACCGTGCCAGATTCTTCGCTGCGCTCAGAATGACGGCTTGAGCGCCGTCGTCGGCAGGGGCTCAGCTCTTCTTCATCAACCCCCGCGCCCCCTCCACCACCCGATCCCACTGGAACGCCGGCCCCGGATCCTGCTTGTCCTTCTGCACGTGATAGTGCCCCAGCAACCCCTCGTAATTCTCAAGCTGCTCGTCCGGCAACTTGTGGTTGACGACCGTCCCATCCGCCTCGCGCGGGTAATCGCACTTGATCTTCGGAAAAACAGTGCAAAGGGTCGCCGTCAGCTTGATCAGCGAATCGTACTGCTGCGGCGTCAAATCGTACTGGTGATACGTCCGCCCCTGCACCTGGCCGGTGATCACGTCCTCCCGCGCCGGCCGCAGCACGATCGACGTGTTGCGAATCCCGCCCCCCTCGTACCGCGACGGGATGTGGATGAACGTGTGCCCGCTCGGATCCTTGGCGTACCACTCGGAAAACGCGTTGTTCGCCCGGGTCGGATACGCCCCCATATTCGCGATCTCGATCCCGATCGACCGCGTGTTGCTCGTCGTCGCATGCCACGCCCGTTCCTTCAAGTCCAGCGTCTGGTAGATCGTGCCGTCGAGGTCCAGCATGAAGTGCACCGATAGCCCCCGCATGTCGTGCAGCACCTTGAAGCACGTGCGGCTCGTCCCCGCCACGTCATAGTGGTACACGAACTGATCCACGCGATCCTGCAAGTCTTCCAGCCGCCATCCCGCGCGGGCGCTGGCGAGTTGCTCGTCGTCCAACTCAAACGCCAGCCCGTTGAGCAATTCCCTCGTCGTCGGCCGAGTCGTCGTCGGCCTGGTCGACGGCGCCTGGTACCGCATCCCGTACCGGTTGGGCGAATCGATCGTAATACTCGGCGAGCGCTTCTCCGCCTTCGCCTTGGCGCGTTCGACCGCCACCGCCTGGGTCGTCGCCTCGTAGGACGATTGTTCGTACGGCGCAAACCGCCGCTCCGTCCGATACGCGTCATACCCGCCCGGATCGGTCCACAACACGACCGGCGCGCCCGTGTGGAAAAGCTGCCCGCAAACCATGATCTCGTCCCCGCTGCGCGTCAGCGGCGTCCCCACCGCCGCCGGCTTCTGCGCGCTGCGACAGGAGACCAGCACCAGCGACGCACACAACCCCAGGAGCAGCATTCGATTCAAGTGACCGTCCTTTTCTCTTGAAGTATGGGGCGAAATTATATAATTTGCCCGCGAGTATTCCAGCCAGAGAACTGCCGCACACCGCTCTCAACAGTGAGGTTATCGATGTCACGCGTCGTCGTTGTTGGTTTGGGACCGATCGGGATCGGGGCCGCCCGCGCCGTCCTCGCCGATCCGGGCATGAAACTCGTCGGCCTCGTGGACATCGACCCCGCCAAGGTCGGCAAACCCGTCGCCGAGCTCGAAGGCGGCCCGACCGTCACTCAATCCCTGAAGGACGCCGGCCCCGCCGACGTCGCCATCGTCACCACCACCTCCAAGCTCGACCGCATGGCCCCGACGCTGCGCGACGCCCTCGCCCAACGCCTGCACGTCGTCAGCAGTTGCGAGGAAATGTCCTGGCCCAAATACCGCCACGCCCAGCTCGCCGATCAGCTCGACGCCGACGCCAAGCGCGCCGGCCGCGCCCTCCTCGGCACCGGCGTCAACCCCGGCTTCGTCATGGACCTGCTGCCGGTCGTCCTCTCGTCGATGGTCCTGGAAGTGAAGAGCCTTCGCGTCGTCCGCCTGGTGGACGCCTCCACCCGCCGCAAGCCGCTCCAGCAGAAGGTCGGCGCTACCATGACGCGCGAGCAGTTCGCCGCCCTCAAGGAAAGGAACGAGATCGGCCACCAGGGACTGGCCGAATCCGTCGCCATGATCGCCGCCGCCTTCGGTCGCGACGCCAAGCCCGGCACCGTCGACGTCACCCTCGACCCTGTCATCACCGACCGCGAGATCCCGTCCGCCATGGGCATGATCAAGCCCGGCCAGGTCCGCGGCATGCACAACGTCGGCCGCTGGTCCGATTCTCATCTCTCGATCGAGCTCGACCTGACCATGGCCGTCGGCCTGACCGACCCGAAAGACTTCGTCGAGATCACTGGTCCGGTCCCGCTCAAGCTCGAAATCCCCGGCGGCACGCCCGGTGACACGGCCACCGTCGCCGCCCTCGTCAATTGCGCCCGCGCCATCCCCAACGCCCGCCCCGGCCTGCTGACCATGCTCGACCTCCCCGCCTGCGGCGCCCGCGCGGGTTGATTCGCCCGCTATTCCCGACTCGCCAAGTTTAGCCGGCCCGCTTGCGGGCCGTGTTTTCTGCAACCCACCTCACTAACGCACCACCTACCCCGCGTGTCCTTCCTTCCGAAGGGGGCCGGGCAATTCTCGGGTTGGAGCAAAACATGATTCGTCGGACACTCTCCTTGCCGTCATGTGTACTCGTTCTTCTGTTCACGGTTACCGGCTGCATCGCCGTCGGCGGCACCAGCAATCAGCCGACCCGCGGCCAGGAGTTAATCGACCTCAAGGCCGCGCTGGACCGCGGGTCGATCAATCAGGCCGAGTATGAATCGACCAAGGCGCAAATCCTGAACCGGCATTAGGCGCCGGCAGTTTGCCCACTCCCCGCCGGCGGAAATCACTATACCCTCGTCCGCAAGATGAAGGTGATCGTGCTGCTCAACGCCGCCGCCGGAACCACCCCCGCCGAACAGGCCCACGAGGACGAGCGCGCCGTGCACGCCGCATTCGCCGCCACCGGCGTCACCACCGAGCTCCGCCGCGTCGACGGCCACCATCTGACCGACACCGCCCGCCAAATCGCCGCCGCCGAACACGCCCCCGTCGCCGTCGTCGCCGCCGGTGGCGACGGCACCCAGAGCGCCGTCGCCGCCGCCCTCGCCGGCACCGCCACGCCCATGGGCGTCCTCCCCATGGGCACGCTCAACCACTTCGCCAAGGATCTCGGCATCCCGCTCGACCTCCCCACCGCCGCCCGCGTCATCGCCACCGGCCGCGCCCGCGCCATCGACGTCGCCCAGGTCAACGACCGCGTCTTCGTCAACAATTCCTCGATCGGCCTCTACCCCCACGTCGTCCGCCACCGCGACGAGATGCGCGAGCGCCTCGGCCGCGGCAAATGGCTCGCCATGCTCCTCGCCATCATCGCCATCTTCCGCCGCTTCCCCCTCGTTAACCTTCGCCTCACCGTAAACGGCCAAACCTACCAGCACACCACCCCGTTCGTCTTCGTCGGCAATAACCATTACCGGATCGACCGCCTGAACCTCGGCCAGCGCACGACCCTCGAGAACGGCGACCTCTGCGTCTACTTCGCCCGCCGCACCGGCCGCCTCGGCATGCTCCGCCTCGCGCTCCTCGCCTTCTTCGGCCGCCTCAGGCAGGACCGCGATTTCAACGCCCTGTCCGCCACCGAACTCTGGATCGACACCCACAAGCCGACCATCAACGTCGCCGTCGACGGCGAAGTCGACCGCCTCACCCCGCCCCTGCACTACCGCAGCCGACCCAACTCCCTCAACGTCATCCTCCCCGCGTAATGCCCACGATCGCACACATCTCCGATCTCCATTTCGGCACCGAAGATCCCGCCGTCGCCCAGGGCCTGCTCGACGATCTCGCGCAGCTCCAGCCCACCCTCGTCGTCAACAGCGGCGACCTCACCCAGCGGGCGCGCGTCCGCCAGTTCAAGGCCGCCCGCGCCTTCCTCGACCGCATCCCCTTCCCGCAGCTCACCGTCCCCGGCAACCACGACATCCCGCTCTACGACCTGATGATGCGCTTCTTCTCGCCGCTGGCGCGCTACCTGCAATACATCACACCCGACCTCACCCCGCATTTCGAAAACGAACACTTCGCCGTCATGGGCGTCAACACCGCCCGCTCGGCCACCTGGAAAAACGGACGAATCTCGCGCGAGCAGATCGAGGCCATCCGCACCACCTTCTGCTCACTGCCGTTCGCGCAATTCAAAGTGCTCGTCACGCACCACCCCTTCGTCCCACCGCCCGACGACCCCTCGCCCGCCCTCGTCGGCCGCGGACGCCAGGCCATCGACGTCCTCGACCAGTGCGGCGCCGACCTGCTCCTCGCCGGCCACCTCCACCGCCACTACAGCGTCGACGCCAAAACCCACCACGTCCGCATCAAACGCACGATCCTCGTCGCACAGGCCGGCACCGCCATCTCCCACCGCCGCCGAAATGAACCCAACGCCTACAACCTCATCACCCTCATCCCCCCCGAAGTCGAAATCCAGGTGCGATCCTGGACCGGCAACCGCTTCGAACCCCTCACGTCCAATCGCTACATGAAAATCGAAAACCAGTGGACGCCCTCCCCCGCGCCAACCCGCCCCTGACCATTGGTTGGCTGGTGTCGCTTCAGACTTCGACGACCTCAGTCGAGTCGCAACCCTCTCTTCCGTCCTACCCTTCCTCCTACTCTTACTCCTAATCCAATTCCTAATCCTCCTCCTCCTCCTCCTTCTCTCACCTTCCCACCTCCACTTTCTTGAGCACCGGTAAATGCCCCACCAACTGATCCGTCAACGACACCACCCGCGCCAGCTCAATTCCATCAAACGGCCGCGTCGAAAAATCCAAAATCATCCGCCGCCCGTGCAGCACCAATCCCAAATCCTGCGGCAACAGCGCCATCAGCATCGACCCCACCACCGCCCGCGCCGCCGACGAATCCGCCCCGTGAATCGTGAACCGCTCCGACGACAAAAGCCCCGGATAACTCGCCAGCGAAAACAGATCCACCAAACTCCGCTCCCGCGCCGCCGGCCGCAACGCCGTCACCGGCCAATCCGCCTCCATCTCCCGCACCAACACGTTCCACCGCCGTACCGAACCGCCCCCCGCCGCCGCGCCGCCCCCCGCCGCCGCCGGCGTGTCCATCTGCAACAGCGCCAACCGCCGCCGCTCCAGCGCCACCAGCGCATGGGGCGGCGGCAGCGTCAACTCCGCCAGTGGCGCCGGCACCACCGCCCGCCCGGATCGCCGCAACCGAAACCCATGCCGCCGCGCCCAATCCCCCAGCATCACCCAGTTCCGATTGTGAATCCACCGCCGCACGTGAAGCCAGAACATCAGGCACGACACCCCAAAGACCGACAGCAGCCCCAGTAACACCCAGTATGAAAACGGCGGCGGCATGTGCCCAATGATATCCACTTTCAGCCGCCGCCGTCGCGCGCGCGCGTGCGTCTCGGATGACCGGCCGACGCCCCGCGCCCCTACTTCAACGTAAACCGCGCCGTCACCACCGCCGTGATCTCCTTGTCCAGCGACGTCGTGTCATTGTTCCCCGTCCCGCTCACGTCATTCGTGTGAATCGGATTAATCTGCATCACGCCCATCCGCGCGTCCAGGATCGATCCGAGGTCGGCGCCGCTGTTCCCCGCGATCTGCCTCGCCCGCGCCGTCGCGTCCTTCGTCGCTTCGGCCAGCATGTCGATCTTCAGGTCCGCCAGCTTCGTGTAGATATACCGCGGCGAGTCCGACTCCAGCATCACCCCCTCCTTGATCAGCCCCGTGATCTTCCGCGCCACCTCGGCCACGCGGTTCACGTCGGTGCTGCGGATTTGCACCTCCTGCGACAGCTCGTACGCCACCACCTTTTCCGTCTCCCGCCCCTTCTCGTCCCGCCCCCGCCGCTTGAGCGTCGCGATCGACGAGACGATCAACTCCTTTTCCGAGATCCCCTCTTTCTTCAGATAGGCCAGCGTCTTCTCCGTCCCCGCCTGTAGCGAGTCGAACGCGTGCGCCAAATCCGGCTCGACCGCCGATATCTTGGCGCTCCAGACGATCAGGTCCGACACGATCGCCTTCTTGGCCGACCCCGTCACCGTGATCGCCTTCACCTCGGACTTCACGTGCATCCACGCCCAGGAGAAGATCAACACGCACACCACGTTCGCCACCGCCAGCACCGCCCCGGCCTTCAGCGAAACGATCACCTTCGCCGGCAGCGTAAACCCACGATCCCGCGCCGCGTCCTGCTGATACTGCACGAGGCCTCCTTGCCCGTTGATGTTTATCCGCCCAGCCCTTGTACGACCCGCGCGGAATTGAATCCACAATGCGGCGGACGGGACGCGACGCGACGCGGCGCGGCGCTGCGTGAACCCCCATTCCCCCCTCGCGTACCATTCGTGGCGGCAAAATCTGCGCGTCGCCGCCGCGACCTCCGCCCGATTCGATTTTAACCAAACCCGCGCCCGTGCCGATACTCCAACTGACCATGAGCCCATTCGCCGCGATCGTCCGCCAGATGAGACAGACCTACGACCTCCGCATTCGCAAGTGGCGCACCAGCATGAGCGGCTGCGCCTGGCGCGTCTACCACGCCGACGGCCGCGCCGTGAACTGGATCGAAGCCCCCTACCCCAAGACCCCCATCAGCCTCGCCATCTTCCTCCACGAGGTCGGCCACCACGCGATCGGCTTCGAGAAATACAAGAAACGCTGCGAAGAGGAATACCACGTCTGGCTCTGGGCCATCCGCGAGATGAAAAAGCTGGGCGTCGAACCCGACGCCCGCGTCCGCCGCCGCTTCGACCTCTCCATGCACTACGCCGTAGACAAAGCCGTCCGCCGCGGCATCAAACAACTCCCCGAATCCCTCCACCGCTTCGCCCGCAAAGCGGCGTGACGTCCGTTACGCCAAGGTAACCCCCCCGCGTCATTCCCTCCAAGCCGGGGCCGCACGCCGGGAGTATCGGCGATCCAAGCGCCACGCCGGATCGCCCCAAAAATCCTAATGCGGCCTGCACGCGCGAATGCTACTCTCAGTCAATGGCGTTCGATTTCACGGATCGCAATTGCGACCAAGCGAATCCCTCGCCTTCGAAATCCGGAGACAAGGTCGAAACGCGCATCGATCGAGCGCGACCTCAAACTGGGGCTCGCGCACGCTTCATCTTTGTCTGTTTTCTAGTCACAACGTTTCTGCTCGCCAGCGCCGGCTTCGCAGCACTTTGGTGGCACAGCGTTCTCGCCGACGGTCCGGAAGTATTGTGCTCGTGGAAGGTTGGTGAAATACGGTACACCATTCGATCCGAATCCGGGCGCATCGTGTTGCGCCGCCCGCGCCCCGTACCCGGTGTTCCGCCGCAATCCAAACTCTGGCTTAGCCAGCTTTCCAATGACGATATCGTTTGGCGGTCCGACCTCCTTCGGAAGCAAGGAACGGACGTGTGGAGCAACGCATATCCGGGAGGTTTCACGGGCACCACGGAAAGTGTGTTCGCACAGTTGGAGCGACAGCCGTGGCTCGTAGGCGAACGAATTATGCTCGCCGCACTGGAAGATCCTAATCGATTCGCGGCGGCACACCTTTGGCTGAGCCGCTACGGAGGCGGCGGGTTCAGCGGATCAGTAAATACCTATCCCAAGGTTACGTTGGTGAACGGGCTGCGCGTCGAAGCGCGGGTCACGTCTACACAGCCCGCTATCCAGTCGTCGGACTTAAGGACGGTCCAGGGTCGAACCAACCGATACGAGTACTACAAACAGCCACCGACCCAAGAACTCCGTGGTGAGCCCAGCATCCATATCGACACCGCTCAAATCCCCAATATCGTTCGCCAGTGGCACGACCGACAGGATAGAAGCGTATACTCTGTCTCTTATGCCGTACCTGTCTTCATTTGTTCTGTGCCGCCGCTGGCGTTGTTCGTCGCATACTGGCTTCGCCGACGCGCGGCAGCACGCCGCGCGGCCGGACACTGTATCAGTTGCGGCTACGACCTCCGCGCCAGTCGCGAATGTTGCCCGGAATGCGGGCGACCTATCGCGGCAGTTTCAACTTCGCCCGACGCGAGCACCACCGTATAAGAAAGCCTTGCCTTACAGGCGGTCGAATTACGCAGCACGGTCTTAACAGACAAAAGATCCCGCCGGACTTCTCCGGCGGGATCCCTGCTTTCCATTCAAAGCCGACTATCGCAGGCACTTCTTCTTTCCGCTTGCGGCTTAGCGGGCCAGCAGCGCCGTGCACAACTAACTTTACCGCACTTCCCCACCCAGCAGCGCCTCAACCGTCTGCTGCTCCTCGGCCTTGGGCGTCACCCGCAGCACGCCGTCTTCCATCACCGCGCGGATCTTCGCCAGCGCCTTGTTCTGGATCTGCCGCACGCGCTCCTTGGTCACGCCGATGATCTTGCCGACGTCTTCCAGGGTCAGCGACGAATCATCAACCTGGTCCCAGTTGAACCGCCGGCGGATGACCGTCTCTTCGACCGTCGAGAGGTCGGCGAGATTGCGGTCCACGATCGCCTTGAGCTCATCGATGCAATCCTCTTCGACCTGGTCGCGGCGCTTGTCGGCCCAGTCGCTCTTCTCGAGGTCCGGTTCGAACTCCACCGGAAACTTCGTGCGGTGCCGGTTGTGCTTCATCGCGGTCCGGCTGAACGCCTTGAGGATCGCGCGGCACGCGTAGGTCGAAAACTTGAACCCGCGATCGACGTTGAATTTGTCCACCGCTCGCAGCAGCGCCATGTTCCCCTCGCTGACCACCTCGGCAAAATCCACGTCGCCCAGGCGCACGCGCTTCGCCATCGCCAGCACCAGCGCCAGGTTCGTGCGGACGAGGTATTCCCGGAAGTGCTCGAACCGGCGGTGCCATTCGATCACCTGCCCGGCCAACTCGCCGGTCAACCCGTTCTGCTTGACCTTCTTGTCCAGCAACCCAAGCTTGCGCTTCGCATAATTGAACCGAAGGAACATCAGCTTCTCTTCGGCGCCGCTCATGAGCTGTGGCGTCATCGATCGCGGGCTTTCAAGATCCTCGCGCGTCGGCTGATACCAGCTCGTCAGCGGAAGCTTCGGCTCCTCGTCAAACGTAAACAGTTCTTTCTCAATGTTGCGATTCTTGAAAACCGGGCTATCCATAAACGAATAGTTCCCAGCCAGAATCGCCTCGACGCGCTGCGTCACTGCCTTAGAAACCGTCCCCTTGGATGCTCCACTTCGCTTGCTGTTCATCACTGCCGTGGCCATGTTAGCGGCCTCCTTTTCCGTACTCTTTCAGACAACTTCCGGCTTGTTCAATCTATTCGACAATCCTACCAAAACTCCACGAATATTACGAGATTAGTCGTTATAAGGTTCATTTCTCAAGTATTTCATAATCATTGGCTTAGGACGATTATAAAAATGGTTAGTTCCCGTATCTTATGGCATATGCCTTAAGAAGATGGGGAATTCTGGCGGGGTTATCACACTTGTGCAATTCGGATACCAAAGATGACCTTTGCACCCATATGACGTACAAAGGTGGTCGAAAATGACAAAGCTGTGTTTTGGCGGCAGTTTTAATCCCATCCACAGCGGTCATTTGCTGGTCGCGCGGGCGGTGGCGGAGGCGCGGGGGTTCGAACGGGTGGTTTTGGTGCCCAGTGCGGTGCCGCCGCATAAAGCAGCCTCTGCCGAATTGGCGGACGCCTGCCATCGACTGGCGATGTGCCAGGCTGTCACTCGGGATGACGCTTTTTTTGAGGTTGAGGATCTCGAATTGCGCCGCACTGGGCCGAGCTATACGTTGGATACTGTCCGGGAGCTGAAGGCGCGGGGATGGGCAAACGTTGCCTGGCTGATTGGGGCGGACATGGTGGCGATCCTGCCGAAATGGCACCGGCCGGCCGAGTTGATGGCGGAGGCGGAGTTGGTGATTGCGCAGCGGCCGGGCAGTCCGATCGACTGGGCGGGGTTGCCGGCGATGTTTCGGGGGTTGCGGGATCATGTGGTTCGGGCGCCGCTGCTGGAGATCAGTGCGAGTGAGATCCGCCAACGAATAAGAGATGGCCGCCCGGTACGGTATTCGGTACCTGAGGCCGTTGAGCGGTACATTGCGGATCACCACTTGTACATCTGAGCGTGGCGGGGTGGCGTGGATAAAGGCGCGTCGATGGGTGGTGAAAAGTCCGTCCGGGGGCGGTTTGGCTTGACGGTCCGGGTTGCTCTAGATTGACGGCAACATCGAGGGACTATTTATGCGCATGATGACGCTCGTCGCGGTTGTTCTGATGGCTTGGCCGGCGCTGTTGGTTCGCGCGGCGGAGTCGGTGACGAAGGAGAAGGCGGTCGCGCAGGGGCGGCAGGTGGTCGAGCGGGCGCTGAAGTACTTGGTGTCGCAGCAGCAGGCGAACGGGTCGTTTCAGCACAGCGACCGGGAGCCGCCGGCGGTGACGGCGCTGGTGGTGCAGGGGCTGGCGCATTCGCCGGCGTACGGCGCGAAGTCGGAGGCGGCGCGCAAGGCGGTGGAGTATCTCGCGGGCGTGCAGCAGTCGAACGGGGGAATCTATCGCGACATGCTGGCGAACTACAACACGGCGATTGCGATCAGCGCGCTGGCGTCTCTCGACGATCCGTCGGAAAAGGCGCGGATCGACAAGGCGGTGGCGTACCTCAAGGGGGCGCAGTTCGGTGACTCAATCGCGGGGGCGAACGGGCAGCGGATCAACCCGGCGCTGGCGGGCGGGTGGAGTTACGGAGGGGCGCGGGGCGGGGCGCCGGACGTATCGAACACCGCGATCGTGCTGGACGCGCTGCACGATTCGGGCCTGAAGTCGGACGACCCGGCATATCAGGCCGCCGTGAAGTTCTTGTCGAAGCTGCAGAACAATTCGGAAACCAATTCGGCCCCGTGGGCGGGGAACGACGGCGGGTTCATCTACAACCCGGGTCGGAACGGCGAGGGGAACTCGGCGGCGGGGGAGTTCACGACGCCGGACGGCAAGCGGGCGCTGCGGTCGTACGGGTCGATGACGTACGCGGGCTTGAAGAGCATGATCTACGCGGGGCTGTCGAAGGATGACCCGCGGGTGAAGGCGGCGTGGGACTGGGTGCGGTCGCACTGGACGCTGGAGGAGCACCCCGGCATGAAGGCGGCCGGCGCGGATTCGGCGAAGGACGGGATCTTCTATTATTACAATACGCTGGCGAAGGCGCTGGCGGTGTACGGCGAGCCGGCGATCACGGACAAGTCGGGCCAATCGCACGACTGGCGGTTGGAGCTGATCGCGAAGCTGGCGTCCATTCAAAAGCCGGACGGGTCGTTCGTGGGGGAGGCGAAGTGGATGGAGGATAATCCGGTGATCGCGACGGCGCTGGCGGTGTTGGCGGTGGAGAGTGCGGTGGGGGATTTGGGGAGGTAGGGGCGTTGCGAGTGGCGAGTAAGGGTGTCCGTGGTCAGTTGCTGTGTTGGCGGGCCGGTTGTTGATCGGGTAGCTCTCGCGTGGGTCGCGTCGCCGGACGCGGCCCGCAAGCGGGCCGGCTAAACTTGGCGCGCGAGGGGGGCGCATGGCAGGGGGTATTTGGCGTGTCATGCCTAGATTAAGGTGGCGCGCGTTCCGCATTCCGGACAACGGTCGGGCGTGGCGCGGAGATCGTAGCCGCACGTTCGGCAGAAACCTTGATTTGACCTTTGGCGTCTGCGCAGTGATTGCCACAGCGTCAGGAGGGGTAACAGGGCGCTCGGCACTGCGATAGCCCAAAGGGGCACGCGCAGTCCCGGAATGTCAGACATGCTTGACGTCGGGCCGTATGCGAAGCCGGCGATCCAGCGGGTGGTGTCCCGTGCCGAGCCTGGTAGGTAGATCTCGCGATTCGGCGCCTCGACGGATTCGAAGCGGAGGCGCGTTGGGCCCGGTCGGTTGTCGAGGTAAATCGTACAGGGCTGCCGTGCGTGCAGAATCCAGAGGCCACCGCGTAGCGTTTCAATCTTCCTTGCGCTCGTGGGGAATTCGTCGGGTGAATGGTCTGAGATTTCCGTCCGCGTCAGGGTGAGCGAGTCGGATCGCCAATAGCTGCGTGCCCAGAGGCTGAGCGACAGAGCGAGCGACACCAGGGACGCGGCGTTCGCGACTTGAAGTGGAATGCGGAAAAGGCTTCTCATCGGCCTCTATCGTACTAAGTCGCGATAACTGTCGCCGTTGCGCGTGTCGGCAGGGCAAGTATGTTGCGGTGAATGGCGAGGTTATTCGCCGCAGGTATTGCGGTGAATGTCGGCCGATTGACGTCGGATCAGGGTGGCGCCGGTGCCGGTGTGAGGACGCGGCGCGGCGGTGGGGGTTCCGTCGGCTGAAGCGGACCCTACTTGGGGTTTTTGGTTAGGATGATGGGATGGTTCTCAAGTGGATTGTCGTGTTGATGATGGGGGTGATGGCGGCGATGAGGGTGTGGGCGGATCCGAAGGAAGTTTTGGGGTTTGACGCGGCGGTGGATGTGGGGTTGCAGCGAGCGGTGGAAGGGTTGGATGCGCGGTTGCGAGAGAAACTCGGGATGACGGAGGCGCAGACGGCGGTGGGGGTGATGGATTTGAATTCAGGCAGGGTGGCGTTGGTGCGGGGGGATCGGGAGGAGTACGCGGCGAGCGTGGCGAAGATCGGGATCCTGCTGGCGTACTTCGAGGCGCATCCGGAGGCGGCGGAGCACATTGACCCGGTGGTGGAGCGAGAGCTCGGGGAGATGGCGAAGGTATCGTCGAATGAAATGGCGGCGAAGTATTCGCGGGAGCTGGGGCTGAAGAACATTCAGAAGGTGCTCACGGAGAAATACGGGTTTTACGACGCGAAGCACGGCGGTGGGCTTTGGGTTGGGAAGCACTATGGGTCCGGGACGGAGCGGTATGGAAGTCCGGTGGGGGATAATTCGCACGCGGCGACGGTGCGGCAGGTGATGCGGTTCTTCGTGCTGCTGGAGCGCGGGGAACTGGTGTCGGCGGCGGCGTCGCTCGAGATGCGGCGGATTTTTGAGTCTCCGAGATTGAAGCATGACGAGATCAAGTTCGTGAAAGGATTGAAGGGGCGGGACGTGCAGGTCATCCGGAAGTGGGGGACGTGGGAGGATTGGCGGCACGACGCGGCGGTGGTGACGGGCGAGGGGCGGCATTACGTGATCGTCGGTTTGACGCGGCATCCGCGGGGGGATGAGTATTTGGAGGAATTTGCTCGGGGGGTGGATGATTTGTTGGGGAGGAAGTGATGGGGAGATACCGGGTTTGAGGGAATGGGACATGCCTCACTGAAGTGAGCACGCCGGTGGGGGGAAGCGCGGTAATCGGAGGTGATGTGTGACTTGGTGCGGATGAATCGGCGCGGGGGGGGTG
>Ga0207674_10001757_pt1 | contig 27738 bp, 21 predicted proteins | sample KBSCornC72_FD_184303 | JGI IMG/M metagenome (GOLD analysis project Ga0207674, IMG submission 184303) | Corn rhizosphere microbial communities from Kellogg Biological Station, Michigan, USA - KBS Corn C7-2 (SPAdes) (version 2) | ecosystem: Host-associated > Plants > Roots > Rhizosphere > Soil ...
TTGAGCTACATCGGCCAGTTGAGGTATGGAGCGGCGCGCGCTCCGTGGGCAGTATAGCACCGGGCATGCGGAGCGTCAACGCGCGCTGAGGAGATGGCGCATGTCCCCCACGCACTCTGGAATGTCTTGAATACTGGATGGCTCGATTCTGAGAAAATGCTGAGGCCTAGGACTGTGTGACCCCGGCCATAGCGCGATATCGAGCGGTGTGATACACTGCTGTCGAGTTCCAGCGGGCGCATCGTTTCAGGACACGCAGAGAGACGCGATGAGCGGCTGCCCGGCTTGACACCGCCTGCACAGCGCGTTAGAGTAGGCTTGGCTATTAGAATTGACCATCATTGGCTATTATTCCTCAATGAAGGGCAACTCTGCCTGGCGCGCCATAGCTGCTTCGATTACCCATGCTGCTCATCGTGCTCGGATGCGGCTCGACGGAGACCACGCAGAGACACGCGAAGCGGGGCACGGCGGGCGAGGGCCAGACGACAGGGACACACGGCGCGTAATGGTAGAGCGCCGTGATGAGGAGTACCATGGAACCGAATGAGCTGATCGGTGATCGATACGAGTTAGGCGAGCCTATCGGTCGCGGCGGTATGGCCACCATCCATCGGGCCACCGATCTGCGCATGGGCCGTGAAGTCGCCATCAAGATTCTGCGCGAAGTCTATAGCAGCGACCCCAAGTTCGTTACCCGCTTCCAGCGCGAAGCCCGCGCCGCCTCCGCCTTGCAGCACCCCAATATCGTCCAGGTCTTCGACTATGGCCAGAGCGGCGACGCCTACTACATCGTCATGGAGCTCATCAATGGCGCGGACCTGCGCCGCTACCTCAAGCGCGAAGGCGTCCTCACCCCCGACCGCGCCGTCGAGATCGCCCACGATGTGGCCCTGGGTCTGGGCGCCGCCCATCGCCGCACCATCGTCCACCGCGATGTCAAGCCGCAGAATATCCTCCTCAACGACGACGGGCTGGTCAAGCTGACCGACTTCGGTATCGCCAGCGTCTATAAGGACGTTGACGCCGAACGGCTCACCACCACGGGCATGACGCTAGGTACGGTGCAGTATTACGCGCCGGAGCAGGCGCAAGGCGAGATTGTGACGCCCGCCGCCGATATCTATGCGCTGGGCATCGTCATGTATGAGATGCTCACCGGCCGGACGCCCTTCGACGGCGATACGCCCGTCGCGGTGGCGATGCGCCACATTCAGGATATCCCCGAGCCGCCCTCCCGCATCAACCAGATGATCCCGCGCGACCTGGAGCGGATCATCCTGCGCTGTCTGGAGAAGGATCCGCGCGACCGCTATCCCAACGGCGACGCGCTCGCCTATGCGCTCGATCAGTTCGCGCGCGGCCCCACCCGGCGCTTTGGCAGCAGCGGCACCGGTCGCCCGCTGGACTTGCCGGGGATCGACGCCCGCCCGCAGCCGGGCCGTGGCGCGTCGCAGTTTGGCGCGTCGGCGGTGATCAGCGGGCCGCGCCGGTCAGACGTGGTCGCGAACGACGGCTACGATGCGCCCACCTTCGAGGACTTCGATGGCGGCATGGGAAATGGGAATGGACTCAGCACCACGCCATGGGCCACCGCGCGCGGGACGGTGCCACGCATCTCAGGTCCACAGGGTGACTATGACGAACCCCGCAAGCCCAGGACCGGTCTGATTGCCGCCATGATTGGCGGGCTGGTGCTGTTGCTGGGAGTAGCCTGCGTGCTGGTCTTCGTTCTCATGAACGGCATGCTTGGTGGTGGCCAGGCTACAACGCCCACACAGAAAACAACCGTTCCCAACTTTGTGGGCCAGCAGTATACGGCGGCACTCTCGCTGGCGCAGTCAAACCATCTGAAGCTGGCGAAGCAGGTCGTGACGAGCGACAAACCGGTGGATGAGGTGCTCACACAGGACGTCGCATCCGGGCAAAAGGTAGCCTACGATACGACGATTAACGTCACCGTCAGTGGCGGCAGCGGCAAGGTCACCGTACCCGATGTGACCAAAATGAGTCTCGATGATGCCTGTAAAGCGCTGTCCGACCCCGCAGTGAATCTCACGTGTAATGTCGGGTCCTACCAGTTTGACCCGACGATACCTGCAAGAAGCGTCATCAGCAGCGATCCACCCGCGGGGACCTCCGTGGCGCCGGGTACCACCGTCAACCTGGTCGTCAGCAATGGTCCGGCGCCGACGCCGACGACACCGCCGCAGCCGACGGCGACGCCAGTGCCTACTGCAACGGCCACGGCGACGCCAACGCCGTAGTTAGCTCCTGGCCCCAGCGGACGATATGCAAGAGCGCCCCGATATAAGATGGGGCGCTCTTCTCGTTTCCCAGATCCATCACACTCAATCGGCTATACTGGCGGCGTGGATTTCCGCTTGGGGCGCTCCGTGCCGGATATCATGGATAAGGGTATACTCTGCGAAGCCACATCATGTGAGCCAGACTGTGAGAATGTGAGAAATATCATGCAGGCGCTGTTTGTGCATACCGCCGATAATCATCTGGGCTACGAACAATATGGGGTGAAGGAGCGCTTCAACGACTTTTCCCGCGCCTTCTGGGCCATTGTGGATGACGCCATTGCCCGCAAGGCCGATCTTTTCGTCATCGCGGGCGACCTCTTCAATAAACGGGCAATCGACGCGCGCACGCTGATGCACGCGCAGGACGGGCTGGAGCGGCTGCGCGACGCGGGCATCCCCTGCGTGGCCATCGAGGGCAACCACGACCGCAGCTATTACCGCGACGGGTTCTCATGGCTGGAGTTTCTCTGCTGGCAGAACCAGTTGATCCTGCTGAACCCCTACGTCCGCGATGGCGCGCCGGAGCTGAAGCCGTGGAACCAGGAGGAGATGCGCGGCGCGTACATTGACCTGAAGGGCGGCAAGCTGCGCGTCTACGGCCTGCCCTGGTATGGCGCCAGCACGACGCGGGTGATGAAAAGCCTGGCCGAGCAGCTGGCGGCCACACGCGAAGCGGAGGATGCCGCGGGCGTCGAGTACCGGCTACTGCTGTTGCATACTGGCATCGAGGGCATGCTGCCAACGCTCCATGGCCTGCCCCAGCGCAGTGATTTCGAGCCGCTACGCGGGCTGGTGGATTATGTTGCCCTCGGCCACGTTCACAAGCCCTATGAAGTTGACGGCTGGCTCTACAATCCCGGCTCATCGGAGACCTGGGGCGCGGAGGAAAGCGCCTGGGAGCGCGGCTACTACGTCGTGCGGATCGACACCAATGCACCCGAGGGCGAGCCGACCCACATCGCCGAGCACATCGTCAATCCACGCCGCCCGTTTCTGCGACTGCCGTTCAACGTCGAGGGGTTGCGCGACCCCGCCGCGCTCTATGAGGCGTTCGAGCGCTACTGCCGGAGCAAGGTGCGCGAATACGCAGTCCCCGAGCAGCCCGCGCCGGGACTGGAGCCGGTGGTAGATGTCTCGCTCACGGGCGTGCTGAGCTTCGACGCCAGCGCGCTCGACCGCGCCCAGCTGGAGGAGACAGCGCAACAGATGTTTCACCCGCTGGTGGTGCGCATCCACGACAGCACGCGCGACAGCGAGTGGGAGATGGACGACGAGAACGGGCTGGATAGCAGCGACCGCTCCACCTGGCTCCAGCTCGAGACCCATATCTTCGAGGAGCTGTTGCAGCGTGACGCGCGCTTTCAGCAACGCGCGGGCGAATGGGCGCGGCTGGTCGCCTCGCTCAAGCAGATGGCGCTCGGCGGCGAATCGGCGGAACAGGTCATCCAGAAGCTCCGCGACGAGCGCGCCCGGCTATTAAATACCTCACCTCCGAGCAATGGCTAACGCTCCTTTGACACCGCCTGCGTGGTGTTGACGAGGCAGGCGAAATCCTCTATACTGGCACAGCACTGCGCCCGCAAAAATGCGTAGCGCACAGGGATGTGAGGTGGAGGCGGACGGATGGCCAGCAATCTCTCCAACAACGTGACCAACAACCTCATCGGCAAGCTCTTCGATCTGCTGCGCGACCGACTGATGCAGTCGCAGCGTGGGCGCTGGATTCTGGGCGCATTATTCCTGGTGATGGCTGCGTTCTTCTTTCTGCTGGCTCTGGCCGGACATGACACCGAGCAGGATATCGCCTTTGGCATCGGCGCTGCGTTCTTCCTGCTGCTGGCACTGATAGTGCTGATCGGCAATGTTTTCATTGGCCGCGGCCAGCGCCGCCTGCGTGCCGTCGCCGCCGAGAGCGAGGCGCGCGCCAAGCAATTGCTTGCCGAGGGCAAGATACTGCCGATCCCGCCGCTACCGAAGAATCCGCCACAGGGCGTCAGCCCGGAGGATCTGGCGCAGGTCGCGACAAATGCCAGTCAACTGCGCGAGATTCCCTGGGGGGATCGCGTGGAGTATCCGAACGAGCAGGTGCGCGCCGTCTTCGATGCGGCGATGGCGGAGGTGCTGACGACATCGGGAGATTGGGCGAAGCTACGCGGCCCGGTCCGTGTCTTCGCTGGGCTGCCGCAGCCGCTCTGCTACGTTGGCGCCGCCGAGGTGATGTTCCGGCTCTCATATCTGAGCGGCACGACCTTCGCGCCCGTCGGGTTACAACAAGGCCTGCGCTTCGCATCTCGCGCGCAGTTTCATACGCCGCTCCAGCCCGATGCGCTCGTCACGCAGCTCAAGCTGCTTGTCGCCTGCCGCGCGCCCTACTGGCAGGAACTGGCCACCAAGACGCTGGGCATGGTGCAACAGGTCGCGCCGAATCATCCGCTGTTGCCACAGGCCGAGGTGTTCTATCATCGTGTGCGTGGCGAATATGAGGAGGCGGTGATATGCTCCGACCGCGCGCTGGCATACGCCAGGACTCCAGCGGAGCAGGCTTCGATTCTCTCTGGCAAGGCGCTGCTCTTGATGAACCTGAAACGCAACGATGAGGCGGTCGCGATGTTTCAGGCGGCATGCTCGCTGAACCCGAACGACCCCTGGACCTGGCACAACATGACATTCCCGCTGGTCGAGCTGGGCCGCTATCACGAGGCGCTGCGATGCAGCGAGCGGGCGCTTTCGATCATGGATTTCAGCGTTGCCCGGAAGCAGCGCGAGAATATCATGCAAAAACTCGCCCAGCAATTGGGTGGCGCGCCCCAGCTATGAGGCTGCAGACAGGGTCACAAAGTCAGGCGATGATGAGGATGGCACGATGCTGAGCACGATTCGGCTGATTTTTGGCACGCGGTGGGCGCGCTTTGTATTGGCCGTGGTGGCGCTGTTCTGCGCGGTCGGTGTTACGGCCAGCGCTCTTGCAACGAGCGCGATCAAGACGAAGATAGGGACAATCGAGCGTCTTAGGACGACCACGAGCGACTCTGGCGACTACAAGTACGACACCATCCAGCTGGCTGGCGATAGCGCCTCGTATACCATCAACCGCTCCCAGTTTACGCCGACCTTGAACGCGGACCAGCTCGCCAGCGGGGAACCGGTGACGATCTGGTACAACCAGTCGCCGCTCAACGACCCCTCTATCGTCGCGATCCAGATGCCTGGGGCGAGCGGCGGGCAGTTGACCAGATACGTGACCGATTTCTACACGCATCCTGACCAGAGCCGTACGTCAAATCTGATTCTGGCGGCTGTCTTCGCAATTGTCGCGCTCGCTGCTATCCTCGCGGGCATTTTCCTCCCCGCCGCCTCGAAGCCGCGCAAACCGACAGTGAGCGCGAATCCCTGGTATCCATGATCCCCTACCGGGAGGCTGCCGCACTGAGCGCTGACATCAGCGCTGGATAGTCCATTATGGCGAAGTCGGTGGTATCCAGCTCGTAGAGCGTGCCGCCGAGAGGCAGCGGCTCGATGCGCCCGCGCAGCAGCAACTCGCGGTGTTCGTCGAGGTTGTGCGTTTCCACGTGGCCAGGGTGGCGGTCGGCTGAGCCCGCCCGCTGGCAATAGCGCTCATACAGCGTTGGGCCATCGGCGACGCAGAGAATCTGGAACGGCGTGAAAGCGTACGCCTGCTGAAGCGCGCGGAAACGCTCGCCATCGCGGTCGGGGTAGAAGTTGCATTCGACGATGCAGGGCTGCCCGGCGCGCAGCTGCTCTTCCAGTAGCAGAAAGAGCAGCGCCATCGTCGCCGTTCCCAGCCGCCGCGACCACGCGCGGTCGCTCCAGCCGAGCGCCTCGAACAGCGTTTCCTTGACGGCGTCCTTGGCCAGCAGTGGCAGGTGGAGATCGTCGGCGAGCCGCCGCGCCAGCGTCGTCTTGCCGGTGGCGGGCAGCCCGTTCACCACGATCACCAGCGGCAGTGGGCGCTCCTCCATGTCGGTATCTCCGTCAGCGCATTTTCGGGGAAACGCTCGCCGCAGGCTGAAGACCTGCGGCTAATCCTGTGTCGAGCGTATCTGTTTGATGGTCAAAACGGCCTGAACGGGCGGAATTAGCCGCGGCATGAATGCCGCGGAGACGCACCAACGCCTCCACACTGGCCCTTAAAGCTCCTCGTCCTCCGCGCTGTCGTCCGCGTCCTCGGGACTGACCGCCGGGGCAACCGCCGCGCGGATTTGCGCCTCGATGGCGTCGGCGACATCGGTGTTCTGGCGCAGATATTCCTTGGCGTTCTCACGTCCCTGCCCCAGCCGGATATCGCCAACCGAGAAGAACGCGCCCGCCTTCTTGATGATGCCCATCTCCAGGCCAACATCGATCAGGCCGCCCTCGCGCGAGATGCCCTCGTTGAACATGATATCGAACTCGGCCACGCGGAATGGCGCCGCGACCTTGTTCTTGACTACCTTCACCCGCGCCCGGCTGCCGACCACCTCGGTGCCGGTCTTGATCGAGTCGATACGGCGGATATCCAGCCGGACCGATGAGTAGAACTTCAGCGCGCGCCCGCCGGGAGTGGTTTCCGGCGACCCGAACATGACGCCGATCTTCTCACGCAGCTGGTTGGTGAAGACGACCGAGGTGCGGGAGTTGTTGATGGCGCTGGTCAGCTTGCGCAGCGCCTGGCTCATCAGCCGCGCCTGCAAGCCCACATGTGAGTCGCCCATCTCGCCCTCGATCTCGGCGCGTGGCACCAGCGCCGCCACCGAGTCAATCACGACCACATCCACCGCGCCGCTCCGTACCAGCATCTCGACGATTTCCAGCGCCTGCTCGCCAGTGTCTGGCTGCGATATCAGCAGGTCGGCGACATTGACGCCGAGCCGCTCGGCATAGCCGGGGTCGAGCGCGTGCTCCGCGTCGATAATCGCGCAGATGCCGCCACGCCGCTGCGCATTGGCGATGATGTGCAGGCAGAGCGTCGTCTTGCCCGAGCTTTCCGGCCCGTAGATCTCGGTGACACGCCCGCGCGGGACTCCGCCGATGCCGAGCGCCAGATCGAGCATGATCGAGCCGGTTGGGATAGATTCGATTTTGACGTGCGCCCGGTGCTCGCCGAGCTTCATGATGGCGCCTTTGCCAAAGCGGCGCTCGATCTGAGAGACCGTCAATTCCAGCGACTTCTCGCGCTCGCTGGCGCTTGCGCCGTACGCCACCGGGGTAGCGCTATTGCTGCCGCGATCTGCAGGCATGCCTTGCTCCTCTTTCACTCGCCCGGTCAGTGGGCGCAATCTTCTTCCACCCAGGGAAGAAGCGAATTTGGGATATTGGGGAGAATCTGTCGCCGGATGTCTCGGATGTCTACGCCTGTCCTAAATGCTAGAACATACGTACAATTTTATGCGATTTCGGCTCCGGCGTCAATAGTCCTTTCTTTTCGGGCTATTGCGGACCGGAAGCCGCCACAACGCGGGGACTTTCGGGTCACTTCACTCCGGCGTCGCGACGCTGTCGCCGTCACGAAAGCGTTCCAGATCGGGCGTGATGCCGAATGCCGCGCTAATTTCCTGGTGATGGCTCATTTCGTGGCGCACCAGCAAGCGGAGCAGCCCGCCGACGCTCGGCCCGCGCGAGGTGACGGCCGACTCCTCTTTCTGCGCGTCCAGCGTGCGTGCGTGGGCAAGCTCCGGGAAGCGGCGCTCCTGCCAGTGCTCGCCGCCAGGGCCAATCGCGCTGGCCAGCACGCGGTCCGGGGAGGCCTGGAGCGCGGACATCAAATCGTCGCGAGTGATGTTGGCGTAGCGGCGCATGGCGCGGGCGTTATAGCCGTCCACGTCGCGCAGCGCATCGATCAGCACAGGCGGCAGCGCGCGCAGGCGGCTGATCTCGAAGACGCCGACCGCCCACTCGTCCCAGGAGAGGATATGCGCCAGCAGATCGTGCAGCGACCGGTCCCCGGGCAAGAGCGGCTCGCGCCAGCGGTCTTCCTTAATCTGGTCGGCCAGCGCCAGCGTGGTCAGCCGTTGTTCGCGCAGCGCGTGCAGCGTATCATCAGTGTTCAACATCATCCTCCGCCGCGAATTGGTGAGCTGTACCGAACTGTACCAGATGCGCTATGAATGCGCTATGACATGTCGCGCAGCTCTCGCCGCCCCTCCAGCGCGCGACTCAGCGTGCCCTCATCCGCATACTCCAGATCGCCGCCAATGGGCAGGCCGCGCGCCAACCGCGTCACCTTGAGATCAGGGCGCGCGATCAGCGGCTCGATATAGGCGGCGGTATAGTCGCCCTCGTAGTTGGGGTTGGTCGCCAGAATCACCTCGCTCACCGGCTTATTGTCGTCGCTTGTGTCGTCGCTTGTGTTGGCGCTTGCGTTGGCGCCAGTATTCGCCCGCGTCCGGGCGACCAGCTCGTCAATGCGCAGGTCGCGCGGGCCAATCCCTTCGATGGGCGAAAGCGCGCCATGCAAGACGTGATACAGCCCCTTGAAGACGCCGGTTTTTTCGAGCGCCAGCACGTCCAGCGGCTCCTCGACGACACAGATGATGTGGCGATCTCGCTGGCTATTGGCGCAGATGGGGCAAGGGTCAGTCTCTGTCAGGTTGTAGCAAATGGAGCACTGGATGATGCTCTCTTTGACCTGCGTAATGGCCTCTGCCAGTCGCCGCGCCTGCTCGGCGGGACTGCGAAGAATGTAGAAGGTGAGCCGTTGCGCTGTCTTTGGGCCAATGCCTGGAAGCTTGGCCAGCTCTTCGATCAGCGCCGTCACCGAGGCGGACGTTGTTTGCATCGTATGCTCTTCTGCTCGTGGTTCCCCGAAGAAACGCGCTCCGTTAGAAGCCCATGCCTGGCGGCAGTTTCATACCGCCCGTCATCGAGGTCATGATCTTCTGCTGCGCGTCTACCACTTTCTCGAACGCATCCTTACAGGCTGCCAGAATCAAATCTTCGAGCATGCCCACATCCTCAGGATCAACCACTTCCTGGCTCAGCTTGAGCGCCGTCACCTCGAATCGGCCGGTCATCGTCACCTGGACGGCATCGCCACCGGATGTGCCGACGAACTCGCTGTTTTGCAGGTCTTCCTGCATCTTCATCAGCTTCGCCTGCATCCGCTGGAGGTCTTTCATATTGAATCCCATTGGTGGGCTCGCTCCTTTTTGTGGGACTTGCTGGCATACTGCCATGCACCGGGTATCAAGTGGGGAACCAGTGGCGCGATGTGGCGCGGTGTCATCCACCATCATCCACGCGCACGAACAGTATGCATTCTATCACTTCTTCCCGATGCTGCCCACGGCGGTAGTGTAGTGGTAGCAGGGTTGCAGGTTGTGGCATAGTAAACACGTCCCAATCGATGTGATGGTAGGTGGTTGCACCCGCCCGCGCTCTTCGCAAGGAGTCTTATCGTGGCCGACACCATAGATACGCCAGATACCAGCCTGCCCGCTTCATCCCCAGCGCCTGCCGCATCCGTCGAGCCAGCGGAGCAACGCGAAGAGTCCGAGCCTGCGCGGCTGCCGACGGCGCTGGTCTATGATCCGGCGATGCTCGATCACCTCGTGCCGGAGGAGTTTCCAGAGACGCCAGAGCGGCTGGAGCGCGGTATCGCCCTGATCGAGGCGCTGATTGCCGAGGAGACGCTGGCCGCCGAGCGCGTGCTGCGGCTGGATGCGCGCCCCGCCACCCCCGATGAGCTGGTCGCGGTGCATACGCCCGCCTACGTCGCCAAACTGCAGCTGGCGGTCGAGCGGCTGCGCGAGCGTGAGGGCGACGCGGCTGGCCCGGTGAAGTTCGCCACCGATGTCTACATCTCGCCGGGCAGCTATCTCGCCGCCACGCTGGCCGCGGGCGCGCCGCTTGTGGCGCTGGATGCTATCGGCGAGGGGCGCGCCCATAACGGTTACGCGCTGGTGCGACCCCCTGGCCATCACGCGCGGCCCGCGCAGGCGATGGGCTTCTGCCTCTTCAACAATGTGGCCGTCGCGGCCCGCTATGCGCAGCAGCGCTGGGGCTGGCAGAAGGTGCTGATCGTAGACTATGACGTGCACCATGGCAACGGCACGCAGGAAATATTCTATGACGACCCTGATGTCGTCTACTTCTCGACCCACCAGTACCCCTGGTATCCCGGTACGGGCGCATCCACAGAGATAGGCGAGGGTGCGGGCAAAGGCGCGACAATCAACGTGCCGCTGCCACCCGGCTCCGGCTGGAGCGTCTACGACCCCATCTTCCGCCAGGTACTCTGGCCAGTCGCCGACCGCATGAAGCCCGATGTGATCCTGCTCTCGGCGGGCTTCGACGCCCACTGGAAGGATCCGCTGGGCGATATGCGCCTCAGCAACGCCGACTTCTCCGATTTGACGCTCGAAGTGGCTGAGATGGCCGACCGCTATTGCGACGGGCGGCTGGTGGTTGTGCAGGAGGGCGGCTACCACCTGGACGCCGTGACACAGTGCATGGCGACGACGCTGGTGGCGCTGACCGGCAGCGACGGCATTCTCGATTCGCTGGGATTGGCCCCGCCGCTGACTTCACGCTGGAACGACGAGGCTATCGTCAGCGCGCTCTATCAGCTCCACGACCTGGCGGGCTACCGCCGCAAGCCGCGCCGCCAGGGCAAGCGCGTCACCCCGGAACAGAAGCCGGAATCCACACCAGAGGAGTAGGGTGCACATCAACCCGCCACGGTGGTGAGCAGCTGAATCACCGGCTTGCCATCGCTCAACTGAAGCCATGGCGTCAGGTTTCCAGCGAGCTGCGAGTTGGTCAGGCTGATGACGCCACCACGTAGCGCAAAGGTCCGCGCGCCCTGCTGGCTGGAGCCATTGGGCAACACCATGCCAGCGCTGGTTGAAGTACTGTGGTGCACATCGAGGACCATGCCGCGCACATCCACGATCCAGACATCGTGGCCGGTAATCTCGCCATCCACGCTCGTGGCGTCCTGCGTGATGTAGAGCTGCCTGCCATCGGCTGACAGCGACAGAGACACCGAGCCAGTGAACCGCGTACCCGGCAGCGAAATGGGCCCGCCCAGCGGCACCTCACCCACAAGCGTCGGCCCCTGGTCGCTGGCATCCAGGATGTAGCACTGGGCATCAGGGGTGCCATCGACGAGGTACAGCTGCGGTGTGTCGGCGCTGTTGCTGCTCAGCAGCCGCGCCAGCGAGAAATCGCCCGGCAGCGCAAGCTCCTGGCTCAACGCGCCGCTGGTCGCGCTAAAGCGGCGGATCAAGGCGTAATGCTGCTGGTCCGGGCCAGTCAGCGCGAGCGCGTCGAAGAGCCATTGACCGTCGGGCGAGAGCGCCAGCGCGCCATCCAGGCCTGTCGCAACTGTCATCTTGCTGATGTCGAGATAGGGAATGGCCGACGGGAACGCCGATACCGGCAGGCTGCCAGGCGGTGGCGGAAGCGGCACGGATGTCATATATCCAGGGCTCAGGGAGCCGCTAATCGCGCCATTGCCCAGGTCTACCACCAGGATATCCGGGATATCGCCGCGTAGGTCGGGTTTATCCAGCCCAATGTACGCCACCGGCTGATCGAACGCCATCACCAGCGAGGCGCCGCTGACGCCGCTGGGCAGCGCGCGCCCGTCTGGCAGCGTCAGTGGCGTAATCGCGCTGATGTCGCCGGTCGTCGCATCGAAGATGACCAGCGCCTGACTCCGATCCTGCCCCGGCGCGGTCAGCTCCGCAACCGTGCCCCGGCTCACCTGTACCGCGACCGGCAGCTGGCCCGGCTGGGCAACATGCAGCGTCCCTCCTGAGGCGGGCAGCGAATGGCGCACTGCGCCGGTATGTTCATCTATCGCGATGATTTCAGCCACCTGCCACGTTTTGCCGCTGTGGTCGGTGATGGGGATGAGCTTGCTGGTCTCCGCGTAGAGAGTGCCATTGGGCGCCGCTGAGGGAACATGCGTCAGCCCGTTCTGCGAGCGTGTGGTGACGCCAGCAACCGCCGGAAACAGGAACGCGATCGTCAGAAAGACACAGATGACGGCAAGCCCCAACAGACCCGTCAGCACGATGGTGCCGCCGCGCCCCAGCCGTGCGGACATGCGCGCCATCTCATTCAGCGCCCGCCGCGAACGCAGATGAACGCGCACGCTATCGCGCAGATCCGTCATATAGGGCACCGGCTCCGAGCCGAGGGCGGCGAGTAGCTCGTATGGCGAGCGCAACGCCCGCGAGCGCGCGCTGCACGTCTCGCAGAAGATCAGATGCTCGCGCACATGCCTGGCGATGTCGGGAGGTAGCTCGGCGGCAAACTCGGCGACAAGCATCTCGGGATCGAGCGGGCACTGAATGGTCTGCGTGTGCATGCGCCGCGTCGTCACCCGTGCGATACGCACCGGTGGCGTCATCATCTCCGCCATCCCAGGCTCCTTATATGTACGCTATAGCGACGAACAGGCAGCCGAAGATGCCTGCCCCCGAACGGCGAGCGCGAGATACCTCATCAATAATAGCGGGTCTGTAAATACGTGCCGCCGCGCGTTTGAGCGCGGCTAGTCCCGGCGTGAGGACCAAAAAAACACAACCTCGTCCCTGAGTGATGTCCTTGTGTGACCGCCTGCACGGGGAGAGGTACCGCTATATATAGAAACGCAGACGACGGCAAAAAACCACGCTATCGGGTGGTATTCGCCCGAATTCGTCCGCATTCGCTAGGTGCGCTCAGGGGGTCTGCGGCGGCGGTGGCGTCAGCACGGGAACGCTTGGTGTCTGCGCCGCAACGGAGGCGCCGCCCGTGGTGTCGTCTCCCAGACCCGAACCAATCTCGGCAGAGAGAATCGGCACCATGGTCGGCTGGTCTACCCAGTCGCCCTGGGGTAGCTCGTCGTTGACGATAGCTGGCAGCGCGTCCACAATCACTGATGATGGCGGTGACGGCGGTGGTGAGCTTACGGGTGCTTCCGCCACAGCTGACTCCGCCAGATCATAGGCGCCGCTAAATGCCGCCTCTCTCGCCATCTCGCTGGCCGGATGCATCACATCTTCCATCGGCGCCATCGGCACTGGATAGTCCTGGTCGGTCGTGTTCAAGACGTCCATCGTCTCCATCAGGTCAGTCATCGGAGCGGGCAGACTCTGGCCGTCGTCGGCGTAAGCTACCTCGGCGGGGACGCCCAGGCTCGTGATGGCGGCATCATAGCGGTGCGCGAACATCTGCAATCCCTGTACAATGCGATGGCGGGCGGCGCTGGGCCGAATCCCCAGGGCCATCGCCACCTCCGTCTGGTTCAGGCCAGCTACCAGATGGAGCGCCAGACACTGCGCGTCGCCGTACGGCAGCTCCGCGAGAACGGCGCGTATCAGACGGTGGCGCAGCTCCTCGCGTGGGGTCATCGTGTCAATCTCAGGATCAACCGCAGCCGCCGCTGTTTTGGCTTCTCCTGAAGCCCCATTCGCGCCATGCGTACCGTTCGTCTGCGTGTGCGGCTTCTCGTCGTGCGACGCCGGATCCCCAGCGTTCCAGATTAACTGGCGGACCTGTCGCCGCGTAGAGCCGGTAATTTCGGCGATCTTGTCCAGTCCGGCGCGCAACCGGTCCGAGGCGCTGCCGGGGAGGCCGTCCATCAGCAGGCCGCGTGGACCTGGGGGCGCATTGAGGCGCGACTGACGAGCGCGATTGGGGTGCCGTAGGGCATCCAGGCCGGTCTCAGTGGCAGCGCGCAGCAGCCAGAGGCGCAGATGCTCCCCGCCATGCGGGCCGCGCACGCGCCGCTCCATCCGCACAAAGATCAGTTGGGCCATGGTATGCGATTGCGGGGCGTCTCCGGTCAGCCGGGCAAGGTAGCGCACAACAGGGGGCTGATAGCGCGCGATCAACGCGGCCAGCGCCCATTCAGCGCCCGCGCGCGCCTGAGCAGCCAGGCGCAACTCGCGTTCCTCCTCGGCATCCATCCGAGGTGTGCGGAACGGTGACATATCCTGCCAGACCATGCGCATCTGCCTTCCTGATTGCGCCAGGCCACCTGCCGCACGACTCATCAAACGTTGGATGGCATGCTGGCGCGCATTCGCACGTTACCGACCAGCCAGCGCGCGCCATCCGCACCTACTATATGACGATTTGGCCCTTCGTGCCGCAACAGGCTGCTCCAAAACAGATGTCTCGTTGCGAGGCAGTCGTCAGGCGCGCTCTCATGATACCAGCCAATCAGGCAACCTGCCTAGAAGCAATCGGCGCGTTTGGAGCTACCTCGATTGTCCCATAGCTGAGCCTGAGCGTCTATCGGTGAGATTGCCGAGGATGCGTGGCAGATGCGTGGCGATGCTGGGGTCCTGACCGCGCACGCATCTGGCCGGGGTCCTATGCTAAGCGTCGCGATTGCCCGGATTGACCGTGAGCATCGGCAGCGGCTTGCCCGGCGTCGCGGGCGCGGTAGGCGCAATACGCTCGACCTGGTCGTGGATGCCGGTCTTGCGGGTGCGTCCACCGCTGACAGGGCCGAGTACCTCGTCGCCGGGGTAGATCAACTGCGCCTCATGCTCCGGCAGAATGCTCGCCACTTCCTTGAGCACCTCGGCCAGGAATTGATCCTCAGGCACCGTACGCACGAACTGGCCCTTGCGATAGATCGCACCCTTGCCGCGCCCGCCGGAGAGGCCTACATCGGCATCGCGCGACTCGCCTGGCCCGTTGACAAGGCAGCCCATCACAGCCACCTGGATCGGCGTCTGCACCTTCGCCAGCCGCTTTTCGACCTCGTTGGCGATCTTGAGCACGTCGATCTCAACCCGCCCGCACGATGGGCACGAGACGAACGTGACCCCGCGCGACCGCAGCTCCAGCGAGCGCAGAATCTCGTAGGCGACCGGAATCTCTTCCTCTGGCTCGGCGGTCAGCGAGACACGGATGGTATCGCCGATACCGTCGCCCAGCAGCAGCGCGAAGCCGATAGAAGACTTGACCGCGCCCGTGACCAGCGTGCCTGCCTCGGTGATGCCCAGGTGCAGCGGCACATCGCAGGCGTCGGCGAATTTGCGGTACGCCGCGACGGCGGTCAGCACGTTCGAGCTTTTCAGCGAGACCTTGTAGTTGGGATAGCCCAGATCGTCGGCCATGCCGCAGTATTCGAGCGCCTTCGCCACCATCCGGCCAACCAGCTCCTCGCGCTCTTTGCGCCGCTCCTCCGCCGGGTCGCTCTGGACGAACGTGCCGTCGTCGAGCCGCTTCACGTTGACCTTGCGCATCTGTTGCTCACGATCCAGCGCGTCTATCGAGCCGGAGTTGACGCCGATGCGCATGGCGATGCCCGCCTCCTTCGCCGCCTTGACGATGGTGACGAACGACTCATGGCCATGGAGCAGGTTCCCAGGATTGATGCGCACGCCATCCACGCCCTGTTCGATAGCCAGCAGCGCCAGCTTCGGATCGTAGTGGATATCGGCGATGAGCGGGATGTGGATACGCTTCTTGATCGCGCCCAGCGCCAGCGCGTCGGCCTCCTCTGGCACGGCGACCCGCACCAGCTCGCAGCCCACCTCTTCCAGCCGAAGGATCTGCGCGACCGAGGATTCTACGTCGCGGGTATACATGGTGGTCATTGATTGTACGGCAATCGGCGCGTCACCACCGATCAAGACATTTCCGACCGCGATTTGTCGCGTTTTGCGTCGCATGCGATTCTCCCCGATGCGTCTCAGCTATGAGTGCCTGAATGTTTGGATATCTCGTAATTATTCTACTGCGCCAGTCGTCGGCGTGTGTTCCTGTTGGGGCGGCGTTGCCCGCCACATTCTATTTTACCCCGCGAAGGCGCCTCACTGCCCGCACTCAGGTGCGAGAAGCGGCGCGCCCGGATTCTTTCGGCGATCGTTGGGGAATATCAATGGTGGAAGAGATTGCCGACGTCGTTGATCGTCACCAGCAGCATCAGGAAGAGCAGCGCCGCCATACCAATCAGGTTGACCAGCCCCTCGCGCTCCGGGCTGATGCGCTTGCCACGCCGCAGCACCTCGATGCCAATGAAGAGCACACGCCCACCATCGAGCGCCGGAATCGGCAGTAAGTTGACGATCGCCAGGCTGATGCTGAGCGCGCCGACCAGATAGAACATCAGATACCAGCCGATCACAGGCACTGTACTGGCCACCTCGCCGGTCGTGCTGACGATGCCTACTGGCCCCATCACTGCCTGACTGACCGCCAGTTTGCCAGCGATGACCTGGGAAATCCCGCTGACGGTGCCGCCGATAACATCGCCGATGTCCTGGACTCCCTTGATCGGCGCTTGCCAGAGTGGCACGCGGGTGACATAGGTCTGCGACTGGTCGCTGGTAATGCCAAGATGGCCCTGGCCCTGCCCAGGTTTGACCAGGGCATTGACCGTGAGCGTGACGGGCGTGTTGGAGCCAGCGTGCCGGACCACCATGACAATCGGGACGGTCTTGGCTCCCGCCGGGGCGGCATCGGTGGCGGCTCCAACCTGGGTCACGAGATCAGAGAATGAGCGGGTCGTATGGCCATCGATTGCGAGAATGGTGTCGTGGGGATGGATGCCCGCCTCGGCAGCCGGTGAGCCTGAGAGAACGGTGCCCGCCGCCGACACGAAGTTGACCTGGCCGACGACCTCGGCGGCGGTGAAGCAGAAGACGGCGAGCAGGATATTCATCGTGATGCCCGCCAGCAGGACGATGGCGCGCTTGCCGGGCGATTTCGCCGCGAAGGTGCGGTCGTCATAGTTGCCGTTCTCGTCGGTCGTCTCGCCGTTCTCGCCAGGCATGCGCACGTAGCCGCCGATGGGCAGCGCGTTCAGCGAATAGGTGGTTTCGCCACGCTTCACGCTCAAGAGCCGCGGCGGAAAGCCGAGCGCGAACTCGTCCACGCGGATGCCCGCCCACTTGGCGGTGATGAAATGCCCAAACTCGTGGACCAGGATCAACACGCCGAACACCGGAATCGCCGCCAACAGGTACCAACTCATCTATTCTCTCTCCCGCCATTTGCCCGCATGCGTCGTATGGATGTCATTCTATCAATCATATCCCGACTTACCAGCAATATATGCCTGGGGCGACCATGCCGTAGGCTGAAGACCTACGGCTAATCCCAGCCGAGCTATACTCGCTTGCCATGTGCAGGGAAGCCGTAGCGATCAGGATTAGCCGCGGCATTCATGCCGCGAAGCAGCCCTCATACCATGCAATGCGCCCTATCTCTCACAGGGAACTACGCTCGTGGGATGCTGTTGGTTCGCCGTGTAGCCGCAGCACCTCATCCTGCGCCCAGGAACAGGCAGCCAGCACCGTCTCCAGATCGGGATCGTCCACGACCATGTGCCGCGCCAGCACATCCTCCAGGATCGCGGCGATATCCGTCAATCGGATCTTCCCTTGCAGGAAGAGCGGCACCGCCTGCTCGTCCGCGCCTACCAGCACCGCAGGAGCCGTGCCGCCGCGTCGCCCCGCCTCATACGCCAGCCGCAGGCAGGGGAAGCGCGCCATATCTACCGCCTCAAAGTCCAGATGGCCGACGGCGGGCCAGCTCAGCGGATGCGAGAGCGCGGTAGCCTCGCGGCTCAGTCGGGCAGGATAGCTCAGCGCGTATTGGATGGGCAGGTGCATGCTGGGCAGGCTCGCCTGCATCTTGATCGAGTCATCCACGAACTCGACCATCGAATGGATGATGCTCTGCGGATGGACAACGACCTCGATCTGGTCATAAGGCATGTCGTAGAGCCAGTGCGCCTCGATGACCTCCAACCCCTTATTCACGAGCGTCGCCGAGTCAATGGTGATCTTCTGCCCCATCTGCCACGTCGGGTGCGCCAGCGCCTGCTCGACCGTGACATCGCGCATCTCCTCCAGCGTCGCCTTGCGCAGGGGCCCGCCCGACGCGGTAATCAGCAGGCGGCGCACCTCGGCCGTCCGCTCGCCGTGCAGGCACTGCCAGAGGGCGCTGTGCTCGCTATCCACCGGCAGAATCGCAACGCCAGCCGCGCGCGCCTCGGCCATCACCAGATGACCCGCCATCACCAGCGTCTCCTTGTTGGCCAGCGCAATCGTCTTGCCCGCGCGCATCGCCGCCAGCGTGGGCCGCAGCCCAATCAGGCCGGAGGTCGCCGCGACAACCGTTTTCACCGAGGGATGCGTGGCGGCGGCGGTCAGCCCTTCGACGCCATGAAGCGCGTTGGGGAGCAGCTCGGCGGCCTGCGCCTGCGTAGCGGGGTCATCGCTGGTATAGGCGACGATCTCTGGCGCGAACTCGCGCGCCTGTTCGGCCAGCAGCGTGATATTGCCACGCGCCGCCAGCGCGACGACGCGGAAGCGCTCAGGAAAAGCGCGCACGACATCCAGGGTCTGGCGACCAATCGAGCCGGTGCTGCCAAGCACGGTGACGCCTAGTCGTGCATCGTCCATATCGTCCATATCTGCCGTATCTGTCATAGCGCTGGGCGACCTCCATCCAGGCATCGGCGGGGCGCGCAATCGCTGGCCACGCCGCGCCAGATTATATCACAGGGCATTGCAAGCGCCCCCGAATAACACCCGGATGACCTTGCGCGACGAGTGCGGCGTTCATGTAGCATACATGTAGCAGAGAGGCACATCGAGATAAGCTTCAGCGAGGGGAGAACGACCATGTCTGAGCCGACCAACGACGCCACACTCGCGATATCCCTGCCACGGGCAATGTGGAAGGTGCTCGAACCCTGTCACGCGATGATCTACTTCGCGGCCGAGGCGCGGGCGGCCTATAGCGAGGCCGGGCTAAAGGGCTACTGGATGGGCTACTTTGCCTCGCGCTCGGCGGCGATGGGACCGGTCGGGCCGGAGGTGGTCGCCGCCACGTTTTACAACTTCCATCCACGGATGGTCGCGCGGGCGATTCCCGACGCATGGCGCTTCTCGTCGCCGGACCAGATTCTCGCGGCGCGCTATGGTTCCGCTGATGCCGCGCTCCGTCGCCTGCTCGGCGATGCCGTCGTGGGGTCAGCCATCGAGGAGGCGGCGCAACTGGCCTATGTGGCAGCCTCGGCGTGTGATGTGGCGGGGCGGCCGCTCTTCGCCGCCCATAGCGCGCATCCCTGGCCCGAAGCCGCTCATATGCGCCTCTGGCACGCGGCGACGTTGCTGCGCGAATATCGCGGCGATGGGCATGTTGCCGCGCTGCTCGCGGGTGGGATAGATGGCTGCGAGGCCCACGTGACGCTCGTGGGAACTGGGACGGTCTCGCGTGAGGCGATCCAGCCGCACCGGGGATGGAGCGATGAGGAGTGGGAGGCGGCTGAAGCGCGGCTGCGCGCCCGTGGCTGGCTCGACGACGCTGGCATGCTCACCCCGGCTGGCCGCGACGCCCGAGCGTGGGTGGAGACGCGCACCGATGCCCTTGCATCCCGCCCATGGGAGGCGTTGGGTGCGGATGGCTCCGCGCGCCTGCGCGAGCTGGCCTTCACCCTGAGCGACGCGGTCGTGCGTGCTGGTGGCGTCCCGATACCCAATCCGATGGGCCTTCCGTGGCCATAAGCGCGCCGTAGACACATGGCCAGTGGGCCGAGCACGGCTCGCGCCATGTATAATGGGAAGCTGAAGCGCCGGGTGGCTGGCGTATAAAGATGGCAACAGCAATTTAGGAAGATGCAAAGGATCAGCATGGGCGAGGGTGAGATTGCGAACGGTACGGGTGTGAGTGGGCTGGTCGTCGTCACCGGCGTCTTCGATCTGCTGCACATTGGCCATCTGCGTTTCCTGGAGGCGGCGTGCCACCTGGGCGATACGCTGATCGTCGGCGTCGAAGACGACGCGCGGGTGCGGCGCTGGAAGGGGGCGGACAGGCCCATCATGTCAGAAGATGACCGCTGCGAGCTGCTGGCCGCGCTCCGGGTGGTGGACCGCGTCTTTCTCATCTCTGGCGAGCGCGTAGATCCCGACTATTACGTCGATCTGCTGCGGCCGCTTGCGCCACGCTATCTCGCCGTCACCGCCGACGACCCGTTCCTGGCAGAGAAACGGGCGGCGATGGCGCGCATCGGCGTTGAGGTACGTGTCGTCACGCCGCGCATCGAAAACTACTCGACCACCCGGTTGATTCGCCTGCTTGGCCTTGCCTGAGCCGTGGGACAGCAGTAGTATAGTGGCACAGAGCATGCGGCTCTCGTGTGCCAGCATATCCTCAGTGCTTATACCCGGATGAACCAGGTCTGTCTGGCATTTTAGTCTCAGGTCGCGGGAGGAAGACAACTCATGTGCTTCGATGTAGACTCACAGCCACCAATCGCGCCGCTCCAGGGTCTGCCCGTGCGCACCGAAGAATTGGTGCTCGCCGCTTTTGATGGAACCCGCTTCAACGCCTTCGCGGCGCATAGCGATTCTCCCACGCCATCCGTCGCCGCCATCGTCATCATGCCAGATGTGCGCGGCCTGTTCTCGTTCTATCGCGAGCTTGCCAAACGTTTCGCCGAGGCAGGTATCGACGCCGTCGCGATTGACTACTTTGGTCGTACCGCCGGGCTGGATCCGCGCGAAGATTCTTTTGACTACATGCCCCATGTCATGCAGACCGCACAAGAAACCGTCACCATGGATGTCGCCTCAGGGGTCGCCTATCTGCGCGGCATGCCGGGGAGCGGGCCGCGTGCGATCTTCACCGTTGGCTTTTGCTTCGGCGGCCATCATTCGTTCTTGCAGGCTGCCAACCATCAAGGACTCGCGGGGGTAGTTGGCTTCTATGGGTCGCCGATGCCACGTCAGGGAGCAACAGTCGGACCGATTCAGCGAATCGATGAGTTCGAGTGCCCGGTGCTGGGCCTGTTTGGTGGCGCGGACCACGGCATCCCGCAAGACTCCATCAATGCATTCGATGAGGCGCTGACTAACGCGCACATCGAGCATGAGCTAATTGTCTATCCGAACGCGCCACACAGCTTCTTCGACCGCAAGCAGGAGGAGTTCCAGCAGGAATCGGCCGATGCGTGGCAGCGGATATTGCGGTTCGTCGCCGCGCATACGCCGCAGTCAGGACAGGCGCCCGCCCAGGCGTGAGTGCTATTCGGAACCTATTCTGCAGCCCCTCTCCCTAAAGGGAGAGGGGTTGGGGAGGGGGCAGCCGCCATTACAACAACCGTTCAACCTCAATTTCTGCTGGGAACTGCATGCGATCTGGCTCGCCAAGCCAGAAGAGCCGCTTGAGTGCCTCGCCCGCGGCAAAGAGCAGGTGCTGCTCGGTCGTCTCTCTGGTTTCCGCATAGGCCGAGGAGCCGTCGTGTGTGCGCGTGCTGAGGAACCAGTCGCGCACCGGCGAGCCAATGGCGGCGCGCACCAGATAGCAGCGCATCTTGATCGCGCCCTGGCTCTCGGGCAGAAAGATGCGCAACTGTGGCGCGCCCGACACCAGATCGAGCCGATAGAAGACCCCAAAGTGTTCGCGCGAGGTCTGGAAGAGTGAAAGCTCGGCCTCGCCGCGTGCCTCCTCATCCACGGCGCCATCTCCTTCAAGCGCGAACGGCAAGATATCATCTTCCTCTGGCTCCGCGCCTGTCTGCGCGGGACGGCGAGGAGCATAGGTCATGCTGGTTGGTGGCGGCGGAGCGGGAGCCAGCTCTTCGGCGGGATCTTCCAGCACGACACCAAGCTGCGCCAACAGTTCCGCCAGTTGTTCGTCGAGTGTCATAGTCTGCCTCCCTTGTATGGGAATGAGTGATTAGGAAGTGAGAGAAGTAGGGTTGTGGTGATGCATTCTCTGGCGGTTGGCTCCAGTCGGAAAAAGTCGCGGTAGTGAGGCAGCCGTTACGGGTCATTGGCGCGGGCGGCGAATGGTATACTGCACGCGAATATGCGCCCTCAAACGACTTGAGCGCTGTGATGGGTGACACAGGGGAGATGGAGCGGGGCATGCGAGAGACACAGGCCGATGGCGCCACGGACACTACCACCACGCCATCGGCAGCTGCGGCGCCTGCTGAGTCTGACGCGCCGGAGGCACTTAGCTTTGGCTGGCGCTGGGCAGACGCACTGCTCGACTGGGCCTGGCGGCATCCTCGGCTCCCGCTGGCGATTGCGCTGGTTGCGGGCGTGGTGGCGCGGCTCGTCCTGGTCACCCGCTCGAACGCCCTGATCGACGGCGACGAGGCGATGGTTGGCATCCAGGCCGAGCGTATCCTGCGCGGCGACTTCCCCACCTATTTCTACGGCCAGGCGTATATGGGCAGCCTGGAGACCTACCTGATCGCCGCGCTCTTCCGCCTGTTCGGTCCCTCAGCCTGGGCCATGCGCGCCGTGCCCATCCTGCTCTCGCTGCTGTTGGTCTACCTCACCTGGCGGCTGGCCTATACCTTGCTGCCGCGACATGCGCGCGCGACGCCGCTGCTGGCCGGGTTGGCCGCGCTCTTCGCCGCCGTTCCGCCCCTCTACGACGCCGTGACCGAGCTACGCACCTGGGGCGGACAGATCGAGGTCTACGTCATCATTCTCGCGCTGCTCCTGGCCACCGTCGAGCTGGCGCAGCGGCTTCGCGAGGGGGCAGGCGTTGCCGAGCTGGCGCGGCGCTGGGCTATCTGGGGATTTCTGGCGGGACTGGGCATCTGGGTCAATCCGCTGATCATCTACGCGCTCATCACCGCCATCCTCTGGCTGGCGTTTCCCTATGCGCGGCGAGCGTTCCCCCGGCTGATGGCGCGCCTGCGCCAGAATGGCGATGTTTCTGCCGAGACATCGGCCACAATGCAGCCAGCAAACGCGCTGGTTTTGCTCGCGGTGATCCCTGGGCTGCTCGTCGGCGGATTGCCCGCCTGGATCTATGCGCTACGCCACTCCGGCGAGAATCTGCTGGTCTATCTCACCCAGCCTGCGGTTAGCCCGGCGGTCAGCGGTGCGGCGCGTCAGGGACGGCTCGTGCTGGCGGCGGCGATTACGACCCACTACGCGGGGTGCATCGCGCCACAGGTCTTCAACGGCATGATGCCCGCTGAGCCAGTGCTCTACTGGCTGCCGCTACGTCTGCTGCTGCTTCTACCGCCGCTGGTCGGCATTCTCTGCGCCATCTGGCTGCTGCGCCGTGGCAAAGACGGTGGCGGCTGGCAGGTGCGCGCCGGGCTGCCGCTGCTCTTTGCCGCAGTGATTACCGCCGTTTTCTGCCTGGGCACCTCCGCCTGGGCCGCCTCGAAGAACTGCGAGTACGATCTCGCCGGACGTTATGCCGTGCCGCTGGTGCTGATCGAGCCGTTGCTGCTGCTGGCGCTCTTCGCGCTGCCGTTCGCGTGGCCCGCGGCGCGTCGGCTGTTGCGCCGTCCCGCGAGGCCGCTGAACCAGCGGATGCTCATCCAAGGCTGGCGCGTTGCGTTGCTGGCACTGCTGCTGGGCGGCGCAATCCAGTTCGGCACCTACTTCGTCTCGGACATGCAGGCGGCATTCCAGTCGCCGTTCTACCGCTACATTCACCAGGACCAGAGCCAGCTCTACGACTATCTCCAGACACACGACATTCATGACGCCTGGTGCAATCACTGGCTTGGCAACATCGTCACCTTTCGCACCAATGGCCAGACGGTCTGCGCCGACTACTACGATCACGTGGTCAAGGGCGGTATTCAGCGGCCACCTGGCACGCTGCAAACCGTGAGCAAGGCGACGCGCCCCAGCTTCATCATCGCGCGCGTCAACCCGCATCCGATTCTGGCGCAGGAGCTCGACGCCCAGCGCATCCCCTACACCATCGCGGTGCTGCCACAGGCGGGCGTCACGATCATCACCCCGGCGCGCACGGTTGACCCCGCGACAGTCATCGTCGGCCTGGCGCAGGACTACGGCGCAAACCAGTAATAGCGGTGAGTGTACTCGGCTCCCGCGCGCATGAGAGCAACGTGCTGGCGGATTGGCGAGCATCACGAGTACGATACCGACGTAGGCCTTTCACGCACTGTTTATGTCTGGTGGACATAGTGGCCCGGACGACGATGCGCTCGTCTGCTATGTCGTGCTGCGCGGCCCGTTCCTCCTGGCCATGATGTCGCTACCGCCCGGGGCTGATCCTGGGCCACACTTCAGCGAGAGAGTCATAGAAATCTACGACGCGAGTACAGGTCGCCTGCTCGTGAGTGGCGTTGGCCCATCCAGACGCAGACCCGGTGACTAGACAGAGAGAGCTGCCATCTCTGATGAATCCCACCAGAGGGAATGTCGATATTCACCGGGCGGCGCGGCAAGCTATCAGGGTAGCACGAGGTGTGGTATACTGAGGGCCACTACAGCGATTCATTGACGACAGGGCAGTGATTTTCATGACGGCGACTGTTCAGCAGCAGAGCAACAGCATGATGATGGCGATGGCCATGCGCACGCCGCGCGGGGCATCGTCCAGGTTGTCTGCTCGCTGAACGTCAGCGCGAGACCGGGGCCGCTCCGCGAGGGGTGGCCCTTTTTGTTGTCCTTTTTTTGATTGCATCATCTATCGAGCGAAGAGAGCGAGCGCACCATGACGAGAGCAAAGAAAGCATCAACGAAGCGACCAGCGGCAAAGGCAAAAGCGTCACCCTGGTACGTCTCCACCACCATCCCATACGTCAACGCCAGCCCGCACATCGGCATGGCGCTGGAATATGTGCTGACAGATGCGCTGGCCCGCTATCATCGCCGTCTCGGCGAGGATGTCTTCTTCCTCACTGGCACCGATGAGAACGCGCTGACCAACGTCCAGAGCGCCGAACGCCTGGGCGTCCCGGTGACAGAACTGGTCGAGCGCAACTCGGCGCGCTTCCGCGCGGTGGCCGAGACGCTGGAGACCTCATTCGACGATTTCATCCGCACCAGCGCCGATCCGCGCCATATCCCCGGCGTCCACAGACTGTGGGAAGCCTGCGCCCAGAGCGGCGATATCTACAAGCGCCACTATCACGGCCTCTACTGCGTCCGCTGCGAATTGTTCTATCGCGAGGACGAGCTGGTAGATGGCCTCTGCCCGATTCATCACATCCCGCCTGAGGAGGTCGAGGAGGAGAACTATTTCTTCCGCCTCTCGCGCTATGCCGACCAGCTTGAGGAGTTGATTGCCTCGGATACACTGCGCGTCGTGCCGGAGACGCGCAAGAACGAGGTGCTCAGCTTCATCCAGCGCGGCCTGGAGGACTTCAGCATCTCGCGTTCCCGCGAGCGCGCCCACGGCTGGGGCGTTCCCGTGCCGGGCGACCCTGCGCAGGTGATCTACGTCTGGTATGACGCGCTGGGCAACTACATCACCGCGCTGGGCTATGCCAACGATGGACCGCTCTACCAGCGCTACTGGCAGGAGAATCCCCAGCGGCTGCATGTGCTGGGCAAGGATGTCATCCGTTTCCATGCCATCTACTGGCCCGCGATGCTGCTCTCAGCGCGGGTGCCGCTGCCGACGACGGTGCTGGTCCATGGCTTCATCATCAGCGGCGGCCAGAAGATGAGCAAGTCGCTGGGTAATGTGATTGACCCCACAAAGATTGCAGCGGAGTACGGCGCCGAACCCTTGCGCTACTTCCTCTTGCGCGAGATCAGCCCATTCACCGATAGCGACTTCACGCTGGAGCGGTTTCTGCGCGCCTGCAATACTGACCTGGCCGACCAGCTTGGCAATCTGCTCAACCGGACGATCAACATGCTCCAGCGCTACACCGACGGCGTGATTCCCACTCCTGGCACGCCGACAGCCACCGAGCAAGCGCTCATCGCGCAGGCACAGGCGCTCCCCGGCCTGGTAGATGCTGCCGTGCGCGCGTACGCCTCGAACGAGGCGCTAGCGGCCATCTGGGAGTTGATTGGGACAGCCAATCGCTACGTGGCCGAAGTCGCGCCATGGGAGCTGGCGAAGGCGCACAAGGCAGGCGATGAGGCGGCGGGGCGGCGGCTGGATACCGCGCTCTATACGCTTGCGGAGACGCTGCGGTTGGTGGCGCAACTGCTCGTGCCGTTCCTGCCGGAGACCGCCACGAAGATCGCCGCGCAACTGGGCGTCGCACTCGACGAAGGCGCGCCATGGGCCAGCGTCACCGCCTGGGGGCAGATCCCTTCTGGGACCCATATCCAGCCCGGCCCAGTCCTCTTTCGCAAATGGGAGGTAGATGAATTATGAATTCATCTAGCGAAAAACCGCCCGCGCTGCCAGTCTGGTACGATGTTTGCTATAGATGCGTGGTAGGCAGGCGGCGCTCTACGTCGCCCTGAACCATCTGGCGACAGGCACAATAGTCATAGGCAGGCCGCGCAATCATTGACGGCAAGGTGCTCGTGCGGTATTCTGATGGCGCAGCCCAGCATTGGAAAATGGCGGAGTCATGCGCTCTGCACGGGCAACGCACGGATGACGCATACGAGTTGGTTAGCGTGTTGAGCGATGCACCGGTGCTGCATGGTGTCGCATGGATGAAGGAGTAGGACGTGCCGCAAGCTCCCGCAAAAAGCGCACTTGCTCCCGGAACGATCATTCGCAATAACTATCGCATCGAGGAACTGATTGGCAGTGGCGGCTACGCGAATGTCTATCGCGCCACTGAACTCACTTTCGGCTATGAGCGTGCGATCAAAGAAGTGATTGATCCGGACCCCGGTGTTCGCATGCAGTTCCAGCTTGAAGCTCGCCTGCTGATAGACACCAAACACCCCAATATCCCGCGTGGCTACTATCTCCTCGACGATAAAGGGCGCATGTACCTCATCATGGAGTACGTGCATGGCAAAGACCTCGAAGAGATTCTGAATGACAGCCTGAAGTCGCGCAGGCAGCCACTCGACGAGAAACAGGTGCTCCAGTGGGCGATTGCCGTCTGTGATGCGCTCACCGAGATGCACTCGCTCAAGACACCCATCATCCACCGTGACATAAAACCGGCCAATATCAAGATCACGCCGGACGGAAGGCCAGTGCTGATCGACTTCGGGCTGGCGAAGCTGCATAAACCCAGCAAAAATACCCAGGCCGCCGCCCAGGGTGTCTCGCCCGGTTTCGCGCCCCCCGAACAATACATGGCCAAAGGCAAGACCGACGCGCGGACCGATGTCTATGGCCTGGGTGCAACCCTCTACGCCTGCCTGACGGGCCGCGACGCCCCTGAAGCTCCCGCTCGCCTGCTTGCCCAGACGGGAGCCGTGGGTCAGGGCGCCGATCTCAAACCGATCCGGTTTTACAATCCACAGGTCAGTGAAGTGACCGAGCGCCTGCGGGCTGCCTTCGACGAGGCCACGCTGCTGGATATCGACGTTTGGCCGCTGGTGAAAAGCGCCTATATAGGCCTGATTGACCTGCGCTTTGACGATGAGCTGTCCGAGACTTGGTACAACTCGATTTTCTGCGGCCTGTTCAGCCATGACCTGATCAGCGACGGCTGCATGTTCATCCACACGACCCGGCCGAGCCTGCGTCGGGCGCGAGCGGCGCAGACCCGCATCTACACGCCGGCCGGCAAAATCACCGATATGCTCGCGCAGATCTTCGCCGACTACCGCTTCAGCGAACCCTATGCCGATTT
>Ga0207674_10001758_pt1 | contig 27723 bp, 29 predicted proteins | sample KBSCornC72_FD_184303 | JGI IMG/M metagenome (GOLD analysis project Ga0207674, IMG submission 184303) | Corn rhizosphere microbial communities from Kellogg Biological Station, Michigan, USA - KBS Corn C7-2 (SPAdes) (version 2) | ecosystem: Host-associated > Plants > Roots > Rhizosphere > Soil ...
GCACCGAGCCTCGGGCCGCCCGCGAACTGACCGAGCCATAGCCGTGGGGCATGTGCTCGCTGTCGTCAGTCAAAAGGGTGGAGTTGGAAAGACGACGACGTCCGTGAACCTTGCGGCCGCGTTCGCACGACGAGGGCTGAAGACGCTCGTCGTGGACGTCGACCCCCAAGGAGCCGTGCGCTATGGCGTAGGTCTCAAGCGCGGCCATCCGCCGCACGGGTTTTCCGACTACCTGAATGGCGCTCGCGGGCTACGTGAGGTGATTCTGCCGACGGCGTTGCCGTGGCTTCGAGTCATGCTCGCCGGCACCGTGACCGACGCCGCGGATCACGGAACGTACCACGCGCTGGTCGCCGAGACCGACGTGTTGAAGGAACTACTGACGGCCGCGCGTGAGCGTTGCGACGTGGTCATCGTCGATACGCCGCCTGGGCTCGGACCCATCGTCCACAAGGTCCTCGAGGCGAGTCAGCACGTGATCGTGCCGCTGCAGTGCGAGCCGCTCGCGCTGCAGACAACGCCGCAGATCTTGCGGGGTATACAGGACATCGTCGCGATGAACGATGAGCTGACGCTCGACGGCATCCTGTTGACCATGTACGAGCGAGAGAACCCCGCGTGCGAGCGAGTGGCGAAATACGTCCGATCGCATCTTCCGGCGAACATGGTATTCGACGTGGTCATTCCACGCACGATTGCCTCGACCGAAGCGTTCGCTGCGGGTCAGCCGGTCGTGCTCCGCGAGCCGGCCGACGCGGCGTCGCAGGCGTACGTGAACCTGGCGACCGTGCTCGCCGAGCGTTTCGAGTGAAACGCCTCCTGTCTGTCGCCGCACTGTTGCTGGGTGCTGCATGCACCGAGGTCTCGACCGACCCTAACGCGATCGTCGCGGTGCAGTTCATTGGCTCCCCGTATCCGTCGATCGTTGCGGGCGACTCACTGCGTGACTCGCTCGGCGCCCTGCAGCCACTGCGCGCATTAGGGCTCAACTACAAGGGCGATCCGATCGAGGGCGCAGGGTTCGTGTTTTCGAGCCCCGACACGGTGTTGCGTGTGTACGAGACTGGCGACGTGTTCGCCACTCGCAGAAAGCCTGACGGAACGCCCGCGCGCGTGTTTGCGACCGCGGGGAAGCTTCAGAGCGTGCCCGATACCCTGTTAGTGGTGCAGCGCCCTGATTCCTTCAAGGCAACGAAGCCGACCGACACGATCTTCGTCACCAACGGCATTGGCGGCACCAGCTCGGATGTGAGCCGGATGATCTTCAGCGTGTTCGGCGATACCGCCAGTGGAAAGCCAAAAGCGCCGGTTCCGTCCTGGCTGGTGTCCTTGCAGCTTCGGCACCAAGGAACGACCATCGAGTCTGCCGACACGTCGTACGCCTTCACGTTCGAGCTCGTCAACAGCAAGCGGATAGCGACATACGTCGACACGACGGAGAGCAGCGGCGCGGCGAGTCGCCGAGTATTCATCCGGTCGCTCTCGGTAGCAGAGGACACCGTCGTACTGGTTGCGACCATGCGTCTCCGCACGGCGAACTCGGCTCCGGTCACCGATTCGACGATTATCGTGGTCCGGCCATCAACGACCCCGTGACTCGGCTTCCCGTGAAATGACCCAGACAGGAGCACCGGCGACCTCGACTTCCTTCCCATCTCGCCCCCAGGCCGGGACGTCGATGTACGCTCGCGGTGGACCGCGTCCGCAGCCCGGGACGCTGAACCAGCTCCTGTTCGAGGCCATCGAGAAATACAACAGGCCTGACGCGATGCAGGTCCGCGTCGGCGAGCAGTACACGCCGATCTCGCATGCAACGCTGCTGAATCGGATCCGACGCGTGAGCTACGGGCTCCGTGAGATCGGGATCCGAGGCGGCGACCGCGTCGCAATCCTCTCAGAGAATCGGCCGGAATGGGCGATCGCCGATTTCGCCTGCCTGACGAGTGGCGTCACGGACGTTCCGCTCTACCCGAGTCTTCCCGCGGAGCAACTCGCCTACCCGCTACGCGACTCGGGAGCCGTCGCCATCTTCGTCTCGACGGAAGCGCAGGCCGCGAAGATCGCGGCCATTCGCGGCGAGGTATCGACGCTCAAGACGGTCATCGTGTTCGACCGCTCGGCTGCCGCGACCGCCGATATGACGCTCGAAGCGCTCGAGCAGCGTGGCGCGGCGGGTGATTCTCCGGCGCGTGCCGCGGAGTTCCGCAGCGAAGCGCTGCTGGTCAAGCCTAACGACCTGGCGACGATCATCTACACGTCAGGCACGACCGGGGAGCCGAAGGGTGTGATGCTGTCGCACGACAACATCTACTCGAACGTCGCGGCGACGCGGAACGCGCTAGTCATGCGCGGCGACGACGTGTCGCTCAGCTTCCTGCCGCTGTCGCACATCCTGCAGCGGATGGGTGACTACTGGTTTCTCGCGACGGGCACCAGCATCGCCTACGTCGACTCGTTCGACCTCGTGCCGCTCGCCATGACGCAGGTGCGGCCGACGATCGCAATCTCGGTCCCTCGACTGTACGAGAAGATGTATGCGCGCGTGCTCGAGAACGCGCTCGCCGGCGGCGCCGTGAAGAAGCGGATCTTCTTCTGGGCGCGCGGTGTCGCCGATCGCTGGGCGGACGAGAAGCTCGCGGGGCGTGAGCCACAGGGATTGTTGGCGCTCCAGTACGGCATCGCGCAAAAGCTCGTGTTCTCGAAGCTCAAGGCGCGCACTGGCGGGCGTTTGCGGTACTTCGTCTCGGGCGGCGCACCGCTCGCCCCTGAGATCAACAAATTCTTCTACGCCGCGGGCCTGGTCATTCTCGAAGGTTACGGGCTTACGGAAACGTCGCCCGTGATCGGCGTGAATACGCCGGACAATTTCCGCATCGGCACGATAGGCAAGCCGATCAATGGTGTAGAAGTGAAGATCGCAGAGGACGGCGAGATCCTCACGCGCGGCCCGCACGTCATGCAGGGGTACTACAACAAGCCTGATGCGACGCGCGACACGATCGACGATGAGGGCTGGTTGAAGACAGGCGACATCGGGCTCATCGAAGACGACTTCATCCGCATCACCGACCGCAAGAAGGACATCATCGTCACCGCCGGCGGCAAGAACATCGCCCCGCAGCCAATCGAGAACGCGGTCAAGACGAACAAGTACGTGAGCCAAGCGGTGATGATCGGCGACAAGCGAAAGTTTCCCGTGCTGCTCGTCGTGCCGAATTGGGACAACCTCGAAAAGTGGGCGAAGGTCGAGAACATCCTGTGGACCGAGCGCGCGCAGCTGCTGGCGATGCCCACGGTGCACGCGAAGATGGAGAAGGAAGTCCAATCGAGGTTCGAAGGGCTCGCGCACTTCGAGATGCCGAAGAAGATCGCGCTGCTCGAGCACGACTTCTCGGTGGACTCCGGCGAGCTCACGCCGACGCTCAAGGTCAAGCGCCGCGTGATCGATCGAAACTACAAGGCCGTCATTGACGGTCTCTACTCCGACTGACGCCGGGCTGACACCGACCGGGTCTCACGATGTTCATCGAGCTGGTGGATTCCCTGCGGTGTCTCGAGCCACATGACGAGACGTGGCTCGTCGCAGCCGCAAGCCGCATGGAAGGCCGCCACCTCATCGACGCCGTGCTGGGGTGCCCGCTCTGCCGGCGCACGTACGCCGTCCGCAAGGGCACGGCGTGGTTTTCCAAGCGCCAGCCGGACGCGTCGGACGAGGACCTAACGATGCTCGTCGCGGATTCGGATCCAGCGCACGTGACTCGCACCGCGGCGCTGCTGGACCTGAGCCAACCCGGCGGCATCGTCGTATTGGGCGGGTCGTGGGGGGTGTACGCCGACGCAGTGGCCGAGCTCGGGGTAGCGCACGTCGTCGTGCTCAATGCGGGGACGACTGAGGCCGGCGCTCAGGAAGTCTCGTCCATCGTGGTGGACGATCGCCTCCCATTCGGGGCGACCGCGCTGCGTGGCGTCGCCGTCGACGGCAGCGCGGCATTTCCCGCTTTGCTATCGTCCACTGCATTGTCACTGCGGAGTCGCGGGCGTCTTGTTGCGCCGGCGGACGCGGCGGTGCCGGACGGTATGGAGGTGCTCGCTCGCGACGACCGGGTCTGGGTGGCGGAGCGAACAGTCGTGGCGTCGCCTCCGGTTGCGCTGCGGTCGGGCGTTAGGCGCTAGCTACGAGACAATCGCAGCTCGTCCACGTTCACGTCAGCCGGCTGCGTGAGTGCGTACAGGACCGCGTCGGCGACGGCCTCCGGTCGCAGCATCTGGGCGCGTGGCGTGAAGCCCTCGCGATGGTCGGGGTCGACCGCGTCCCAGAGCGGCGTGTCCACCTGGCCGGGCGATACGAGCGTGGCTCGAACGCCCGAGCCGCGTGTCTCGAGCCTGAGCACCTCGTGCAGAGCGCGCGCGCCGTACTTGCTCGGTGCGTAGCTCGCGTTGCCGGGGAAGATCGCCCGGTCGGCAACCGATCCGATCGTCACGATGTGGCCGGCGCGACGTGACTTCATCGATGGCAGAAACGCGCGGATGAGGCGAAACGGCGCAACGAGGTTGATGTCCAACGCGGCCGCGAAGTCCTCCGGCGCGAGCGCGTCGAACGGTGTCAGCGCAAATGCTCCCGCGTTGTTCACGACCACATCGGGCGCACCGTCAAACGCGTCGGTGATCGTGACAACGGCGTCGGCGACCGCAGGAGCATTCGCGAGATCGCACGTGACCGGCAAGGCGCGCGGGCCAAGCGACTCCGCCTCGGCTCGAAGCGCGGCGGCCGTGCGCGCAAGCATGGCCACGCGGGCGCCTGTGTCGTGCAACCGGCGAGCGATCGCGAGGCCGATGCCGCGCGACGCCCCGGTGACCACCGCCGTGATACCCGTTAGGCGCCCCATCCCCGTGTGAGGGTCAGGCACCTTCGTATTCGACGTAGTTGTTCTCGGTTTCCCAGAGTCGCAGGCGGCGGAGCCGGCCGGGCGCGACGTGGCGCTCCAGGACGCGCCAGCAGGCAACGACAATATTCTCGGCGGTGGGATTCACGCCGCGCATGAGCTCGACGTCGATGTTCAGATTGCGATGATCGACGCGGTCGATCACTTCGTGCTGGACGATCGACTTGAGCTTGGTGAGGTCGATCACGTACCCCGTTCGCTCATCGATGGGTCCTTCGACCGCAACCTCGAGGATGTAATTGTGACCGTGCCAATTCGGATTGTTGCACTTGCCGAAGAGGGCTGCGTTTTCCTCGTCGGAGAGGGCGGGATTGTGCAGTCGGTGCGCCGCATTGAAGCGGAGCCGTCGCGTGACGGTAACGATCGGCATCGTGGTGATCGAGGGCGAAGGCGTGTCGCGTACAAACGGAGCTCGCGGTCGCTTGAGTCAGCGCGTTCGGGTCCGTAAGTTGCCGGCCAGAACGCGAGAAAGCCCCGCGGCGGACCGCGGGGCTTTCAAAGGTGGAACGAAGAGGGTTTTTTGAAGCCCAGTCGAATACATAAGGTTCTCACCGTGCCTCCCGCCTTCCCCGCACTGGGGCATGACGTCAACACCGCTATCGAACCCGCTCGGTGGACTTGTTGGCTCAAAAACGTAGTCTCTTCGCCCCTAAGCGAATTGCTTAACGCGATTCCTTGGGCGTTTTCGTTCACACAACCTACCGACTGATCGGAACGCGGTCAACTCATGGATATCGGTATTCTCGCCGGCGTCGCAATGCTCGTCGTCTGGGCGATCGGAACGTTCGCATTCGAGGCGCCGGGCTGGATTCATCTCCTGCTGAGCGTCGGCGTCTTTCTCATCATCTACCGCATTGTCGTTCGTGGAACCCCCGGCGTGGACACGACGACCAAGAAGAGATGAAGGCCACATCCGGCGATATGCTCGCGCGGCTCAATCGGACAACGTCGTGTCGGTAGCGGACGACACGGGGTTTCTCGCGAGCACCATGTTCCGTGCGCACTGCATGGAAATCGTTCGCTTGCTCGATGCGGCCCAGACGAGACGCGGCTTCGAGACGACGGATGCCCAGGCTGCCGTGGAACAGTGCGCGCGCGATGCGCGTGCCGCTGGTGTGCTCCCGGAGAAGCTCATCGTCGAGCTCAAACGCCTCATGCGCGACGTGGCGCTGCCGGAGATGCGCGCGTGGTATCGATCGGTGCTGACGGACCGCGTGATCGTGTGGGCGATCGAGGCATTCTACGGGATCGGCGGCGACGGTGGCCGCGCACCAGCGAACGATGGCGAGCGTTAGGCAGGCACTTGGCGTCAGGATTTCGGACGCTTCGCCTTCCCCTCGTGCTCCAGCACAGCCGTGCGACGCTCCACCTCCCGCAGCCGGTAGCAATCCCACACGAACTGCGCGCGGATCCAGAACTCCGCCTCGACACCAAGCGCCGCTTCCAGCTGCAGCGCGGTTTCGGCAGTAATCCCCTCCTCGCCGCTAAGGATGCCGCGCACTTTGGCGATGGGAACACCCATGCGCTGCGCCAGGGCCGCTTGCGTGAGGCGGCCCGTCTTGATGAACTCCTCGCGGAGAATCTGCCCCGGACGCTCGGGTGGCTGCGACGTGGGAACGCGAACGGAAAGAATCAAGCGATGACCGGATCGAGGGTTGGCTTCGCGGGAGGTGATTGTGGCGCGCCCTGAGTCACAGCGGAAGGCCTTGCGCGTGGCGTTCCGCCTCGTCTCTCTGGCGCTCGTCTCGGCGGTCGTGTCGTTTCCTCTCGCGTTCAGCGGCACGATCATGATCAATCCGCTGCTCGGTCGGCTCGAGGCCAAATACGGCGTGGAGTTCACGGGTCACTCGGGACCGGCCGACCGGATCTTCGCGCTGGTGTTTGCGCTGACCGCCATCGCGTTGTTCGCGGTGCTGGTTCTGACGACGCGAAGGCCGTCCATTGCACCACGCGACAACGATCCGCCGAACCTGCCGAGCGACGCGGCGTGACGGCGTGAGGGTTGCGGCGGTGTTTGCCCCACGCCATCATGGCCGCAGGGGGCTAGATAACCCGGAGTCACGATGCGCACGATCGGCATCAGCCTGATCGCCACGCTGCTCGCCACCGCGCCCGTGTCGGCGCAGGTGCGCGCTGATCCCGGAGTGGTGATCGGCAACCGGATTGCCGTGCGAGTCAACGTGACACTCGCGGACGACGAGACACCGTATTCGCCAGCGCGTGATGTCGCGTTGGCGTTCGCGCGCCCGGGTGCCGACACCGTGATCGCGCGCACGGACGAGGCGGGGGTCATCACCGTGCTCCTTCCGATCGGCAACTACGTCGTCAGCACACGGCAGCCCTACCAGTGGAAGGGAAGCTGGTTCACGTGGAGCGTGCCGATCAACGTGCGTGCTGACATGCCGGCGGTCGAGCTCAATCGTGCGAACGCGCGCGTGGAACCGCACGGCGCGCACGTCGAGACGAACGCGTCCGGCGCGGACGCCCTTGCTCCCGCCGCGGTGAGCCCGTCGGCACCGTCGACAGACGCCCGCGACAAGAACGGCGCGATTCCGTGGCTCTCGATCGAGGTGGGTGGCGAAGGCGGCCTAACGCGGCTCGATTCGGACAGTGGGTCCGACGCCGGGTTTGGCGGCTCGGCGTCGTTCGTCGGCGGGCTCGGGCCGGTTGCCCTGGCGCTTGGCTACCGGTACACGAGCGTCCGGTATGGGAAGGACGTCGAGAACCCCAGCATGCGTACCGGCACACTCGAGTTGCGGTATCACTTTCGGCCGGGCACCTCGCCGGTGCGGCCATACATCGGTGCCCTCGCGAGCCTCGGCAAGTGGTACGAGCCGACGTCGGCGACGGAGGAGCAGTACGACATGCACATGTTCGGGGGAACCGCCGGGGTGCAGTTCGGGCTCGCGACCAGTGTGCGACTGCACCTCGCGGCCATGGTGACCGGCACGCAGATCAACGATTCGGCCGAGGGGTCGAACAACGGGTTGTTTGCCGCGATGACCCTCGGCCTGACGTTCGACATCTTCTCGCCAGCGAGATAGTCGCCGCGCGGTGGCGGAGGTTGCTCGTTAGGTGCGGCGGCGACGTGGGCGACCTGGGTGCAGAAACGCAACGAGGGCTCACTACGGCTGTGAGCCCCCGTTGTCGTTCGTACACATCGTCCGTTCGCCTTGACGGCAGGGCGACGACCCCCAAACCGAAAGTTCGCAGCAATGCGAATGCCAGTGGTCGGTCCGTTGGACGAGGCCGGTACAGGCCCCGGGTCGTATCGTCGGGCGGTGTGCTCTACGGCGGGGTGGCGATGACCCGCCGGCCTTGGCCCGTCGGTTGAGGTGCGTGTGCCGATCGTTGTACGGGTTTCCCCGCGGCCAATCCTGACCGGACACGGCCTGATCCCGCCGTAGAGGTATCCGCAACCCGGCCAATATGTCGGGTGGGACGTAGTGATACTGTGATGTAGGTCGCAAATCTCCGTAGGGCAGCACGGAGAAAGGGTTCAGGCCGGCATCCAGGTTCGCCTGCGGCCTAACGTGCTGCGAGGGCTACCCGTTTTTGATCTGAACCCAGCGAATCAAGCCGTACCAGATCGCCCCGGCAATGATCGGTACGAGCATCCACCCGGAGAGCTTCCGACGGGTGAGGGCAAACCCGACGAATATCCCCACCAGTGCCAGGCCGAGGAGCGCGCGATTGTCCCCCTGCAGGGCCTCACGCGAAAACTGAGTGATCCAGCCGGCGAAATCGCCCATAGGTCTGTGTCCGGGTGCGCCTGGTTGCGGTGCTGAATGGACTCAGAAGGCTGCCGCGAGGCAACCGGGTTGCCGATTTTCAACCCAGGCGCCGCGGTGACACGATCCGACGCCGAAACCTGGTGACCCGGGCAACCGGCGTCCAGGCGCTAAACCACCGCGCGGTCAGATTTCCCAGTCTGACGGTCGCCCGGGTACGATACTCGGCGACCTGCACCGCCGTCAGAAGGAGAGCGCGCCGAGGTCGCCGGACTTGCCTTCCGTTTTCACGGCGTTTCCCCGCCCTGCCGGACACGCACATCGGACTCACCTCAACCGCTCAGTGGAGCGCGTTAGGTGCGACTGGCGGGTTACCGCTTCGCCGACTGGACCCGACTGAAGGCGACCGTTAGGCCGTGGGCGTTGATCGACCACGCCGTGCGCCGGTAGTCCCGCGCCGCCGCGTCGTCGCCGAGCTTCTCGTATGCTCCCGCGAGGAGCGTGAGCACGGCCGGGTCGGTCTGACTCGCGCGCTGCAACTCGGCGACGGCGGCCGCGTAGTCACCGCCGTAGAACGCCACGTACCCGGTTAGGTACGGGAGGAAGGGCAGCTGATCCGGGTTGAGCCCGCGCTCGAGGATCGATTCGGCCGCGGCCACGTGCCGCTGCGCGTCGGCGGGCTGGCCGCGCCGGGCCGCGATGCGGGCCTGGGCGTGCTCCCACCGGAACTGCCAGAGGGCCTTCGCCGTATCCGTCAGGGCGGCGGTTCGCGCCGCAGTGTCGTACCCCAGCCGGTACCAGGCGAGCGCCCGCTCCGGGTCACCGCACTCCAGGTAGATCCGCGCCTGCTCGTTGTAGACCGCGGCGGCGCCGGCGAAGTCGCGCCCCGCGAGCCGTGCGTCGATCGCCGCCCGCTCCTCGCGCGCCGCGTCGTCGGCCCGGCACTCGAACGCGTAGGACACCGCGAGCTGCTGGTGCGCCCCGGGCGCCTGCTCCGGCGACGCCACGGCGATGGCGCGGGCCCAGTGCTGGCGCGCCTCCGCGTACCGGCCCATCAGGTCCAGGATGGTGCCGAGGCCGGCCTGGACGTGGTACGCGTTAGGCCACCGCGCCATGGCTTCGCGATAGACGACGAGCGCCGAGTCCTGCTCCCCGGCCAGGCTCAGCGCGCTGCCGCGCGTCAGCAGCTGCCGGAGTTCGGGCGCCATGGGTGCCGCAGCGTCGGGCGCCGGTCGAGCCACCGGCGCCGCGTGGCGTCCACAGGCGGCGAGCGCGATCGCGACGGAGAGAACGAGCGTACGTGCGGCGTGCCCGATCCGGCGCATGCGGGAGTCTCGTGTCAGGGGTGCCGGACAGTCTACGCATCGCCCGCCAGGACGCCAGATCGCTGTCACCCTGAGACCGACTTCACGACCCACTGTGAAGACGACACCAGCGGAGGGACAGTGGAATCGAGAATCTGGAAGCGAGGAGTCGGAGAAGGGACCTCGAGCGGCCTGATAGCCGGGATCCGGCGACGACGCTCAGGGCCAACGCTTTACGCGCTCGCCTAGATCTCCCAGTTTGACAGCACTACCCCGCGTTCCGCTTTGGGCTCCGGATACCCGGCCAGGGTCATACGGAGATCGGTCCACCGAACGCGCGCGCCCATCGCCACGAGCCGCGCGTACGCGTCGACGTACTCGCCCTGCACGCGGAACGCGACTCGTCGAGTCCCGCTCCGTCGCGCATAGTCCATGAGCGCACGGCACGCTCGCTCGAACCACGACGGGTCGCTCACGACCAGTTTGAGCACACGCAGCTCCTCGCGTGTTCGGCCCTCCACGAGCGGCGCCGTGTGACACAGCGCGAACGCCACGAGACGGCCGGCCTCGCGCACGAGCAGCGTATCGCCGAGAGACAGCGAATCCGTCAGCGCGATCTCGCGCGTGTAGTCGTAGCCGGCCACCAGGCCGTGCGTCAGCGTTAGGCACTCGCCCAGTACGTCGTCCTTTTCGCGCGACGCGAGCCGGCCGTAGAGGAGCGGCGCGCCATCGCCGCTCGCCGCATCGAGGGTCAGCGTGACGGTGAGACGCGCCGGCAGAAAGCCGAGGCCGGAATAGAAGCCGATGTTATCCATCGTTCGCGGCATCGTCTCGAGCCCGATCACGCGCGTCGCGTGGTCCGCTAGCCAGCCGATGCCGGCGCGAACGATCTCTTTCCCGAGCCCACCACCCTGCCACTCCGGGCGAACGGCGAGTGGACCCATCCATCCTTCGATGCCCGACCGATGCGCGATGTTGAACGCCACGATCTCGTCGCGCTCGCCGCGCCACGCCATGGCGCCGGAGCCCGCGTCCTCGATCGCATAACGCCAGATCGCCGGGTTCAGAAAGGGCACGCGGACCCCGACCATCCCGTCGCGCCGGTAGCGCTCGGTGAACGCGTCGCTGAATACCTGATTCAGCCCCGGAATGTCGCTCAGGCGAACCGGGTGTGGTCCGTCAGCGTGACGGGCGGTCTTCCAATCGCGTGCGGTCGCCATCACCCCGTGGCCTCGAATTCTTCGTACGCGTCGTTATCCTGCTCGCTCGAGTCGGAGCTCGGCAGCTCGAGCACCGCCTGGTCAGTCTGCGTCACGACCGACGCGCCGGTCTCCTCGTCGTAACGCACGTTGATGATCTGATCGAGACCCTCGCGCACCGACTCGATGTGCGTGATGAGAATGACCTGCTCGAAGCGGTCCTGTAGACGCCGCAGCAGCTCGACGACGTTATTCCGTCGCGATTCATCGAGCGAGCCAAAGACCTCGTCGAGCACGAGCAGCGAAAACTGCTGACCCGCGCGCTCGGCAATCATCTGAGAGATCGCAAGCCGCAACACGAGGTTCGCGAGGTCCTCTTCGCCGCCGGAGATCACCGGCTTCGGGATGCCGTCCTCCAACACCAGGACGTTGTAGTTGTCGTCCAGCTCGAGCTCCGAGTACCGCGCGTCCGTGAGGTCGTGGAGGAACGCGCTGGCGAGCTCCGACAGCTCGGGCCGCAGCTGGAAGTTGAGGTCCGTTCGGAGATCGGAGTACGCGCGATCGAGCTCGTCGTGCAATCGACGGTCGACCTGGAGGCCATCGAGCGTCGCCTGAATGCGCTCGAGCTCGCGCCGCGACCGCTCCGCACTGTCGAGCGTCAGCCGCGCGGCGTTGGCGTCACCCTGCGCCTTTGCCGCCCCGACGTCGGCCGCGCGCGCGTCGGCGGCCGCGTTCTCGAACGCGGTGCGGAGCGACGCGAAGTCGGACTCCGAGAACGGGATGGTTCGGGTCCGCTCGCGAAGCGATGCCAGGCGATCGCGCAGCGCGCCTAACGACTCGGCCACTCGCTGGCGTTCGTGGTCGAGCTGCGGCTCGCGATCGATCTGCGCGCTCAGGCGTGTAGCGCGATCATTGAGCGGCATGAGCCGCTCGACCTCCCGGCGCAACGCGGCGTGCCTCGCACCGTCGTACCCGGGAGGAATGGCAGCGAGATCGCGCCGCACGGCTTCGTGACGCTGTTCCTTTGCACCGATGTCCTTGGTGAGCTGGGTCAGCTCCTGAACGGCCGCCTGGACCTTCGCCAGCCGCCGCTCCAGCGTACCGACTTCCGCCGTCAACGCCCGACGCGCTTCATCGAGCGCCTTGACCTCGTCAGGCATCTCCTCGAGCTGATCGAGCCGTGTGTTGTAGAACTTGCCGTCGACGGCGATCGTCTCGAGCTGATCGTCGAAGTGCTCGAGAACGCCACGGAAATGTTGGTCGAGCGGCCGCGTGCAGACCGGGCACGTTCCGTCCTCACCCAGGTCGACGATACGGTCGCGCTGCGTCTTGAGCTCGGCGTATTGGCGTCGCAGTGCGTCGCGCTTCGTCTCCGCCTCCTGACGGTCGCGCACCCACTCGGTTCGTCGCGCCTCGAGAGCCCCAAGACTCTCCTCGAGCTCCTTGCGCTTCGCCTCCACGGCAATGGTGGCCTCCTCCTCCATCACCGGCGCGTTGAAGATGCGCGCGCGGCGTTCGCGGAGGCGCGTCAGCTCGTCCACCAACAGTCGCTCGTTTTCCACGAGCGTCTGGCGACGTCCCTCTTCGCGCGCGAGCCGCTCGTAGCGTTGGAACTCTTCGGCGACTTCGCTGAGTGGTTGGAGCTCCGTTGCGAGCGCCTCCAGCTCCGAGCGTGCGGCAGCGACGGCGGCGTGCTCGCGCGAGATACGGTCCGCCTCACGCGCGAGGGCAGATTCCTCCGTCTCGGCCACCCGAAGCTCGCTGAGCAGCTCCTGCAGGCGATCACGTTCCTTTTGCGCGCGCTCCCAGCGCGGCGCGAGCTCAGCCAGCGTTGCTTCGCGCTGATGACGCTCGCGCTCCGCCGCCGCGGCGGCCTGGCGCGCTACCGCGAGCCGGTGCTCCGAATCCGCGAGCAATCGCCCGACAGCTTCCGGGTCGGGCATCCCGGCGCGCAAGCCCGCCGCCTCGGCCGCGATGATCCGGCGACGGTCGCGCACGAGCGTCTGCGCCGACCGCAGCTTCTCGTAGCCGAGCACACGGGACAGAAACTGTGCGCGCTCCGACGGCCCCATGGCCGCCATCACGTTGAGCTCTTTCTGCCCCGTGAAGTACGTATTGAAGAACTCCGCGCGCGACATGCCGAGTCGCCGATGCAGCAGCTCGTTGACGCCCGTGATCGAATTGGCGATCGGCTGGCCCGCGCCATCGAGGTACAGCTCGGCGTCCGTTAGGCGCCTAACGATCCGGTATCGGTGTCCGGCGAGCTCGAAGTCCAGCTCGACGCGAACCGGGGACCGCGGTGCGGCGCGCGAGAACCGGATGGAGTCGCGCGTCCCGCGCGTCGCCGAGTTGCCGTAGAGCGCCCACGCGATCGCTTCGAGGATCGTCGTCTTGCCGGACCCGTTCGACCCGATGACGCCGGTCAGCCCGGTCTCGAACGTGAGAACAGAGTCCGCGTGCTGCCGGAAGTTCTGCAGCTGAAGCCGGTGCAGCCTCACTCGATCGTCCCGACGGAGTTGACTGGTGCCACGGCCTCGAGCGCCTCGGCTTCCCGAAGGTAGTCGAGCCCCAGCGTCACGAGGCGTTCGCGGTCGATATCACTCGTCATCACGCGCCGCTGGAGATGATCTCGGACCGTGTCGGCGAGCGACGGCCGTCGGCCCGGACCACCGCTGGCGACAGCACGGATGATCTCGGGGCGCCGCGTGTCGAGATGGTAGTGCAGCGCTCGCCGCTTGAGCTCCCGCAACGCCTTGTGGTCGAGCTCTCGCGCGATGTGCCGAGGGACATCGCGAACGACCTGACGAATGACCTTGTCGTCGATCCCACCGCTCACGCGCTCGACGCCGGCCTGAATGGCGGCGTCCACGTCGGCCGACGACATGCCGCGCGCCGAGATCGATGGCAGGTCGATGATGGGCCGCGTGGCTGGCAGGAAGTGGAACTTCCGCTTGTTCGTCGCGAGATCGTACTCGATCATGCCCTTCCCCGGCAGCTTCACCGCGCGCTCCTCGCCCAGCTCGCCCCACACGTTCGGGCTCGTGTACTCCATGGAGCCGGCATAGTACATGTTCGGTGCGAGCTGTCGGTACACGTGGTAATGCCCAAGGGCCACGTAGTTCCAGCGGGCCGGTCCGATTTCCTCCGGACTCACTTCGACGACCGTCCGCTCCGGGGCCGCGGCGGTCGCCGCCAGCATTCCAGTGATCTCGCAGTGGATCAGGAGGATATTGTGCGTGGATGCCGAGTCGGGCTCGAGCACGGGATGGCCGCCACGCAGCGCATCCGGAACGGCGAAAATCGACAGGTCACGATCCGGAAACGTTAGGCGCTCCGCCTCGCCGTGCACCACGTGGATACCGAGCGGGGAGAACAACCGCAGGATGCAGCCCGTCTCGGACGCGCGCGGAGAGTCGTGGTTGCCGGCGATGATCACCACGATGGACTCGGGCAGTTCCTGCCGCAGACGGCTGAACTGCGAAAACGCATGAACGATCGCGGTGTTCGTGGGCCGGACCGTGTGAAAGACGTCGCCGGCTATCAGCACAATTTCCGGCGCGATCGAGATGATCTTGTCGATTGCCCGCTTGAACGCGGCGGCGACGTCGGCCTCGCGCTGATTGATCCCGGTGGGCGTCTGCCGCTGGTACTGGCGAAAGCCCAGGTGCAGATCGGATATGTGGATCAGCCGCATGGTCCCAAATATAGGCCGCGGAACGCGTTACGATACCATCACGGGATTGCCCGAACCCATTGCGTGACCTTCATCCGGAATCGCATGGCCGCACTGGTGCTTCCGGAGCTCGGCGAGACCGTCGAACGGACCGTGTAGGTCATCCGGGCGTCGCTGATCCAGCGCAATCGGCGATCAATGACGAGGCTCCCGGTGACGGAGCCCGACATCGTGAGCGTCGCCCATCCGTCCTTACCGGATGGCGGTCTGCTCAGTACTCCGACGAGCGATACGAATGCCTTGTCCCCGTTGCGTGAGAGCGAGTCGAGCCGGAACGTCGCCTCGAGCTTACCGCCACCCGTCGGCGTCGGCGCTCCCATGGGCGCCACCATCGTGCGCGACCAGCTCTGACCGACCGCGACGGGTGTGCTCGGCAGCGTGGCCGGCATCTGCGCGAACAGCGCGTTGAGATCGCTGTTTCCGGCGACGTCGCCGCCGGCCAGCTCCGTCGCTCCATCAGCCGAAATGCGAAGCCGTACCCGCTTCCCCTGTAGCGCCCGGCGCGTGTCGGCGCCGACCGACTGCGAATCGGCGCCCGTGCTCGACGCGGCGACGGAGTCAGTGGACGCGAGCACCACGCTCGCGTCGCGATCACGACGCTCGACGAAGGTTCGCGAGATGACGAGCAGCGTGGAGACGACGGTGGCGGTCGAATCGCCGGCGCTCATGCGCGTCGTGCCTGACATTTCCACCCGCTGATCGAGCCGCATGCGCAGCGTCTCGCCCACCGGCGGCTCGATCCGAAGCGCGATCGGTTGCGACTGGGCGCGCGCGACCGACGCGGCAACCGCGGAGCACACGGCCAGCATGACGACGCGGGCGTGCATGGCGAGACGGTCGCTGCTCAGAACCCGTAGGGGTCATCCGCCGGCGTGGTGCGCAGCGGAGGCGTCGAGGCTCGGGCTGGCTGGCGGGGCGCCACGATGCGGCGAAACTGCGATGCGAAAAATGTCTTCACGTCGTCCGGACGCGTGTGCAACGTCGCGTTGCGCGCGCGAATGACTTCCTCCTCGGTCGCAATCGCGATCACGTCCTTCACCCAGCCTAACGTGATGGCGGGGTCGAGCTGCCGAAGCGATCGCACGATCGCGTGCTCCAGCGTCACTTCCGGCGCCTGCGGGAAGCGCTCGGCGCCATCGCGGCCCAGCATGACCGCTGGCCGTGGAAAGCGTACGAAGATCGGTTGCGTGAAATGCGGGTGTCGCACCATCAGCTGTCCTTTCTCCAACGTCGCGAGCTTCGTCTTCGTCGCCGGACTCAACACGAGATATCCGGGCGTCGCCAACTCGTCGGCGTCCATGCGGCCGTACAGCGCCGTTCCGGAGTTGCCGACGACGCGGCGGTGCACTTGCGAGCGAAACTGCTGCGCGCTGAACAGCACGAGCCCGAGATACCGACCGCGCTCCGAGATGTCGAGCAGCATCTTCCGCACATAGGTGTCCTGCCCGTCGTTGGGCGCGTACTTGTTCAGCTCATCGACAAACACGATGACGTGCTTCACGCCCAGGTCGCGACGCTCGAGGTGCTCGCGAAGCTTGGACACGACGCGCGCGAAGATCAGGTCCTGCGCGTCCTCTTCCAGGTTGGCGACGTCCACCACGTACACCGCGCGGTCCTCGAAGTTGCCGAACGGCACGTCGCTCACCGTGCCGTCGTCGGTGACGAGGCCGGCGCAGCGTGTCGAGATGTTCGACAGGCGGTTCCGCACTTTGCGGATCGTCGCGACGTGATGCGTGCGCCAGCTCTGGTCGTCGGCCGCTTCCATCGCGCGAAGCACGTCGCGGAACCATTTATCGAGATCCGCGAATGACTGCACCCGGTAGCGCGTGGGACCCAGGCGCTCGTCCGCGAAATCCTTGTCGATCACGCGCTCCTTGATGAAGTCGATGAGCGCATCGGCCTTTGCGTCGACGTCATCCTTGTTGAGCAGCACCTCCGCGAACTGCAGCACCTCGCGAAGTCCCCACGTGAGCGGCGTGACATTGTCCAGCAGCGCTTCGTTCGATCGCAGCGTGTTCAGCGAAAACCCCTTCGCGTTGTACGGCGCGAAGTACCGAACGTTCTCGAACGGGCCCGGCGGAACGCCCATCTTTTCGTAGAGCTCGCGGTCGCGGTCGTCGAGCGTCCCGGCCTGATCGAGGAAACACAGGTCGGGCCCTTTGACGTTGAAGCACACCGCAGCCACGGATCCCTTGGTGGCTGGGAAGTGCGCGAAGATCGACGACAGCATCCACTCGACGGCCGACGTCTTCGTCGCGAGCCCGGAGACGCCGGTGATGTTCAGATGCGCGGCCTCGGGGCCGACGAGGAAATCCGCATCGAGGTAGATGGGCGAGTCGGTGCCACCCGCGCGATACACGCCGATCGGAATTCCCGTTCGATTTCCCTCGCGCAGGTAGCCGTCCATGCGCAGCGCGACGGCGACGTCTTCCTCGGTCGCGAGAAAGACCTGGCCCATCGGCACGGGCTGCAACGGCTCGTCGGGGATCTGGCGAAGTACTGCCGCTGTGTAGAGCCGAATTTCAGCACGATCCGTCGGCGCGTAGCCCGCGCTCTGCGGTGTGCCGTCGTGGCCGATGACGTCGTGCAGCGGCGACATCAGGTCCGTGTAGCTGAACCCTTCGACGACGATCCCGTAGATGTGCGGGATGAGCCCGTCGACGGGACGGCCATCCACTCGCACGATCGTTCCGATCCCCACGGGCGATGCGAGCGCGGTCCAGAAATGAAACTCGTGTGGTGTATTGGGGCGGCGCTCGGTAGCCACCACGCGGCCAAGGGGTGCGGCAGATTCCAGAGGAGCTGTCACGACGGCGGACGCTGGGGCTGGGGTAAGTCGACTGGCGCCCAGGGGCAAAGAGCTCGGACAAAACTATCGCTCGTACCGCCCGCCCGCATTGAGCGATCAACGGGTCAGAGCCCTTGATACGCCGTTATGCCCGCAAGCTCCTCAGGAACTCTTCGCAGTCCCGGATCCCGTACACCATCTTGTCCCAGCGGGAATCGGGCAGCGACAACGGCATGAGCTCGGCCAGAATCCAGCGCGAGATCAGGTTCGCGTGATCGGCGATCGCCTGGGGAGACGCAGCGATGTCGGGCAGCGCCGTCTCTATACGCAGCAGCCCCCACATGGGATCCTGACCGACCGAGTCGCGGATTCGCAGGTACCAACTCGCGACCGATGTGCGGTGATACGCTTCGACGCGAATCACGCTCGAGCGATGGTTCACCGGCAGCGACTGCACGACCCGCATAGCCGCGCCGGCAACGTAGAGCGTCCGATGGCTCTTGATGACGCCGATCGCGTTGGGGGCGGCCGCCACGCGGTCGCTTGTGGCAATGCTGCCGTCAATGAACAACCGGTCCTGCTGCGTCGCGCACCATTCTTCCGCGAGCTGACGCTCGACCGCCTCACGATCCCGTTTCACCGCGTCGAGTGCACGCTGCGCCAGCACGAAGGGGTGTGGGTCTTCGGCCGTCCAGCCGGCATCCGCCCGCCGGTCGCTCGTGTCGACGACCTCGAAGCCCGCGTCGACCGCGCGCATCCAGAGGGTCGGCGGCACAAGGTCCCGCGGTACGTAGAGCCGCGAGCGACACAGCGGCCGCTTCCACGTGACCATGCGACGCAGTACGCGCTGGCGGACGACGGCCGCGATACGACCGAACACGATCGGTACGCCGTCAGCGTAGTGAATGACCTTGCTCTCCTGCGCGCCGTCGAGAAAGGCGTCGAAACCGACGCTCGGCGGGTCCACGATCCGGTGTGCGCGCACCGTTGTGCTCTCGATCACATCGGACTGAACGACCCGAGGTGGCTCGGGCGGGGTGACGGTCGTCTCAAGCGTGGGACCGAGATCGCGAAGTGCGGCGGCGTCATGCTGGAAGAGCCGTTGCGCATCGCGAAATCGTGCGTCGGCCATGGTCGCGGTCGTTGTCACGTTTCGCGCCCGATGACCGATGCAGCAAGACGGCTTGGGTGCTCGCGCGCGCGACGCACGCTGAACCCCTGAGTCGCACCTTTGCCGTTCGCGGAAGTTCCGCTCATGAAGCGATTTGCGCTCATCGCGACCATCCTAGTGGCCGCTGCTGGGTGTGACAAGACGAAAGGAATGTTCGGCCTCGGGCAGCCGCGGGAACCCGACGGCCCGCCGCCGGAGGCGCGCCTCGACCTGTCCAAGCGGCCGAACATCGTCTTCCAGCTTTTTGGGGAACGCGACGACCCGCGCATGATTCCGCTCGGCGCGGTCGTCGACGGCGTGCTGAAGCCCATCGAGCTCACGTCGAGTGGCTGGCACGAGTTCGATGCGATGTACACGCGGTCCGGCAAGAGCTACCCGCTCTACCAGGACGGTGCGGAGATCGGCCAGGTGCACGTACGCCGGGGAATGTGGGAGCGTGCCGACGAGCCGCTGTATTCCCTGCCCAGCTGTCCGCTCGTAACCCCGTTGTCCGCGGTGTCGCTGGAGACCCAATCGAAGTTGAGCTTCACGATCGAAGCGTTGGCGGCGACGCCCGGCGTTGTCGTTAGGCCGAAGGCCCCCGTGAAGGTCGCCAAGGACCTCGACGTGCGGGCGCGTGGACTGGCCCTGGATGCGGCACGCTCCTCGGGCATCGATACGACGGCGCTCCGGCCCTCCGCGTTCCACTTCACCGCCATCAATACCGGCGCGACGAAAGCGCCAACGCTCGTAGCGTCGTTCCTCGACCCGGAGCCGAGCGACCGCAATGGTGCCACGTCGCACGTCATCGTCCTGGCGGACGACACCGGCAATGGCTACCACTCCACGTTCCGGCATACAGCGTCGGGCCCCGTCGGGACCGCCGAGTTCCGCCGATACGTCGATCACCTCGACATCAATGGCGACGGAGTCGATGAGATCGTGCTCGAAGGCTGGCAGTTTGCGGGCGAGACGTTCACTTCCATCCTCGGCTACGCGAACGGCGAGTGGAGCGAGGTGTTTCGCGGCCGGTCGAGCTGGTGCCTGTCGAAAACGAAACGCGCCACGGAATAGCGAGCCGAATAGGATCGCGGCCAGGCGGGATCGGACGCCTGCCTAACGGCTGTTCACGACGGCGACGATGAAGCCGTCGTAGGCCGGCACGAGGATCGACGTGGCGCGGTGATCGCCGGCGACTCTGGCGTTGAAAGCCCGCACGGCGCGCAGATCCTCGTCGTCCGTGCGCGACGCCTGGTCGGCAACCCGACCGCCGAGCAGAACGTTGTGGGCCACGATCATTCCGCCGACGCGAACAAGCCGCATCGCCCAGTCATAGTACGTAGCGATCGGCGCGCGGTCTGCGTCGAGATAGACCAGGTCGAACTCCTGCCCATCCAGCGACGGCAGGATGTCGAGCGCGCGACCCTGCCGAACGTCGACGACGGACGCGAGTCCGGCGCGCGTGATGTAGCGTCGCGCCAACGTGGCGTGCCGCTCCTCGCGTTCCAGCGTCACGATGACGCCGTCCGGCGGCAGCGCCCGCGCCATCCAGATCGCCGAGTACCCGCCTAACGTGCCGACCTCGAGCACGCGTTTCGCGCCGATCGAGCGCAGCAGCACCTGAAGAAAACGGCCCGCGTCGGCCGAGATCGCCGTCGGAGGCAGCCCGGTCCGGTCAGCCTCCTCGCGCAGCGCGCCGAGCAGCTCATCCTCGGGCGCGAACAGCGACACGATATACTCGGAAAGGTGGTCCAACGCGACGCGAGTCCGGCTGAAAGAAACCTGCCGACGAACGTTAGGCAGGCGGAACGACGCGGCTGGCCTTACTCGACGCCGATGTCCCAGGCCTGTTCGAGATCCTTCTTGGAGTACGCCCGGAACGCCGTGAGCGTCTGCGTTCGCTCGATCGCCGAGACCTCCGGGAAGCGCTCCGTCACGACCTGCGCGATCTGCTCGTACTCCGCGACCTTCACGATCGCGACCAGATCCCACTCGCCCGAGACGGAGTAGACCTCCTGAACGCCGTCGATGCCGGCGAGCTTCATGGCCGCTTCCGGAATCCGCTTCGGGTTGGCCTTGATCAGGACGATAGTGGTGATCACTGGCCTTCCGGAAATGGAGGAACGGCGAGAAGCCACACCCCTGCGATCCGATCCTTCCCGTCCACGTCGATGAGAATGTCGCGCGCGATTCGCACAGTCTTGGTCTGCCGCGAGGGGCCAAGCCGAAAGTGAATCGTGCGTTCCGAGTCATCCGCCTCGGCGTCCATGGCCGTGTTCATCTCGATCGACGCGATACCGTTATCGGACCCGCCGACCATCACGCGGCCGTCGGTCGTTTCGCTCGGCGGGGCGAGCGCTGAGCGCTTTCGGACCTCAGGCCACACGGCAACCTCGACGCCGTGGACAGAGCCGCCGTTCAGGTCGAGGATCAGCCAGGATCCGTCGCTGCCTTCGATCTCGACCGAGCCCGATGCGCCGTCGCCCGCGGCGCGCGTGCGCAGGTTCGCCGTGAGGATGTCGGTGTCGGTATCCCACCGATATTCCACGTCGCTTGGGTTTCCATCCAACGGCTCGACCCGGACTGCAATGCTCACAGTGTGTCTCCACTACGGGAGCGTCCAATCTGCACGTCGGCTGCGCTCGGCGCACACCGATCCATTGCAGTTCGACGCGGGTGAACGCAAGCACCCCGCTTCGGTGGCGCAAAGATAGTGACGCCCGTGATCCGCTGACCAGAGCGCACCCCGGCGGAGTATACTTCGGGCTCGCAAACACACCTTCGAGCCGCCTCTGGCGGCTCCCGATCGCAAGGAGCCCGAGTGGCAGAACGAGAAGCGAGTGTCGGGCGGTCCGCCCCGCACGCAGTCCACGTGCTTCCGCACGCCGAGTTCGCGATGGCGCGCATCCTCGAACCGGCGCTCGATCGCATCACCGCTGATGCTGATGCGACGCAGCTGCTCGTGATTACACCGGACAGCGACACGGCGGTCGCGATGGCGGCAATCAGCCGGTCGCTGCGAGACCGCTCGGTACCACCGTTGGTGGCGATCAGCGCGGCGGGTCGAGGTGCGCGACTTCTTGGCTCGCGCGTAGTACCCGCGGTCGCCGGTACGCCCAGCACGCTCGTGGCGATGCTGCGGAGCTCAGCCGTGAAGCTCGAAGGCGTTCGCACGGTCATTGTTGCGTGGGCCGACGAGCTCCTGGAAGCGCGTGAGGGCGAGGCGCTCGAGATCGTGCTCGCGGAAATCCCGAAGGACGCGAGCCGCATCGTCGTCGCCGACCACCTTACACCCGACGTCGAAGCGCTGGTCGAGCGGCACCTCCGTCGGGCCAGCCGGTTGGGGCTCGCCGCGGAGGAGAGTGGGTCGGCGTCGCTGGCAATTCGCTATGTCAGCACCACGCCGGCCGGTCGAAACTCCGCATTGCGACGACTGCTCGATGACCTCGACCCACCGTCGGTCATCGTGCTGGCGAGCGACTCGAACGGCGTCGAGGAAGCCCGGGCGGCCGTGGCATCGCTCGGCTTCGAGGGAGACGCGAGCGTGCGTGTCGAAGGCGCACCGATCGAAGAACAGGCCGCGCTGGTCGTGTTCTACGACCTGCCGCTCACGGCAAATGAAGTCGCGAAGGTCGAGGGTACCGCGCCGGCGCAGGTTGTCGCGCTGGTTACGCCGCGCCAGGTGCCCGCGCTGCGGAGGCTCACTACCGGTGCAGTGGAGCCGCTCGACATTTCGCGAGCCGCGATGAAGGCGCGTGCTCGGGACGAGAGAGTCCGCGCCGCCATTCGCGCCGAGTTGCAGGGTGGATTCCCGGCGCGCGAGGTCATGGCGCTCGAGCCGCTCTTGTCGGAGTTCGACGGGCTGGAGATCGCGGCTGCCGCGCTTCGGTTTTTCGAACGCAACCGGAGCGAAGAGAGTGCTCGGCGAGTCGACGCGGAACGACCGGTTCCGCGAAGCGCGGATCGTTCTGCCGAACGTTCGCCGGAGCGGGCTTCGGAACGCGGAGAGGAACAGCGTGAAGCGCGCCCGAGGCGCACGGAGGGCGCGCGCCCCACGAGTGACCGCGGTGGTCGCGCGTCGGGCGAGTTCACCCGTGTCTTCATCAGCATCGGTGACCGCGACGGTGTAAGGCCAGGAGATCTCGTCGGGGCGATCGCAGGCGAAGCGGGCATAACGAGCGACCGGATCGGCAAGCTGGATATCCGCGATGGTCACTCCGTGGCGGAGATCGCCTCCTCGGATGCCGAGGCGGTGATCGAGAAGATGAATGGTCTGACCATCAAGGGGCGTCGGATCACCGCTCGCGTGGACGAGCGCCCGGCGTCGCGGCCGCGAGAAGGCGGGCGCGAGGGCAGGCGTGAATCGGCAGGCCCGCGACGATCCGGCCCGGGTGACGCCCGACGGGGAGGATTCCGCGACGCGGGACGCGGCTCTCGCGAGGGCGGGCGCGGGTCCGGGGGCGCTGGGCCGCGTGACCGTGGGGAACGCAGCCCCCGAGGGTTCGGCCGTGACCGCGATGCGGGCGAACGACGCCCGCGTCGTGACGACGACCGGCCGCGAGGTCGTGGAGGATTTCGCGATCGCTCTGACGAAGGGCGCGTTCCCAGAGCCGCGCGAGAGCGGGATGAGTGGGGCGAGCGCGGTGAACGAGTCCGAAACGCCAAGCGTCCGCGGCGTGAAGAGTCGTGACGGCTTTTCAGCTCACGGGAGGGTGGATCGAGGTAATTGCGGGCGTGATGTTCAGCGGCAAGAGCGAGGAGCTCATTCGGCGCGTCCGGCGAGCGATGATCGCGCGGAAACGAGTGCAGGTGTTCAAGTCACATCTCGACGGTCGTTATGCGGGGATTTACGCGATCTCCAGCCATGACGGCCGCAGCGTCGAGGCGGTGCCGGTGGATTCGTCCGCGCAGATCGCGCAGTCCCTGGATCCGATGGCGCAGGTGATCGCGATCGACGAAGCGCAGTTCCTCGATGATTCGATCGTGGAGCTCACGACGTCCCTCGCGGCGCGAGGTCGTCGGGTCATAGTCGCGGGTACCGACACGGACTTTCGCGGCGAGCCTTTTGGCCCCATGGCCCAGCTCATGGCAGTCGCGGAGGTCGTGGACAAGCTTCACGCCATCTGCGTGCTGTGCGGATCTCCGGCCAGCCGGAACCAGCGCCTCGTGGAAGGGCGTCCGGCGCGCTATGACTCTCCGGTAATTCAGGTCGGTGGGACGGAGACATACGAGGCGCGCTGCCGCGCGTGCCATCAGGTCCCTCGGCGGGATGAGGACCAGGGCCGCCTCTTGTAGGGAATCGGGAATAGGGAATCGGGAATCGAAAACCCCGGGATGCCTCGCGGCGCGTGGAGCGAGTGACGACCGGGGGTTCTACCATTCCCGATTCCCGATTCCGCTTCCTATGGGTGACCCGCCCCGTTCGCCAACCGTCTTTCTGGCGAGCCTTAACAGTCCACTTGCAATCCCGCCAATGGGAATCGTCGCGGCGCTTCTCAAGAGTCCCGAACAACTTCACCGCCTGCGTGCCGCGATTCGCGGGCGGTATCTGGTGACGCCCTGCGACGGGTGGGATGCGGTGCGCCGGCTCTGCGATACCGAACCGGTCTCGCTGGCGGTCCTCGATCTGTACGCCGACGGCTCCATGGATCTCGACCCCGTGCGACAACTGCGGCGCCTCTACCCGCGGCTCGTGACCATCGCCTACGTCACCGTGCGTCCGGATCGCGTTCGCGATGTCTTCGATGCTGGTCGCGCCGGGTTGGACGGGCTGATCATCGCTGATAGGGACGACGCCCCATCCGACCTCTGGGCGTTGCTCGAGCAGGCGGAGTCGCGCTCGGTCGCGAACAACCTCCGCACGGCCTTGGGAGCGTTCGATCCCACGGTTCGGGACGCGGTGCTCGTAGCGGTGACACGAGCGCACGAGAACCTGAGTGGGGACGATCTCGCCAACCTGCTGTCGATCCCTCGACGATCGCTTACCAAGCGACTCACCCATGCCGGGTTCCCGGCACCGCCCCGGTTGCTCACCTGGGGTCGGCTGATCGTCGCCGCGCAAATGCTTGATGACCTCAACCGAAGCGCTGACGCGGTGTCTGCGGCGCTGAAGTTTCCGTCAGGCAGCGCGTTCCGAAATACCTGCCAGCGCTACGTGCACGCGACCCCAACCGAGCTTCGCCAGCGCGGCGGGGCCGAGTACGTCGTCAGCCTACTCCTAGCCGAGGCGCAGCTCGGCTCCCGGCGCACTGCCGCTTAGGGTCAGTTCCTACTCCCGACCGTGCGCGAGGCGGAGGAACTCGTCTCGAGTCTTGGCGTCATCCCGGAACGAGCCGAGCAGGGCGCTCGTGATCGTCTTGGAGTTCTGTTTCTCGACGCCGCGCATCATCATGCAGAGGTGTACGGCCTCGATGACCACGCCCACGCCACGCGGCTGGATGACCTCGCACACCGCCTCAGCGATCTGACCTGTAAGCCGCTCCTGGACCTGGAGCCGGCGGGCGAAGACCTCCACCAGCCGCGGCAGCTTCGAGAGCCCGAGGATTCGGCCCGACGGGATATAGGCGATGTGAGCTTTGCCGAAGAACGGCAGAAGATGGTGCTCGCAGAGCGAGTACAGCTCGATGTCCCGCACCATGACCATGTGGTCGTGCTTCTCGGTGAACACGCCTTCGCCCACAGCTGACCACGCGTCCTGCCGGTAGCCACGAGTGAGCCACGCGAGCGAACGGGCGACACGCTGCGGGGTACGAACAAGTCCCTCGCGATCCGGGTCTTCACCCATCAGTTGCAGCTGTTTCCTTACGGTCACCTCGAATTCCGCTTCCTCGACGTCCGAGAGGAGCTGCACGGTACCGGTTGGGAGCGGCGGCCGCGACGAAAGGTCAACTGGCGCATCCGGCGCTATCGGATATTTGATGGCCTCCGGCGAGGGCGACGCGATGCGACTGCGCTTCACTGCAGTGCGTGCGGCTCCGTCGTTCCGCGCGCCGTTCCGACGATTCGACTTCGCCACGTTCAGTCCTCCCTGAAATCCTGTTAGTTCTTGTTAAACCACTCACCGAATCATTGTCGTCCGTCAGCCACGATTGCCAACATAGTGACCTCCGAAAGCGACCCGTACGTTGACTTTCCATCCGGGCGGTTCCTACCTTGGAGCCCTGCAACGCCCTCGCCACGACGGTCGCGCACTACAAGCACATGCTTCTCATCGGTCTAACCGGAAATATTGCTAGCGGAAAGTCGACGGTGGCGCGGCTCCTGTCGGAGCGTGGGGCGACCATCATCGACGCGGACGTGCTGGCGCGTCGCGTCGTCGAGCCGGGCATGCCGGCATTCGACGAGATCGTGCGCCGGTGGGGCCAGGAGGTCGTGGCACCCGATGGCAGCCTCGATCGCGACGCGCTGCGGAGGCTGGTGTTCTCGCACCATGAGCAGCTCGAGGAGTTGAATACCATCGTCCACCCCGAAGTCGCGGCGTATCGCGATCGGCTCGTGAACGAAGCGCGCCAGCGTGGCGACCGCCTCGTGGTCCAGGACATCCCGCTGCTGTTCGAGCGTGGGCTCGTGGAACAATTCGATCGCATCATCCTCGTTGACGCGCCTCGGCCGGTGCGACTCGAGCGCCTCATGCGTGAGCGCCGGCTCAGCGAGACCGATGCGATGGACATGATCACCGCGCAGATGCCGGCGGAGCTCAAGCGAGCGCGCGCCGACTACCTCATCGAGAACGTCGGTACGGTTCGCGAGCTCGAGGAGCGGGTCAGCGAAGTGTGGCAGTCGCTGGAGCGCGAGGCCGCCTCGCAGTCGGCGGCGTCCGCGGTTTCTTGACGCTCCAATAGGGCGCGTCTAGACTTCGCGCTCCAGCGTCGTCCATCACTCCACTACATCCCCGAGAGACCTTCGTGTCGTCGATCCCAACCGATCTTCGCTATACCGCCGAGCACGAGTACCTGAAATCCACCGGCGACGACAACGTCGTGCAGGTCGGTATCACCGATTACGCGCAGGGTGAGCTCGGGGACGTCGTGTTCGTCGAATTACCGAAGGTGGGCGACAAGCTCAAGGCCCACGATGTGTTCGGGACGATCGAGGCGGTGAAGGCGGTGTCGGAGCTCTATTCGCCGGTTGCCGGCGAGGTCGTGGAGATCAACTCGCGTCTCGACGCCGAGCCGGCGCTCGTGAACAGCGATCCGTACGGGGATGGCTGGATGGTCAAGCTCCGTCTCGCGAACGCGAAGGATCGCGATGGGCTGATGGACGCCACTGCGTACAAAACCCACGTCGGCGAATGACGCAGACAAGCCCGACGACCGATTTCCAATGACCCATGACGCACGACCGATGACTCGCCAAGACATCTCGTGATGTCATGGCGAGTTTTCGGTTCTGGGTGCTGGGTCATTGGTTTTCGGTTGTCGGTATGAACTACGTATCCAAAGCGGGGCGCCTCGAAGAGGCGCCCCGCTTTCGATTCCCGATTCGCGAATCCCGATCAGACGTACTCCTCGATAGGCGGACACGCGCAAACCAGGTTGCGGTCGCCGTAGGCGGATTCCACGCGCCCCACCGCCGGCCAGAACTTCCGGTGGCGAGTTGAGGGCAGCGGGAACGCCGCGCGCTCGCGCGAGTACGCGTGAGACCACTCGTCCGCGATCACCACTTCCATCGTATGCGGCGAGTTCTTGAGCGGGTTGTCCTTCCGGTCCAGCACGCCCGTCTCGATGTCGCGGATCTCCTGGCGAATCGCGATCATTGCGTCGCAGAAGCGATCGAGCTCCGTCTTGGATTCACTTTCCGTCGGCTCGATCATGAGAGTCCCCGCCACCGGGAACGACACCGTCGGCGCGTGGAAGCCATAGTCCATCAGCCGCTT
>Ga0207674_10001760_pt1 | contig 27687 bp, 25 predicted proteins | sample KBSCornC72_FD_184303 | JGI IMG/M metagenome (GOLD analysis project Ga0207674, IMG submission 184303) | Corn rhizosphere microbial communities from Kellogg Biological Station, Michigan, USA - KBS Corn C7-2 (SPAdes) (version 2) | ecosystem: Host-associated > Plants > Roots > Rhizosphere > Soil ...
GCGATCAGTACAGTACCGCGAGCGAAGCGACCGGATGGCACACTCGACATTACGCCTAAATTCTGATGGTTGGTTCGTTGAGTGTGCCATCCGGTCGCTTCGCTCGCGGTACTGTACTGTTGGCGCGTTACTTTTTCTGCAAAGGCTTCCTGGACACAGTCAGTACAGGAAGCGGTAGCGACCTGGTCAAACGATCGAGTCAGGAATCATTCGGAAATATCGCAGGCTGATCACTGACCAGGTCGCTACCGCTCCCTGTACTGACCCGATCCAACTTTGATTCTTACTGTCATGGCAAAACTCAGCAACCTAAGAACTCTCTCAAATGGATGAACTGCAAAAAATCGCGACTCGCTACTTGCTCGGGGAGTTGTCCGAACAAGAGCAAGCTGCGTTGGAACAAAGATATTTGAGCAACCCGCAAGTTTTCAATGAAGTCTTAAAAGTTGAGAGCGAGTTGGTGGACGCATACGCGCGCGGTCAATTATCGGCGGAGATGCGCGAGCGGTTTGAGAACTCTTATCTGAAGCAGCCGGCGCTACTGCAACGCGCCAAGTTTGCCCAGGCTCTAACGACCAGGATCGATGAAAGAGAAGGGTCAGTAACCCGCGCCGAGCATTCACAACAATCAGCTTCGCATATCCCATGGAAGCAGAGATTGTTTGCCTTAGTTGGCAAACCGGGACCGAAGTTGCGATTCGCGCTGGCGCTGGTACTCGTCGCAATCGCGCTGGCCGGCATCTGGATTTTCGTTAACGGTAGGTGGCGACAACAGCAACGGGAAGCAGCACAAATTCAGGCGCCACAGCAGCCTACAGAGACGCCGCAACAGGCGGAAAAGCAACCAGCTCAAGAAGCGCGAATTCCGTCTGAGACCTTATCGCCCTCGCCGAATTCGAACACAAATCCCAGCCCCTCGATTGTATCTCTGGCTCTCACTGTCGGTGGCGTCAGAAGCGCAGAAGGTGGTCCAACGCCAACTCTCGCGATTCCGCATGACACAACTCAAGCGCAGATTGTCTTGGATTTAAAGGATGATAGTTATCCTCGCTACCGCGTTTCATTGCGAAAGATTGGGGGGCCGGAAATCTTCACGCAAACGAACCTCAGGCCACGGAGCACCAAAGCCGGCGCAAGATTCGTCTTCAGAGTACCAGCCAAAGGGCTTACCAGCGGCGATTACGTTCTGACGCTCGGCGGCATCACGCCGGAAGGCGAAGTTGATGACCTGAACAAGTCTCTCTTCCGCGTCGAAAAAAGATAGGTCTTTTGATTACCGAGCCCTCACATAGGAATCAAATATTTGACTGAGTTAGCCTGGCAGGCTGCTGCAAAGTGATCACGATCCACGAATTGCACGAGCACGAAACAACATGAATCAAGACACGGTTTCGGTTTTATTTCGTGTTCTGTTGGTGTGATTTCGTGGATCGCTCGCATTCTTGATACCCCTCTCTCCATATCGCCGTTCCAGGCAACAGTGGATCTCATTCCAGTCTCGCGACTCCGTAAAAATTTTTTCGATACGTTCGTAGGGTTTTCGCCACTCCTCAATGAGGGCGACGATTGCGTCAGTCCGAACGTGAATAGGAGTTGCCCCAAAAGACTCAGGTTTGAGTTACCGGATACGGAGCTCGCGATGAAATTACTTTTAGTTGCACTGACTCTTAGCCTACTAACAGTGGTCCTGGCTGCTACCGAACGGATCTCATCAAAGGCTGAAGCCTTCGATCCATCAATGCCCACGCAGCAAAGTTATGAATTGCGTTGTCGTGGAGGCGGGTTGAAATTTAGCTCAACGCCTGGCAGGACTTCATCCAGCGGTGAGCAGATGATCAATGTAACCATTGATTTTGCGGTTGGCACGCAGGGAGCAGGCACGGGAAAGCCAAATTTGAATCCAGGTCAGTGCTCCTGGATCGATCGCGGGTTTAGGCCAGGCGAGCCACCGCAAATCCGTTTGGAGATCGTTTCTTTCGCACAGCAACAACAAGCGCTGCATGGCTCACCCGTTGACAGAACACCAACTGCCGCCGAGCGCTTTCCTGACGCGCAAAATGTACCGCAGTACCTGTCAAGCTCAGACCACTATTGGACTTTCTGGGTTTACAACACGGCTAACGGGTATCTCCAGTCGACAAATCAGCGATCTTTCAAGCTTTTGAAGACGGTTCCTGGGGGCGGCAGATTTCCCCTGCCCAGCAGGCCAGGAAATGTAAATGAAAGTTTTTGAGACTAACCGCAACCTAATCGGATCGTCGTCACCTGTGTAGACCAAGTAAGCGCAACTTGGGCCAGTGTTCAGCTTCAATTGTTGGAACGACTGACGAAAGGTTTACGTGCAATGCCAAGATTACGTCACAGCAGCGCCTCGATAAGAAAAGTACATTGCATTTTGTGCGCGGTCTCGATGCTCCTCAGTAGCATGGCTGTATCTAATGGCACTTCGCGCAAGTTCGAACTGACGAGCGACTTCACTGAACCGAACGAAAGCGCCGCGGTTGAGGACGCTACGATTGAGAAGGTGTGGGTGGAGCATGACGTAAAAGTTGATGGGAAAAAGGGCATGCGTATTCACACTAGTTTTACCGTGAAAAATAACCAGAACGTCGTATGCACGTTAGTGGCCCACTTTTATACAAGGGAAGGTGCCCAACTTAAAGGCGCGGATTTGCAAGGAGACTATAGTACTAGTGATGGACACGTGGTCACATACGTTAAGGTCACACCGCGTTTCAGTTCTACCAGGTATTCGGATAAGACGCTCTTCATTCCATATCGGGAGTTTCACATTACAACTCCCGGGCTTTATCTCCTGAAGTTCATCGTGTTTTTGGAACGCTATGATCAAGGCGACCAGATACTCGCTAGATCGGCAGAGTTCAATTTCAAGTACACGAAATCTTAACCCTCGATGGATTGAATTCCATCAAAGGCTGAAATGACGGAACCTTGAGAGGTACGAAAATCATGAAGCAATCCAGCCAATCATTGCTCCTGGCTTTGAGTCTCTTACTACTCGTGGGAGCGAGCACTCCAGCCCAGAACAAGTTACCGCCAGCGCCCTTTATCGTTGCGGATAATAATCCCGTTGTCATACCGCCCGGCCAGACGAGCGGAACTGTGACTCTCGAGTGGGATGGCGGGACGAAGCATCCGTACGCCGAAGTCTGGGTCAGGGTTGATCAGAATGATGAAACTTTCATCGTCGAACAGGGTCGGGGTATCCGGAATGCAACAGTCGAACTTGGAAAGCACTACGTGTTTAAGCTGTCTGATTCAAACGTGCTCCTGGCGCAGGTCTCAGTCACCGTAAAGCAGGGAGCGGCGAATGTTCAACCGCCACCGCCAGGCAGGGTTTCGCCGACGACAGTGCCAACACCGCCAGGGGCCTATTCCGTTAGCGGCACGATACGTTGGAAGAAAGACATGGGCATAGTCCCAATGGGCCCGGGGAACAGTAGAGCATCTATTTATCCATGCGGTGTCTTCAGCATTGTTGCCGTTGATCCCGGCAGCGGAAAGGCAGTTGTCTATACGGATCAGGTTTCGTCGCCCTTTCAGATGTCTGAAGAGGGAGATGATTACGTTTGCAGTTACAGCCTGAAACTGCCGGTGGATAGAAACCTATACTTGATTGCCACGATGGGAGGCATTCTCCTCTTGCCGAAAGAGGATCGAAGTCCCATGTACATCAGCGACGCCTGGATTGGCGGCACTCGCTCGAAACCACCCGCAGGCGCAGAACGTGGCTTTACCGGTTACACCTACCTGAAGGTGGATAGAAGAAACTCACGCAAGGTGGCGAATTTCGAATTGCTTTACGTTCCCATCGATCGCGGTCCGAAATGATCCTTCTGGGAATGAAAGAGAGTGAGGTTTGAATTTGCGTGATGAGTGAGGTGAATAAGATGAATCCTGCGAAACAATTTCAGTTTCTAATCGTCGCGAGCTTGCTCCTGCTCGCGGGCGCGGCTTTGAATCTTCATGCTCAAGAACCACCTAAAGGCTACCGTCCGAATCCTAATGCGACTCCCCTTCCCACACCAACGCCCATGGCCACGCCGGACTATCAACCGATGTGGGCAGTGAACGGCAAGATACGCTGGAAGAAGGAATACGGTGTCGTTCCCGTCAGTTCCAACCTCCAAGACTCGCTTAACAATCGTTGCATCTCTTTTTACGTCGCGGCCCTGGATCCTCGCACCAATCAACCATTGCGCGGCAATCATAGTCAGATGTGGAAAGCAGATGATGAAGGCGACTACTACGTTTGCCGTTACGCGTTGCAGTTGCCGGCAACCACACAAGTGCGAGTCATCGCGCAGATGGGAGGCGATGGTCTTTTACCAAATCCGGATCCTAATCCACTTTTCCTCACCAGAGCGTGGATTGGTGGCAACCCTTCTCAATCACGACCACCGCAGGGCGGAATGCGTGCCTTCACAGGTTCTAAATATGTGACGTTGGACAGACGTACGCCACGCGCGACGGTTGATTTCGAGTTGTATTACGCGTTGCCGCGAAGCGATGGTCCAAGGTGAGTCCTGAACACAAGAAACGTGCAATTCATTGTCAGAGAATTTTTTGGAGGATAGATTAATGAACTTATCTAGCGAAAGTGGAAACTCCGCTCGGTTCTATGCGATGAGTTTGGTCATCGCCGCGTTTCTGTGCTTGGCTTCGATCAGTCCTGCGTCCGGGCAAGAAAGGTCAACAGATCGAGACAATCCTACACCGCTCACGGCGAATGTGATTACCGACGACCTCGATGGAAGCGACACCTCATACTTCTATAAGTTTACCGCTGGCCCGGGGAAATTGACCGTGACAATTGAAGTCAAAGCCTCCGGCACCAACGCAGGTGCAATGCTCGATTTGTTCGGCGCTAATTCAAGACCAATTCTCTCGGACGTTTTGGCGCAGGGCGTTGACGGGGGCAGCGAGCGGATCGTCAATAGCGTTCAGCTCAGCGGAAAACGGGATATCGTGATGAAGATTAAAGGACTCAAGTACGGCGACACCGGCGGCACGGGCATTTATAAAGTTATGCTCGAAGGACCCGTTAGCCTTACGCAAGCTCCTGCACCGCAAGGAGGTGGTGCTGGGGCCAATAATAATGGTGGTGCTGCTCCGGCTAATGTTGGTGCGGCTCCAGTTGGTGGCGGCGGAGCAGCTGCACCAGCTGGATCCAACCTACTGCAAGGCCAGTTAGACCCGGCTGATGAAAGAACGCTTTTTCATATCGTGAATGTTAGCGGCCCCGGGCAAGTAACTTTTACCTTCAGCGTCAAAGCTACAGACGCAAAGGCTGAAGCAAAAATTGCGGTGTTGACTGAGGAAGGCACCTTTGCTCTTTCCCCACTAGAGGTGCAAGGCGGCGAAAGCGTTTCGAAGCCTGTTACCTTTGACAAGGCTCAGACCCTCACTATTCTGGTCGTAGTCACTAAATTTCCTGGCGACACCGGTCACGGATCATATTCAGTGCAACTAAGTGGGCCCGCTATAGCTGGTGCGGCGGCGTCAGCTGAATCAAACCTGCTGTCAGGCAAGTTAGACCCCGCTGTTGAAAGACCGCTTTTTCATTTCATCAATGTTAACAGCCCAGGGCAAGTAACTATTAGTTTCAGTGTCAAAGCTACAGACGCAAAGGCTGGAGCAAAATTTGCCGTGTTGACGCAGAATGGACGCGCAGCTATTCCCGCGCTCGAGTTGCAAGGCGGCGAAAGCATTTCGAAGCCTGTAACCTTCGACAAGGTTCAGACCCTCACTATCCTGGCCCAAGCAATCAAATCTCCTGATAACGTCGGTGGTCACGGCACATACTCAATTCAAGTAAGTGGCCCAGTCACATTAATCAGGTGAGTCGGAATGCGTCTGGCATAGAATTGATTGGTCCTGATCGAAAACGCATTTGCTCGCTCAAGTCAGCAGTCCATTGACCTAAGCTTTTGGAAGGAAAGAATTATGAACTCATATAGCATAAGGTCCGCGCGATTATACGCAGTAAGCTTGATTGTTGCTGCAATTCTGATATGCACTTCGGGCGATGCCTACGGGCAAGGAAGGTCAGAGGATCGGGATAATCCCGCTCTACTCAGCTCAAATAAAGTTAACGACGACCTTGATGGAAAAGACACTCAATACTTCTACAAGTTCACTGCTGGCCCAGGGAAATTAACTGTGACATTTGAAGTCAAAGCCTCCGGTACAAATGCGGGTGCGATGCTTGATCTATTCGCCAATTCAAAGCCAATTCTATCGGACGTCTTAGCCCAGGGCGTTGACGGCGGCAGCGACCGACAGGTCAACAGCGTTCAGCTCAACGGAAAGCGTGAAATCGTAATGAGGATTAAAGGACTCAAGTATGGAGACAGCGGCGGAACCGGCGCGTATGCCATCACGCTCGAGGGCCCGGTCACATTTGCCCAGGACGCTGCCCCCGCTGCTCCGGCACCTGCTGCTGGCGCTCCGCCCGCTGGTGGTGGCGGGGCAGCTCCTCCAGCTGGAGCCAACCTTGTTTCAGGCCCATTAAACCCTGCTGATGACAAAACAATTCTTCAACAGTTGAATGTCACCGGCCTGGGGCCAGTAACTTTTAGCTTCAGCGTCAAGGCGACGGACAAAAACGCTGGAGCAAGATTTAGTCTTCTGGATGAGAAAGGAAAAGTAGTTTGGGTACCTTTCGAGGTGTTTGATGGCCAATCCACGGCGAGGTCGCTTTCCTTCCCGAATGATAAGTCAGTTACCATCGTGGTCCAAGCTGTCAAAATTCCTGACAACGCGGGGCGCGGCACATATTCCGTGCAACTCAGTGGCCCAGTCACTGTTGTAGTCAAGTGAGTCAGCTTTCACCTGCGTAGATTCCATTACCAAATGGTTTGGCTGTCCTCGCTGCTCCTTCGGGAGAAGGGCAAGCCTGGTCAGAATTAATCAACGAATTAAGTAACTGAGGTCTTGTCATTGGTCGAACACTTTCTTTCGTAGGGGTCAAATGAGCTATCCTGCACTAGCGCGTTATTACCTTTGTCAGCGGCTACTGGCCTGCTACTAATGATCAGACCGTGGTTGCCCAAAAGTCGACGCCGAACTGATTGGATGATTTAATGCGCGCTAGAAATGAAACGAGGTGAACGAATGACAAGAACAATCTCCAGAGACGAACTGAAGCAGAAGATCGATCGCAAGGACGACTTCTTGCTCGTCGAAACTCTGCCCGCCACGGCCTACCATCACAACCACCTTCCAGGAGCAATAAATCTGCCGCCCGACAGTGTGGCGAAGCTGGCGCCGCAACTTCTACCCGACAAAGCCGCGGAGATTGTCGTTTACTGTGCCAAGGATACTTGAAACGCGTCGGAGAACGCCGCCCGTGAATTGGCGGCACTGGGGTACACCAATGTGCGTGACTATGCCGAAGGTAAGCAGGATTGGATTGACGCAGGGCTACCAGTCGAGGGTGAACACAAGCACTGACAACAAAGCAAATTCCGACGGTAATGCGTCAGTCAGCTTGCGCAAGTTTTGTTGGTGCGATTCGCAAATTGTATCGACAAAAGATTTCCATCACTAAATAAGTAGAGAATGCCGTATCACCAACCTCGGCTCCCAATGGAATCTCCTATTTCCTCCGAACGACTTCCGTCGAAAACTCAGCTTTGATTCAACGTGAGATCTATTTTGATCCTTCATCTTGGGTAAAGAGAGGAACATTCCTCGCGGCTCATTCGCCACGAGAGGCCAAAGTCATCAAAGCGCATTTCATCGCTGCCTGCTACACGATGAATCGGAATCCGCCTCCAACAATACTCGGGCTGAGAGCCATCGCTGTCCTTCTTACAAAGTCCCATACCTGATTCCGGCGCCATATAACGGAGCACGGTCCAACTGCTTGCATCTTTCGCAACCTCGACCAGTACATAATCGTAAGTGATGTATTTGGTCAGGCCCAGGAAGTAGGCTTTATTCCCCTGAATACTCAGCAAGTGCAACAGCGTTACATCGTACAAAGGTGAACTTGAATTCTTCTTGAAATCAAAGACTAACTTGTTCGGCATTTTCGCGATCGCAGAACACCAATCACTACCCGCGTGCTTACAGACCGAATTCTCAGGTTGGCTACAAAATGGTTGGGAAGGAGAAAAATTTATACTCAGCTTAGGAGCGTCCTGATCTCTAAGGTTCTTTGCTTCATACATAACCGAGGGCCAACCCGATTGACCCGGATCAAAGACTTTAGGAATAACTACTCCCGCCTTTATGAATGCTTTAGTGAGATCTTGCTTTTCCTCCAAAGTCAGGCGGTCATCGTCAACGATTAATCTCAGTGGATAGAGGAAACGGGTAAGTGGGTATCGAGTCAGGAACAAGTTCTGATAAGGATGAGGACTGGCACCGTGTTCCAGAAGCACCTTAATGGCAGGCACATTTGCCGCGCGTATTGCTTCGATTAAAACTCCTTCTCGTTCGTAATAATCATTCGGAACGGTGAAATTAGGGTCGACGCCATTTCCCAGCGCTGAATCGAACCATTTGATTGCCTCGGGTGACTTACTGGAATTGTCAAAAAACTTGCGAGCTACCGTGACACCGTCGGAACTTTTCTGTCGGAAAGCCTCTTCTATTACACTCGGTTGGATTTTTGCAGTGGTCAAAAGCTTCAATACGTCCAAATCGATCGACATTAACGCGTTCTTCACGCTGGTAACATCGACTGCTATTCCGCGTCCGCGCAGCTCCTCTCGTGCGCGTGCGACTGCGGAATCTTCGTCTGGCTTGGAACGCGGAGCCTCTGGAACGTCAATCGGCGGGGCAACCGAAGGCCGAGGGTTTGTATCTTTTTTGGTCGTTGCGGTTGGACCAGTGCCGTTGTTGAAGTAGAAGTCTCCTTTGATGTTTGCGTTAAACCAAGGCTCCTGCTTACCACCAGTCCGGGCCGAAACTTGTTCAGCGACGTGGCGAAGCATGGTCTCCACCAGCACGCCTGGAACGTGCATCTGTTTGATCAGCTCTTGGGTGTATGGACTGTTCGCGCCGTCGCCGTCACTGGCAGTACTATCGGGTGCAGTCGCGTAGGCAATCAAGGTTCCAGTGGGAGCGCTCACCTGGGCCAGGCCTCCCTGATCTGAGCGATGACTTCGCGGAAATGGATCGCTCCTGCAGGCATCCAAAATTACTATGTTCAGCGGATTCTGCTCGTTATACATCTGGTCGAGCGCCCAATTGAGATCAATACTCTTGTATTTGTAGTCGGCCTCATTCTGAATGTCTGCGTTAACCGGAATGAGGTAGTTACGTCCAGCTATCTGCACCCCGTGGCCGGCATAGTAGAACAGACCAACACCACAGGTAGATCTTAGTCGGTCCCCAAACTCACGAATCATCTGCTCCATTTCTGATTGCGACTTGTTCAGGCCGGAAGTAACCGAGAATCCCAGTTCGCGTAGCTCATTACTGACTGCGGTGGCATCGTTGGGCGGATTCCGTAGAGGTTTGATTGAGTAAGCGCCATTGCCGATAACCAGGGCCAATCGCTGCTGCGCGCTACGATCGCACGGTCGGCTGGTCGGTAGGACCACTTCCGAAGAGCGATTCTGTCCGATGAACGGAACAGGTGCCAGCGCGAAAGCAACGAGTAAAATCGAAATGACAACCCCTATGTGTCTCCGGTGGATGGGCCAACAAAGGCTCATTGAAGATTCCGTGACGTGGGCAATAGTCGCGAAAAAACCAAACGGACACAACACGTTTTGAGTAGACTTCGGCTCCAGCTTGCAAGTATTTTTCTTCCGATCCGATGCTGAGTCTGAATGTCGCATATTCTTTTGTCTCAGATCTGTCGTGGTCTCACAGGAAAATCGAGAATTCATTTTAATATGAGACTACCCGATCGTCACGGTTTTCCGACCAATCTCTCTTGCTCCGCTGTTGGAATTTGCTGTCGCGTGCGGACAGGCCTTTTGACTGCGAGCTTTGTACACACCTTCACTGAATTGTTAGGTCTGTAGACTTATTGTCTGCATAGTTGTTTGCTGTGTGGCATCGCGGAGAAGACCAAAACAGAAAACATGTCAGGAATAAAATGCAAGACTTGTGATGGTGAGATGATCCAGAAGAATCGTTGGCGACTCTTCATCGTCGGCGTCTTGATGGTCAGTTCGCTAGCCATCGCGGCGTTCGTGCCCTTATTTTGGGCTCCAGGCATCATCCTCTTGCTCGCAGGATGTTACTTGATAATTTGGGCGACACTCGGCAAAGGTTATTGGTGTCGGACTTGTAAGAAATTCGGTACGTTCTAGTTTCCTTTGAAATGCGGAGGGGGTTAAGGAGAATTTTTGGGCCCAATCGCGAAATAATGGCGTTGACACTCAAGCAACTGTCGGATCGGAGAGAAAGCAGCAGTAGTACCTGAAAAGCTCCTCAAGATGACTCAGCTCAGTTGGCCAATTCAGCATCCGACAGGTATCTCAAGTCTTTCAACCTATCACCGATCGACAGATCCGCAGAAGGCGAGGTTGATGCACACTTAACGAATAACCATGAACTCGCGCAGAGGACATTCGAAAACACTATGCAGACTAGGACCAAGCTGTTTGTGATTCTCTGGATTGCAGGCATGACCGGCATCCTCTCGTTCTTGCTCGTAGATTTATCCGCACTGCTTAGCAGCTTACCTGTGACCGCGGGAAAGGAGATGCCGTTCCCTCCACTAATAATGGGAGTCGTGAGCTTAATTCAGCCGATAGTGCTGATGAGTCTTGCGGTGCTGGTCGGAACCACACTTGCACATAAAGTCCTATTATCAGCGCCTGTTGCGGAGGCGGCGGCCGCTCGGAAAAATTTAGTTCCGGCTTTAAAACCGCAGATTTTTCCGGGTGTAATAGGAGGTATTGTTGGTGGCATTGCGATCTTAGTAAGTTGGCTTTTATGGAAGCCCTTCCTGCCGACTCTCTTTGTAATACAGGCAGAAAAGTTCAACAGATTCATGCCCGTTCTGACTCGACTTCTCTACGGGGGCATCACCGAAGAATTGCTCCTCAGATGGGGATTGATGACACTATTAGTTTGGGTTTCTTGGCGGCTTTTCCAAGGAGTTCAGGGTAGGCCACCAACCATCTGTTTTGTAAGCGCCATTGTAATTTCGTCAGTTATTTTCGGGATTGCGCATTTGCCTATCGTGGCCGCACTTGGTGCTGGTTTCACAATACCGATAGTCGCTTATGTCATTATTGCCAATTCGATGTTTGGTTTGATTGCCGGCTATCTTTATTGGAAGAGAGGTCTTGAAGCGGCAATTATTGCACATATGTCAGCGCATCTTATTATCATCACGGCTATGTATGTTGGAACATGAGAACAAACGGAAATCCTACTGTAAGGGACTGCTGGCAAGAACGGCACAATCGATCGGACGGTTCTCCGGTTACTTGGTCCATTTTGACTTGCGGGCTACCTCAGGACTCCTTAGCTACAGGTTCAACTGCCGACAATTCTTTGAGGTCCTTCTCGAGAAAGTAATTCAGGAATGTGCGGATGGCAGCAATTTGTTCCTTCCACTCGTATCAGGGATTGGAAAAGTGAGACTCAAAATCACGTTCGTGTTGAACGATTAGGGTGAAGAACCTATCTGTTGATCTGAGACCGACATGCTAATTACGAACACCGGCCGGCTCACGAGCTTGCTTGTGTGGATTTAGGCTGGGAAAAACTAATCGCGAAACCTATCCGGTTTCCTGGTGCCTCTATCTGCGGTGCGGTGGCGAAGAGTAAAGAAATTCGGGTCTGGTCTTTTCGAATGAACTCTTGTTGCCTCAATGTCTCTTGCGGATTTGAAGACCCAACTTCGGCGACGATGGGCGCAATTTGGCTCCAGGTAAGAAGGCCTCGTTTTAAGTCGTCTCTCGAATAACCCAAGAGTTGGAGGAAAGTATCGTTCGACTCAAAGATGTTACCGGCACTATCAAAATAGACAATTCCCATTACGTTGCTGTCAAACAAACTGCGGAAGCGTGCTTCACTTGCATGCAATGCCTGCTCGATTTGCCTGCCCTCAGCCAGTTCCTGCTGCAACCGGACCACCGTCTGCGACAATTCTGAGGTCTGTTCTTTGACGCGCTCTGCCAACCTACTATTAGCGTCGTAAAGTGTTCGACCTTCGTGTTCGAGTTCAGTAGCTCGGAGACTAATGTCGTAAGTGCGCTGTTGAAGAGCCTGCCTCTTCTTGACGTCATCGGTTGCGTCCAACAACAGTATCCAGGTTACTTCGTGACGCCGGAAAAGGTAGACATCAGCGAACACTTGTGGCGCAGTTTGGACCTTGGGTAGAAAGACGCTGCCAGAATCGAGCGGCAAGAGTCCCATGAGAAACGGGACGTGATCACCGACTTGCATGTTTTCCTCCATACCGCCTATTTCGTAGGAGGACAACGCTCCACCCCAGTCGATCAGTCCACCGTCGTCTGAGACCAGCATGAACGCTGGAGCCAACAGCTCATCCGTAAGAGCATCGATGAATTCGCGTATTGGACCAGGCAAATCAGCCATTGTGTTTCTCCATCATTTTCTCGGTCAGAGACCGAAATGCATCTTCGACTCCGTGCCCGGTTTTGGCGCTAGTATCGATTATCTTCCAGTTTTTCTGCTCGATTGCTGCCCTCTCGCGAGCATCAATTTCCCACATATCAGTAAGGTCCGATTTGTTCAAGAGCAGAAGAAACGGCACTGGTCCAAGCGTCTCCTCCGCGCGCAACTGGAGCGACAAAGCACGGTAGAGAGTGTCTTTACGCGTTCCATCGGCGACCAACAAGTAACCTGCTGCACCTCTCAGGTATGACTTGCGCAAATCGTACTCGGTTTCCGCGCCTTCGAGGTCCCAAAGCAAAAGTGTAGTTTCTTGTTCACCAACGTTAAGAACCTTCTTGTCGACCTTAACACCGACGGTTGTGTGATACTTGTCCGTATAGATGCTTTCGACAAAGCGGCGCACTAAACTGGTCTTGCCGACCGCGAAACTACCCAACATACAAATCTTTTTCTGGATCATCGATCGCCCTTTTGCTTCTCTGTGTTCTCTGTGTTCTCTGTGGTGAAAAAGGACTCTAGCAGGCCAGCACTTGTTTTAACACAGAGCACAGAGAACACTGAGACACAGAGAAAACTCAAATGAGGCTACTGAACATCAGTCGCGACAACCTTAAACGTCACACTACGATTGGTCGCTCGGTCAGCTTCCGTAACTTCTTCCTTCACTCGTTCACGTGACCCGACCGCCTGAATCGTCAGATTAGGCCACTTGGGTAGCCTCGATTCCAAAGCCGTGGCAATCGCCCTCGCTCTTTCTTCACTAAGAGCGGCGTTCCGAGCTTCTGTTCCGGTTCCGTCAGCATGCCCTGAGATCTCCAGCCTCACGTTCTTTTTCAATTCCACTGCAATAGCCTGTAGACGCTCGATGTCTCCAACAAGAAGATTAAATTTCTCATCCTGCCCTGGAACTAAATCTGATCGATCCATTTGGAACATCAGCAACGGATCCTGGATGCGGTTCAGGTCCAACAACTTCTCGTCGTGTATCCCAGCAAGCCCAGGTAAGAAACGAGCCGACCTGCGTGTTTCCGTGACCCACTCGTGCGTGGCAAATCCTTCGGCTTCCAACGCTCCCTCTTTTACACTCAACTTAACGGTCGCTGGCGGACTCAATAAACTTCGCGCTCTCGACAAAGCAAATTCGGGTGTCAACGATTCAAATGGTTCCCAACGGCTGATAACGTCATTTGGATTGATGTGGAACTCCTGCATTACTAAATTTGGATCGCGTGCCAAAGGGTCGCGCAGACCGCTCAAAAAACGTTTTCCTTCTTTCCTGCCATTCTCCGAAACAACAATGCCTGGCTCATTTCGGAGTCTCTCAACATAGTCATCCCAACGTCGCTTGTCGCGCAACCAGAAGAATCCCCAAACCAGCAGGCCAATTACCAGTAAGCTGACGATGACTGCTAGCGGAGTGATTCTTCGACGAGCAGTTGCGTCTTGTCCCGTATCATAATGGGCTTCGAGACAATCTTCGAGGAGCGGTGCAGTACCTTCGAAAGGCGACGCGTCTCCCTGAAACTCACTCAACGCTTGACCAAATTGAAGGTGAATTCGCTCCAACGTCTCCTGTAAAACTATTCTCAGATCCTGTGGGGCATTGCCACGAATAACTGCAGCCAGTACGGCCAATGGACCACGCTCGATCCATACTGTCAGTTCGCCTACCTGCAATGTCTCCAACTCGTCACCCTTTGGCGTCGCGAAAGAGTCGTGCACGAAGTCCTGGATGGCGGTCAACATGGCCGACACCATGTCAGCATCCTGTACTTTTATTCCCGGGGCCGACGCTTGATGTAACAACAACCCTGTCTCCTTGTGGATCAGGAAGACTTGTTCGACTCGATAGCGTAGTGTTTTGAGCAGTACCACTTCCGCAAACGACTTTCCGGTTCGCAGGGCTTCAAGTCGCCACTTCAGACCCTTAACAGAAAGGCTGTAGGTCATGCTCTGATTTAGTGATTGGACCATCCCACTCAAGGCAGCGGCGATGGCTTTCCTGATCGCTGGGCCAATGATTGGAAAGATTGCGTCGGCAAGAGGTTTCGGATTCTTTCGCACTGACTGCTGTAGCGCTGCTGCTACGGTTGGCGCCAGTGCGTCGGTGAGTTCGTCGTCCTTGCGAGAGCGAATGGCGGCAGGCAATACATGACTGACTTCTTTAAGTTGCCGTCGTGGATCCGTTAGTCGTTCGTGTACTTCGGCAATCTGTTTTTCTGCCGGACCAAGGAGCAGAGTTCGGAGCTCGGCCATGCTCTCGTCATCGTTTGATGAAGAGGCAGCTAGCTCCTGATCGAGCACGTCCGGCGCATCAGACTGCATGGTGGCGACCTGGAAGATGAGCAAGTACGGTCTTAATTGGTGACGGGCAGTTTGAGATCGTTGTTCAATCGCATGGCCATTTCAGTGAGCAAGGTCGCCAGTGATGAACGATCTGTCTTGCCGTGGTTGAGATCCGCTACTTCTCGCTGGATCAATGCCGTTACTTCATCTTGTTTACGGCGCATCTCATCATTTAGATCCTTCGACTGCGAGAGAATCTGCTGTCGCAACTCGGTATGTGCGCGCGCAGTTTGCTCCTGCGCTTCACCAAGCTTTGCACTTAGTGCTTGACTCGACTCGTGTACGCCGCGCCATAAACCTGACACAGCGTCGTCGCGGGTTCGTTGTTCAGCTTGCAGTCGGTCAGTCAACGCAGCGAACTCGGCCTTGACGAATGCCTCGAGTGCTTCGAACCGCTTTCTCGTGTCTTCACGGAGTTCAAGCGAATCCTTAACCAGCTGCTCTTCGACACGGGAAAATCGTCGGTCGTAATCGCGCATGTGACCGCCGAAGAGGATCTCTCTGATCTTGTCGATGTTGCCGATATCCGGTTCGACGCCGGCACCGCTGGTTTGTTGCGACTGGGGTTCGCCCTCATTATGAAGAGGTGACTTTGACTCATCGTTTGCTTTTTGTTGCTCTGGAGATGACATTAGAAGCTCCGATCAAGGTCCATGGTTTTCGGGAGAATTATGGAGCCCGAACCCGCACCTGTATCCAAAGAATTAGTCTATCTAGCCCCGTGTGGTGCAATACTGAGTAAAGCGTTGCATTTATGTCAAGCTGGTTTTGGCCTCGGGGCAAATTGCGGAGCTCAAACTAAGCGAAGCCTCTTGGAGTGCGGTGGCCTGAAATGAATGAGAAAGGAAAATTACGGGGATAGATGGGTGTAGCTGCAATGTCAGCACATTTTTGTATGCCAAACTGTGCCAGATTTTACCCATCCTTTTTGCGATCCCGAATCGTAAAACTCGAGGGTCTTCCTAACTCTGCAAGTAACGAGTGCGCAGGACGCCCATGTGATGCAGTTCGTGTCCGGCAATGATGTAAGCCAGTGCGCGAACGCTCACTTCATTCTCGTTTGCCTTTCCGTGTCGCAACCACTCCGTTTCATTCAATGGTCGAAAGAGTTGAACCGTGGCTCGACGAAGAGTCGCGAACTCCTCCACCATGTCGGCGAGGTTGCGACTATCAAAGTTTCCCTCGCGCACGTAATCGTCCTGTTCATACCCGGGCAGCGGGGTTTGGTCGTTTCGTGCAAAACGTAAGGCGCGATAAGTAAACATTCTCTCCGAGTCGATGAGATGGCCCAAGAGTTCCTTCACGCTCCACTTGTCCGGGGCATAGCGGAAGTTACCCTTGTCGGAGGGAATAGTTCGCAGTAACGACAAGCTGTTTTCGATCTGTTGTTCCAAGGTTTGGATTATGTCGCCTTCGGCCACAAGCGTGACGTACGCTGAAAACTCGGGCGCGTGTTCGGTTGGGGCTGGTTTGGTAGCTGCTGCCTGACTCATGTTAAGACTCCTTTGAAAATATATTATTCACAGAATCGTGCGATAGTATTCCCATCGTTTTTTCTGTTTCGCCAGAAAACCCACAAATCGAGGATCTTGTCGAAGATTATCCAAATTGGAATCCTTCTCAAACAGTGGATAGCATGGGAATCCATCCTCTGCTGCAGCCTCCAACCACTTCATTGCTTCGTCAGGTTTGTTCATGATGGCGTACGCGCAGGCAATGTGATAAGCCGTATGATGAAAGTGGCCAAATCCTCTTCCCTTTTCTACAGCTGTTTTGATTCTGTCTTCGGCTAATTTCACCTGTCCGACTGCAGCTGCAAGTACGGCTTGTACACTCGTGAATACGCCACCGCTATCTTCCGGATGATCTTTCAGCAACTGCTCAAGCATCGCAGACGCTTCTTCTCGTTTGCCGAGATTGAATAATGCCCAGGCAGTTTGATGACCAATGAGCGCCGGATTCGCATTCTGCGGAATGGCCCGCAGAACAGAAAGTGCCTCGTCATACTTCAGCTGAAAATTCAGCGTCTGACCAATTCGGTACTGTGCAAGGTTATTGTTTGGATCTGTTGTAAGTGCGAGTTTCGATTCCTGCAAAGCCTCGTCGAGAGCCCCGATGTGACAGTACACGAGAGCAAGTTGGTTACGTGCTTCATCCAGAGTTGGATCAAGCTCAAGCGCGCGTCGATATTCCCTTATAGCCCGGTCGTGCGGAAAATGATTCGCTGGTGTCCATAGTAGGCGTCCACGCGCTAGATACGCGACTGCCGAGTTCGGATCCAACGTCAGGGCCTTCTCAACCGCAACGAAAGCTTTCTCCTCAAGCTGTTTCTCATTGGGGACAAACAGGAACAGTTTCCAAGTGTAGGCTTGCGCAAGTGCCGCATGAGCCGCGGCAAAGTTCGGGTCTTTGGTCACTGCCTTCTCAAGATCTGCAATAGCAACTTCGTTGTCTTCTCTGGTCTGACGATATAGATAAAACTTCCCGCGCAGATAATCATCGTAAGCTTCTACATTTAGTGATGCGTCAGGGTCTTGCTGTTGCGTGACGATTTTTAGACCAACCTCGTCTGCCACATCTCGTGTCACGTCTGACTGAAGTTTCAGAACGTCGCGCATATCGCGATCGTAACTACTGCTCCAAAGATTTCGTCCTGTGGGCCCGTCAATCATTCTCAACAACACTTGAACACGATCACCGCTGCGTGTGACGGAGCCCGCGATTACTGCATCAAGGTGCAACTCCCGTCCAATCTCCGCCGGCGACTTCCCGCTGTTCTTATATTTCATGACGGCTTGACGCGACATCACTCGAAGCACTTGAACTTTGGAGATGCCTGCGATTAGAGCGTCTGTGATGCCGGAAGCGAAGTAGTCTTGTGAGGCGTCGCCAGTTGCGTTCTCCAGCGGTAGCACTGCCAACGACTGAACCCCAGCTGCGGTTGTGTTGCTACCGATCTTTTCCCGTAGACGGTTTAGTCCGATTATTGAGACACCAATCAGGAGAACAACCAGTGCAGCCGCCCAGACTCGACGGGAGAAAAGCGGTCTCGGTGATGCAATCGAAGGAGAAGAGGCCACTGCCTCATCCTTCGTGGGCTTCGGCTGATCTTCACTGTACTCCGAAGACCCCTTTACGTTTGCAACGAATCGGTAGCCGTGTCGCGGGACCGTTTCTACGAATCGATTGTCCTCAGGACCTTCACCAAGGGCACGGCGCAATGCCGATACAGTGACCGATAGGTTCGCTTCTTCTACAAAGCTATCCGGCCAAATCCGCTTCATCAATTCTTCCTTTTCGATGAGGCGCCCACTGTTTTCTACCAGCACCACCAACAAATCAAACACCTTCGGTTTTAGTGAGACGGCTGCCTTGTCGCGCCACAGCTGGCGTTCGGACGGAATCAGACGAAAAGGCCCGAATTCGTAAATATGTCTCGACTCTGCACTCATAAACCGAATGAATTTGGCGATTCTTTGGGGGAAATTTAGCGCTTCTTAAGGACTTTCAAACCGATGCGAGTCAAAGTCCTCACACCGAATATTCGAAAGGGCTGCTCATTATAGTGCAACTACTTACAGCAGCAAATTCAATTTCGAATCAAACACATGGCGCGAATTTGAAAGAGGAGGGCTCATGAGAGTACGAGCAGTGATCTTACCGGCAGTCGCCGTGCTATTGGCCGGTTGCGGTGGAAAGAGCAAGGCCACCGGAGAAGTGGTCCCGATCGATAAAGTTTGTGCCTACGAAAAGTGGAAGACGGTCGCGGTCGAAGGTTACCTTGCGCCGCTTTCAATGGTTTGTGAAAAAGCATCGAGAAAGAAGACGAGTGGTATCGCTTGGTGTTTCTTTAAAGTGTACGCGGACCCTCAGCTAAGCGGCCCTTTCATCTCAGTCCAGATACCCACAACTGATGCTTTAAACGCTAAAAACAACCAAATGGAAACTCCTTCCGAGCGTGTTGAAGATTTGCGAATTTACGACAACGACGCAAACCCGATCCCGTTGGGAAGCAAGATTCGGGTCTTTGGTGAACTGCCAAAATCAGAGAGATGTGAGTTCGGGTTTGCCAAGCGCATTGATCGAATCACGTGAACTGCCGTCTCGCCAATCCCAATTGCACTCCCCCATTTGAAACAGTCGCCACACTGCTTCTTCGAGGTCGTTGTAATGAACACAAGTCGCTATCACTGGTTGTTCCGCAGTCAAGATTTCGGTTTACTGACTCTGGGTCTAACAGTTGCATCTCTTCTCGCGATCTGCACTCTGATCTCGCCGCTAATCCTTCCAGCAACAGCTGCCGTGATCCCTGTACAATCCGGAGTTACATTCGTTGTTAACTCAGCCGGAGACCTGCCCGGAATTGGTTTAACTAGTCGTTGTGACTCAGAGATTTTTACTCCAGGCGATCAGTGCACACTCAGGGCGGCGTTACGCGCAACGAATGCAACGCCAGGCACTGATACGATCACTTTCAATTTACCACCGTCTACGCCTGGGTGCGATTCCGCGACTGGCCAATGCGTCATTAACCTGTTTCAGCCGCTGCCAGACATTACTGACGATGTGATAATTCAGGGACCGGGCGCGGATAAATTGACGGTCCACCGTTCAGGGGCCAGCGGCTTTCGAATCTTCACATTTTTATCGAACGGCCTCAACAGCATCTCTGGTTTAACCATTACTGGTGGTGACGCCGGAAGCGGTATCGGCGGGGGAATCTCTAACGAAGCTTTCGCAGCTTTGACTGTGCAGTCGTGTGTCGTGACGGGGAATGTGGCTTGGGGTGGCGGCGGGATTGCGAATGGCGTAAACGCCAGCCGAATCGACATTCTTAATAGTGTGGTCAGTTCGAATACTGCGAACGGCTTGAGCGGCATTAATGGCGGCGGCGGAATCCTGGCGGTCGCTGGAAGTGTTGATATCACCAACAGTGTGATCTTTCAAAATGTTGCACAAACCGGCGGCGGCGGCGGAGTTCGGAACATGTCGTCCACAATGCAGATCAGCAATTCCACTGTTACACAGAACGGCTCCGTCGATGGTGTGGGTAACGGTGTAGCTGGTTCCGCAATTGTTACGAGCACCATCATCGCCAAGAATGGCGTCGGGAATACCAGCGACGTTACTGGTAATTTCACCTCGGGTGGCTTCAACTTAGTCGGAGACCGAGGTGGAAGTCAGGGCTTTGACCAAGACCCCACCGATCAGAGCGGAAGTTCTGAGCCACTTGATCCACAGCTCGGTAACGTAATGCTGTTTGGCACTGTAGCTCCTGTGCAACCTCTCTGCACCAGTCCGGCGTTCGATAAGGGAACTCGACTGAATGACACACCGACGACTGACATACGAGGCAACGGCTTTCCGCGTACTGTTGATGATCCGATAGTTAATGCGTTAGGGGGTGATGGCACGGATGTAGGTGCCTTGGAAAGACCAACGTGCGCTCGAACTGAATTCACTTTTACCGTAAATAAGGCAGGCGATTTTGAAGACTTTGACCTGGGCGATCACGTATGCGACATCGACCCTTCACTTGTGGGTACGCAATGCACTTTGAGGGCAGCGTTACAAGAGGCAGGTCTGGCGAATGATTCGCCCGAGTTCTTGACCTCCAGTTTGATCAACTTTTCAATTCCGCTCTCTGACCCGAGTTGCGATGTTCCGACTGGTGCTTGCGTTGTGAACCTTACGAAAGAATTGCCTCCTATCTCAACACGAGTGACGGTTCAAGGTCCAGGTGAAGACAAGTTGACCGTCCGTCGATTCACTGGCGGCGAATATCGTATCTTCACCGTTAAGAGTTCCTCGGATGTGACTATCTCGCACCTCAGCATCACCAATGGCTCCACTAACCTTTCCGGCGGTGGCATAGCTCTGCTCAGCCCCACGACGTTAAATGTGGTCTCTACCAAGATCTTTAACAACTTCGCTCGAGAGTTCGGGGGAGGAATTTCAGGCCGTGATGGAACCTTGAACGTTAGCGACAGCACGATCAGCAACAATGTTACAGACGGACAACCCAGTGGAACGGCAGGTGGCGGTGGTATCGGATTCTTTGGAGATATTAATACTGGCACTTTGACGGTTAACAACACCACATTCAGCGACAACATCAGCAGGGCTCATGGGGGCGGCATTCTCACTGCGCGCGGAATACTCGTGTTCGTCAATGATTCACGTTTTGTCGGGAACTCGGCGATAAGTAACTTCCCACAAATTGACGGACGCGGTGGAGGTATTGCAATCAGCACTGTCAACAACAGCTTTTCAAACTTCATAGTGCGGAGTTGTCAATTTATCGGTAACCAGGCGAACCGAGGCGGCGGAGCTAACTTTGGATTCGGAGGGCTAGGAACCACAACAGTGTCCTTCAGTACCTTCAGTAACAACACGAGTACCTCAAATCGTGGTGGTGGGATTAATTTCGACACTGGAACGTTGAATATCCTCCGCAGCACCATCGACAACAATAAGGGCTCTACGTTAACCACTAGCAGCCCTGGCGGCGGTGGCATCTATGTGGATAACCAGGAGAATAATCCTACGCTTTCGTTGAATGTCACCAGCAGCACGATCAGCGGCAACGACAGTGAAGGCAACCGTAACGGTGGCGTGTTCCAAATTCGAGGTCAGTTGATCATAACGAACAGCACCATTCTAGGCGGCGTCGAAGTCAACTCTTCGTCTACCACCACGAACGTCAAGAGCAGCATTCTGAGTCATGTTTCGGGCTTCTCACCTACAAGTAACTTCAATCTGATTGGTACCAACGCCATGCTGGGCCCACTCGCAGACAACGGCGGCCCGACAAAAACACATGCGCTACTGCAAGGGAGTCCGGCAATCGATCAGGGCACAAGCGAAGGCCTCACTGGTAAGCTCCTGAGCGATCAGCGTAGCTTTGGCTTTCCGCGGTCCATAGATGATCCAAACGTTCCAAACGTTTCGGGCGGTGATGGAACCGATATCGGTTCGTACGAGCGAAATGCAACGGCGCCGACGCCCACGCCAACTCCAACGCCTACTCCGACTCCTACTCCGACTCCGACTCCAACCCCAACTCCGACTCCAACCCCAACTCCGACTCCAACCCCAACTCCGACCCCAACTCCAACTCCAACTCCAACTCCAACGCCTACTACTACTCCAACTCCAACGCCTATTCCAAATGTGGTGCAATTTAGTGCTTCCAACTTCAACGTGCAGGAAGGTTGCACCACAGTGACGATAACTGTGAATCGTATCGGCGACACGTCAGGTCCAGCCACTGTCGACTATGCAACGTCAAATGTCCTGGCCACTGACAGAGGCGACTACATAACTTCACTGGGAACATTACGATTTGCAGCTGGTGAGGCTTCTAAAAACTTCGTCGTGCTGATCAATTCAGACTCATATATCGAAAGTAATGAAACCTTCACTGTCAGCCTAAGCAATCCGTCTGGTGTCAGTCTCGGTGGTCCAATGATCGCGTCGGTGACCATCATCGATAGTCCACCGGCTAATCCAGCGTCCAATGTTATCGACGACGCGCGGAATTACGCCTGCCAGAACTATCATGATTTTCTTAACCGGCAACCCGACGCCAGTGGCTGGGATTTCTGGACCAATGAAATAACCTCATGTGGCACAAACCAGCAATGCATTGAGACTAAGCGCATCAATGTGTCGGCGGCATTCTTCTTGTCTATTGAGTTTCAGAACACGGGATACCTGGCGGAGCGCTTTTACAAAACCGCTTATGGGCAGGCAACAGGAACTTCCACTTTTCCCAACACGCACCAACTCCCAGTGCCGGTAATTCGTTTTAGAGAATTCTTAACGGATACACAGCGAATCGGCGCTGGCGTGATCGTCGGCCAGTCAGGTTGGCAACAGCAACTCGAGAATAATAAGCAAGTGTTTGCGTTGGAGTTTGTGCAACGCTCACGCTTCCTAACCGCATTTCCGACAACGATGACACCTCAGCAGTTTGTCGACGCGCTGAACACAAACGCCGACAATGCCCTGTCGGCAAACGAGCGGACGACCTTGATAAATCTATTTGGCGGTGCCGGGAATACGATAAATCTCACGGCGCGTGCGCAGGCTCTGCGGGCGATTACTGATGATCAAGATCTCGAGCAGACGGAATTCAACCGCGCGTTTGTGTTGATGCAGTACTACGGTTACCTGAGACGCAATCCCAATGATCCGCAGGACGCAGATTACACTGGCTTCGATTTCTGGCTGACAAAGCTCAATCAATTCAACGGTAACTTTGTTAATGCTGAGATGGTGAAAGCTTTTCTTGATAGCTCTGAATACAGATCCCGATTTGGAGGCGCACCTGGTGGGAACCAATGAGACTAAGCGGGCAGGTGCGAAATGCAGATGGCAGAATCTGAGTAAAGACACTTCGACGATCAGTTTCACTGCGCATCGTGGAAAATTATCCCAAGCGCATAACGTTGTCCTGATTGAATGCGGCTCACGCCGTGCCGAAGGTTCACACGATACATGCCCCTGGTTCCTTGCGCTGGCCGATTTCGCACCGCAAACAGGACGCTCTCACCCTGTCCAAGCGAAACAACGATCGGTCGCGACTGCATTCGGGGCCGTTGTTCGGTCATCACAAATTCGCCACCACTAAAATCCTTCTCAGGTTCCGATAAAAGAATCGTGAGCTGAAGGGGAAAGACGTGTTCGCCATAAAGGTCCTGGTGCAGGCAGTTGTAATCGTCAGTTCCATATCGAAGCACCAGCGGTGTCGGTTTGTTCTGGCCGGCTTGATGACATCTTTCAATGAAGTCTTTGTGGTTGTTCGGGTACTGAACGTCAATGCCCATTGCCTTATTCCAACGATTGGCGATCGGGACCAGAATCGCGTAGACCGTATCCCGCAGACTCTCAATAATGCTGGGCAGCGGATAGTTAAAATACCGGTATTCTCCACGCCCGAAGCCATGCCGTTGCATTATCACCGTACTGCGGAAAAAGCTGTCCTTGTCGTAAAGACTCGATATCTCCTGACATTCATCTGCAGTGAGGACAGACCCAATTTTCGCACTACCTTGCGCGTCGAGCTCTTGAAAGACCTGCTCCCATTCGATTGCCTTTACACGTTCGGCGACACTCTTTGTTTTAGAGATTGATGGCATTTGAGCTAGCGTGCCCATGTCCTTCCTTTTCTTGAACCAAAATTAGGCAGCTTACGAACAAGATAATAGTTGTCTAATCTGTTCATCACACTCCGTTTCTTGCTCTCAAACTTTTTGTTGAAGTCCCACCTAGACTGAATGGGTCGTTTAAAGGTAATCACATACTTGGCTCAAGTGTCTTGCTCCGGAGGAGCCGGATGTTTATAGCGCGCCGCGGCTAGATAGTAATTCGCTCCGTTAGGAGCGACATGTCGAATGGCAGTTACATTGCACTCCTACAGAGCGCCAGTCAGTCAGGTACCGAACGGCTATAAACATACTGCTCCTCCGGAGCAACTACAGGTGAGCGCAATTATGTTAATGCGGTTCACGGCACCACTAGGACATGTCCACGTTGGTTGAGAACGCTGCTTCCAAGACCCAGGGACAGTGAAACCTGGCTCATGACACCTAGCTTCAGAGGCTGTGGGAAACTCAACCCCTCTCATTCTCCACAAGCTTCAGCTTGGGGCTAAGAGCTACATGTCCGAAGAGGAAACCGTTTCAACGGTTTATCTCGAACTCCCAAGATCATGGGATTCGACGCAATTTCGCAAACCGTTAAAACGGTTGCCGAGATTCGGAATGCGCGCGATAACCCCAAGCTGAAGCTTGGGGAGAATGAGAGGGTTTGGGCTTTTACGAGTCTCTAAGACCGGTGAAAATGAAGAGCTGAAGCCTGACTGAACGTTGCTAGTGATCCCTGGTAATGGAAAAGAAACTACTCGTTAGGAAAGGAAGCAAAGGCGAGAGCCAAGCGAGAACTGGAGGATAAATGACGAGACGACAGGTCCTACCCAACTGTGTGGCCATCGCCACGGAGCTTATATTTATAGGTGACCAGGCCTTCCAGTCCAACTGGTCCACGTGCATGCAGCTTAGAAGTACTTATGCCGATTTCCGCTCCCAGGCCATACCGAAATCCATCAGCGAAGCGAGTAGACGCATTGTGATAGACACCGGCTGCGTCAACGAGCGACATGAAGCGTTCCGCTGTTTCACGATTTTCAGAAATGATTGCTTCCGTATGTTGCGAACCGTATTTGTCAATGTGCGCGATGGCCTCCTCAAAATCGTCCACCACCTTTATCGAGATAATTAGATCTGAATATTCTTGAGCCCAATCTCCTTCACTCGCCTCAGCGATCGATAGCGAACCCAGGTTAACTCTTGTACGTTTACAGCCTCGCACTTCCACGCCCTTGCCTTGAAAACGTTTGATCATCTCTGGCAGAAAGTGGGCAGCAATGCTTTCGTGGACCAAGATCGTTTCGACCGCATTGCAAGCCGCAGGATAACTGGTCTTTGCATCCAGGCAGATCTTCCACGCTTTTTCTAAATCAGCCTCTTCGTCTACGTAGATATGACAGATCCCTTCGCCATGTCCGAGTACGGCAATGGAACTATGAGCGGCAATGTAATTAACGAAATCCTTTGAGCCACGCGGGATGATGAGGTCAATTAGACCATGCAGTTCCAGCATTGCGCTTACGTCCTCGCGCGTGCGCACTAAATTCACCGCTTCAACCGGCAGGTCAAACTGAGCAAGCGTATCTTGCCAGATGGTGACGAGCAGTGCATTAGTCTCTTCAGCCTCCGTGCCTCCCTTCAATATCACTGCATTGCCGGATTTGAGACACAGGGCGCTGACCTGGGGAATCACATCGGGCCTCGATTCAAAAACGATACCAATCACACCCAAAGGACAAGGAACTTTATGCAGCGTGAGCCCCTCAGCGAGTGGAGTTGTAACGATGGCTTGGGCAAGTGGATCCGGTAACGACGACACTGCTCGGACCTTTGCCACCATCTCTGCAACACCTTGTTCACTGGTCTGCAGACGGTCAAAGAGAGCGCGCGACATTCGACCGGCCAGCACTTCGCGTTGCGCGGCATCAGTATCCGCCTTATTGGCAGCGAGAATATCCTGGACACGTCTCTCGAGCATGCCGGCCACGGCCAGCAAAATTGCATTACGTGTTTCAGCCGCCAACTCTGCGAGCGAGCGCGCGGCTACTCGTGCGCCTCTGGCAACTTCTGCGACGGCCTCACGTGTCTCGGCGGTAGGCGTCATATCTTCATACTTCCAATCGGTTCTTTCACAACAAGATTATCACGAGTGATCAGCACGCAATCCCTGGCACGTTGTCGCTTCTTATCGGCCGAGACGATTAAGCGTAAAGCTTCGCGACTATCGAAGTTCACAATCCCCCGCGCAAACTCATTCCCTTCCTCATCGACAACCTGAACCACATCGTGGGCTGCAAATTCATTGAGTACGTGCACTACGCCTGAGGCCAGTAGACTCGCTTTTCCCCGCAGCACGGCCTCGCGCGCCCCGTGGTTCACCACAAACTGACCGCGTACGTTAGTGGCAAAGGCAATCCAGCGCTTTTTCCCGCGCAGGCGTGTTGATGAGTCGAACAACGTACCGATTCGCTCTCCGTTAAAGATACGGGCCAACACATTAGGCTGTCTGCCACTGGCTATGATTGCCGTCCCAACCTGCATGGCAATCTTTGCAGCCTCGAGTTTTGCGGCCATGCCTCCACGTCCTTGTCTTGTTGGACCAGAAGCCAGAGCGCTGAGCTCCGGCGTGATCTCAGTCACCAACGGAATCACAGCCGGAGTAATTCCATTGCTAGCACGAGGTCGACTCGACAAGAGTCCTTCCACATCCGTCAACAACACCAGCAAATCAGCTCCTAGTTTGCTCATTACCAATGCCGCCAATCGATCGTTGTCACTGAAAACGCGATGACCGTTCGCGGAACTGCTCTTGAGTTCAGCGGTCGAAACTGTGTCGTTCTCGTTTATGATCGGAAGCACGCCTAATTTTAGCAATCGTTCCATCGTTCGCCGTAGATTTTGATACCGCGACCAGTTGATAAAATCATCTTCGGTTAAGAGGACCTGCGCGATTTTAAGCTTGTGGGTTCGGAACAGTCTTTCGTACGCCGCCATCAGCAAATTCTGACCAACAGCCGCGCATGCCTGCTTCATTACTACATCGTCCTTGCGCTCCGGGGCCAAGCCCAAATGGCCAGCGCCCAAACCAACTGCGCCGGACGACACCAGTACGATCTGTCGCCCCGTCCTACTTAATATCGCCACGTCTCGAACGATTGGTTCCAGGTGCTCAAGGTTCAGATCACCTTGCTTGTTCGTGACGAGGCTGGTACCGAGCTTAATTACCACACGCCGCGCCGCCTGTAAGCTCTTCGTCCTTTTCTCCTCAATTTGTTTCAGTTCTTTTGTCATTGAACTCATGAGATAGCGGAATCCCAACCCTGTAACCTTAACAACAGAGAGTTGTTAAGAACAATGCCTTTAAGCTTTCGGTACAAGTTCATTTTGTATTTGGACGGGCTTTGCACAAAAAGTAACGCGCCAACAGTACAGTACCGCGAGCGAAGCGACCGGATGGCACACTCAACGAACCAATCATCAGGATTTAGGCGTAATATCGAGTGTGCCATCCGGTCGCTTCGCTCGCGGTACTGCAAATCCAAAGTGAACCAATACCCAGCTTTCATCTTCGATTGCGCTTGTTAAGCATTAGAAAACACAAAAGCCT
>Ga0207674_10001765_pt1 | contig 27659 bp, 29 predicted proteins | sample KBSCornC72_FD_184303 | JGI IMG/M metagenome (GOLD analysis project Ga0207674, IMG submission 184303) | Corn rhizosphere microbial communities from Kellogg Biological Station, Michigan, USA - KBS Corn C7-2 (SPAdes) (version 2) | ecosystem: Host-associated > Plants > Roots > Rhizosphere > Soil ...
GAGCAAGTCAGTGGTACCGTAGTGGGAGTCGAATCCTTAGTGGGTAGCGGGTAGCCCACGAATGGGAGCCATATCTGAGCAACCTTAACTATTCCATCCTTCTGCCTCAACGCACGGATCGATTGCCGCTTACGATAGCGAAGCGGACACGCCGTGTTTACGACATGGTTTCATCGGTTTATCCCGCCAGCACTTTCTTTTTTCATTCCAAAGCCCATACCTGCGCGCTGCAGCATTCCGGAATTCGTAACGGTATGCGCGTTCTCGAGGTCGCTACGGGAAGCGGTGAAATGTTCCGCCGCCTGGTAAAAGCCAATCCCGACGGGCAGACTTTCGGGCTGGATCTTGCTCCCAATATGGCCGCGCATACGCTGCGCGTCGCTCGCAAGGCCTGTCCGCAAGCCCAGACGCAGTGTGGAGCGGTGGATGTCCGCAACCTTCCCTTCCGCGCCGCCAGCTTCGATGCCGTGATGTGCTGCTATCTACTGGAGTTGTTATCGCAGGACGATATCCAGCTCACCTTGGACGAGGTTCGCCGCGTTCTGCGGCCCGGCGGACGGTTTTCGCTGGTCGTGATCGGGCAGAACGTGAGCATGTTCAATCTCCTCTACACCGTGGGCGGAAGCTTGGTCCCGGCATTTTGGGGCCGCCAGGTGGAAGCCTCGGTTCCCGATCTGATCCGCGGGACAGGAATGCGTCTGGTTACGGATCGATTCGTGCGCCAGGGATTCTATCCCTCGCGCGTTTTGGTCGCAGAGAACGGTGCATCTCAAGCCCGTACAACCCGCGGCAGGCGATAGTCTCTAAACGGCACTAAAGTACCTAAGGTAATTAGGCGTTAGGACTTATGGTGTTTTCGCCCACCCCTCCTTAAGATAAAGACATTAAACGTCTGATTCGGGAGGTTTGGAATGTCAGAAGATCGGCGGCATCCGCGAATCTACTATTCCGGCTTGGTGTTCATCGCCTGGCAAACTTTCGAGGGTGAGCGTAATCATGTGCTGGGACGGTGTTTGGACGCCTCGGATCAAGGATTGGGCTTGGCCCTCTATAAGCGAATTCCCGTTGGCGCCTTCGTCAAAGTACGGGCCTATGCCCTGAATGTGGATTGCTCCGCGATTGTCCAGCATTGTGCATTGCGCGCGGGCCGATACGTCCTGGGCTTGGAACTCAGCGAACCCATCAGCCAGGAAGTTCTCGACGAGTTGTCCGCCACCCAGATAGTCGCGTCGGCCACGGCCTGACCATCCCCCTACTCGCATCCCGGTTCCATGCCGTAAACTTATAGGCCGGGAGCACAAAATGCCACATTCGATTTCCCGGGCGGTCCGGCTCGCGGCTGGCTTGGCGGCCCTAGCCACCATCCTCCTAGCGCATCATTCTTTCGGAGCCGAGTACGATAGCACCAAACCCGTAACGATCACCGGCGTCATCACCAAGATTGAGTGGACGAATCCGCATAGCTACTTTTTCCTGGACGTCAAGGACGCCAAAGGCAATGTAGCCAACTGGAAGCTGGAAGGGTATCCGCCCAGCGTTTTGTCCCGCACCGGCTGGAAGAAAGACGTCACCATGAAGACCGGCGATACCGTCACGGTTTTCGGCTGGCACGCTCGCGACGGCACCAACTGGGCTCATTCGCGCGAAGTGACATTCGCCAACGGCAAGAAGTTATTCTTCGGACCTCCGGCGGGTACCGGGGACGGCGGGAATACTGCAGCGGTGGACTCGAAATGATTCGCCTGCTGCTCATGTTCGCCCTGATTCTGCCTGCGACGTTCGCGCAGACCAAGGCGCAAACGAAGGGCAAATCCATACCGCGTGCCTCCAACGGGAGGCCCGACCTCACCGGTGTGTGGCAGGGCGGCAGCGAACGGCCCGGATCATGGGATGAGGCCAATACGGGAACGGGCGTCGGCGGCACCGGACGTGATTCCTCTGCTCCAGCGGCTCCGTCGTCGAACGATCGTCCAGCCGGACGCGAAGGCGCTCCCTACCAGCCATGGGCCGCGCAGAAAGTTCTGGAGTCATTCAACCGGCGGGGCATCGACGATCCGACCGCGCTGTGCCTGCCGTCCGGCGTTCCCCGGGTGGTCATGCTCGGACTGTTCCCGCAACAGATTATTCAGACTCCCCAACAAATCGTGATGCTCTACGAATACATGAGTGTCTTTCGCGTGATTCCGCTGAACGCCAAGCATCCCGACGATATTCTTCCCAGTTATATGGGCAACTCGGTGGGGCACTGGGAAGGCGACACGCTGGTGGTGGACGTCACGGGATTCAACGATAAAACCTGGCTTTCGGGTGCGGGAACGTTTCATTCGGACCAGCTCCATATCACCGAGCGCTTCACGCGCGTAAGCAAAGACAGGATCAATTACCAGGTGACCATGGAGGATCCCAAAGTGCTAACCAAGCCCTGGGTTCTGACGTCATCTCTCATGCTGCGCGAAGGCACGCGGCTGGAGGAATACGTGTGCGCCGAAAACAATCTCGATCCCGGGCACTACGAGAAACTCCTGAAAGACGGCGTGAAGATCACGCGTTAGTAAGACCGATCTTTAGTAGAAGAGATACTTACGCCACTGATCGTCGCTCTTGCCCAGCAGTCGCATCAAATGCCGGCTGGTGTGCAGGCTGAACGGTCGCGGAGCCCGCGCCAGGCGCATTCCGGCTTCCTCAGGCGTGCGGCTGCCCTTGCGATTGTTACAGGGGTGGCAGCAGGCCACCAGATTCTCCCAGGTGGTCTCGCCCTTGCGCGAGCGCGGGATCACATGATCCAACGTCAGATCTCCTGAGCTCATCGTCTTCAGGCAGTACTGGCACGTAAAGCGGTCGCGCATCAGGATGTTCTTGCGCGATAGCGCCCGCGTCTGATGCGGAATGCGTCGATATTCCAGCAGGCGGATCACGCTGGGAACTTTGATCGCCGCACGGGCGGAATGCACATGTCCGCTGGAATGTTCTTCGGCGGCCGCCACGCCCTTGAGCACCAGGACCAGCGCGCGCCTCGCCGCGCACACGTTGATCGGTTCAAAGCTCGAGTTCAGCACCAGTACGGGACGGTGCAGGCGTTCTTGATGAATTCCGATCATGCTTGGGCTCCTCGTGCTTTTAAGAAAGTCTCGTCTAAGGCCGTACGCCGGTCTGTGCGAGCCAGCGCCAGCAAAGAAACATGCGCGGCTCCTGCGCGTTTCAAAACCCGTGCGCAGGCGCTCGCGGTGGCGCCGGTGGTGACGACGTCGTCCACCAGCAGTATGCGAAGTCCGTCCAATCGCCTGCCGCGCGCAATCCGAAACGCTCCCCGGACGTTCAAGCGCCGTTTTGCATTCGTCAGTCCCGCCTGAGGCGCAGTGACGCGCTTCCGCCGGACGACTCTCTCTACCGGCGTATTCCACTTGCGGCCGATTTCTGCAGCCAGCAATTCGGACTGATTGAATCCCCGCTGCCATTGCTTGAACCAGTGCAGCGGCATTGGCACGATCAGGTCGAATCCCGCTTCCCTTGGCAGAGCTTGCGCCATAAAACGTCCGAAGGTTCCCGCCAGAGGGCGAACGCCTCCATATTTATAGACGTGGATCAGTTGCCGCAGCGTTCCTTCATACGATCCGTAGGAGTACACGGCATCGAATCCTCGCAGTCCCAGGCGGCACAGCATGCAGCGCCCGGATTCATCCAGAGGGAACTGATTCACGAAGGGCATCTGGCAGGCGACGCAAAAATACTCAGCGATCAGCGGAGCCGGCTCAGCCAGGCAGGTCTTGCAAATGGGGATTCGAGAAAACTCTAGAAGGGGTTCGCCGCAAACGCGGCAATCATCCGGAAAAACCAGGCGGGAACAGGCGTTGAGAAGGCCGCAGGATACCCTTTTTACGGCCCGACCAACACCGTTCGTCGAATTAAGGTGGCTCCATCTAAGGAGCAGGCTACTCGAGAAAACTCACCTCCGAGCCCCAACCTCAAATTTCAGTCTACACCACCGACTGCTGAAAAATGGGGACAGGCCGCTCTGTCCACTCCCACGCTGGTACGAGAAGTCAGGAACTTGGTGTAGGGGACAGAGGAGCCTGTCCCCCATTTTTCACACTCCGACTGCTCATAGGCCCAGATAAAACAGGCTCAGCCGCGGCAGGCGCGCGGATTCCAAAACCTTACGATCCAGGAATTGCCGCTCCAGCATCGCGAGCTGTTCCGTGCTCATCTTGCCGCGGTACGGTTTCAACTCCTGGTCCAGCGCCCGGCGCGCTTCGAACAGAGCCTCCTCGGATGCGGCCGCCCGAGCCCGTGCGATCATCTTCTCCTCGATCGCCGTCAGCCGCTGCTCCAATTGCTCCAGATCGACGTACAGCGTTTCGAGTGGCAGGTTTTCGAGCGATTCCGCCAGATCGGCATGTCCCGCGGTACGCAAGGTTTCGGCATGGCGTCCAATGTGGGCCTGCACATCTTCGATCGAAAACGGCGGAGGAGTTTCCTTTCTGACCTTGGGCGCGCCTTCCGCTATGGCCTGGGCTTCCGCGGCGATCGCCTGCGCGCAGTATGCCAGCGAGTTCACCATCTGGAAACGCGCCCGCGCTGGCCGCACACGCCACTTTTCGAACGCCGCATCAATGCCGCGCAGAACGGCTTCGAGCGGCATCCCGGAATTCTTCCACGCTTCGATCAAGGCCCAATCCAGCGGTGAGAGCAGAAACAATCCTGTGCCTCGCGCACGCTGGAAGTGCTCCTCGATTTCAGTGAAATAGTTGAAGTAGTTGTCGTTCACTGCTAAATCAGGGATTCGCGCAGCGCTGCCAGATCAGCCGCAATCCGTGGAGCGTCAAATCCTCGTCGTAGATCTTCACGAAACGCGACGCCTTTGCGATCAGGTGCCCTTGCCCGCCGGTAGCGATAGCCTTGGTCTTGGGTCCCAGTTCGGCCGTCACGCGCTCCACGATCCCGTCGATCATGCCGATGAAGCCGTAATACAGTCCGGATGTAATGCTTCCCACCGTATTCGACCCGATCAGTTTTTCGGGCTCCCGAAAATCCACCATGGGAAGGCGCGCCGTCTTGGCGAACAATCCGGAAATCGACATGCCGATGCCGGGGCAAATCACGCCGCCCAGGAATTCTTTGTTCGCCGACACGATGTCGAAGTTGATGGTGGTGCCCAGATCCACCACGATGCAGGGGCCGCCATATTTGGAGAAACCCGCCACCGCGTTCACCAGCCGGTCCGCGCCCACTTCACGCGGATTGTCGTAGCGCACGGTAATCCCCAGATCGCTCGAGGAGTTCACGAACATCGGCTTGCGGCGGAAGTACCGCTCCGCCATCGCCTCCAGCGGCTGATCGACCGCTGGAACCACGCTCGAAATCACCACGTCCTGCACCGCGTTCAGGTCCAGCTTCGAGAGGGTGAATAGATTGCGAATCAGAATACCCCACTCGTCGGCAGTCTGTTCCTGGATGGTACGGAGCCGCCAGCGCCCGACGATGTCTTCGTGGTCGAAGGCGCCGATGGTCACGTTCGAATTGCCGACATCGAGAGCAAGGAGCATGTTTATATAAAGCCTAGACCGGTCTCACACCGCCTGCGAGAATGGTCGTCACCGTTCCATTATCTTCCCGCACCCGCAGGAATCCCGCCGGATCCAGCCCGCAGGTGACCCCTTCCAAGCCCGCTTCTACCCGCACGCGCTTTCCAGAAACGTAGCTCGAAGCCTCGGCGAACTGCCGCAACGTTGCCTCCGCCGGAAGTTGGCAATAGTGATCGACGGTGCCTACCAACGCCACCAATAAGTCTTCGCGCGCAACTCGCACGCCTTCGAGCAACAACGACGTTGCCGGCGTTTCGAGATCGTCGGGAAACTCGGTCTGGCTGACATTGATGCCGATACCGGCGATGATTGTATTGCCTTCGAGTTGAGCGAGCACTCCCGCGCACTTCTTGCCATTGAGAAGCACGTCATTCGGCCATCGAAGATCGCCGCTCCCGACGGCATCCCTGGTGGCAAGTCCTAGCGCGAGCATCACAACGGGGATTGGTTTCGCGGCCAAGACTATCGACACGTAGAGTCCCGCGCCCACTGGAGAAATCCACTTGCGGCCATGGCGGCCGATTCCGGCTGTCTGCTCCTCTGCCCCTACGATTCTTCCGGGCTGCAGGCCCCGCCGCGCCTCGATCATCGTGGAATCGATACTGTCGAACCAGTCGATCTGCCGTCCCGGCAGCCGCGCGCGCACGGCGTCTACATTAAAACCGACGTTAAAGGGTGGCACGGAGTTTAGCGAGCTGCGCCTCGTACTCGGCTTGCTTCTGCCGCATCCCCGCCACGATTTTCTCGGGAGCCTTGGCGATAAATGCCTCGTTCGATAACTGCCGCTGCGAGTTCGCGATCACTTTCTCCAGCTCGGCGATCTCCTTCGACAACCGCTCGCGATCCACCTTAAGCTGCAACTGCAGCACAAACTCCGCATCCACGCCCGGAGGCGCTTCGTTGCGCAAATCCAGTTTCACCCTTGCCAGCCGTGAGATAGCGGTTTCGTTCGCCTGTGCCACGTGAAACGCGCGATTCCTCGCGTACAGAATTCCTTCCACCACCTGCTTCTGATCCACGTTGTTGTCCGCCCGTGTCGCGCGCGCCGAAGTCACAATCTCCTTAAGAGTTGCCATTTCCGCTTCGGCTTCCGGGTTGGGTTCGTTCTGTGAATACCGCGGATACTCCGCCAGAGCGATCGATTTTCCTGGCATTCCAAGCCGCTGCCACAGTTCCTCGGTCAGGAACGGCATAAGAGGATGCAGCAGCCGCAGAGCTTTTTCGTACACAACGTAGGCATAGCTCCAGTCCTCGTCCAGCTTTTTCAGCTCCAGGTACCAGTCGCAGAAATCGTCCCACCAAAAGTGATACAGCTCGTCCGCGGTCTGATCGTAGCGATGCTGCTCGAAGTTCCGATTCGCAGCCTCCGCGCACGCGTTCAGACGGCTCGCGATCCAGCGATCTGCCAGAGACACCGGCTTGCCGGAGCCCTCGCGAGGCTTGCTGAACAGCAAGCGCGACGCATTCCAGATCTTGTTGGCGAAGGCCTTCAACGCGTCGATGCGATCTTCGCTGAGCGCGATATCGCCGCCCGGCGCGGCGCTGATCAGCAACGCAAACCGCACTGCATCGGTCCCATACTTGTCGTTGATAACCAGCGGATCAATGGTGTTGCCCTTGGTCTTCGACATCTTCTGGCGCTCGGCATCGCGCACCAGCCCATGTATGTGGACCTGCCGGAACGGCACGTCGCCCATGAACTCCAGCCCGAACATGATCATGCGCGCGGCCCAGAAGAAGATGATGTCGAAGCCTGTCACCAGCAGCGACGTCGGATAGAACGTGCGCAGATCAGCCGTATCATCCGGCCAGCCGAGCGTCGAGAACGGCCACAGACCGCTCGAAAACCAGGTATCGAGAACATCCGGATCCTGCTCAATCTTCGCCGACCCGCACTTCGAGCATGCCGTTGGATCTTCACGCGCCACCGTCACTTCGCCGCAGGCTTGGCAATGCCAGACCGGAATGCGATGACCCCACCATAGCTGCCTTGAAATGCACCAGTCGCGGATGTTGTACATCCACTCGAAGTACGTCTTGGCCCAGTTGGCCGGCACGAACGTGATGCGTCCGTCCTCCACCGCCTTGATGGCAGGATCGGCCAGCGGCTTCATCTTCATCCACCACTGCTTCGAAACCAGCGGCTCCACCACCGTCCTGCAGCGATGACATTTGCCGACGCTCAGCTTGTACGGCTCGATCTTTTCCATCAACCCGAGCTTTTCCAGATCCGCCACCACTTGCTTGCGCGCGTCATACCTGTCTAAGCCCAAGTACCTGCCGGCCGCAGCCGTCATCTTGGCGTACCCGTCGATCACCTGGATGCTGGGAAGATTGTGCCGCTTACCTGCTTCGAAATCGTTGGGATCGTGCGCCGGAGTGATCTTCACTGCGCCGGATCCGAATCCCAGCTCAGCCATCTCGTCGAGAATGATCGGAATGTCGCGATCCACTAGAGGCAGCCGGACGGTCTTACCGGACAACTCCGCGGCCCGCGGATCTTTCGGATTGATCGCGACCGCGGTATCGCCCAGCATCGTCTCTGGCCGTGTTGTCGCGACGACCAGCTTCAACGAACTGCCATTGACGGGATAGGCGATATGCCAGAGATGCCCCTGCGTGTCTTCGTGCTCCACTTCCAGATCCGACAGAACGGTCTGGCAGCGTGGGCACCAATTAACGATGTAGTTGGCGCGGTAGATCAGCCCCTTTTCGTACAGCCGCACGAAAGCTTCGCGAACGGCGCGTGACAAACCCGGATCGAGAGTAAAGCGTTCGCGCGCCCAATCGCAGCTATCGCCCGCGCGCTTCATCTGCTCGACAATTCGCCCGCCGTGCTGGGCCTTCCATTCCCAAACTTTCTTCAGGAACTCCTCACGCCCCAAATCGCGCTTCTGGATCCCCTGCTGCGCCAGTTGCCGGTCCACCATCAGCTCGGTGGCGATGCCCGCATGATCGGTTCCCGGAAGCCACAGCGTGCGTTCGCCTCGCATGCGATGCCAGCGAATGAGCGCATCGATGATCGAGTGCTCGAACATGTGGCCCATGTGCAGCGAGCCAGTGACGTTTGGGGGCGGAATAACCAGCGAAAAGTAAGGATCTCCCGGAGACGGCTCCGGATGGAACAAGCCTTGCTCCACCCACCACTTGGCCCAATGCGGCTCGAACCGCTGGGGTTCATACACTTTCTCTATTTCCATGGAAGAACTCAATTTTAGCAGCCCGAGTCGATAGCTCACTCTGCTAGCAGGCGATCGAGCAGGTCGTCCACCTTGAGGTATCGCGCCCATTCGCGCAGGTATGCACGATCGAGTTGGGCGCCGCTGACTTTCAGAACGCCTCGCAGATCATTCCACTGACGCTCCGAGGTTTCACCCCCTGCGCGATACCATTCGAGCTTGCGAAGAATGGTGTCTTCTGCGGTAGCCACGGCGCATTCGATGGGGTTTGGTCCCAGAGACCGGACCGCGGTGAACTTGCGGCGCGCGAATTCGCATCGACTGTACTCATCCCTGCGAGCCGGAAAAACATCGAACTTGTACGCACTTCCGTAGTGGATGAGATTGAACGATCGCCCACGTGTGAGAGCCTCGCGCATCATCGGTGCGTCGGCGTAGAAATCGGGTCGGAGGAGCAAGGAGAATTCGTCGATTTGGTCGGGCGATAGATCAGCGACCAAATCCAAATCCATCGTAGTCCGAGGAATTCCGTGAGCGGAACTAGCGACGGAACCACCGACGTAATATGGAATCTCCAGTTGGTCCAGAATCGCTAGCAAACGCTCAAAGCCCTCAGCGGGCGTAGCCATTGGTGTCCGGATCCCATTTGAAGGCTCGAATCATTAGATCCCGGGGCAGATGTCGTGCGGCAACCCGCAGCAACACCTCGCGATCGTCCGCTTCTGGGAAAGCAGACCTGACGCCCGTTGCGCTCATTTGGAGGGCAAAGTTGGTTAGATCGAACGCCGCAGCGATCCTCTCGCCAGGGGTCATGCGCCGCAGCAAATCCAGCCAGACCTCCTGGGCATGCGGATCGGTGTCTGTAAACTCGGGCGGGTGCTTCATCATCCCGAAGCCATCATAACGTGAGTCGGACGCTCTACAATGTATGCGCCTTACAATAGAAGTGATGAACTACTACTCAGGAAAAGAACTGGCCGCCGCATTTCGCACGGTCCGGAATAATACCATCAAGATCGCCGAAGAGATCCCCGAGGACAAGTACACCTTCCAGGCCGCATCCGATTCGCGCACCGTGGCCCAGACCCTGGTGCACATCGCCACCTCCACGCGTTTTGCGACCGCCGTGCACGGCGCACAGCCGCCGCTCAAGACGCTGGAAGGGTTCAACTTCTATAGCTTCATCCACCCCATCATGGCCGAGGAGCAGAAACAGCGCAGCAAAGCTGAAGTCATCCAACTTCTCCGCACCAGCGGCGATCAGTTCGCCGACTGGCTCAGCGGACTCGGTGAGGACTTCCTGGGTGAAACGGTAAGCTTCCCGGCTGGCGCTCAGCCTCCCACGAAGACCCGCTTCGAGATGCTGCTAGGGCCGAAAGAGCATGAAATGCACCATCGGGCGCAACTCATGGTGCTCCAACGCATGCTTGGTTTGGTCCCGCACCTGACGCGCGACCAGCAGGCCCGCATGGCCCAGATGCAAGCCGCGAAGAATTAGCAGGCGGGCGAGGCATGCCTCGCCCCTACAATTTTGTCCACCCACTCGAAACCCCGTGTCGCGGTCGTCGGCGCCGGCAGCTTCGGCCGGAACCATCTGCGCGTGATTCATCAATCCGAGCATGCCGAGCTGGCCGGCGTGCTCGACACCAACACCGAGCGTGCTGCCGAGCTCGCCAGCACCCATAGTTGCCCCGTCCTAACGTCGCTCGAGGACTTGGCTAGCCGCGCCGATGCCGCCGTTGTGGCCAGCCCCACAATTACGCATGCTCCCATCGGCTGCAAGCTGATGGAGCTGGGCGTGGACGTCATGATCGAGAAGCCGATCGCGCACTCGATCGAGGCGGGCCGGCAGCTGGTCGAAACCGCCGCGCGCACCGGACGCGTCCTGCAAGTCGGTCATTTGGAACGATTCAATCCCGCGGTGATCGCGCTCGAAGCGGTGATCACCCAGCCGCTCTTCTTCGAAGTACATCGACTTAGCGAATTCAGTCCCCGAAGCTTAGATGTGGACGTCGTGCTGGATCTGATGATCCACGATATCGACATCATCCTGACGCTGACCGGGCAGCCACCCGAAGAGATCCGTGCCGCGGGCATCCATATTCTTTCCGAGAAAGTGGATATCGCCAACGTGCGTATGCAGTTTCCCGGCGGCTGCGTCGCGAATCTTACCGCCAGCCGGGTCTCCACCGAGCGGGTGCGCAAGCTCCGCCTGTTCCAGCCGCACGAGTACATTTCACTGGATTACTCGCGCCAGGATGCGGTTCGTTTCACCGTCAAACCGCCCCTGTCCATCGGATACGCTCCGCTGCCCGCGGTCAAGGACGAGCCTCTGCGCCTGGAGCTGGAAAACTTCTTCGACTGCGTTTCTTCCAGGGCGGCCCCGAGGGTTACGGGTCGGCACGGCCTTTCGGCACTGGAGGTGGCTTGTGACATTCTTGATAAAATTGAGGCGCATGCACGTCTAGTGGCTCAGGCGCTCAATGTCACGGGCAAATCCTAACGATGTTGACCGGCTCGAGTTATTTCCCGAGTGGCAGGCGCCAGTTACGTCCCGGCGGATCTTCCTTGCCGGCTTGGGATCGCTTGCCGTCCACGCCATTGTCGTAGCGACGTTCATAGCCCTGCCTGATACTGGCGGCCGATCCAAGGGAACTGTCATTACCGCGGACTTTCGCAAAGCCGCCGTGCCCTTAGTAGCGCCCAAGATCTCCGAGGTGACCCAAAAAGATCCCAACAAGGGCAAGGTCACACCCCAGCTGGACGTAAGGAGCGCACTGAAGCAGGCTCCCGCCAAGGCTCGGTCCTTCGTGCCGCCGGCACCCGCGGGCCCTGTGGCTCCGCCAGCCGCGATCCCAGCGCCGCCCCAGATTCAAGCGGCTGTAACGGCCCCGCCGCTTCCGGGCGTGATTCCGGCATTGCCCCAGCCCATCGACAAGCCCAAGATCGTGCTGGAAGACGTCACCGCGGCTACCTCTCCTGTGGCGCTTCCCGACAACCCGACTATCAAGCTCCCCAACACGGCCTTAGATGACCTCAACCGCGCGGCTGGGCGATCCGGCGGAGCGGGCGGGCTGGTGATCTCGCCGGACGGGGCTAGCGAGGCTACCTCGCTCCGCCAGATGCAGCTGCTGAGCGATCCTTTAGGCGTGGACTTCAAGCCCTACCTGCTGCAGGTGCTGGCTCGGGTTCGCCGTAATTGGATGTCGGTCGTCCCGGATAGTGCGCGCATGGGGCGACGGGGCCTGGTGCTGATCCAGTTCAGCATCGACCGGACCGGGGGCGTACCAAAGCTGGTCATAGCCTCAACCTCGGGCATCACTGCGTTCGACCGGGCCGCCGTAGCCGGGATCAGCGCCTCCAACCCCTTCCCGCCGCTCCCTGCGACCTATAAGGGCGATCAGATCCGTCTGCAGATGGCATTTTCCTACAACCTTCCGCCCTCGAAGCCCTAAGTGCCCACGATCAATCGCAAGCTGGCCATCACGCTGTCCACCTACGCTGTGCTGGCGATTCTGGCCTTCTTCACTCTGGATGGCACGATTCGGCTGGCCACCTGGATCTTTCTAGGTGCTTTCGCGTTTAAGACGTGGCTGGTGGTCCTAAAAGACAGACAGGACTAAGCAGAGGGCATAGGCTCGGTCGGACAGATTAGTAGCCCTCCCTAAGGTATATCGTCGAGGTACTCCCCTCGCTCCTGGCTATAAGCTTCTGTTTAAGCCTGATTTCTGACTCGTCATCAGTTCCAATCAGGGACCGTTGTTTCATTTAGAGATTTAACAGTGCTTGGCCAGTTCCAAAACGGGAATGCCCTCATGGCGGGGGCAAGCGAGACAGTGGCGTGTAATCCTGCACGGCACTCTGAAGAATCCGCCGTTCGCGCTGATTCTAAACTAAAACTCCCATTTCTGGGCGCGTGGATTTCATCGGCAGGAAATCATTTTTTCAACAGGGCGACGGTTGGTCCGGGGCGTGCACTTAGGGAAAGCGTTCAACAAATTCAGCCAATCTGCCGAGGGCGGTTGGGGTCCACCAGGAGGACAGGAAAGTCATGACGATGCCAGCGAAAGCGCGTACAGCGAGCCCGGTCAAAGGAACCACTGTGATCCGACAGGAAGTGAAGATGCCGGTGCGCGCGGTTCCCAACAGCCGCCAGCGAGTTCCCGCCAAGCCCGTAGCCAGCACCACGGTGCGCCACGCGACTCCCGCGAGCGCCACTGCGACCAAGGCTCTATCGCAGGCCGCCAAGTTGGCCCGACGCGATCGCGTAGTGCTGGAGCATGTGCCGCTGGTGAAAGCCATCGCCGTGCGGGTGCACGAGAATCTGCCCGTCCATGTCGATCTGGACGACCTGGTTCACGCCGGCATCCTGGGTCTGTTCGATGCCGCCAGCAAATTCAATCCCGAAAAGCAGGTAGTGTTCTCCAGCTACGCCAAGCACCGTATCAAGGGCGCGATTCTGGACAGCCTCCGCCAACTCGACTGGGCTTCGCGCGATATGCGCCGCCGCCACAAGCAAGTGGAAGCCGCAACGCGCGACCTGGCCGCCGAACTCCAGCGCAATCCTACCGAAGGTGAAGTTGCCAAGAAGCTTGGCATGGACGCCGAACGGTGGCGCACCATGATGATCGACCTGCGCAACGTGGGACTGATCTCCGCTTCCACCCGCGGCAATGAAGGCGACGATCTTCCAGCCCCCGATTTTCCCAGCAAGCCCGAAACCCACCCAGATTCCATCTGTGCGCGGGAGCAACTGCGCAGCGTTCTGGGCGATGCCATGAAGACGCTGCCGGAGCGCTATCAGAAAGTGGTCCTGCTGTACTACACCAACGAAATGACCATGAAGGAAATCGGCGGCATCCTGGGGATCAATGAAAGCCGTGTTTCGCAGATCCACAAGTCGGCGCTCGAAAAGATGCAGGTAGCTCTGACGGCCACCGGTATCACCTCTGCTCAGGCGTTCTAAGCGAAATCGGAATCGGAGTCATTCTGAAGCAGGCGCTTGATTTCCTCGAGTCGAGCGCTCGGAATCGGATTCGTCTGAAGCCTGGCCAGCATGTCCTTCTTCGAGTTCGCCTCGTAGAACGGATTCTTTAACCAAACCGGGACGGTCTGGGGCGGATATCTCCGCGCGCTTCCGTCGGCGAGCAACTCGACGACTTCGATAACGTCCCTGCGCCAATCTCCTTCAATTTCGCCCTTCCGCCCCGACGTGATCATGGTTCGCGAAGGCTGACTGTCCATCGCGAAATGGTTGAGGACAGTATAAGTCTCCCCCCAATCGATCTTGCGGACGAAGCTTCGCATGCGCGTAGTGCCGTCTTCGCCGGTAAATTCCGTGGCGCTCTCGGATTCCACCCCGTGCGGGATGTCTCGAATCTTCAATTCCGTCAGTTTGGGACCGTCGGATGGCCCTTCGCGGAATGACGTAACGATAGCAGTCAGTGTGTCTTCCTGACGCTGGAAATACATGTACACGCCGCCTTCCGACCGGTAGCGTTGGGCCGGCTCCCCGAAATTTCTCGGAGCCAGAGTATCCTCGGCGCGATCTCCCTCGGCGATCTGATCCAGCAGGGCGTGAACCTCCAGCAGCTGGCGGAGCGCATCGGAAGACGACTCGGCGCATGACTCAGCTTCGGCCTGGAGCCGGTCGAAATCGGCGCGGGCCGCGTCGCTGAATTTGATTTCGTATCGCGAGGCCATACTACGACGATATCGTGTTTGGGCGCGCTGGTAGAATCGTCCTGTAAGTGGCTGCATCCCCCAAAACTCTCACCGTCCGCCAGTTCTTTGGCCGTAAAGGACTGCTTTCCGAGTGGCATCCCGGTTACGAATACCGCGAGGGCCAACTCCGCATGGCCGAATCGGTCGAGAGCGCTCTGCTTGAAAAGAAGCACCTGATCGTCGAGGCCGGCACGGGCACCGGTAAGACACTGGCGTATCTGGTTCCCGCGATTCTTTCGGGGAAGCGCGTCGTCATCTCGACCGGCACCAAGAACCTCCAGGAGCAGCTCTTCTTCAAAGACATTCCATTTCTGGAAAAGCACTTGGGCCCATTGCGCGCCTGCTACATGAAGGGCCGAGCTAACTACGCCTGCCGCCAGAAAATTTACGACGCCGACAAAGAGCCCGTGCTGGACGGACTGGAAGAGGTCGCGGACTTTCAGATCATTCGCGAGTGGGAGAAAACCACCGAAACAGGCGATCGCGCCGAAATCAAAACTCTGCCGGAAAACAGCGCGGTGTGGGCGAAAATGGACGCGCGGGGCGAACTTTGCAGCGGTCAAAAGTGTCCCCAGTTCGAGCGCTGCTTCATCACCAGGATACATCAGAAGGCCAGTGAAAGCGACCTGATCATCGTCAATCACCACCTCTTCTTTGCCGACCTTGCGGTGAAAGAAGAGGATCGCGGCGCCATCATCCCCGATTACTCCGCCGTGATCTTTGACGAAGCGCACGAGCTGGAGGACGTCGCCGGGCAGTACTTCGGCGTGGCCATTTCCAGCGGACAGTTCGAGGATCTGACGCGCGACGTGGCATCGCTGGCGCATCGCAAACAGTTCGGCAGCCAGGAGCTTGATCGGATTCTGATCATCTTGACCGATCGCGCGGCGCAGTTCTTCAATCTGTTCAATGCTCCCGACGGCCGCAGCGGTTTCCGTGCGCACGAGGCTTTTCTTGAGAAAAATGAGGAAGCCTATCGCGACGTGCTGCGTGCATTGGAACTGGTAACTCTGCAGTTGGAATTGCTGAAGGCCCCGCCCGAAGAAGCCCTTCCCTTGGTGACTCGCGCTCGCGAGATGGCCCGACGCCTTGAGTTCTGGATGGAAGGCAAAAACGGTACTCCCGACAAACGCTACGTCTATTGGATCGAGCGCCGTGGGCGGCGAGCGTTTCTGCAAGCCACGCCCATCGAAGTTTCTCAGTTGCTCGACGAGCGTCTGTTCGACCGCGTGGATACAGCCGTGCTGACCTCGGCGACGCTCGCGGTCGCGGGAGACTTCGACTACGCGCTGCGCCGCCTGGGTTTGCGCGCGGCTCGCACCGAGCTCGTACCCAGCCACTTCGACCACAAGAAGCAAGCGTTGCTCTACGTGCCGCAGACTCTGCCGGATCCTCGCAGTCCCGCCTTTGGCGCCGCAGCGGCCAAGGAGATTGTCGAGATCCTCACGCTAAGCCGTGGTCGCGCGTTCGTATTGTTCACCAGTTACCAACAGATGCGGCTGATTTACGATCGTGTGTCGCTGGAGGTTCCCTATCAGACGCTGCTGCAAGGCACCGGGCCGCGCAATGCGCTCCTGGAAGAATTCCGCGCGACGCCCAACGCGGTGCTGTTTGCGACATCATCGTTCTGGCAGGGCGTGGACGTGCCTGGCGAACAATTGAGCTGCGTTATCATCGATAAACTGCCGTTCGCGGTACCCAGCGATCCCGTTGTCGAAGCTCGGATTGCCGCGATCAAGAACGATGGCGGAGATGCCTTCAACGGCTACCAGGTTCCGCAGGCAGCCATCGCGCTAAAGCAGGGATTTGGACGCCTGATCCGCAGCCGCACCGACCGCGGCGTGCTGGCTCTGCTGGATCATCGGATTTCGAAGACGCGGTATGGGCAGATCTTCTTCGACAGCCTGCCCGAATACGGATATACAATCAAGCGGGAAGACGTAGAGAAGTTTTTCAAACATGTTTGAAGTCACTGTAGATCAGACTTTTGCGGCGGCCCACGCGCTCCGCAATTACAAAGGCGGCTGCGAGAACGTCCACGGGCACAATTTCAGAGTGCAGATCGTCATCTCTGGCGAACGCTTGGATGACGCCGGCCTGCTGGTGGATTTCATCGACGTGAAGAATCTGATGGGCCATATTCTGGCTCGCCTGGATCATCAGAACCTGAATGAGACTCCTCCGTTCGACGTGAAGAATCCCTCGGCCGAGAACATCGCCGAGTATATCTGCACGGAAATGACAGGCGGGCTGGTCAATACTCCTGTGCCCGTTCGCATCCGCGAAGTGAAGGTGTGGGAGACCGACATTCAGAGCGCGACATATCGGCCATGAGTATCGATTGGGTTCGGGGGCACTGCTTGTCGCTCCCGCACACGACGGAAGAGATCCTCTGGGGCGACGACCTGGTCTTCAAAATCGGCGGCAAGATGTACGCCGTCGTCGTGTTAGGGGAGTCCAGTCACAAAGTTGTGATGTCGTTCAAATGTACGCCGGAAGTTTTCGCGGAGTTAATAGAACGGCCTGGAATCATCCCCGCGCCGTATTCCGCGCGCTCGCATTGGGTGGCGCTCGAACGGGAAGACTCGCTGCCGCGGGCGGAGATCAAAAGCCTGATCTCGCGCTCCTACGAGTTGGTGGTAGCGAAGATGCCCAAGAAGAAGCAGGCAGATCTGGCTAAGCCAGCAAAACGCACAGGCTGAAGGCCTGTGCCACGCGGCATGTGGCACAGGCCTTCAGCCTGTGCGCGTTAAGCTTTTGCGGCTTGCGCCTGCTGCGAGGCCAGCTCCCGCTGCCGATCGAAGGCCAGCTTGCCTTGATACTCGCTCCATAGTGTCGTGACCCCGGCCCAGTAATAGCCGCCGACGAATAACAGCAGGAACGGAATCGCCAGGTAGTTGTACGACTGGATCGCATAGACCACAATCGCCAGGAAGCCCGTGCCGGCTGCCAGTTCAGCATAGGGAAGCCATCCGCTGCGCCGGCGATACTGCACATTCGCAGCCGACGTTTTCTGTGCGCCGTACTTGGCCGTACGCGCAAACGCGGTTTGATACCCGACCAGCGCCTCAAAAAACGCTTTCGTGTTGATGATGGTCAACGCCACGCCGGCCGCCATCAACGCCGGCAGGAACATCAACGATCGTTTCCAGTTATTCGGGAAAAGCTCACGCTGGGCGATCACATAGAACGCCGAAATCGACCAGAACGACGCCGCGATCAGCGGCAGATCGATCAACAGCATTTCCAGCCAGCCCATGTAAAAGCGCACGATCATCACTGGAAGCATCAGCACGCTCACCACAATCATCAGCGGGTAGCCGACGTTCGGCGTTAGATGAAAGAAAGCTTCGGCTTTGACGCGCCACGGCAGATCCGATCGCAGGATTGACGGCAGCAGCTTCAAGGCTACCTGGGTCAGGCCCTTGGCCCAGCGCGATTGCTGTACCTGAAATCCGTAGGTCTCGACCGGCAGCTCCGAAAGGCACTCGACCGAAGGATCATAGACGAACTTCCAGCCTTTGAGCTGGGCGCGATAGCTCAAGTCGGAATCTTCCGTGAGCGTGTCATGCTGCCATCCGCCCGCATCCTGGATCATGGATTTCCGCAGGATACCCGCAGTGCCGTTGAAGTTGAAGAATAGTCCCCCGCCGGCTCTGGCGACATGCTCCAGCACAAAGTGCCCGTCGAGAAGGATCGCCTGCACTTCGGTGAGGACGTTGTGTCCCCGATTCAGATACGTCCAACGCGTCTGCACGACCCCGACCTTGGGATCGGTAAAATGATGCACCGTACGCTGCAGGAAATCCGAGGGCGGAAGAAAATCCGCGTCGAATACCGCGACCACTTCGCCGGTGGCGGTCTTTAACCCATTTTCGAGCGCGCCAGCCTTATATCCATACCGATTCGTACGGTGGATGTACTCGATGGGAAAACCTGACTCGCGATACTCGCGGACCAGTTCTTCCGTGAACGTGTGAGTATCGTCAGTGGAATCATCCAGCACCTGGATTTGCAGCAGATGCTTGGGGTAGTCCATCTTCGCGGTTTCCTCAAGCAGGCGTTCCACTACGAAGCGTTCGTTGAAAATCGGAAGCTGAATGGTCACGCGCGGTAGTTCGGTGAAACGCATCGGCGGTTCCGCCGCGGCCATGCGTTTGTGATGCTTCATATAGCCGCGAATGGTCTCGTAGCGATGCAATCCATACACCGAGAGCACGGCCAAAACCGCGAAATACGGCGCCATGATGGCCCAGTCAAAGAATTCCAGATGGTGAATGCCGGCGAACGTGTTGTCGTACAGCGCGTCGATGAACTGGCTGCTGAGAGAGGGTGCACCAGCCAATATGAACCCGGGGATCGGTACGAATATGGTCATCCGAAATCGGCTCCGTTTTGCACTACCAGGGACGGCTGACGGAGCCGCAGAACACCTTTAATATATACGATTTGAGGGGTTCGATGCTACACTTGGAATCGGGAGCACGTCAGGGCCTTTCAGGAACTCACGATTGCAAATGTCACCCGGCACAAAGCTGTTTATCCTGGGAGCAGTCGGAGCCGGAGCTGTCGGCTTTGGCATTCGTGTGGGTATGCGGATGCTGAAGGGGAATCCTGAAAAACGGGAGCGCAAGAGGCGTCTCGAGTTGCACCGGCACGGCCGACTAGGCGACGCGCTTATCCTCGAAGCCACCGACGCTCTGCTGTATTATTCCTATTCGGTGCGCGGAGTCCAGTATGAAGCTTCCCAGGATCTCAATGGTCTGCGTCACCTCCTCCCGGTTGAGCCTGAACGGCTTATCGGTGCGGCCAGCCTGAAATACTCTACTAAAAACCCGGCCAACTCCATGCTGATCTGCGAGGAGTGGAGCGGGTTGCGGATTCCCTCCCGGGCCGCCTGAAACAATTCGTTTCGACGGGCATCAAACAAGCGATGAAACGATTACTCCTGTTACTGCTGCCCCTGTCCATGTTCGCAGCGGATCTCGTAAAGGAAGTCCGCCACGAGCTGGTCATGTTGCCCTACTACAACGTGTTCGACAATTTGTCGTATCGCGTAGATGGGTCTAAAGTCACATTATTTGGTCAGGTACGGCAACCCAAGCTCAAAAGCGATGCTGAGAAAGCCGTGAAGAGCATTGAAGGAGTTACAGCCGTCGATAACCAGATCGAGGTCATGCCGCTTTCCGCCAGCGATGATCAGGTCCGCGCGGAAGCGTATCGGGCTATCTACTCAAAGGCATCTCTCCAGCGCTACCAACTAGGAGCGGTACCTCCGATTCACATCATCGTTAAGAACGGGGACCTGGTGCTGGAAGGTGTTGTGTCCAGCGAAATGGATAAGGAAGTTGCCGGTATTGCCGCCAAGGGTGTCAGCGGCGCGCACAAAGTGACCAACAATCTCAGAGTAGAGAAGTAGGTCTTGGGGCCCTGGCTAGTGGGGCATTCAGCATCTTTATCACCGGCGCGGCTGCACGGAAGCGTTTCACGAGTTCAGGCAGCAGTCGCGCCGTGGTTGCGAGCTTCACGTCGAGTTCTACCCAGTACAGCCACTGTTTCATCCGAATCAAATCCTCGGCCGGATGTTCTGAGCCGAAGCCTTTCGGCATGCGTGTCACGCTGCTGCCCTGAAGTTTCCCCAACAATTTTTGTGGTTTCTTCGAAGCCTTGCGAAAGGCCGCGTGGTTTTCGGCCAGCCAAGCCCGCACCGACTTCAGCTCGTCCGCACCTGGCATGTAAGAACCCGCCGCGATTCCTACCTTCTTCGCGGTGATATGAAAATAGAATCCCGCTGAGGATTGCTTGCCCAGGTTCCGGTTCGGAAAAATCGCCGCGAGGTGAGTCTTATACGGCGTCTTGTCCGCGCTGAAGCGCGTGTCGCGATAGATGCGATACACGGCTTTCTTGGGATCGGTGATGTGATCCGGGGCGAAGCGTAGCAGCTCCGCATTGACGGCTTCCACCAGTTCCATCATCCGACCCTTCAGATGCGTATCGAAAATCTCTTTGCGCGGCTGAAACCATTCACGGCGATTATTTCGCTCCAGGCCTCGCAAAAACTTCAAAGCTTCGGGAGAAAATCCAGGAAACATATTACGCTGAAGTAGAATGCAGCGACTTGCCGCGATTCCTGATCTAAAGTGTACCGAAAACGTTCCGCTGCACTCGCTGACTCGCTTCGCGATTGGCGGACCTGCGCTCATCCTTGCGGACGCCTCGACGGAGGCTGCGTTAATCGTGGCGGTCTCAACACGGGATCGACACGCTTTGATCGGCGGCGGCAGTAATGTGGTCGCCGACGATGCCGGATTCCCTGGCGTCATCGTGCGCTACACCGCGAATCGCATCGGAATCGATGGATCTATCGTGCGCGTCGCGGCCGGCGCGGTGCTTCAGGACCTGGTGGACGCGACGATCGCCGCCGGACTTGAGGGTCTGCACACGATGACGGGCATTCCGGGCTGGGTGGGCGGCGCGATCTACGGTAATGCCGGGGCCTACGGCCATTCGATCCACGAATTCGTCGAATCCGTCCGCTTCTTCGATGGGCTAGAAGTTCGCGAAATCGACAACGGTGCATGCGAGTTCCGATATCGGGAGAGTATCTTCAAGCGGCATAAAGACTGGATCGTCTTGGATGCGACCCTGCGGCTCACATCGGGAGACTCAGCCCAACTGCGTACTGCCGCCGACGGAATCCTCAAAATCCGGAACGAGAAATATCCTCCTACCATGCGCTGCGCCGGCAGCATCTTCAAGAACCTGATTCTCGCCGAGCTTCCCGAAGCAGTCCGGGCCCAGGTCCCTGAACGGGTGATCCGCGAAGGGAAAGTCCCTTCGGCGTACTTTCTGGAGCTGGCTGGGGCCAAAGGCATGGTTCTGGGGGGCGTCCAGGTGGCCGATTACCACGCGAATCTAATCTACAACGCCGGCGGAGGGACCGCCCGCCAAGTCCGGGAGTTGATCGGAATCCTCAAGCAGCGAGTGCTCGACCAGTGTGGCCTCCGGTTGGAGGAAGAAGTACAATATCTTGGCAATAACAGCGGCTGTTAACGTGCAAGTTGTTGCAACTAGGTTAGAAGTACTAGGTACCAAAAACCGCAACTGCGCGGCCGGCTTCGGGTTAGAGTTGGTTGTATAGGTCGTAATCGAGGGGGCAAGGATGGCGATACTCAGGATCGTGGCGGCGTGCGGGGCGGGCTTGTTCATTACTGCCGCGGGGTTCATGCTCGCGAAGCCTCAGGACCCTTCGCCGGAGACTCCTGTTGAGGTTTCCACCGACACATCCGCAGCCGAGCTTCCCGTATCCGATCCGAGCTGTACTTTTTTTGGTTCGAACCGCGACAAATTTAACGGCAGTCGGCGCCTGATTGAGAAGGCGAGGTTAACCGCCACCGTCGCGGACCAGTTGCCGGTAGCATCGGACGTAATGGCGGCATTCGCGGCCAACGCTGCTTCGGCCATGCCCTCGGCGCCCGGCGGCAGCCGCACGGACACGCTGCAGCACAGCGCCAATAACATCGATAAGTATCTGTTCCAGGCGATGTCGGATGCGGGCGTAGCTCCCGCTCCGCCGACTACGGATTACGAGTTCGTCCGTCGCGTCACGCTTGACCTCACCGGACGAATCCCCACGGCGGATGCCGTGACTTCTTTCGTGAACGACAGCAGCTTTGATAAACGGACTAAGCTGGTGGACGCGCTGATGGCTTCCCCCGAATGGGTGGACAAGTGGACCATCTGGTTCGGCGACTTCCTGCAGAACAATTCGCAGAATACGCAGATCAATCGCAATATCCTGGGTGTGGTCGCCTTTAACAATTACATCCGCGATTCGCTCACCAGTGGAAAACCGTACAACCAGATGGCGCGTGAGCTGATTTCGGCCGCTGGCGCCAGCAGCTATACGCAGGGCGAACTGAATTACATCGTCGGCGGCTACATGGGCGGCGGCCCGGTGCAGGATCAATTCGATTTGCAGGCTGCGAATACCGCTGAGACATTTCTAGGCATCTCTCACTTGAACTGCCTCCTGTGCCACAATGGCCGCGGCCATCTGGATTCGCTGAGCCTGTGGGGTTACTACACCACGCGGCAGCAGGCTTGGGGCATGGCGTCCTTTATGTCTCGCACCCTTGCACAGGGAACGCCGAACGGCACCACGCCTCCCTGGAGCGTGCAGAACACTCGCGTAGTCGATTACCAGCTGAACACGACCACCGGAAATCGCCCGGCCCGCTGTTCGGTGGATGCGAATGGCCGCTGCATCGGCGCCACCCAGACCGTCAAGCCGACCTACATGTTCGACGGCACGGTCGCCCCGGCTGGTCAGGACTATCGGGCGTTTCTGGGACAGAAGATCACCTCCGACTTCCAGTTCGCGCGCGCCACGGTGAACTACATCTGGGAATATTTCTTCGGCTTGGGAATCGTGAGCCCCTCCAATCAGTTCGATCCGATGCGGCTGGATCCGGACAATCCTCCGACGGATTGCCCTTCGGACAAGAATCCTTGCACGCTACAGCCGACCAACGCCCGCCTGCTCAACGCACTGGCGCAGGACTTCATCAACAGCGGCTACAACTTGAAAGCGCTCATGAAGGAAATCGCAAACTCGCGCGCCTACCAGCTTTCTTCACGCTACACCGGGACCTGGGATCCGAACTCGCAAACACTGTTCGCGCGCCACTTAGTTCGACGGCTGTGGTCTGAGGAGGTCGCGGACGCGATCACCCAGAGTTCCGGCATCACCGCGACGTACACCAATGCGAACTGGAATCCGACCACCGTGAACTGGGCCATGAAGCTTCCCGAGCCTCGCAACACCGGCGGGAACGGAACGGCGGCGAGCGTTGGGTTCCTGGATGCCTTCCTGCGCGGCAATCGCGACGATCAGGATCGGCGCGGAGACGGTTCGATTTCCCAAGCCCTGGATCTGATGAATGACAACTTCATCATGCAGCGGGTGAATTCAACGGCCGCCACTAGCTTGATCGTCAAAGCTCTGGCGATGCCCAATGATCAGTTAGTGAGCACGCTGTTTCTGAACGTGCTCTCGCGCTATCCCACCGCGGCCGAGATGAGCACCGCGCTTCAAAACCTGCAAACCCAGTCGACCCGCACTCAGGAGGCCCGCTACCTTTACTGGAGCCTCTTCAACAAAGTCGATTTCGTCTTCAATTATTAGGAGGATCCGATCATGGCAGACGAAATCTACCACCCCGATAAATACTTCCAGGATCCAGCCGAGGAGTTCGCGCGCAAGTATCCGCATCACCACCGAACGTTCTTCAACCGGCCGGACTTCACGCGCCGGCGCTTTTTCCAACTGGCCGGAGCCGGCTTAAGTGGCTCTTATCTTCTTGGTCAGCAAGCCGCGCCTCCCGTGATTTCGTCGCAGAACATGGCTACAAAGAACACCGCCAAGAACTGCATCTTTATCCTGCTCACCGGCGCCATCAGCACCCGCGACAGTTGGAATCTGAAGGTCACCCCGGATATCGCCGCATCCGTCGTCACCCGGATGAATCCCACCATGATCAACAACGTGAACTGGCCGGTGGGGATTTTCCCCAAGCTCGGGCAGCATCTGGGAGATATTGCCTTGGTTCGCTCCATGAGTTCGTGGGCGCTGGTGCATTCGTTGGCGCAGACCTGGGCCCAGATCGGACGGAATCCCGCGGCGGCGTTGGGAAACATCGCACCGAATATTGGCAGCGTGGTGGCGATCGAGAAAGACACGGAACGCAAGCCCGGCCAGGTGTTTCCGGCGTTTGTAGCGCTCAACTCCGGCGGAGGTATCGGAAACGGCTACTTCTCCGCTAACTATGCACCCTTCCGTTTGAATCAGCCCAACGGCACCAACGGGACTGCCGGCATTCCTGGAACCACCAACGCGAATGGCCAGACCGTGTTCAACAACATGTTCTCGCGGCTTCACCAGATCGACGATCCGTTGCGCACGAATTCGCCTTACGGAACCCCGCTTCAGGATTACGACGCTTTCTACAGCGCCGCCAAGGGGATGATGTACAACTCCGCGGTGACACAGGCGTTCACGTTCTCGGCTGCCGATAGCCAGCGCTACGGGGTGAACAACGCTGGAAACTCTTTCGGCAACGCGTGCCTGGTGGCCAAGCAAGTACTAGCTGCTGATCAGGGCACCCGATTCATCCAGATCACCTTGGGCGGCTGGGATATGCATAGCGACATCTACGGCCTGCAGAATCCCAACGGGACCAACATGTTCACCCTGGGTCCGCAGCTCGATAGCGGCGTGGCTGCTTTGATCGACGATCTGAAGGCCACCGGCCAGTTCGATAAGACGCTGATCGTGATGGTGGGCGAATTCGGCCGGACGCCCGGGATCAGCGGCGCCGGAGGACGCGATCATTTCCTGCTGATGTCCGCATTCATGGCGGGCGGGGGTGTCAGCGGCGGAAAAGTGATCGGAGCCACTAACGCGGATAACTCCTCCGTCACTACGTATGGCTGGGCAGGCAGCAGCGGCGCTCCTGCACCGCGCTACGTGCGTCCCGAAGACATCGAATCGACGATCTACTCCGCCATGGGCATCGATTGGACCACCATCCGCTACGACGATCCGTTCAAGCGCGGTTTTGAGTATGTTCCGTTCGCGAGCGAGGGTACCTACGGCCCCGTAAACGAATTGTGGAGTTAGCTAGTCCACATTACTCCACGACGATCGTGACGTCCGGCTGACTCACCGCATCGCCCACTGTCCAAATAACGCTCAAGATTCCCGGAGCCGCATAACCGGACGGAACCCGTACGTTGATCAGAAACAGCCCCGGATACTCTGCGACCTCGTCCGCATAGAGCACCTCTGCCGCGTAGCCTCCGATCCGTACGGAAACGGGAAGTCCCGCGATCCCTTCGCCGGTTCCGTATAGCGATATCCACGATCCGCGGGAGACTGGATGTTCTGCGGAATTCAGAACTCCGTCCTGGTTGACCGCGGCGGCCTGGCCCGAACCGGTGGTGAAAAGAGCCGGGGCGGTAGCAGCAACCGTAGCAGGAATGCTGGAGCGCAAGACTCCGCCGTCACGCACCTCGATCTGAATGTAGTTCATGCCTGAAATTTCCACGGGCGATTGCACCAGCAGGCCGGAATCGTCCTGGGAAAGAATCGACGCTGGAAATCCGCCGAAGAATACGTCGGTAGCCCGCCCCGCGCCGCGGATCGCCACCAGCATTCCCGGTGCAATCGGACCCGGCAAAAGGCTGGCCGCGTTCACGGCATCCACGCCGATGGCAGGCGTCCTGGCGCTGGGCGTCAGCATCCACACGCGATTCCCGACCGCATCGGCCACGTACAGCACTCCACCTGATCCGATGGCGACATCCCACGGCGTTCCCATTGGTCCGCTGATCGAAAGCGGAGTGATCGAACCCGACGTGCTCACGCGCATTACCTGGCCGAGCCCGGAGTCCGCTACGAAAACATCTCCGTCTGGAGAAATCGCGATGCCTCGCGGGTTGACCCAGTGACCCGCCCCCAGCTCTGTAATTGAGCCTGAGGGCAAGCGCAGCAAAACCCGCCCTGCAGCCGTATCCGAGACGTACAGGCTATCGCCGGAATCGAGTGCAACCCCACCCGGCGACTGCAATGCGTCCAGGAACGGTACGACCACGCCGGAAGCCGCCGCGAAGTAGATTCTGCCGGCGCTCGCGTCAGCGATGTACGCGTTGCCCGCCGCGTCCACGGCAGCATCCACGGGCCCGACCGTATCTCCCACCGGAAGCAGGATCCCGCCGGGCGTGAATTTGCGCACGCGATGATTGCCCGTATCCGCGACGTAGAGATTGCCAACTCCGTCCAGACTCACCGACGTTGGTCCGTTCAGCCGCGCCAGCGTAGCCAGGCCGCCGTCTCCGCTATTCCCCGCAACGCCTGTTCCCGCGACTGTGGTGATCAGACCACCGGCATCCACGCGTCGGATCCGATGATTGTCGCGATCGGCGATATAAACATTCCCAATCGCATCCGCCGCCATGCCGCTGGGATGATTCAATCGCGCATCAGACGCCGTGCCCTGATCGCCAAATGCCGTACTACCGCCTCCCGCGATTGTCCGAACTGCTGGCAGCATCTCCCGCACCAGTGAACCTGTTGAAGCGTACAGTCTGCCGTCCGCTCCGAACGCGATATCGCGAGCACTAACCGGCATCGCACTAAAGGCTCCGCCTTCGATCGCGATCTTCTGGATCTGTCCGGCTGCCGCATCCGAAATGTACAACGCTCCAGCGGCATCGAATGTCATTCCCGTGGGCGTGCCGGCCGACGCAATGGAAATGAGCCGGCCGCCCTCGAACTTACGGATCAGATGATTTCCGCTATCGGCGATATACAATACTCCCGATCGATCCACCGCCACCGCTGTTGGATATCGCAATCCGGAGTTCACCAGCGGAATAAGCCCGCCGTCGGTCGCGATACGGTACACCGTGTGACCATCGAAATCCGAAACATATAGATTGCCTGCGTTGTCGGCGGCCAGATTGCGCGGCGATATCAGCGGCGCGGCCGCAATCGTAGAAATGATCCCATCCGAAGTTACCCGCCGCACCCGCCCGTTGCCCAGGTCGGCGATGTAGAGATTCCCGCGATTGTCGAGCGCCAGCCCGTAGGGAGAATTCAATTGCGCCGCCGAAGCTAGTCCGCCGTCTCCGGAAAATCCTGGCTGGCCCGTCCCGGCGATGGTACGGATAACTCCCGCTGGGGACACTTGCCTCACGCGATGGCCTTGCGCATCGGCGATATAAATATTGCCGGATAAATCTATAGCCAGACCCTCGGTTTGGAATAGGAGCGCTTGAGTTGCCGGACCGTTGTCACCCACCCAATCGCTGCCTGCGAGCACCGCAGAGGTGTATCCCAACGCATCGGCTGTCTGCGCCGACGCACTTGTGTTCAAGGCGAGCGCGGCAAACAGGATATTTAACAAACAGGGCATGGGATAAGAAAATGCTTACTCGCAATTCAGTGCGATTCGGATTGGAATACTCTCACACCGGACGAAGAGAGGATCATGAAATTCCTCCGGTGGATGCTTGTTCTCTGCGGTCCCGTACTTATGTTGGCGCAGCCGCCGCTCCGGCTTAAGATTCCTCCCCAGGGCCCCGAGGTCTATCAGATACCCCCCGCCTCCGG
>Ga0207674_10001768_pt1 | contig 27613 bp, 27 predicted proteins | sample KBSCornC72_FD_184303 | JGI IMG/M metagenome (GOLD analysis project Ga0207674, IMG submission 184303) | Corn rhizosphere microbial communities from Kellogg Biological Station, Michigan, USA - KBS Corn C7-2 (SPAdes) (version 2) | ecosystem: Host-associated > Plants > Roots > Rhizosphere > Soil ...
GTGCGCGTTGCCAGCGATCCATCCGAAGGTCCGATGGCCAGGCTGGGGGCCGACGTCCATAGCCGGTAGAGCGGCTGAGCTTTGATTTCGCGGAGTCCGTCTTCAAAGGTTTCCTGGCGTTTCCCATAGAGTGTTTCGAAGCTGGTGGACGCATAGACCAACGGGCTTTTATACATGTTGAAATGCCACAGGTCGGCTGCGATTATCACCATCAGGATGAAGGGCAAGCGCTTCTGCCCCATCTTCTCCGCGACGAAAGCCGCGCCGGATCCAGCGGCAATAGCCAAGCCGAGCGCCGGCACGAACCAGATCTCAATCGGCGCGTGGGGCATTGAGAGCAATCGAGCGAGTCCAGCCTTTGGGCCGAACGCATACCAAAGCGCGGGCACGATCAGCGTAAGGATGGGCACCATCCGCACTCGCCGGATCAACCCTGCGATTGCCAATGGCAGCAACAGCAGGCCGCCGTAAAGATAGAACTGGCGAATTTCATCGGGGCCTTTGTAGTAGCCAGAGATCAATCCGAAATAGTCGGCTGACATGACGGCCGCCAGGTCGATTCCGCGCAGCGAAGCTGCAGGTGAGAGGACTGCATGGGTGGCCAGCTTGCGGATTTCAAGCCACGGCAGGATCGCTATGGCAGCTAAGCAGAGTCCGATCACGGGTGTGGATACCGCTAAGAGTGTTCCGCGTTTCCAGGATTGAGCACACAAGAAGAACGCCAACGCGAAGAAGCAGTAGAACGCTGCGTCGAAATCGCCCGTTAATAAAATGAGTCCCGCACATGTTCCCGTGAGCAGCCATGAGCGCCGCTCGGCTAAAGACGCCCACAACATCCACGGCAGCAGTGCAGCGGCTTCGAATTTTCCCAGTTGCGAGCTGTGCGCGGCGAAGAATCCGCCCCAGGCGTAGAACATTGCGGCTACCGCGGCGGCCACCAAGTCGTCCAGCAGCTTGCGAGCCAGCAGAAACGCCCCCGCCAGGGCCAGAAAGGAGTGCAACGCGAGTTCGAAGAATAGAATTCGCGGCGTGATTCCGATCAGAAAAAACGGCCAGTGGAGTGGATACCACGCGCCGGTCTGCGGATCGGACAGGAACGGCGTCCCCGAATACAGGAACGGCGTCCAGTAGGGTAAGCGTCCCGCATGAATTGAATCGGCGAAGTATTTCTGCGCGGGATACGTGACATCGGCCAGATCCCAATGGATGGTCGCCTGCGGAAAGAATAGCGGAATCGACCAGAACAAAAGGGTCGCTAGCAACAGCAGGACAGGCGAGCTGGTCGCCTGTTTCATGTCTCTTCGATGCGCAACAGCCTACGACGCAGCAAGTCCAGCGCGGCTTGCGTCGCGAATCCCCGGATGCGAGGACGATCGCCGGGCATCGCAAAACGGATAGCTTCGGTGGTATCGGGACCGGCGAATCCAACGAAGATGGTGCCGACCGGAACACCACTGCTCGATTCGGGGCCAGCTTCACCTGTGATCGAAAGGGCGAATGTAGCTCCGGTCCTCACCCGCGCTCCTAGCGCCATCGCGCAAGCTACTTCGTTGCTCACGGCCGAGTGCTTCTCGATCAGCTCTGGGTCCACCCCCAGCAGTTCGGTTTTTAGAAGATCGGAATACGTGATGAAACCGCCCAAAAAGTAATTAGAGCTGCCGGGCACAGCAGTAATACGTTCTCCGACCATGCCGCCGGTGCAGCTCTCGGCGACGCTCAGCGTGGCTTCGAGCTCCCGCAGCAAATTCCCGACGATCGTTTCAAGCGGTTCGCCAGTAAGCGAAAACAAGTGCCGCCCCAGCAGTTTTTCGATCGGCGCGCCCACTTCGGCCAGCAGACGCTCCGCCTCATCCGCAGTTTCGCAGCGTGCCCGCAAATGAACCTGAATGTCTCCGGGCGACGCCAATATCGTCGTCGATGGGTTTTCGTACTTGGTGTACACCGGCGCAATCAGCGCATCCAGATCGGATTCCGTGAGGCCGGTAACGCGATAGAATCGCGTGCGGATCACCTGCGTTGGAAGGCGCTTGATCAAACGCGGCAGACATTCGGCGGCGAACATGGGCTTCATTTCGCCCGGAGGTCCCGGAAGGAGGACGACTAAACGTCCCTCATGCTCGATCCATTGTCCTGGCGCGGTCCCGTTGTTGTTTGCAAGAATCTCCGCGCCTTCGATCACGTACGCCTGGCGCTTATTGATCTCGGCCATTTTGCGCTGCCGCCGGCGAAAACGTTCTTCGATTGCATCGCAGATTTCTTGATGAAACAGCAGCGGACGACCGAGTGCCGCGGCGACAGCCTCGCGGGTAACATCATCCTCGGTAGGTCCCAGGCCGCCGGTAAGGATTACAATCGCGGCATACTCCAATCCTTGGCGGACAGCAGCCGTCAGCAGCGTGCGATTGTCGCCGACGATCAACTTGCGGCGCACTTCCACGCCCAACCCATTCAGTTGGTCGGTGAGATAAAGCGAATCCGTGTCGATGCGCTGCGGGGTCAGCATCTCCGACCCTACTGCGATGATCTCGGCGTCCGGCATTCGCCTAGGGAACCGGCCAGCCGTCGATGCGCGCGTCCACTTTGAACAGCGAGCTGTTGGTGGCGACAATCATCGATTTCGACGGCGTGAACGCCAGGCCCACGATGGCCGGACCGGAGAGGAACAACTCGGCTTTCCGCTCAGGCGTGATGCGGACTACGCCTCGGCGGCCGCCCAGCGATGACGCCACGTACAGGTTTCCCTGCGCATCGAACGCCATGCCCTGCGGACGTCCCAGCCCCCGATAGAACACTTCGACGTGTCCGTCTTTGGAGACGCGATACACCGCATCGAAGCTCGACGTGGTGGGGCCTGTTACGTACAGGTATTCGTCCGGACCGAATGCCAGGTGGTAGGCGGCGATGGATGCCTCCAGCGTGGCGAACACATAGATCTGACGCTGCCGGCTGATCTTGAAAATCGTGCCACTGCGGTCGCCGACAAAAAGATTGTCCTCGCGGTCGAACACGATGCCGGTGGCCACGCCCATGCCTTCGACATAAGTGGACGTATTGCCGGACGGCGACACCTGGTAGACCATGCCATCGTGGCGGCTGGAAACGTAGAGCGCGCCTTCGGCATCCAGAGCAAGGCCGGTGGCGTTCATCATCTCTGACACCAGAGGCTTCATGCTGAGACCGGCATCAATCTTGTAGATCGACACCGGCGTCTTCTGTCCAGCGGCGCCGCTGAAGGTAACGTAGATATTCCCCGTCGGATCGACTACGGGATTTGAGACAGGATGCAAACCTTCGGCGATCTGGATCCCGATATCGCAGGTCCAGGCCGCTTCGTCATCCTTGCCCAGCACCAGCTCGCCGTGCGAGACGCCTTCGGGCACGCGCACGATCACCAACGAATCCGATCCGATGATGATGGGGGCTGCCAGCTCCCCGAAGCGTGCGATGGGTCGCTCCGATCCGGCTAAACTCTTTCCACGGATGCGAAATTCACCCCCCGGGATCGCCGCGGGCGGGGAGACGTCTGAAATCTGCGGGCGGGATTCGGAATTCTTACGAAGTGCCATATGCGAGCTGCTAATAAAGATTGAACCATCCAGCGAAGTACAATACAAGCGCTGCGTAGATTCCTGCCATCACATCATCGAGCACAATGCCCGCGCCGCCTTGGATCCGTTCGAGTTGCCGGACGGGCGGCGGCTTCCAGATGTCAAAAGCGCGAAACAACAGAAATGCTCCCAGCCAGCTCTTCCAGTTGAGAGTCGCGGCGCCTGCGAGCGTGATCCACTGGCCTACCCACTCATCCACCACCACGATCTGAGGATCTTTCTTTCCGATGTCATCGGAAAGACGCCCGGCAGCCCAACTCGCCGGCGCCAGCAACAGCAACGCGTAGACGGCGAAACCGGCACCGGGTATTCCGTAGGACGTATGCAGCCACCAGGCGACTGCGAGAGCACCCAGAGACCCCGCGGTTCCAGGAGCCTTGGGGACGTTTCCGAGGAAAAAACAAGTGGCTATGATGCGCGCCAATGCGCTCATTCGCTGTCGTCTTCCTCTATTGGAATGTCTTCAAGTTCGTGCGGGTCGGCTGGAGTGGAAATCACGTATTTCTCGGAAGCCCAGTTCCCGAGATCTATTTCGCGGCAGCGATCGCTGCAGAATGGCATGAACTCGCCATCCCTGTGGACCTTTTTCCTGCAAATCGGACACAGCATTGATTTATGTCAAGGCAACCGCTCGACGACTCCGCGGCTCGGAAAGCACGCCTACAGAGCCGCGACAGTAATGGAGCGGTGCGTCATGCCCCTACTTTATCGCAGCACTTGAAGAAGCTGCCTGGCGTGGGTCGCGATTACAGGTGAATCCAGCAACTCTCCCGTCAGATCGTAATCGTGCGCCTTGGTGATCCGCATTCTGCGGAACTCGCCTTCCCGCAGAGGGCTTTCGCCCGGATCGGAAATGTAACAGAGCCCGTCGATGTCGGGAGCCTGGGTGGCCATGCGCGCCTGCCACACCAGATCCGAATCCGCCGAGGGCCCTTCGACCAGCACGTCAACTTCATGCCCCACCAGAGTCTTGTTGCGCGCCCGGGAAATTTTCTTCTGGATCGCCATTAGCCGCCGCTTGCGATTTTGAACGGTTCGCCCGTCCACCTTGGCGTCCAGCGCGAAACTCTTGCTGGTGTCTTCATCGGAATATGAGAACGCACCCATCCGGTCGAACTGAGCGGCTTGCACAAACTGGCACAGTTCCTCGAAATCGGCGTCCGTTTCGCCCGGAAATCCGACGATCATGCTCGTGCGGATGGCTACGCCCGGGATCGTCTTGCGAATCTTTTCCAGCAGCTTGAGGAAAATGTCTCCGTTCGCTCCGCGCTTCATGCGCTTGAGCACCGCGGCGCTGGCATGCTGCAGCGGCATGTCGATATATTTCACCAAAGCTTCGTTCGCGGCGATGGTGTCCAGCAGTTTCTGGGTAACTTTGTTGGGATAGCAGTACAGGAACCGGACCCATTTGGCATGGTCGGTCTCGATACTTGCCAGCCGCTCCAACAACTGCGACAAGCCGTCCTTTAAGCCGAAGTCTTCGCCATAGCAAGTCGTGTCCTGGCCGATCAGGTTTATCTCGCGCACTCCCTGCGAAAACAAGCGCGTGGCTTCCGAAATCACGCTCTCGAACCGGCGGCTGCGGAACTTGCCGCGATACTGCGGGATCACGCAGAAGGTACAGGGATGATCGCAGCCCTCGGCGATCTTGATATAGGCGTGATGCTTGGGCGTCGCGAGCACGCGAGGAGTTGCGTCGTGATAGAGATACGGCTCGAAGGGATTCCGCTCAGCCGGCTCAACTCCTTCGCACAGCGCCGTGATTTTCTCCAGCTCATTGGTGCCGATCACCGCGTCCACTTCCGGCATGTTCTTCTGGATGTCGCCGCGATAACGCTCGACGAGACACCCGGCCACGATGAGCCTCTGCGCCCGTCCGGTTTTCTTGTACTCGGCCATCTCCAGGATGGTGTCCACCGATTCCTGCTTGGCGGGATCGATGAAGCTGCACGTATTGACTACGATCACGTCGGCATCGGAAGGATGCGGCGTGAGCTCGTGCCCCTGCGAGGTGAGCTGGCCCATCATCACCTCGGTATCGACAAGGTTCTTCGGACAGCCGAGACTAACAAAACCAATTTTCAAGAAAAATTCCTAAAGGTGACAGTGCGAGAGGCCGCGCTTTTCAAGATACTGCTGGTGATACTCTTCCGCGCGCCAGAACTCGCTGGCCGGGACGATCTGGGTCACAATTGGCTTGGGGAAACGCGCTTGCGCGGCCTCGCGCGAAGCTCGCGCTTCCACTAGTTGCTCGGGCGAATGGTAAAAGATCGCCGATCGATACTGCGCACCAACATCCGGGCCCTGCCGGTTGAGCGTAGTGGGATTGTGATTATTCCAGAATACTTCCAGCAGGTCGTGGTAGCTAAGAACCTGCGGATCGTACGTTATTTCAACGACTTCCGCATGGCCAGTGGTATCGGTGCAGACGTCCTCATAGGTGGGATCTTTCTTGCTTCCGCCCATGTAGCCGACCTGAGTGGATTTCACCCCTGCCAGACGTCGAAAGGCAGCTTCCACGCCCCAAAAACACCCTGCGCCGAAACTAGCCTTACTAAGCTCCGCTCCCATACCTTGATTGTAGCGCTCCGGCTTGGCTAGTCTGGATCTTGGCCAAGCTTCGCGTTACCAACCAGACCCGGGGGCGCATGCTGGCCGCCCGCGCCGAAATCGCAGACACCAGCGCCAAGCGTCGCACGGGATTGCTGAAGCACACGGGCCTGGCTCCAGGCGAAGGGCTGTGGATCGTCCCCTGCGAAGGGGTCCACACGTTTGCGATGAAGTTTACCATCGACGTGGTATTCCTGAATCGCAAGCACAAGATCCTCAAGATCCGGCCCAACATGGTTAAAAGGCGGATTGCCCTCAGCCTGCTGGCGCACTCGGTGCTGGAGCTTCCCGCGGGAACGCTGGACGCGACGGGCACCCAGCGCGGCGACCAACTAGAGTTCGAGAAGTTTGGCGATTGATGGTGCCTACGGAACGGATGGCGCGGGCAACTGCAACCTGAGGTTGCGTTCGGCATTGCGACGCCGGGTGGCGTCCCGGTCGATTGCCGTCAGCGGTACTCGCCGATGCTGGCCGTCGGCGTCCACGATCTGAAGTGCGTCGCCCTGGGTCATTACTGCCGCCGCAGGCAGCACCGATCCGTCCTTGAGTACGATCGCGAACATCGATGGTTCCGTTCCGGACGCAGGAGGAGCGGCAGCCGATGGAGCATATTCCTGGATGTGCGCTGTCACCGGCGGTTCAACCACGACCACTGGAGGCGGCGCAAACTGCTGAATGATCGTCACGCTGGGCGCGGGCGGCGGGGAATCGCTATAGGGGGTCGGGTAATACGAGGTTGGATAGTATGGCAGCGAATAGAATCCCGATGAGCGCGTTCCTCGCTGAGGGGCCATCGGCGGCCTCGGTGAACCGCCCGCCGGAGGAATGGGACGTAGCGGAGGAAGCGGATTACCCAGCGGCATCCCGCCGGGACGCTGGCCGAAACCAGCGCTTGCCATCAGCGCGATCCAGCCGAGAAACACCACCGGCCTCATGCCTACAACCTACCATACGGAAACGACCGCAGGTACAATAAGGGCTGATGAAAATCTGGGCAGCCGGCGTATTGGCGATCTTCACACTGGCGGGCTTGGTGCGCGCTCAGTCGCAGCCTCTTCAGGATGCGCACGCGGCTATCGAACGTAAGGATTATGCGACTGCCTTGCGGCTGGTTCGCCCACTTGCGCAGAGCGGTGATCCTGACGCGCAAACCATTTTGGGCAGCATGCACGCGCTGGGTTACGGAGTCCCGCAGAGTTACACCGAATCGACCAACTGGTTTCGCAAGTCTGCCGCGCAGAATTTCGCGGAAGGTCAGTATCAGTTAGGGACAGCGTATTTACTGGGGCAGGGAACGCCGCCGAATAATGCTGAAGCTCTGAACTGGCTGCGCAAAGCCGCCGATCAGGGGCATCCGGACGCGCAGACCAACCTGGGCATGATGTACGCGCAGGGCCGTGGCGTGAAACGCAGCCAAACCGAGGCTTTGAACTGGTTCCGCAAGGCTGCCGAAAAAGGAAACCCAGTGGCGCAGGGGAATTTGGGCGTCGCGTACTTGAGCGGCCAGGGCGTACAGCGAAACTACACCGAAGCGGCGAACTGGCTACGCAAATCCGCGGACCAAAACGAGCCGCAGTCGCAGGCAGCTCTCGCCTCGATGTACGCCAGCGGCCAGGGCGTTCCGAAAAACGCGGCGCAGGCTGTGGTGCTGTATCGTAAAGCGGCCGACCAAGGCGTGGCGGGGGCGCAGTACAGCCTGGGTGTGGCGTATGCCAACGGAGTCGGCGTGCAGAAGAGTGAGGCGGAGGCCGTCAACTGGTTCCGCAAGGCTGCCGACCAAGGGATACCGGAAGCACAGGCTAACCTGGGCCTCGCCTATGCAGTCGGCTTAGGAGTTCCGAAGAATCCGCCTGAGGCGGTTCGCTATGCCAGCAAGGCTGCGCAGCGCGGTATTTCGCAAGGACAGGAGAGTCTTCGCGGATTGGCGGAAGAAGGCTACGCGCCCGCTCAGAACGAGCTGGGGATGACTTACGAAAAGGGCTGGGGAAGTCTGAAGATCGACGCTGAAGCGGTCAGCTGGTATCGTCGGGCCGCGGAACAGAAGTTCGCGGCAGCTCAGTATAACCTCGGCCGGATGTACCTGGCGGGTCGCGGAATCCGCCAAAGCGATACGGAAGCCTACCAGTGGTTCACGCGAGCGGCAGCGCAGGGGCATAAGGATGCTCGCAAGCAGCTGGCTGAGGTCGGCAAGAAGTTAACGCCGGAGCAGCTCGAGCAGGCTAAACAAGCACGCTGACGGCTTCCATGCACCACGAATTCTGCCAATTTTTCTGCGTCCTACGATGAACGGCGGAGACGGAACGCGCCGTGAGAACGCGTTGATCGTCTGCTATGTCGCGGCTCTGATTTGGCTGAACCTTTACTGGTGCCGCGAGGTTTTCTTTCTAGATCACATCGGCCAGATGAACTCCATGCACGGGTTCTGGATGGGGCTAGCGCGGCTGGCGGGTGACGGCTGGTATAAGCCCACCTGGTGGCGTTACTCATACGACGGAATGCCGTTTGAGTACACTTATACGCCGCTGGTGCCGGGCCTTATCGCAGCAATCTCAAAACTAAGCGGATGGCCGGTGGGGCGAGCTTTCGGTGTGGTGGCGGGGTTCGTTTTCTGTTTCGGCCCGGTCGCGATGTTCCTGATGGCCCGGGAAATCACGCGTCGGGCGGGCTGGAGCTTTGTTGCATCGATGACGTACTGCCTGTTTGCTCCCTCGCAGTGGTTCGCACCGGACCAGGAATTTGGCCTCCGCCATCTCCGCGATGCGCGACGAATCCTGCTGACGTTTGTGTGGGACGACGTGCCGCATGAACTCGCGCTGGGCTTAGTGTGCATTGCAGTCCTGTTTCTGGTGAGGGGCTTTAGAAGCCGAAAAACGGGATCGTTCGTTTGGGCTGGAATTGCCATGGCGTTTGCTCTGCTTGCGAATGCGTTCGGCGCTACGGCGATGTTGATTGTGTTGCTTTGTCTCGTGGTGACTTGGGATTCCGGTAGCCTCGCCAGGAATGCTGCGCCTGTGATGCTTTGTGGGCTGGCGGCCTATCTGGCGATATGTCCCTTTCTTCCGCCCACGCTGCTGTCGGTGATCGGCAGGAACGCGAGCAACTCGGCTCCGACGGCGTGGACCTGGTGGTCCACCGCAGCGCTGGCAGTTATTGCGGGCGGGAGCGTCGTCTTGTGGTTCCTTTCCCGTCACTGGAAATATTGGTATCTGCGCTTTTTCCTGCTGCTAGCGTGGATTTACTGCTCCATCCCCACGCTGAATCAGTGGAATTTGCATTTCCTTCCGCAATCCGAGCGGTACAAAGTGGAATTGGAAGCGTGGCTCGTTCTGCTGGGCGTGTTCGTCGCCGCCGGGTTCCTGGACAGCGCGCCGAAAGCCATGCGGGTGGCTGGGGCCATCGTGCTGCTGATACCCGCGGCGGCGCAAGTAAGATCGCACAGGCAGTTCGCGAAAGCGATGATCCGGTCATCCGACGTTCGCGAAACGATCGAATACCAGGTGGCTGACTGGCTGAAAGCCAACCTGCCGGAGCGGCGGGTATTCGCGCCGGGCACGCTCGGGCAATGGATGAACGCGTTTACCAGTCAGCAACAGCTTGGCGGCGGATCTTTCCCGACGATTCCAAGCTTGCCGATCCAGCTCCCGATCACGGGCCTGACGTACTTGGATTCGACTGCAGAAGTTTCGGACTGGGGGACCGTCTGGCTAACGGCATTCGGCGTGGATGCGATTGTGGTGCCTGGAAATGACAGTCCGGAATACTGGAAGCCGCTGTTTCGCGGGCCTCAGGCATTTCAGGGAGCTATGCCTCTGCTGTGGCGGGAGCGAGACACGTCCATTTACTCGGTGCCGAGGCATCAGGGAGGCTTGGCGCATGTGATCTCCGAAACGGCGGTAATAAAGAATCTGCCGCGGGACTTTTTCGACCTGGCACAAATTCGCACATACGTGGCGGCGATCGAATCTGCGCATACCGTCGCCGAGTGGCGTTGGATCGACGACAACCACGGGCGCGTTCAGACGAGTCTCAATCCAGGCGAGGTGATTTCGCTCCAGATCACCTACCACCCCGGATGGAAAGCCTTTGCCGGCGGCAAAGCTGCCTCGATCACGTCCGATGGACTCGCGCAGATGGTAATTCATGCTGACTGCCCGGAACCGTGCGAAGTGGATTTGAGCTACGACGGCGGATGGGAAGGGAAATTGACGCGTGTGTTGAGCGTCATCACCATCCTGGGTGTGGCGCTCGGTGTCCGTTTCTCAATGCGTTAGCCTCTCGACCCGCTTGATTCGTGCACTGTCGCGAGCATTATGGGCCGTCATGAGTTTTCATCTGGCAGAGACGCCGACGCTTGAGGCAGTAGCGACAGACGACGAACAAGTTCTAGCGCGGGATTTGAAGGCTCGCGTGGACGAGGCGGTCCAGCAGGCTGAGACCCAGCCTGAAGTGGCCGAGGCAGCGAACGCAGAGCAACACGCACGGGATCGCCTGGATCGGCTGCGGTCGGCAGAACGCGCACTGAGCCGGCATGCCAAGGAATCGCGCGAACGGATGGCGGAGCTGTCCGCAAAATCGCTGGAGACGTTAGTCGAGGCCGCGGCATCGGGCAAGAAGCTGGAGTTCAAGAAGCTGGACGAGATGGCGGCAGGAGAAACGCAGATCCGGGCGCTGGGGCAAGCCATCCAGCGGCTCACCGAGCATCTGATTCCGCTCGCACAGACGGGGAGCCTGCGAGAAGAAGCGCATGCCTTAGAGGCGAGGGCGCGGGCGCTGGATCGGATCGCCCAGGAACGCGCCGAGAAAGTACTGCAGCAGCTTCGCGGAGCAGTGACCGAAGAAGTGGTGCTGCCGGTGGACATGTCCAAGGGAGTTGCTGGCGCGCTGCTGGCTCGCGCGGCGAGCTTGAAGCGCTGCGCCGTGCAGATTTCGGAGAATGCCGACAAGATGCAGCGGGCGTATCAGGATCGGAAGGGGTTATGAGGGATATTCGGCGCTATTGGAAAGAAGTGCGGGCACTGGAGGCGAGCTTGCCCGCGTTCTTATGGCTGGTAGATGTGGACGGATCCAGTCCGGTGGAGGTGGCGGCCGGACGGGCCGCGCAGCTATTGATTGCAAAATCGCATCGGGTGGCGAGCCAGGACGAAGTGTGCGCGCAGGGCGCTCGGGACAAAGCGGCGGAGCGGGAACTCCGGCGAAACACGCTTCGTCAGGAAGGCGTTGCGGTGGTCACGTTGTCGAAGCTGTAGCCGAAGCCGCGCACGCTTCGCAGGAATGAGGATCCGTCGGGCGTCTCTATTTTCTGGCGCAGCCGGAGGATGTAGACATCTACGGTACGGTCCGTCACAGCTCGGTCGTGACCCCATACGGCGTCCAGCAGCTGCTCGCGGCTGAAGACCACTCCGGGCCGGCTCATGAGGAATTCGAGCAAGCGGAATTCGGTGGCCGTCAAGGAAACATCCTGACCGCTCAGACGCACCTGGCAACGGGCGCGATCGAGCTCTAGGTCGCCGATCTTCAACAGCTTGGTAGACGATGGCTGCCCGCGGAAGTGAATCTTGATGCGGGCGACCAGCTCGCGCACGAAAAACGGTTTAACGATATAGTCGTTGGCGCCCAGTTCCAGACCAACAATACGATCTGTTTCCGACGCGCGGGCGGTCAGGAAGATCACCGGAGTATGGGACAGTTCGGGATGCGCGCGGATGGATTTACAGATTTCCAGACCATCGGAATCCGGCAGCATGATGTCCAGGATGATCAGGTCGGGTTTCTCGCGCCGGCACAGGTCTATGGCGCCTTTCCCGGTTCGGGAGCCGGCCAAGGCGAAGCCTTCTTTTTCCAGGTTGTACTGGATGAGTGAGAAAAGGTCGGCGTCGTCCTCGATGAGTACTATTTTCTTCATTCCCTATTCCATCAGGCTCATCCCAAAGTAACCCACAACCTATTACAAATTGATTACGACGGTGTTAACTCTTTTTGAACAATGGGGGCATCCGCCAAGCCCAGGTCATGAATCGGAAGGGTAAAGAAGAACGTAGATCCTTTATCTACTTGGCTTTCCACGCGAACATCGCCACCTTGCGAATGGGCTAAATGTTTCACAATCGCCAGGCCGAGTCCGGTGCCGCCGAGCGCGCGGGAGCGGGCTTTATCGACGCGGTAGAAGCGCTCGAACAGGCGCGGCAGCTCGTCCGCAGGAATTCCGGGTCCGGTATCGCGAACGAAGAATTCCACCCGGCCCGCAGGATCGCTTAGGCGTTTCGCGCCGACAGTTACGGTGCCTGCGTCGGGTGTGTACTTGATGGCGTTATCCAGCAGATTTGTCAGGATCTGGTGCACGGCTTCGCCATCGCAGAAAACTTCCGCGGACTCGGGAGTGTTCTGCAGAACCAGCTGGATTCCGCGGCGCTGCGCGATGGGTCGCATTCCATCCAGATTGTCGGCCAGCAGACGATTGACGTCGTAAGAAGCGAACTTGAATTCCTGCTGGCTGAGCTCGACGCGTGAGAGCGTAAGCAGATCGGAAGCGAGTCGCGCAAGACGCTCGGCATTCTGCCGGATGATGTGCAGAAACTTCAGATTGTTATCGGAGTCGTTGATCGCGCCATCTAAGAGAGTTTCTGTGTAGCCCTGAATGGATGCGAGCGGCGTGCGCAACTCGTGTGAAACGTTGATCACGAAATCCTTGCGGATGCGCTCCAGTTTTTCGAGCTCTGAATGTTCGGTCTCGAGGCGATCGAGCATGAACTCGAGCTTCTCGCTGGTTTCGTTGAGTTTGGTGGAGAGAAGACCAAGCTCGCCGCGGGAGGAGACCGGGAGGCGCGCGCGAAAATCCCCGTCGGCCAGCTTTTGAGTGAATTCAATGATGGTTCCCAAGCGCCCGGAAATGTAGCGTGCGAAGAGCGCAGCAAGAATCACGAAGGGCAGGAAGGCTAGGGCGGTGGACAGCAGCACATCATTGCGAATCGCGCGGACCTGGGCATCGATGGCGGTTGCGGGCACGGCCAGGCGCAGCGCGCCGCCACGAAAAGGAATCGCGACATAGAATAACCTGACGCCGAGCGTGGGACTCATCCGCAGACTGGAACCGATTTCTCCTCGCAGGGCTGCGGCGACCTCGGGCCGCGCGCGGTGGTTCTCCATCCGGGAGGAGTCGCTATCGGAATCGCCCAGGACCTGTCCCGTGGCATCCACCCAGGTGATGCGGGTGGCGCTGGCGTTGGCGAGCGGGCTGAAATCGCCCGGCTGGCGATCGGGAAGCATAAGCGCTACGGTGCGAGCTTTTTCGGCCAGATCCTGTCTGAGCTGGACGAAGAAGGTGTTCTGGACGCGCTGGGTGACCAGGTAATCGACGGCGATCAGCGCAAGGGCGAGAACCGCTATCAGACTCAGGATGAGCTTGCTAAAGATGCGCGCGGTCAAGCCTTAATTATGTCACCGGGATGGATACAGTTCGATGAATGCGGGACGGCTTACGATTTGCGTCGTATTGCGGCTGCCCGGAACGATCCGGAGGGGTGGGCGGGGCGAACGGATTTACGGCGGTCGCCTGCGGCGGGCTTGTCATCGCCATCGAAGATGCGGGCGACCGAGGCTTTGAGCGATTCGAACACTTCGACCGGCGGACGCGTGGCGTCGATTACCTGGAAGTTATAGGGCGCGGCCAGGCTGTCGAATACGCGGATCAGGCGGGACTGATAGCGGACGAAGCTATCGAACATATTGCGGCCGAAGCGCAGATCCATTCCGCTTTCCCAAAAATCGAATGCGCCGCGGCCGACGACGACACGCGAGATGAGGTCGGGAACGTCCGCGCGAAGGTACAGGACGGCGTGTGGAACCAGCGCGAATCCCGCGGTTTTTTCTATCCACGCCCGATTCTCGCCGCGGGCAATGGCGCGGGCCATCACCGAGTAGATGTAACGGTCGGTGAGCACTACGACGCCCGCGCGCAACGCGGGGATGATTTCGTTTTCCAGACGGTCGGCGAAATCGGTGAGGTAATACAGGGTCATGGTGATGGAACCCAAGGTATTGCCCTGCTTGGCTTCCTTGATCCCTTTGCCGGCCAGCGCGGAGCGCGCCATGCCGGTATCGAGCACCGCATGGCCAGCCTCTTCGAGCCAAGGCTTCAGACCGCGGATCTGGGTGCTGCGACCGACGGCATCGGGACCTTCGATCACGATGAGCTTACCTTGCAGCTCGGAGTAATCGACGCCGGGAAGGGCCGTGCTGTAATACGACAGCGGCTTTCTGTCTTTGTAGTCAGGCATGGGTAATCAGGCGTGCAATCGGGCCGCGTTGAGCTCCACGCCAAGAACACCGGGGGGCCGCGTCACTCCAAACTCCCGCAGCACGACGCGGCGCATTTCTTTTTGTTGCGATTCGATGGACTTGGTGGCGTCGATGACGTGAAAGCCCATCTCTTCGATCATGGACTCGTATTCGGCCAGGATGCGGCCCTGAAAAATCCGGAAACTCTCTTCGATATTGCGGCTCAAGCCGAGGTCCATTCCGGCTTCGTAGTATTTGAGCGCATTGCGTCCGCCTAGAATGCGGCCCAGTGCGACTTCGAGCGGAACTTTGAAATAGAACGCCAGATCCGGCTTGAGCGCGAAGCGATAAATATTGCGTACCCAGGCACGATCGACGCCGCGCACCATGTCTCGTGCAAATGCCGTATAGGCGTAGCGATCGGCACACACCACGGCGCCGGCTTTCAGCAGCGGGATGATGTAGCGCTCCATGCGATCGGCGAAATCGGTGGCGTGAATCAGGCTGAAAGAGGTGGGCGTGAACATCTCCTTCCGCTTGCCTCGGCGGGTGGTTTCATGGACAAGAGGAGAGGAGTTCCATTCGCTGAAGGCGACGGCGTATCCGCGCAATCTCAGCCACTGGGATAACAGGGCGATTTGGGTCGATTTACCGGACCCGTCGATCCCTTCGACCACAATTAATCGACCCGGTCCGCGATTTGGCACAAAGAACTGCACGAAGGTCTCCTATTATAACGAGAGGGCTCTGCACGTTGTGTTAAAGACCCGTTACAGATGTTGGATGCTCTAGATAGATGTCCCGTTACGCAGCCATCGACATAGGTAGTAATTCCATCCGCATGATCGCGGCGGAAGTTCGTCTTAAAGAGGGAATGCGGGTACTGGCTGCGGACCGGCAGGTAGTACGCCTGGGTAAGACTGTATTCAGTCAGGGCAAGCTGGGAGCCGCTGAAATCGAAGTAGCGTGCCAGACATTGGGGCGAATGGTGGAGCAATTCCGCAAGCTGGACGTCGTCAGCGTGCGCGCGGTGGGCACGGCGGCATTGCGGGACGCCTCGAATCGCGATGAATTCCTGGCGCGCGCGGCGGCTATCATCGGGCATCCGGTGGAAGTTATCTCAGGGCTCGAAGAAGCGCGGCTGATTCACTTGGGAGTACAAACACAGTGGCCGCATCCCAAGCAGCGCGTGCTGATGATGGATATCGGCGGCGGGAGCGCGGAACTGATTCTGAGTGAAGGCGGGCGGCTGGTGGAAGCTTTCTCCAAGCCGCTGGGGGCGCTTCGGCTGACCGAAGTTTTTCTCAAGAGCGATCCGCCTAATGAACGCGAGCTGGCGCGCATGCAGAAGTACATTCAGGAGCGGATTGCCGGTCCCGTGGCGCGGCTGGGAACGGCGCGAGTAGAGCGGATGATTGCGACATCGGCCACAGCGGCGGCGGCGGTGTGCGCGGTGAATAATGTGCGCCGGTCCCGCCGGGATCATGCGGATCGGCTGCCAGCGACCGCGCCGCAATTGAGACAGTTATTCCGCGAGATGTGTTCCAGAGATTCCGCGGCGCGCGCAAAGATTACCGGCATCGGGCCGAGGCGCGCGGAGATTATCGTGGCCGGCTTGGCCGTCCTGAACGAGGTTGTGCAGGAACTGCAACTCAACCGGCTGTATTACTCCATGGCCGGCGTGCGCGAAGGGATCATCGCGGATCTGACGCATCGGCAGGTGGGCATGGAGCAGGCTCGCCTGAATGCCGACGAACGCCGGGCGGTACGGGCGATGGGACGTCACTATGGCGTATCCGCTCCGCACGTCCGCAAAGTTGCGGAACTCGCAGGAATGCTCTTCCAGAGTCTGCGCCCCTTACACCGGCTGCCCCTGGCGAAGGGCCGTTTATTGGAGGCCGCGGCACACCTGTACAACATCGGGCATTTTGTGAATGAATCGCGGCACCATCGCCACTCCATGTATCTGGTGGCGAACTCCGATCTGCCAGGGTTCGAGGATCGCGAGCGGCAGGTGATCGCGACGCTGTGCCGATATCATCGCAAGTCCATGCCGCAGGCGTCGCACGAGACGTTTCAGGCTCTGGTTCCTGAGGACAGGAATAGCGTGTCGCTATTGACGCCCCTACTCCGTCTGGCAGTGGCCCTGGACCAGAGTCAGGAACAGCGTGTAGAGCGAGTGGAAGCCGCCGTGCAGGGTAATGGCGTGGAATTGCGCCTATATTCGGACCGCGACGTGGATATCGAACAATGGCAGGCCGAGCAGGTAGCACCGGTTTTTCGCGAAGTGTACGGTCTGCCACTTACGGTGCGTACGAAGAAATGATCACGCGCAACATGAAACAATTCGTGCAGCTCCAGACTTCGGAGCGGCTGAAGAAGCTGGAGTCGGAGCTCAAGAACACTTTCGACCTGCCGGAAGATCCCGATGCGATCCACGACCTGCGGGTCGCGATCCGCCGGCTGAACCAGACCCTTCGCGTGTTCAGTGCCTGGTTCGATGCGCGACGGGTGAAGAAACTCCGAGGGCGTCTTAAGAAACTGATGGAGCGTTGCGGCGCGGTGAGAAACTGCGATATCGCGACGGAAGTGCTGAAGGCAGCTGAATGGCAGGACGAGACACTATCCCAAGGTCTGGATAAGGAACGCACGCACACGCATAAACGACTTCGCAAGACGCTGCAAAAATGGCATCACACTCATCGAGCACAGCGATGGGGTGACAAGCTTAGGGTCGCTACCGGCCAAGAAGACCTTTCGGACAATGCGGCGGAAATCGCACACGGGATCTTGCCAGCAATGACGGACGATCTTTTTAGTGCGGGTGGCGAGGCAGCTAAGGCAGGATCCACGCACCACCAGATGCATCGGTTCCGGTTGATGACCAAGCGCGTGCGATACACCCTGGAGGCTTTCGATCCGGTTTACGGGCTGAAGACCACCGGGATCATGGAATCGCTCAAAGGGTTGCAGGAAAAATTGGGGACTATCAACGATTGCGCGGCGACGCTGGTCATGGTTGCTCGTAATCGCGGCGCATCGGCTGCCGTTAGCCGGCTGGTCCGGGAGCGGGAATTGGAATTTCGAACCTACTGGAAGCGGCACTTCGGACCCAAGGTAAAAGGCCAGTGGAAAGCTATATTAAGTGAGCCGGGCCCGCAACGTCCGCGCGTTCGAAGAAAAATCAGCGATCTGAAGGAGTCCGATGGAAATCTACATTCTGCGGCACGGTGAGGCCGAGATGCGCCAGCCTGGCCACGCGGACGGCGACCGAAAGCTGACTTCCTACGGCAAGCGGGATCTGAAAGCCGTCCTGAAAGTCGCACGCAAGCTGGGGGTGGCCCCGCAGGTCATCCTGACGAGTCCGCTGCGCCGAGCTCGGGAGACGGCCAAGATCGCCGTCGAGGTCCTGCATTCGAAGCACGTGGTAGAGACAAAGAGCCTCGTGCCGGATGCCAGTCCGGAACTGGTGTGGAAAGAAATCGGCGCGCAGCAGAAAGTGGATTGCATTCTGATCGCGGGCCACAATCCGCACTTAGGCAGTCTTATAGCGATGCTTCTCGAAGCGGCCTTAATGGTGGATCTCAAGAAAGGCGCGCTGGTGCGCATCACCACGCAATCCAGACTGGGACCTCCGCGTGGTGTCTTGAAATGGATTCTCACGCCCAAAATCGCGAAAGCGCTGTAAAGGTCTGGCAGACTAGTGCAAGAGTTTCTCCTGCGCGACGTGATGGCGGATGTCGATTCCTCGCACCAGGAAGATAACATCCTCGGCGATGTTGGTGGTGTGATCGGCGATACGCTCGAGGTTGCGCGCCACGAACATCAAGTGAATCGCGGAAGGGACCACCGTGGGGTTGCTCTGCATGACGTCGAGCAACTCCGAGTAAATGTTGTCACGGATAGTGTCGACTTCATCGTCGGCGGGAAGAACCTTTTCGGCCAGATCGGCATCGCGTTTAACGAACGCGTCCAGGCTGCTGTGCAGCATATCTTCCACCAGGGAGGCCATGCGAGGGGTGTCGATCAGGGGCTTCACCAGAGGCACCTTGGCAAGCGAGATGGCCCGCTCGGCGATATTGACCGCCAGATCGCCCATGCGTTCCAGGTCGGTGTTGATCTTCAGGGCGATGATCAATAGGCGTAGATCTCCCGCGACGGGCTGGTTGAGAGCGAGCAAGCGCGTAACCCGGGCATCGATATCCAGTTCCATCTGATTGATGCGAATTTCATCTTCGATGACCCGGCGGGCCATCCGCTCATCACGGTTCACCAGAGCCTGAACGCTGCAGTGGATGGAGGATTCCACCAGCGCGCCCATTCCGAGCAGCGCCTGGTTGAGTTCTTCGAGTTCGACGGCAAAGTGGCGCACGTTTCGATCCTCCTCTATCCGAAGCGGCCTGTGATGTAGTCTTCCGTCTCCTGCTTAGAGGGTTTTTTGAACATCACATCGGTTCGGTCGAATTCGATGAGCTTACCCATAAGGAAGAAGCCGGTCTCGTCCGCGATGCGAGCGGCCTGCTGCATGTTATGGGTCACGATCACAATCGTACACTGATCCTTCAAGTTAAACAAAAGGTCTTCGATCTTAGCAGTGGCGATGGGATCGAGCGAAGAGCAAGGCTCGTCCAGCAGCAAAACTTCGGGATCGACGGCCAGGGCTCGGGCGATACACAAACGCTGTTGCTGCCCGCCCGAAAGAGCCAGCGCCGAATCGTGCAGCTTGTCTTTGACTTCCTCCCACAAGGCGGCGCGGTGCAGGCTGCGCTCGACGATTTCTTTCAACGGGCTATTGCGATGCAGGCCGTTGATTCGTACTCCATAGGCGACATTATCGAAGATCGATTTGGGAAATGGATTGGGCCGTTGAAAAACCATGCCCACCCGGCGCCGCAGATTGGTGACGTCCAGGGTTTGGATGTCTTCGCCATCCAGCATGATCTGGCCCTCCATCCGTGTCTGGCGGATGGTTTCCGAAATGCGGTTCAGCGTTCGTAGGAAGGTGGACTTGCCGCAGCCCGAAGGACCAATGAGGGCGGTGATTCGGGTTTCCCGGATGTCCAGTGAGATCCCATGCAGAGCCTGAAAGGAACCGTAGAAAAAGTTCACGTTCGCCGCTTGCAGTTTTAGCAAGGGTTTCCCAGTGGTCTTGCCGGATAGTTCGGAAGCGGCGGGCTCTCTAATCGTGGTCACCGGGGCCCTTCCATCTTCTCTTATTCTGCGAGGCTTATTCTGCGATGCGATCCTCACCTGGGCATGCCGAAGCTGAAATAGGCTCGGGCGACGCGACCCCCGGGCTCGACGAACGCGACGGCTTCGAATCCGGGATGCTGCACCGATCCGAAGCGGAGATCCAGCAGCTCAACGCGCACTGTATCGTCCACGGGGAGCAGTGTCCAGAAGGGCAGCTGATTGAAGCTCTCGAACACCTGAAACGTGCGCGTGGTGCGGGCTCCGTCGATGGCGGGTGAAGAGATCGCGGGATATTCGGTATGGCCTGCCGCGGCGTCGAAATCGGTACTCAGATCCACGGGCACTTCGTAGATGAACCCATCGCCTTCCACGATGCCTCGCCAGCGCATCACGCTAAATCGCACCGGGAACACGTCGATCCGTTCGGCCGGAGCGCCCTTGTAGTTATGCGCGTCGATCAGGCTGATGGCCCGGTCATGCGCCATCCCGCGGCCAACCTCGTATAAAAGGACGGCTACCAGCGCGAACCATGCCCAGCCTCGCCGTGGGCCTATCTTCTTGCGGCCGCTCATTTCCGAGCTGATCAGCCCGCTCAGCGCAGGTGCGGCCACAGCCAGGATCAGCAGGCCCAGTATTACGGGGTCGATGATATCGGTGATGTCGAGACGGTACCACTTCGCCGAGAAAGGCATCAGCAGGCGCACGCCGTAGACATTGGTCCAATCCAGCAGCAAGTGACTCAGCACGGCGAGCACACAGCCGAAATAAGTGGCTAGCGTCACCAAAGTGAATCGCGTGCGGGTGAACGCCTTCACCAGCAGCAGGGGAATCAGCGCGACGAGCGGGGCGAACACGAGCGAATGCGTGTAGCCGCGGTGAACCTGCAAATATTCGAGGTTATCCGTAAAGAAATTGTAGGTGTCCATGTCTGGCGCGTTCGCGGCCAGCATGATCATCAGGGGCGTGCCCTTTTCGCCTCTGTCGAGGCCCGCGCGCGACAGCATCAGGCCGACCAGCGTATGCGTGATGTTATCCATGAACGGGGGGTAGCAGAAGCTGAAGGGCGCCTGGCACAATCTCGATCGAAACGGCCACGCGCCCCAGATATTCGCCGTCGATGTGGACCGGAGCCACGGTCAGAATATCAATATGACGGGCGCGAAACGTGCGCACGCCGTGCATACGCTGCACGCGCTTGGCGGCCACTCCCAGCATGTACCAAGCGTATCGCAAAGGGTTGGATCCTTCGAACAAGACTACTTCAAAATCATCGCTGCGAAGCGACGCTCCGCTGGCGATCTCCAGGTCTCCTCCATAGTTGCGGACGCGGCTGATTAAGGCGAAGCCGCACTGGTGAATCGTCGAGTCCACTTGCACTTCGAGCTGATCCACGCATTCGATAAAGCGTCCGAAGCCCGCAACCCAATAGGCCAGTTTCCCCGTAGCCCGCTTGAGGTTGGCGCTCACGTTGTAGACGATCACCGCATCCAGGCCCGCGCCCGACATCAGTAAGAAATATCGTGAGCCGAAGCTGCCTGTGATCCGGCCGAGCGACACCGGGCAGGGTTCGAATGCAGCCAGCCTGCCCGCGGCGCGCTCTAATCGCGAGCCCAGGCCGAGCTCCATCGCCAGGACGTTCGCGGTGCCTCCCGGAAGGATGCCCAGCGGGACGTTGGAGAACGCCAGGCCTTGGACGACTTCGTTGATCGTCCCATCGCCGCCGAGGACCAGGATCAGGTCGGCGCCCTGAGCCGCGGCTTCGCGGGCGAGCGATTCGGCATGGCCCGGTTCGGAGGTGGACAGATGGTGCGGGGAAAGTCCGCCGCGGGCAAGAGCCGCAATGGTACGTTGGAGAATAACCTGGGGATTGTGCCGCAACGCGCCAGCGGTGGGGTTGTAGATCAGGACCGGCTGGCGAAAACGATGCAATCTGATCATCATACGTGAGTACGCCTAACCGTGAGCAGCGGCGCTAAAAAAATCGACGATCTGCGCGAGAAATTGCGCCACCACGAGCATCAGTACTACGTTCTGGACGCGCCCGAAATCACGGACGCCGAGTACGACGCGATGATGCGAGAACTCAAGGCTCTGGAGCAAGCTCACCCTGAGCTGGTGACCGCGGATTCTCCTACGCAGCGTGTGGGCGGGAAACCTCGCGAAGGCTTCGTCAAAGTTCCGCATTCGAGTCCGATGCTGAGCCTGGATAATGCCCTCGGCGAGGACGAACTGCGCGATTTCGACCGGCGCGTTCGGGGGCTGCTTAAGGAGGGCGAATCCTACGCTTACGTCGCTGAGTTGAAGATGGATGGCTTGTCCATGGCGGTGCATTATCGCGATGGTCAATTTGCGCAGGCGGTGACGCGAGGCGATGGAACGATCGGCGAGGACGTGACGGAAAACGCGCGCACGATTCGCAGCATCCCGCTTCATATGAAGGGAATTCGCGGAAATCGAGAGGCTCGCGGCGAAGTGGTGCTGAATCGCAAATCTTTCGAGAAACTGAATGCTGAACAGGAGGCCAAGGGGCTGCGGCTGTTCGCGAATCCACGTAACGCAGCGGCCGGGGCATTGCGGGTCTTGGATCCTTCCATTACGGCGTCCCGACAGTTGGACTACTTCACGTACTTTCTTTTCTCGGATGGCGCTCCGGTTTGCGCGACGCAATGGGAAGCACTCGAAGCCTTGAAGAAGCTGGGGCTGAAGGTGAACCCCCACAGCAAACGATTCGAGGACATCGAAAGTCTGGTGGAGTTTTGCAGGCAATGGGAGGAGAAACGAGACACGCTGCCGTTTGAGATCGACGGCGTGGTGGTGAAGGTGGATTCCGTCGAGCAGCAAAACCGCCTGGGCTGGACGGCCAAAGCTCCACGGTGGGCCATCGCCTACAAGTTCGCGGCCCGGCAGGAAGAAACCGTGCTCGAAAGCATCGAGGTGAACGTGGGCCGGACCGGCGCAGTCACGCCCTGGGCGAGGCTGAAGCCGGTCAACATCGGCGGGGTGACGGTTTCGAAGGCGACCTTGCATAACGAGGACGAGATCGAGAGACTCGGCGTGCAAGGCGGCGATCGGGTTCTGGTGGAGCGTGCCGGGGACGTGATTCCCAAGGTGGTCCGCGTCGTGAAGCAGGGGGACCATCGTAAGCCGTTCAGCATGCCCAAGCATTGCCCGGTCTGCGGGGGCGAGATCGTTCGGGCCGAGGGCGAGGCCATCAGCCGCTGTATAAATACGAATTGTCCTGCGCGACTGAAGGAATCGGTAATCCATTTCTCGGCGCGCGGCGTCATGGATATCGACGGGCTGGGTGAAGCTCTGATATCTCAATTGGTCGATAGCGGGCTGGTGAAGAACGTCGCCGATCTGTACCGGCTGACGCTAAAGGACTTGGTGGAGCTGGAGCGGATGGGCAAGAAGTCCGCCGAAAAGCTGCTGGCCAATATTGAAACTTCGCGGACACGACCGCTGCCTCGGATCCTGAACGGTCTTGGGATTCCCTTTGTGGGCGAACGGACCGCCCAGTTTCTAGCCGACGCGTTCGGCGACCTGGACAAAATCGCCCAAGCGGATGAAGAAGAGCTCCAGCGGGCGGAAGAGGTGGGGCCGAAGGTATCCCAAAGTATCCGGCGTTTTTTTCACGAGAAACGCAACCGGGAGCTGATCGAACGGCTTCGCAGGGAGCGGCTCCCCTTCCGGTACGAAGCCAAGCGTAAACTAGGAGGTCCACTAGCGGGGATGACGTTTGTGCTGACGGGGACACTTCCGAACATGTCGCGCGAGGACGCCACCAGTCTTATTGAAGACGCGGGCGGAAAAGTGTCCGGCTCGGTCAGTAAGAAAACCAGTTACGTTGTTGCCGGCGCCGAGGCGGGGTCGAAACTCGATAAAGCGACTGCCTTGGGAGTGAAGGTGATCGATGCAGACTCGTTGCAGGCACTGGTAAAGGGCGGCGCATGAAGCATTTCATGCAGACCCTGATCGCCTGGGGACCTCTGGGCGTCTTCGTGCTGGCATTTATCGATTCGGCCGGTGTTCCCAATCCCAGCGGCACCGATGTATTGCTGCTGCTGGTGGTCATTGCCAAACCCGAGTACGCTTTCCTGTGCGCGAGCCTGGGAATTTTTGGGTCACTGTTAGGGAGCCTGCTGTTTTACCAGATCATTCGAACAGGCGGCGAGAAATTTCTGGATCGTTATACCGCGATTGGTCGCGGGGCGCGTTTCCGGGCATGGTTTCACCGCTATGGAATGATGACGGTGTTCATTGCCGCGCTCCTACCGATCCCCTTTTTACCGCTCAAGGCGCTGGCAGCCTGCGGCTGCGCTATGGGAGTCAGCCGCACGCGATTCATGCTGGTGACAGCCGCGGCCCGGATCCCGCGCTACGCCGGACTGGCTTACCTGGGCGCGCAATTAGGCGAGAACTCGACCGCCTGGATCAAGGGACACACCTGGCACATGACTATTCTGGCGATCGTCTTATTTGCTGGTCTCTACGCCCTTTTGCGCTGGAGCGAGCGAAAACCCAGCCCTGCCGCTTAGCAGGTCTACAATAGGGATGTAGTGACCCCACTAGTAGACAGCTTCGGACGCGTCCACGACAACCTGCGGATCAGCGTCACCGACCGCTGCAATATCCGCTGCTTCTACTGCATGCCCGAAGAAGGAGTCAAGTTCGAGCCGCGCGAGAACATCCTGACGTTCGAAGAAATCGAGCATTTTGTTCAGGTTGCGGTCGGCATGGGAATTCGCAAGCTGCGGCTTACCGGGGGCGAGCCGTTGCTGCGCAGAGGCCTCCCTGACCTGATCCGCAAGCTGGTGGCGATTCCTGGAATCGAAGATCTGGCGCTCACCACCAACGGTGTCTTGCTCTCCAAGCACGCAGAGGAACTCTACGATGCGGGGCTGCGGCGGATCAACGTCCATCTGGATACGCTCGATCGGGAACGCTTCAAGCACATCACGCGCCGCGACGACTTCGATAAGGTCTTGGAAGGTATCGAGCTGTGCCGCAGTCTGGGCTACGGTCCCATCAAGATCAACGCCGTCGCGGTGAAGAATCTGGTGGAGCCCGATATCGTTCCTCTGGCTCGGTTTGGCCGCGAGCGCGATATCGAGATCCGCTATATCGAATTTATGCCGTTGGATGCCCAGGGAATCTGGGAACGCGACCGCGTCCTCACCATGGACACGATGATCGGCATGCTGCAGCGCGAGATTGGTCCGCTTGAGGAGATACCGGACGCCGATCCACGCGCTCCGGCAACCGAGTACCGGTTCAAGGATGGAGTTGGCCGCGTGGGCTTCATTGCCTCAGTCAGCAAGCCGTTTTGTCTGAACTGCAATCGCGTGCGGCTCACGTCGGATGGAAAGCTGCGCTACTGCCTGTTCGCGATCGATGAGACGGATGTGAAGGCGCTGTTGCGCTCGGGCGCTCCGGATGCTGAGATCGTCGCGGCTGTGCGAAGCTGCGTGGCCGACAAGTGGATCGGGCACGAGATCAATACGCAGAAATTTGTCGCCCCGCCGCGCCCGATGTATTCCATCGGTGGATAACATCGACAGGCGACAAGATCGCCTGTCCCACACTTTAATCCAAACATTCGGGCGAGGCATGCCTCGCCCCTACAAATACAACGTCGGGCCTTGTAGGGGTCGGGCATGCCCGACCCTGATTGCGGATCTAGTCCACGCCGTGGATGCGCAACTGGGCGATCTGATCGGCGGTTAAATTGCGCATACCGGTGTCCTGCAGATGCTTCAGATAATGGCTGTCGACTCCGTGAGTCCGCAATTCAGCTAGCTCTTCGGCAGTGAAATCGTATCCCAGACGCCGGGCTTCGCGAGGGAATTCGGGCTCGACGCCGTGATTCCGCAACTGATTGATTTCATCCACGCGCAGGTTGCCGTAACCAGCCTCCTTGAGTCCCTTCAAGTATTCAGCCGACACGCCGTGCATCCGCAGTTGCGTGAGATCCGCGGCAGCCGGCTGCAGTCCGTAGCTTTTCAAGTCGCGCATGAATCCGGAATCGACACCGTGGATACTGAGGTCCTTGATCTCCGCAGCGTGGAGATCGTATCCCGCCGTCTTCAAGTCGCGTAAGAACGCCGTGCTGACGCCATGAATGCGCATTTGGACGTAGTCGTCGGCGGAGAAGTTCTGGTAACCGGCCTGGCGCGTTTCACGGATGTAGTTGAGATCCACGCCGTGCGTTCTCAGTTGGATCAGGTCGTTGCTGGACGCCTGCAGGCCTGCATCGCGGATGTCGCGAGCAAACTCGCGGCCGATGTCCATGGTCAGCATGGCGAACAACTGATCTTCGTCCGGTGCGTCGTATCCCATTTGCTGCAGCGCGGCCACGAACGCAGGATCCGGCACGAACTTGTAGGCGCCCGATCCGGTTCCTACTGAAAAAGTTCCCTCGCAGATCAAGCGGCCCGCGTCGGCCACGTATTCGAACTTCGCGGGTCCCGGAGAAGCCAGCATCGCCAATGAGAATCCGCGGAACTTGTCTACGTCGACGATATTGCGGCTCATCCAATTATCGAAGCCGTTTGTGCGCCGGATAGTGAAGAATACTTTGCTGGTGGACAAAGCGGGAGTGAGGCGCCACTGAGCTTCAGGGTCGCCCACCAGAACCATCAGAGTGGCGCCCGCCATTACGCCGACGCTCGCAAGCGCGGCCAGAAAGTATTTGGACCGGGTCTTCATTTAAATCACTCCTGCCTGCTTCAGCCGGATGATTTGCGGCAGGGTGAGGTTGGGACTGAATTCCTTGGCTTGGCGGAGGTCGTCGAGGTTTAAGCCGCTTTGGGCGGCTTCCACGATTTCACGAACCGTTACCTGCGGGAAAGCTTGCCGCATCGCCCGGAAAAAATCGGGACGCACGCCACTCTCAGCCATCGCGATTAATTCCTTGGTGGAGACTTTTCCAACTCCGCTCTGGCTGATCGCACGCAGGAAATCGGCCGATACACCATGGTTCCGCAGATCGATAATTTCATCCACGGAGATGCCGCCATATCCGGCCGCGACTAGAGCGGCAAGGAAGGAATCGGAACCACGCTGCCGGACTTGGGCGCGGATTTGGTCCTGCTGTGCGCGAATGCTGGCTTCCACCGCCTGCACCTGAGCCTTCGCGCCCTGCATTTCGGCTTCGCGCCCTCGGATTTGTTGCTCCATCGCACGGATTTCTGCCTCTACCGCCAGTTGCTCCTGGCGATTGCCTTTGCCGCCCTGTTCCTTGAGCTGGCGTTGCGTCCGTTGAAGCTCTTCCATGGACCGCTGAATCTCCTGCTGCGCGTTCTGCATTTCACGCTGCAGTTCTTCCTGGACCTCTGGATCAATCAGCAGACCTGGCGCTTGCGGCGCCGTCGGCGCTATTTGCGGACGCGGTGGAGCCGGGGCAACCGGAGCAACTTGCGCAACGAGCGGAGCAGGAGGCCGTGGCGGGACCTGAGCAACCGGAGGTTGCGGTGCGAAAACCGGTTCCTGCGCGAAAGCGATCCAGTGCGGCGCTTGTGCGCTCACCATCACCAGTCCCAATAGAATCGCCGCACCCAATGCGAGGCTGGTCAGGGATACGCGTGGAGCGAAATCCCGGCCGCTGCGGAGGAGAGCTTCGATCCGCTCGCCCAAATGCGACGCGCGATCCGCCATACCGGTCGCCAGCAGTTGCCGCCGCCGTGCGGAACACAGTTCGAACAGCCGCGTCAGGCTGGCGGCATACCGACGAGCTTCACCCGTGACTGCCACCACCCAATCGTCGCAGGCGATCTCGCGGTCCTGCTCGATGCGCTTCACCACCCAGACGGCCACGGGGTGAATCGGCAGCAGGGCGCCGATCATGCGTGCAAATAGATTCGTCCAATCGTCACGGCGGGCGATGTGCGCCAGCTCGTGCAGGATCACGTGATCCATTTCTGCCACGG
>Ga0207674_10001769_pt1 | contig 27611 bp, 27 predicted proteins | sample KBSCornC72_FD_184303 | JGI IMG/M metagenome (GOLD analysis project Ga0207674, IMG submission 184303) | Corn rhizosphere microbial communities from Kellogg Biological Station, Michigan, USA - KBS Corn C7-2 (SPAdes) (version 2) | ecosystem: Host-associated > Plants > Roots > Rhizosphere > Soil ...
GCCGCGCCGCCGAGCGCCGCCGCGGCGACTGCTGCCGCACCACCGGCGCCCGCCACGGCCGCGCCGGCGAGCCCTCCGCCCAAGACACCGCCGCCCGCCGCGCCTGCCGCGGCGCCGCCGAGCGCGCCGGTCGACGATGCGGCATTCCGCAAGGCGCACGCGTCGCCGTCGGTTCGCGCGCACGCGCGCGCGCTCGGCGTCGACCTGTCGCAGATCAAGGGCAGCGGCCCTGCCGGGCGCATCCTGCAGGAGGACGTCGAGAACTACGTCAAGCAGGTGATGAGCGGCGCGAAAGTGGCCGGCGCCGTCGCCGGCGCGGGAGGCGCGGCGCTCGGCTTGCTGCCGTGGCCGCAAGTCGATTTCGCCAAGTTCGGCCCGATCGAAACCAAGCCGCTGTCGAGAATCAAGAAGATCGCCGGCGCCAACCTGCATCGCAACTGGGTGCTGATACCGCACGTCACCAATCACGACGACGCCGACATCACCGAGCTCGAGGCGTTTCGCGTACAACTGAACAAGGAAAACGAAAAAGCCGGAATCAAGGTGACGCTGCTGGCGTTCCTGATCAAGGCCTGCGTCTGGGCGCTGAAGAAATTTCCCGAGTTCAACGCTTCGCTCGACGGCGAGAACCTGGTCCTCAAGCAGTACTACCACATCGGTTTCGCCGCCGACACGCCAAACGGCCTGGTCGTCCCGGTCATCAGGAATGCCGACCAGAAAGGCGTGCTGGCGATCGCCGGCGAGATGGCGGAGCTCTCGGCGAAGGCGCGCGAAGGCAAGCTCGGTCCGGCCGACATGCAGGGTGGATGTTTCTCGATTTCCAGTCTGGGCGGAATCGGCGGAACGTATTTCACGCCCATCATCAATGCGCCCGAAGTGGCGATCCTCGGCGTCTGCCGCTCGAGCATGCGACCGGTCTGGGACGGCAAGCAATTCGCGCCGCGCCTGATGCTGCCGCTGTCGCTTTCCTGGGACCATCGCGTGATCGACGGTGCGGCGGCTGCGCGTTTCAACACCTATCTCGCCTCGCTGCTGGCCGACATGCGCCGCACGCTGCTCTAAAGATGACCGCCGTCAGACCGCTGTTCGCCGTCCTGCTGCTGGCCGCGCTGGCGAGTCCCTGTTCGGCTGCGGAGGAACTGGTGACGATCCCTACCCGCAACGGCGTCACGCTGTCTTATCTGCTCGACCAGGACAAGGCGGCGACGCCCAAGATCGTCGTCATTTCCTTTGTCGGCTCATTCGGCGCGATCGGGCTGGAAAGGCGCGCGCAAAAGGGCCCGGTAAAGTTCGGTCCGACGGCGAATTTTCTGATCCGCATTCGTGATCAGATCACCGACGCCGAGGTCGCCGACGTCATCGTCGATTCGCCGTCGGATCAGCTTCCCGGAGGCATGAGCGACCGTTTTCGCCTCGGGCGGGACCACGCCGACGACATCCGCGCGCTGATAACCGATCTCAAGCAGCGCTTTCCGGGCGCGAAGATTTTTCTGCTCGGCACAAGCCGCGGCACGATATCCGCCGCGGCGCTCGGTGCCGGCCTCGGCGACGTCGTGCAGGGCGTCGTGCTGAGCTCTACCGTAACCAACGCCGACCGAGCGGGCACGGGACTTTCCGCCTTCGATTTCGGCTCGATCAAGGTGCCGGCGCTGCTCGTCCACCATCGCGACGACGGTTGCCGCAGCAGCCCCTATTACGGCGCCGAGCGCCTGGCGAAGAAATTTCCGCTGATCAGCGTCAGCGGCGGCGATCCGCCGCAAAGCGAACCGTGCGAGGCGATGTCGCAGCACGGCTATCTCGGGCGCGAAGCGCCGACCGCGCAGGCAATCCGCAACTGGATGCTCGGACGCGAGTTTGCGCGCGAGATCCCATGACGATGCTGCCGGCACCCGTATCGACCCGCCTTTGCCGATCGAGGGAGCGATGAGCACGATCGAGGTCAAGGTCCCCGACATCGGCGATTTCACCGACGTGCCGGTGATCGAGGTCCTGGTCAAGCCCGGCGATACGATCAAGGCCGAAGACTCGCTGGTCACGCTCGAGTCGGACAAGGCGACGATGGACGTGCCGGCGCCCGCCGCGGGCACGGTCAAATCGCTCGCCGTCAAGGTCGGCGACAAAGTCAGCGAGGGCACGCTGCTGCTGACGCTCGAGGCTGCGGCGGGCGAAGCGCCGGCGGCGCGGCCTGCCGCGGCAGGATCGGCGCAACCAGCGCCCGCCGCGCCGGCGGCACCCACCACGCCGGCTGCAGCCAAACCGCAGCCAGCGCCTCAAGCGGCAGTTGCAGCGGCCGCACCCCGCGCCGCCGACGGATATCGCGGTGCGGTCGATATCGAATGCCAGATGGTCGTCATCGGCTCCGGACCCGGCGGCTACAGCGGGGCTTTTCGCGCCGCCGATCTCGGCCTCAAGACCGTGCTGATCGAGCGCTACCCGACGCTGGGCGGCGTGTGCCTGAACGTCGGCTGCATTCCTTCGAAAGCCCTGCTGCACGCGGCCAAGGTGATCGACGAAGCGGACGAAATGGGTCACTTCGGCGTGACCTTCGGCAAGCCGGCGATCGATGTCGCCAAATTGCGCGGCTGGAAGGACGCCGTCGTCCGCAGGCTGACCGGCGGTATCGCGGGATTGGCCAAGCAGCGCAAGGTCAGCGTCGTCACCGGCGTGGCACGCTTCGTCGACGCGCACCACCTCGAGGTCAGCGCGCCGGCCGGCAAGAAACAGATCGTCAAGTTCGACCAGTGCATCATCGCCGCCGGCTCGCAGGCGGTGAAGCTGCCTTTCATTCCCGACGATCCGCGCGTCGTCGATTCGACCGGGGCGCTCGAGCTCGGCGACGTGCCCGGACACATGCTGGTGATCGGCGGCGGCATCATCGGCATGGAGATGGCGCAGGTCTATTCGGCGCTCGGTGCCAAGATCACCGTCGTCGAAATGCTCGGCCAGCTGATGACGGGCGCGGATCCCGATCTGGTCCGGCCATTCGCACGGCGGATGGAAAAGCGTTACGAAAAAATCATGCTGAAGACGCGCGTGACCAAGGTCGAAGCGCAGAAGGACGGCCTCAAGGTCTGGTTCGAAGGCGAGCAGGCGCCGGCAGCACCGCAGGTGTACGACCGCGTGCTGGTCGCCGTCGGACGCGCGCCGAACGGCAAGAAGATCGACGCCGAGCGCGCCGGCGTCATCGTCGATGAGCGCGGATTCATTCCCGTCGACGGCCAGCTGCGGACCAATGTCGCGCACATCTTCGCGATCGGAGACATCGCCAGGCAGCCGATGCTCGCGCACAAGGCGGTGCACGAGGCGCATGTCGCCGCGGAGGCTGCGGCCGGCGAGAAATCCTGGTTCGACGCCCGCGTGATCCCATCGGTCGCATTCACCGATCCGGAGCTCGCCTGGGTCGGCGTCACCGAAGAGGAAGCCAAGGCGCAGGGCATGAAGTTCGGCAAGGCGGCGTTTCCCTGGGCGGCGAGCGGCCGCTCGCTTTCGCTCGGCCGCGACGAAGGCATTACCAAGCTCATCTTCGACCAGGAAACGCATCGCATCATCGGCGGCGGCATCGTCGGGCCGAATGCCGGTGACCTGATTGCCGAAGTGGCGCTGGCGATCGAAATGGGCTGCAACGCCGAAGACATCGGCAAGACGATCCACCCGCATCCGACGCTGTCCGAGACCGTCGGCATGGCCGCCGAAGTTTTCGCCGGGACGATCACCGATCTCTACGTTGCGAAAAAGAAATAGGCCGCCAGCCGGTCTGGGCCCGGGTCGTTAGCCGCATGGCCATCGGGCGTGCGCGCATCGCCAGGCTCGCCGCATGGGCGCTAGCCGCGGTCATGATCTGCGCGCTGGCGGCGGCCGTGCTGATCAATCTGCGCGATCCGGAGATTTCGCCGCAAGCGCGGGCGATGGCGCACTTCGAGCTGCCCGCGATGGCTCCCGAAGGCAACGCCTATCTGGTCGTCCTCGGCCTCACTGCCGCTCGCGGCGCCGATCCGCTGGCCGAGGGGCAGCGCCTGGCGGCCGAGCGCGATAACGCGCTCTCCGCCGATCCGTTCGCCCGGCAGCGCCCGCCCCACGAAGAGCGCGAGGCGGACCTCGAACATGACGACCATCTGACGTTCGCCGGAGATCTCGACGCCGTCTGCGACATCTTCGCCGAGCCCTGTTTGCCGTTCGCGCGCGCCCGCGAACCCGCGGTGCGGGCACTGTTCACCGGGAACCGCCTGCTGATCGATCGCTACGAACAGGCGCGGCGAATGCCGGGATTCGCCGCCGTTCCGATCGCGGACAAGCGGCGCGCCGACGTCGAGCGGCGCAATCTCGGCCGCGTGCACGCCATGCTGCTGACGGTCGCTGCGCTGGATGCGCAACAGCTGCACGCGGCCGACGCGTGCGCCTTCCTGCAGGCCGACGGCGGGTTCTGGCGGCGGGTGCTGTCCGGAGCGGGCACCCTGGGCGACAAGTTGTCGGCATTGCGCGCGCTTGCCGAGGATGCGCGCCTGGCGAGCGAGCTGATTGCAGCGAAGGCGTTCGACGGCGCCGCCTGCGGATCCCCGTTACGCGCGCTGCTTGCGCCGCTGACAGCCACGCAGTTGAGCCTGGCCGACGCCTTCAGGGCGGCGTTCGTTCCGACAGTGCGCATGCTGGCGAGCTGGCCCGATCCGGCGATCAGCGTCGAGCCCGAATCCTGGCCCGAACGCCACCTGAAGGAAACGCCGCTGTACGAGCTGTTCTATCGGCGCAATGCGTCGATCAATCGCAGCGCAGAGCTCTACGCCGGCATCGCTGCGCTCGCCGCGCAGCCGACGTCGCGCTTCATCGCCGCCCGCGATGCATTCGTCGCCGACAGCAGAGACCTCGCGTCGGTCGGGCCATCGTGGATCTACAATCCGCTCGGCAAGGCGCTCGTTGCCCGGCACCTTCCGCTGCACGTCGACTACATCGCGCACGCGCACGGCGTCGCCGCGTACTTGAAGCTGGTGCGCATGCAGCTGGAGATCAAGCTCGCGGCCGTGCCGCTTGCGGAGGTGCCGCAATTCCTCGAGCGCGCGGGACCGGACGGGGCGAACCCGCTCGATGGCCGGCCTTTCCGCTGGGACGGCGAGCACCGCAGTCTTTCGTTCGACGCCTCCGACCGGCGCTGGCGCCGATGGGGGACCAGCGTCACCGTCGCCGGACCGTGATTCGAGGCTGATGCGTCGTCCGCGGGATCAGGTTTTGCTACGATGAGGGCTCGATGCGCAATATTCCGACAGCCATGACCCAGGACGAGCTCAAGCAGATGGTCGCGCGCGAGGCGATCAAGTATGTCGTCGACGACGCCTATATCGGCGTCGGCAGCGGCTCGACCGCCAATTTCTTCATCGATGAGCTCGCCGCGATCAAGGGACGCATCAAAGGGGCAGTCGCGAGCTCGATCAGGACGGCCGAGCGGCTGCGCAAGCACGCGATTCCCGTGGTCGAGCTCGCCAGTGTCGATTCATTGCCCGTGTATATCGACGGGGCCGATGAAACCACCGCCCACGGCGCGATGATCAAAGGCGGCGGCGGCGCGCTGACGCGGGAAAAGATCGTCGCCGCGGTCGCCGCGAAGTACGTATGCATCGTCGACCAGTCCAAGCTGGTCGGCGTGCTCGGCAACTTTCCGCTGCCGGTCGAAGTGATCCCGATGGCCAAGAGTCATGTGGCGCACGAACTGGTCAAGCTCGGTGGACACCCCGAGCTGCGGACAAGCTTCGTCACCGACAACGGCAACGTGATCCTCGACGTCGCCGATCTGCGCATCCTGAATCCGACCGAGCTCGAAGCGCGCATCAACAACATCGTCGGCGTCGTGACCAACGGCCTGTTCGCCATCCGCGGTGCCGATGTCATCCTGGTCGGGACGCCGACCGGCGTCATGACGCTCGACGCGCACCGGTTCTAGCCTGCGGTCGCGCCAGGCCATAGAATGCAGTCATGACTAACCTGAGCGTTCCCCATCTCGATCTGGCCGCCTACATGCGCGAGGTCGGCGAACAGGCCCGCGCGGCGGCGCGGATCGTCGCGCGCGCGCCGACGAGCGCAAAGAACGCCGCGCTGGAAGCCGCGGCGGCGGCGATCGACCGCGGTGCCCGAGAATTGCTCGCCGCGAACGCGGGCGACGTCGCGGCATCGCGCGCCGCGGGCGACGACGAGGCATTCGTCGATCGGCTGGCGTTGAACCCGGAACGCCTCGCCGCAATGGCCGACGGCTTGCGCCAGGTCGCCGCATTGCCCGATCCGGTCGGCGAGATCACCGACCTCAAATACCGCCCGACCGGCATCCAGGTGGGACGCATGCGAGTGCCGCTCGGCGTCGTCGGCATCGTTTACGAATCGCGGCCGAACGTCACCGCCGACGCCGCCGCGTTGTGCCTCAAATCCGGCAATGCGGCGATCCTGCGCGGCGGCTCCGAGGCGATGCGCTCGAATCAGGCGATCGCCGCGTGCCTGCACGAGGGCCTCACCGCCGCCGGCCTGCCGGAGAATGCGGTGCAGGCGATCGCCACGTCCGACCGCGCCGCCGTGGGCCTTCTCGCGACGATGGACCGTTACGTCGACGTGCTCGTACCGCGGGGCGGCAAAAGCCTTATCCAGCGCGTCGCGGACGAAGCCACGGTGCCGGTGATCAAGCATCTGGACGGCGTCTGTCACGTGTACATCGATGAATACGCCGACGTCGCCATGGCGGTCAGCATCGCCGACAACGCCAAGACGCAGCGCTACAGCCCCTGCAACACGATGGAGACGCTGCTGGTGCACGAGCGCATCGCCGCGCAGGTCCTGGTCCCGCTGGCGCGGATCTACGCCGGCAAGGGCGTCGAGCTGCGCGGCGACGCCGCGGCTCGCGCCCTCGTTCCCGCGATGAAGCCGGCGAGCGAAGAGGACTGGACGACCGAATACTTAGCCCCGATCCTCGCCATCCGCATCGTCGGAAGCCTCGACGCGGCGATCGAGCACATCGCCCGCTACGGATCGCAGCATACCGACGCGATCGTCACTTCGCATCACGGCAACGCAATGCGCTTCCTGCGCGAAGTCGATTCGAGCTCGGTGATGGTCAATGCATCGACACGGTTCGCCGACGGCTTCGAATACGGGCTCGGCGCCGAAATCGGGATCTCCACCAACAAGCTGCACGCGCGCGGGCCGGTGGGTCTCGAGGGCCTGACCAGCCAGAAATGGATCGTGCTCGGCACCGGGCAGATCCGCAGCTGATGCCGTCCGCCGCGCCGCGAGGCGCCTGATGTCGACGTCGGTCACCCTCTCGATCGGCACCAACACGGCGATCGCCGCCGCCAAGGGCTTCGGCTGGTTCGTCACCGGGTCGCCGACGCTGTTCGCCGAGACGATCCACTCGCTTGCCGACGTCGCGAACCAGGTGTTGCTGCGCACCGGTGAGGTTCGCGGCAAGGCGCCGGCCGACCGCACGCACCCGTTCGGGCATGGTCAGGAAAAATATTTCTGGGCGCTGGTCTCCGCCGTCAGCGTGTTCTTCGTCGGCTGCGGGCTCAATATCTACCACGGCGTCCATGCGCTGCTCCAGCGCGCACCGGTCGAGCCGTTCACGCCGCTGGTGCTGGGGTTGTTGCTGTTCGCCTTCGCGCTGGAATCGTTCACGCTGGTCGTCGCCATGCGCGAGATCGGCGGCTGGAAGGGCTTGTCCGCCAACCGCCACAACACGACGGTGCTCGCCGTCGTGCTCGAAGACGCCGTCGCGCTGCTCGGGATCCTGCTGACGCTGGTCGTTGCCGGCGTCTCGTTCGCCTGGGGACCGCACGCGGCCTTCGACGCCGCGGTCGCGATCGCAGTGGGCGTGCTGCTCGGCGTGATGGCGCTGTTCCTGGCGTCGATCAACCGCCGCCTGCTGATCGACACCTCCGACGCCGGCCTCGATCGCGCCGCGCAACGATTCCTCGAGGAGCAGGGTGTCGCCGCCGAGGCGAGCTCGGTCGTCGTCGACGACGACCATGCCGTCGTGTTCCTTCGCGCTCTGCCCGGCAGTGCGCGCCCTTTCGACACGTCGGATTCGTACGCGCTGGGCGAAGCCTTGAAGGCCCAGCTGCTGGCGACCGCCGGCAAGACGATCGACGAGGTCTATTGGAAGTTCCCGCTGGCGGCGCCGCCGCCCGGCACGTCGAGCGGGCGATGACGCAGGCGCTGCAAGACCAGGTACTCGACTTCTGGTTCGGACCGCCCGATGGCGCCGACTATGGGACGACGCGTGACGTCTGGTTTCGCAAGAACGCCGCGTTCGACGCCGAGATCCGCCGGCGCTTCGGCGCGGCAATCGAGACCGCGCTGGAAGGCGGTCTCGCCGACTGGACTGCGCCGCGCGCCGCACTCGCGCGCGTGCTGCTGCTCGACCAGTTCACGCGCAACTGCTACCGCGACTCGTCGCGCGCGTTCGCCGGCGATGCGCAGGCACTCGCCACAGCCACTGCGGCGGTCGATCAAGCGCAGGACCGCGAGCTGATTCCGGTCGAGCGCTGGTTCCTGTACATGCCGTTCGAGCACGCCGAATCACCCGTCGCGCAGGCGCGGTCGCTGGCGCTGTTCGCGCGCCTCGCGCACGAGACCGGGCTGGCCGACCCGCTGCTGTGGGCGAAAAAGCACGCCGCGATCATCGGCCGCTTCGGCCGGTTTCCGCACCGCAACGCATTGCTCGGGCGCGAATCGACTCCCGAGGAAACCGCGTTCCTCGCCACCCAGGGCAGCAGCTTCTGACGGCTTGGCAAACGTCCGCCCATGGGTTTGATCGAAGTCACGCTCGGGCTGCTGCTCGCGGTCGCCGCGGTGGCGGCGCTGGGCAAATGGATCGGCGCCCCGCTGCCGCTGCTGCTGGTCGCGGGCGGCGTGTGCCTGTCTTTCCTGCCGGGCTTCCGCTCGCTTTCGATCGATCCGGATATTTTTTTCCTCTTGTTTATCCCGCCTCTGCTTTTCGCCGATGCCTGGCTGATTCCCAAGCGCGACCTGATCAAGGCGATGCGCCCGGTGCTGCTGCTCGCCTTCGGCCTGGTGTTTCTGACGGTGCTGGTCGTCGGCTATCTGATGCACTGGCTGGTGCCCGACCTGCCGCTCGCGGCGGCGTTCGCGCTCGGCGCGGTGATCTCGCCGACCGATGCGGTCGCCGTGAGGGCCGTTACCTCCAAGCTCGCGATTCCCTCGCGCGTATCGACGATCGTGGACGGCGAAAGCCTGATCAACGACGCATCGGGGCTGATCGCGTTCAAGTTCGCGATCGCGGCAGCAATGACCGGCGCCTTCAGCTGGGAGAGCGCGACGCTGCAGTTTTTCGTCTCGTCCGGCGGCGGCTTCCTGCTCGGTCTGGCGATCGCCTGGACGATAGGCCAGGCGCGAGTGGGCTTACGCCGGTTCTGTGCCGACGACCCGACGATCCAGACGGTGATCTCGCTGCTGACGCCCTACGCGGCATATCTGGCGGCGGAGGCGCTGGATGTCGGCACGATCCTGGCCATCGTCGGCGCGGGACTCTACGCCGGTGCGCACGACCTCAGGCACCTCGACGCCGCGACGCGCGCGCATTCGTGGGAAGTGTGGCGCATGGTGCTGTTCGCCTTCAACGGCCTGGTGTTCGTGCTGCTGGGCGTCGAGCTGCATTCGATCATCGGAGCGCTGTCGCGCTCGAGTGCGCTCGAGCTCGCCGGATACGCGCTCGCCCTGTCCGCCATCGTGATCTCGCTGCGCGTCCTCTGGGTGTTTCCGGCAGCGTACCTGCCGTTGCTGCTGTCGCGGCGGATCCGCGAGCGCGAAGGCGTGCACAGTCCGCGCGCGGTGTTCCTGACCGGATGGGCGGGCATTCGCGGCTCGATCACGCTGGCCGCAGCGCTTTCGATTCCGTTCGTGACCTCGACCGGCGCGCCCTTTCCGGGCCGCGAGCTGATCATCCTGCTCGCAGCGAGCGTGATCATCGTCACGCTGCTGGTGAACGGCACGACGCTGCCGCTGCTGATTCGCTGGCTCGATATCCGCGGCGACCGCATCGCCGAGCGCGAGGAGCGCGCTGCCCGCATCGCCACCGCGCAGGCGGCGATCGAAAGCTTGCGCAAGCGCCTGCCCCGATTGACCACCAGCGAGGAAACCGCGTTCGCGAACTCGCTGCTCGGTCAATACGAGCAACGGTTGCAGCGCTATTCGGCCAATGCCGAAAGAAGGACCCGGCTCGACGCCCAGCACGCCGGCGAGCGCCGGATCTGGCTGGCGGCGATCGCCGCCGAGCGCGCCGAGCTGATGCAAATGCGCGAAACCGATGTGATCAACGACGAAGTGCTGCGCCGCCTCCAGGTCGATCTGGACCTGGAGGAAACGCGCATTACCGGCGCGGGGCGCGATGCGATCTGAACGCAGGCTCGCCTGCTGCGGCGGCTCCCGAAGTGCGAAAGTGCATCGGCGATGAGCGGCACGATCGGTATCCTGGGAGGGACTTTCGATCCGATTCACTACGGGCATCTGCGCGCGGCCGCGGAGGTCCGGGACCAGCTTCGCCTCGACGAGGTGCATCTGATTCCCGCCAGCGTTCCGCCGCATCGCCCTCCTCCGGTAGCCCCTGCCGAAGCGCGGCTCGCCATGACGGTGCTGGGCTGCGCGGAGTTCCCCGGCCTCGTCGCCGACGATCGCGAGATCGTGCGGCCCGGACCGAGCTACACCGTGCAGACCTTGCAGGAAATGCACGAACAAAATCCCGGCCGCCCGCTGGCGATGATCATCGGCAGCGATGCCTTCTGCGGCATCGCGAGCTGGCGGCGCTGGGAGCAGCTTTTCACGCTCGCGCATTTCATCGTCATCGACCGTCCGGACAGACCTTTCGCGCTCGATGCGCTGGAACCGGCGTTGAAAATCCAGTGCGAGAGACGACTGACGACCGATCCGATGCGGCTGTCGCGGCAGCTGGCCGGCGCGGTCATCCGGCTGGCGGTGACGCCGCAGCCGATCTCGGCAACCGCGCTGCGCGCGGCGCTCGCTGCAGGAGCCGAAGCGCGAGAGCGCATTCGCGGTTTGCTTCCCGCCGCGGTTCTGGCTTATATTGAACGCAACCAACTCTATCGATCCGTTCCGGATGCGCACTAACAAGATTCAGAAGACCGCAATCACCGCCCTCGAAGACATCAAAGCCCGCGACATCACCGTGCTCGATGTCCGCAAGCTCACCAGCCTCTACGACACGCTGATCATTGCCACCGCCGAATCGGGACGGCAGGCCGGTGCTCTGGCGCGCCACGTCCGCGATTCGCTGAAGGCGGCGGGTGCGACCATCGTCGGGGTCGAGGGCGAGGCGTCGGGTGAATGGGTGCTGGTCGATGCCGGCGACATCGTCGTGCACATCATGCAGCCGGCGGTGCGCAGCTACTACAATCTCGAGGAGCTGTGGACGCCGCAGGAACCGCGGCGCCGCGCCCGCGCAGTCGCCGCTTAGCGCGGCGGCACCCCGGCGCGCGATGAAACTTCGTCTTGTCGCGCTGAGTGCAAAGCTTCCCGCCTGGATAAGCGCCGGCTACGCCGAATATTCGCGCCGCCTGGCGCGCGAATTCACCCTCGAGCTGGTCGAGCTCAAGCCCGAGCCGCGTGACCGTGGCAGAACGACGGCGCAGATCCTCGCCGCCGAAGCGGCGCGGATTGCCGATGCGACCGGCGGCTATCGTGTCGTTGCGCTCGACGAGCGCGGCCAATCCTGGACGACCGCCGAATTCGCCGCGAAGCTCGCCGCATGGCGCGAGCGCGCGCTTGCTGTCGCTTTCGTCATCGGCAGCGCGGACGGGCTCGATCCCGCGGTCAAGCGCAACGCGGATGCCGTGCTGGCGCTTTCCGCGCTAACATTGCCGCACGGGCTTGCACGGGTCGTGCTCGCCGAACAGCTGTATCGCGCAACGAGCATGCTGTCGGGACATCCGTACCATCGCGAATGAGCACGCTTTTCATGGTGACCGAGCGTCCGTCGGTCTATCTCGCCTCCAAAAGCCCGCGCCGGCAGGAGCTGCTTCGGCAGATCGGGGTCGAATTCGAGGAGCTCCTGCTGCGCGAGGCGCCGGGGCGCCGCCGCGACATCGTCGAGGTTCCGCGCAAGGACGAAGCTCCATTCGAATACGTCAAGCGTGTGGCGCGCACCAAGGCCGCCGTCGGCTGGCATCGCATGGGCCGCCGGGAGCTGCCGCCTAAGCCGGTCCTCGCGGCCGATACCGAAGTCGTCGTCGACGGCGCCGTGCTGGGCAAGCCCGATGACGCGGCCGGCGCCGCGTCGATGCTCGAGCGCTTGTCGGGCCGCACCCACGAAGTCGCGACTGCGGTGGCGATCCGGTGGAACGCGCAGATCGTGCTGGGCCTGTCGGTGTCGCGCGTGAACTTCCGCGCCATCGGGCGCGACGAGATCGAACGCTACGTTGCCACCGGCGAGCCGTTCGACAAGGCGGGAGCGTACGCTATCCAGGGACGCGCCGCGACGTTCGTCAGCCGCCTCGAGGGAAGCTATTCGGGCGTCATGGGCCTGCCGCTGTTCGAGACCGCCGAGATACTCGCCAAGATCGGGTTCCACGTCCTATGAAGCCATCCGAAGACCTGCTGTACACTGCTGCTGCCCATTCGCCGGTGCCGGCCGAGGCGGCTGCCGGTGTGCACCCGCAACCGGCCGCGGCCGACCTTCCGGCGGCATCGCAGCGCGCCCATGCCATGAGTCACGACATCCTCGTCAACGTCACGCCCCAGGAGACGCGCGTGGCGATGCTCGAGCAGGGCGTCGTGCAGGAACTGCACATCGAGCGCGCCAGCGCGCGCGGCCTGGTCGGCAACATCTACCTGGGCCGGATCGCGCGCGTGCTGCCGGGAATGCAGTCGGCGTTCATCGAAATCGGCCTCGAGCGGGCCGCGTTCCTGCACATCGCCGACATCTGGGAGCACCGCCAGAACGGCCATGAGAACCGGCCGATCGAGCGCATCCTGCACGAAGGACAGTCGCTGCTGATCCAGGTCATCAAGGATCCGATCGGCACCAAGGGCGCGCGCCTGTCGACGCAGATCAGCCTGGCCGGACGCCTGCTGGTCTACCTGCCGCAGGACTCGCATATCGGCATATCGCAGCGCATCGAGGACGAGACCGAGCGCGAGATGCTGCGCCAGAAGCTGCAGCAGCTGCTGCCGGAAGGTCTCGCCGGCGGCTTCATCATCCGCACGATGGCCGAAACGGCCAGCGAACGCGAAATGCAGAACGATATCGAGTACCTGACCAAGCTGTGGCGCGATCTGACGGAGAAGTCCCGCTCGGTTCCGCAGCAGTCGCTGGTCTATCAGGATCTGAACCTCGCGCAGCGGGTGCTGCGAGACATGACGACCGAGGAAACGTCCCGGGTCCTGGTCGATTCGCGCGAGACGTTCCAGAAAATGCAGGAGTTCGCGGGCCAGTACACGCAGAACATCCTCGATCGCATCGAGCATTATGCCGGCGAGCGGCCGCTGTACGATCTGCACGGGGTCGAAGACGAGATCCAGAAGGCGCTGGCGCGCCGCGTCGACCTGAAGTCGGGCGGCTACCTGATCATCGACCAGACCGAGGCGATGACGACGATCGACGTCAACACCGGCGGCTTCGTCGGCGGCCGCAGCTTCGACGACACGATCTTCAAGACCAACCTCGAGGCGGCGCAGGTGATCGCGCGGCAGCTGCGGTTGCGCAATCTGGGCGGCATCATCATTATCGACTTCATCGACATGGAGAACGCCGACCATCGCGCCTCGGTGCTCGCCGAATTCAACAAGGCGCTCGAGCGCGATCGCACGCGGCTGACGGTCAACGGCTTCACGCAGCTGGGCCTGGTCGAGATGACGCGCAAGCGCACCCGCGAAAGCCTGGCGCACGTGCTTTGCGAGCCGTGCTCGACCTGCGGCGGACGCGGCGAGATCAAGACCGCCCAGACGATCTGCTACGAGATCCTGCGCGAGATCGTGCGCGAGGCCAGGCAGTTCAACGCGCGGGCCTTTCGCATTCTCGCCTCGCAATCGGTCATCGACCTGTTCCTCGAGGAGGAATCGCAAAGCCTCGCCCAACTCGGCGATTTCATCGGCAAGCCGATTTCGCTGCAGGTCGAGTCGATCTACACGCAGGAACAGTACGACATCGTGCTGATTTGACCGCCGCGCGTCGCGACGCGCCGCAATCGCTCCGATGATAGCCAAGCTCTGGTCGGCCGTACGCGGATTTGCGGCGCGCCTGTTCCGGCGCAAGCCGGTCGAGCCCGGCCGTTTCGTCGCCGACGGCAAACTCTCCTGGCGCGGCTGGCTGGCGGTCAACCCCTGGCTGTGGCCGTCGCGCGAATACCTGGTGTACGTGCCGCGCGGCTACGGCGGCTGGAGACGGCGGCCGTTGCTGGTGCTGCTGCACGGCTGTCGCCAGACGCCCGAGGACTTCGCCGCGGCGACGCGTATCGCGGCGCTCGCCGACAGCCACGGATGGCTGGTCCTGCTGCCGCGGCAATCGAGCAAGGCCAATGCCTGGACCTGCTGGAACTGGTTCGACAAGCCGACTAGCGCCGGCCGCGGCGAGGCCGCGATCGTCGCCGCGCAGATTCGCGCCGTGCGCCGCGCGTACCGCGTGCATCCCCGGCGCATATTCGCGGCCGGCATGTCCGCCGGCGGTTGCCTCGCGACGGTGCTCGGCCTGCGCTATCCGGCGCTGTTCGCCGGCGTGGCCGTACATTCGGCCGTCGCCTGCGGCGCGGCGTCCGGGCCGATGGCAGCGATGCAGGTGCTCGCCCACGGCGCCGACACGGCGGTCGAACTGGTCGGCGCGAGTGCGCGTGCCGCCGCGTCGCGGCGCGCGCTGCCCGTGCCATTGCTGGTCGTGCACGGCGGCGACGATCACATCGTGTCGCTGCGCAACGCGCGCCAGCTCGTCCGGCAATATCTGGTGTTCAACGGCCGCCTGGAGGCACAAGCGATGGCGCCGGACGAGTTGCCGCCGCCCGACGGCGAGACGACGCAACAAGTGGCGCCTGGACGCAGCGTGACGACTATCGAATATCGCGACGGCGCTCGCACGCTGGTCCGCATGGTGCGCGTCGACGGCCTCGGCCACGCCTGGAGCGGCGGCGACGCCGCGTTCCCGTACAATGATCCGCAGCCGCCCGATGCGACGGCGCTGATCGGGGCATTCGTCGCCGACCAGATCCGCTAGCGGCGCAAGCGAGGAGATACGCGATGGCTGTGGCAGGGATGAACCACTTCACGATACTGACCGACGACGTCGACAGCACGGTGAGCTTCTACGGCGATTTCCTGGGCCTCGAACCCGGCCCGCGGCCGAATTTCAAGTTTCCCGGTGCGTGGCTTTATGCCGGCGGCCAGCCGATATTGCACGTCATCGGGGGAAGGCCGAAGAGTGAGCTCAAGCCGGGGGTGATCGACCACATGGCGTTCAGCGGCAACGACCTCGCCGCGACCCTGTCGCAACTGAAGGCGCGCAAGGTCGCATACGAATGCCGGCAGCAGGCCGATACCGGTCTGTGGCAGGTCTTTTTCTTCGACCCCAACGGCGCCAAGGTCGAGCTCGACTTCCCCGCCAGCGAGCGCGTCCCGGATTGATGCGCTCGGCGCGCGCGACGCTCGATCATCTGGTCGTCGCCGCCGACACGCTGGATAACGGCGAAGACTATCTCGAGTCGCTGCTCGGCGTCCGGCCCCGGCGCGGCGGCAAACACGCGGCCATGGGCACGCACAACAGCCTGCTCAGGCTCGGCGAGCGCTGTTATCTGGAGCTGATCGCGATCGACCCCGACGCCGCGGCGCCGCCGCGGCCGCGGTGGTTCGATCTCGACCGTCCGGCGATTCGCGCGCTGGTGGCGCAACAACCGCGGCTGATCCACTGGGTTGCACGAACCGACGATATCGAAGCGGCGCGGCGCGCCAGCCCGATCGATCCGGGTCCGGTGCACGCGATGGCGCGCGGCGACTTCCGCTGGCGCATCACGATCCCGGACGATGGCGGCCGTCCCGGCGCCGGAGTGCTGCCGACGCTGATCCAGTGGCAAGACGCCCGGCATCCGGCCGACGACATCATCGATGCCGGCGTGCGCGTGGCCGCGCTGGCCGCAGCGCATCCGGAGCCGGGATCGATGCGGGCAGCGCTGGCTGCACTGGGCTTGAGCGAGACGCTGAAAGTCACGTTCGACGCCGCGCCGCGGCTCGCCGCGATGCTGACCACGCGCCGGGGCACCGTCACGCTCTAGCCGCGCGGCGGGCTTCGCAGCATCGCACAACTCTCAAGTAAGGGCGCCGCGCGCGGCGACCGGCCACAGCGCCTCGACTCTGTCCTTGCGCACCGCGACGATCCAGTCGTAGAGATTGACGGTCGGATCGCAGTGTCCGGGCACCAGCCTGAGCCGCTCGCCGAGTTGCGGGCCGGTTGTGCCGGGCGCAATTCGCACGACGCCGTGCTCGTCCGATGCCTTGATCAGCTCGAGCCCCGAGCCGTCGGCGACGAGCGGCATGCCGGAATCGACGGCGAAGGCCTTGAGCCCCGCATCGACGATGGCGCGATCGGGTGCGGGCGTGCTCATCACCGTCGTCCAGACGAACAGGCTTTGCGCGAAGCGTATCTCGTCGTCCGCGCGCTCGTTCCGACCGTAGTCGGCGTCCATGAAAACGTACGAGCCGGGCTGCAGCTCGGTATAGATCCGGCTGTCGCGCTCGAGTGTGAAGGTTCCGGTGCCGGCGCCAGTCACGGTGCGGCAATCGATCCCCGCGCGCTCGATCAGCGCCTTCGTCTCGAAGGCCAGCTCGGCCGCGCGCGCGATCGCCGCGCGTCGCTCGGCCGGACGGCGCAGATGTTGTGCTGCGCCCTGATAGGCTTGCAGTCCGGCAAAGCGAAGCCCGGGCTCGCCGGCGACCGCGCGGGCGAGCTCGAGTGCCGGCGCGCCGGGCGGCACGCCGCAGCGATGCGCGCCGACGTCGACTTCGACCAGCACATCGATCGATGCGCCTGCCGCCTGCATCGCCGCGCCCAGCGCGGAAACGTTGGCGCCATCGTCGACCAGCACGCCCAGGCTCGCGTTGCGCGCCAGTGACGCAAGACGCGCGAGCTTCGCCTGGCCGACGATTTCATTGGTGACCAGCACGTCGGTTATGCCTGCGGCGACGAACGCCTCGGCCTCGCCGACTTTCTGGCAACAGACGCCGGTCGCGCCCGCGGCGATCTGGCGCCTGGCGATGTCGGGACACTTGTGGCTTTTGGCGTGCGGGCGCAGGCGCACGGCGCGGCCTTCGACTGCCGCGGCCATCGCTGCGATATTGCGTTCCAGCGCGTCGATCTCGACGATCAGCGCCGGCGTGTCGACCTCGGAGAGCCGGTCGCCGATGCGCGCCGGTGCTCTCCGCGCTGCCGCATCCCCGGCATCGCGGCCGTTCATCACTCTTGTCGGGGGCGTGTTCGCCGGATCAGAGCTTGGGCGCTGCGGCTTCGGCCGCGGCGAGCTCGCCGTAGACGACGCGCGCGATCGCCAGCAGCTGCGCCTTGTCGACCCTGCCTGACAGCGCGTAGCCGCAGGCGTCGTCGATCCAATAGAAAACGCCGATTCCGTCTTCGAGGGCATAGCGGAATGCCGACTCGGCCGTGTGCTCGTCGTCCTTGCGCACCAAAAGCGAGATGCGCTGCTTGTCGGCATTTTCGTACATGAACTGCGCCGCCGGCCTTGCGTTGCCGGCGACCAGCCGGCCACCGACCAGGTCGTAGCCCATCGCATGCAGATTCGGCGCATGCAGCGGGAAATTCAGCCGCTTCGAAAGCCAGCGCACCAGGCGATCTTCTTCATTGGCCCAGATTTCGACCGGACGATTGGGGTCAGTGGCATAAAGCGCATGGGTGAGCGCGGCTTCCCGCGGGAAAGTGGTGGGCGTGCCGTCGAGACGCAGGACTTCGCCGCGTCCCATCCAGCCAAGGCCGATGCCGATGATCAGCGTCGCGGCGCTCGCCAGCGCAGGTATCGCCCAGCGCCCGCGCGCCGGCTTGCGGTCTCGCGCCGGCTTGGCGGCGGCGATAAGCTCGCGCGGCAGCGGCTCGGCCAGCCACGGATCGAATGCGTCGCGCAGATCGGCGTTCTGCTTGCGGATCGCGGCAATGCGCGCCGCCAGCGCCGGGTCGCGCTCGAGCGCCGCCTTGAATCCGGCCCGGCGCTCCTCCGGCAGCTTGCCGTCGGCGTACGCATGGACGTCGTCGTCGGACAGTGGCAGGTTGGAGCTCATTTGATCACTTTCAGCGGCGACGGCGAGACCTCGCACATGCGCCGCAGCTTTTCCCGCGCGCGATTCAAGCGCGACATCACCGTGCCGATCGGAACACATTGCACGCGGGCGATCTCTTCGTAGCGCAACTCCTCGACCGCAGCCAGGATCAGCACTTCGCGCTGCTCGACCGGCAGCCGGCCCATTTGCGCGAATACTTCGGCGAGCTCGACCCGATCGGACTGGACGGCGCGCACTGGAATCTCCCAGCCGGCGACCGGACCGTCGTCGGCATCGAGCGAGCTCTCCGACTGCTCGCGACGGCGAACGGCAAACTGGTTGACATGGACGTTGTGCATGATGGTGAACAGCCAGGCTCGCAGATCGCTACCGGGTTGCCATAGCCGCCGCTTCTCCCATGCGCGCGCCAATGTATCCTGCACCAGGTCGTCGGCGCGATTGAGATCGCCGGTCAGAACCCGCGCGTAGCGCCGCAGCCGCGGCAGCGCCGCGACCAGATCGGGGTGAGGCAACGAGTCCGGCATCGGGCTTTCCGAGAATGTCAGACCGTTGCGGGCGCCGCGTTATTCCCGGCGGCCCCTGCCACTTGCTTTGCCACCGGCTTCATGGTGAGGGGAACAGGAAGGCGACCGGGGCTATTCCCTGCCGCAGTCCTGGGCCGGATACGCCGCCCACTGCCGGCGTATCCGCGCCCGCTTAGCCCTTGACGGCGTGCCACACGCCGTTGAAGCCGTCGCCGGTCATCTCGCCCGCCTTCGTATCCTTCGAGTACTTGTAGACGGGCTTACCCTTGTACGCCCACTGCTTGCTGCCGTCATCGCGCGCGATGATCGTCCAGTCGCCCGAAGCCTTGCCATCGCCGGCGACCAGCAGCGGCGGCCAGATCGCGGCGCACGGACCGTTGCAGGCGCTCTTGCCGCCCGAATCCTTGTCGAACATGTAAAGCGTCATGCCGGCGCTGTCGGCCATCACGCCGCCGGCTGCCTTGGCCGGAGCCTGCGCCACCGCGATGCCGGATACGGCGACCGCGGCGAAAAGGCCTGCGGCGATGATGCGTTGGATCGTATTCATCAGTTCTCCCGTTGATGACTGTCGAACAACCCTTCTCTCAGGTTACGCACCGCTAACACACCTCGCAAGTGGTTATTCCCGATACTACCGGGCGCGGCTCGGCCCGCCGGGATGCCGCGCATCCTGCGCCACAACGCGCGTCAGGGCAACTCCGCCGACGGCATGCCTGCCATGATGATCGGAATCCTGCGCGCCAGCACTTTCGACCCGGGATTGCGTTCGTAGCGGCGTGGATTCGGCGTCATCGCAGCAAGCCGTGCCGCCTGCTCCGCGTCGAGCTGAGCCGCCGACGTGCCGAAATAGTGCCGCGCGGCGGCCTCGCTGCCGAATACGCCGGTGCCCCACTCGATGACGTTCAGGTAAATCTCGAAAATGCGTCGTTTGTCCAGGATCGCCTCCAGCATCACGGTGATCAGCGCTTCCTCGCCTTTGCGCCAGTAGCTGCGCTCACCCGACAGGAACAGGTTCTTCGCGAGCTGTTGCGAAATCGTCGAGCCGCCGGCAACGACGCGGCCCTTCTTCAGATTCTTGTCGATCGCGTGCTGGATGCCCTCCCAATCGAACCCTTCGTGCTCGACGAATCTCGCGTCTTCCGCGGCGATCATCGCGCGTTTGAGCTGGACCGAAATGCGCTGGTAGGGCACCCACACATATTGCAGGCGCGCGCCGGGATTGACTTTCTTGAGCTCGGCCAGACGGGCCGACATGAAAGCCGTCTCGCGCGGCGGATGATCGCGCCACCACCAGATATGGGCCGCATACCAGAGCTGAAGCAGCACGAACGCGGCGAGCAGCACGAGCACCGCGCGAATCGCCCAGCGCAGCGCCGCCGGCATGCCTTAGCTTCCTCCGCCCGGCCGGAGCATCCGGAAAACAGGCCCGGTGTCGGGGCGCACACCCCGCCAGAGATAAAAACTTTCCGCGGCCTGCTCGATCAGCATGCCGAGACCATCCGCCGTGCGCGCGGCGCCCTCGTCGCGCGCCCACTGCAGGAACGGCGTCGCGTGGTCGGCGTAGATCAGGTCGTAGGCGAGCGCTTGGGCCGCGAACAGCCGATGCGGCCATAATCCCGCGGGCACACGCGTTCCCAGTCCCAGGCTGGTCGCGTTGATGATGATGTCGAACTGCTGTCCGGACAGCGAGCCCAGAGGCGCGGCGCTGATCGGGCCGTCGCGCTCCAATTGCGCCGCCAGCTCGATCGCCTTCGCGTGCGTGCGGTTGGCGATGGCGAGACGCAGCGGCCGTTCGGCCAGCAAGGCTCCGGCGATGCCGCGCGCGGCGCCCCCGGCGCCCAGCACCAGGACGTTGCGGCCGGCGATCGTCTCTCCCAGATTGCGCGTGAGATCGCGCACGACGCCGGCGCCATCGGTGTTGTCGCCGAACCAGTGATCGCCTCGCCATGCCAGTGTGTTGCAGGCGCGCGCCGATTGCGCCCGCGCGCTGCGTTCGCGCGCCAACGCGAACGCCTGCAGCTTGAACGGGATCGTGACATTGAGGCCGAGTCCATTGGCCTCGACAAACGTTTGCACGGTCGCGGCGAAGCCGTCCAGCGGCGCCAGCAGCCGCTCGTAGCGCAGGCGCTGGCCGGTGGCCCGGGCAAAAGCCTCCTGTATCAGCGGCGACTTGCTGTGCGCGACCGGATTGCCGATGATGGCGTAGCGGTCCAACGGGTCGCTCGATGGTCGCGGCGACGCTGCCCCGGCATCGGATAGCCGATCCGCCGGTCGCCGGCCGGCCGGCGATCCCTTGCCGCCGGTCACGCGCGCACCGATTCGCTCATTGCGAGGTCAGCGAATCGCCTGGCGCGAACGTCCAGGTCCGCGTGATGTACAGGATATCGGTGTCGCGCCGGATGTCGGGCGGGAAGGGCGAATAAGGTCCGGCCATCTGCACGATGTGCGCCGCCGCGAGGTCGAGGACCCTTTTTCCGGAAGAGCGCTCGACGACGATGCTCTCGACGCTGCCGTCGGCGCGTATGCCCGTCGTCACCAGCAGGCTGCCGTACAGCTTCTGCGCACGGGCCGCTTCGGGATAATTGAGATTGCCGACGCGCTCGACCTTGAGCCGCCAGTCCTCGACGTAGCGCGCGAAGCGATACTCCTCGGCGCGCGCGCCGATGAAGCGTCGCTTCGGCCGCTTCTGGTAGGCATCCATCTGCTTGGCGATCTGCGCCTCCAGCCGCATCGATTCCAGCGTGCGCTGCATCAGCTCGGTGGCCGTCGGCAGATCGGTTCGCTCGGCTGCCTCGTTCGGCTGCGGCTGCGGCACCGCGACGGGCGCCGCGGCCTTGAGCTGCGCCATCATTTCGCTGGCACGCTGCTCGAGGGTGTCGACTTTCTGGGTCGCCGCGGCGAGCCGCGTGCTGGCACTGTCCTTGGGCAGCACCGGCAGCGGACTTTTTGCGCGGCGATTGGCGTCGGTGTTGCCGCCGCCGTCCAGGTGCGCCTGGGCGAGGAGCTCCGCCTTGGTCGGCTTCGATGCCGACTTGGCATTGACCAGCGCAATCTCGAGCGGCGGGCCGTTGCGGTCGAATTTGGCGAGGTCCAGCGGACTGAAGTGCACGGCCAGCGCGGCGAGATGCAGCAGAACCGACCCCATGATCGCCTTGAACAGCAGACGCTTGCCCGGCGTCGCGTCGGCAAACAGGAACGGCAGCGACATCGTCCGCGCTTCCGTATGCACGACCAGGGCACGCGGCCGCGCCACCGGTTTTTTCTTCGCGGTGATCAGCGGCGTGACCGTCGCACTCGTTCGCGTGCCCTTGGGCATATGACAACAGTATATCGTTAACCCCGCTCAGTCGAGGGCTCCCCCCAGGTAGCGGACCTCAACGGTCGCGGCGAGCAGATCGACGGCGCCGATCGCGAGGCGCACGCGCGGCCCGGCGGCTGCCGGCAGGTCGGCGACGCGAACATACAGCGGCAGCGCGTCGAGCCGCACCAAATTGTCGCGTACGACGCTCGCGGTCGCCTCGCGAAGGCTTTCCTGCTCGAGCCAGCGCAGGCACCAGTAGTGCTCCATCCGGTTCTGGAATTCGGCGTACTGCGCGTAGGTGACCTCGAAAGCGCCGAGCACTGCGAAAAGCTCGGCGTCGCTCTCGACGTAGGGCGGCGGGTCGCCGGCCACCGCGGCGATCAACTGCCGCTGATTGACCAGATCGCTGTAGCGGCGCAGCGGCGAGCTCGCCCACAGGTAGTGCGCGACGCCGAGCCCCTGATGCGGCTCGGGCTTGGTGCTCATTTTCACCTTGCCCGACTGTTGCGTCCGATACAGGCCCGGCGCGTTCGCTTCGTGCAGGAGCTTTCCCCAGCTGCTGTTGACGTGAATCATCAGCTCGGCGATCAGCTTGTCCAGCGGCGATCCGCGGGGGCGCGGCACGATCGCGACCCTGCCCTCGGGCGCGGCGTCCCAGTCGACCAGGAAGGTGTAATCCAGACGCGGCGCGTCGGGCTTGCCGCGCGCCGCCTCGAGCTTTTCGGCCAGCCGCCACAGCACGCGCAGCTCGTCGGTCCACCGCGGCTCACCGGGCGACGCGGCGGCGACGAAATGCTCGCCGACCGCGTCGAGCCGCAGATTCGCCGCGACCGGCACGAGCTCGAGACGGGTCGCCTGTCTGAGCGGCGTGCCGTCGGGCGCCGTCTCGACATAAAGCGACAACGCCGGGCGCGGTGCGCCGGCGGCAAGCGTAAAGCGCGCGATCGCCTCGTCGGGCAGCATCGTGATCTTTCGCCCCGGCATGTAGACGGTCGACAGCCGTTCGCGGGCGATTCCATCGAGCGCCGATCCACGCGGAATCGCGAGCGCGGGCGCGGCGATGTGGATGCCGACCTCGAAGTTGCCGCTGGGGAGCGCGCGCACCGAGAAGGCATCGTCGATTTCGGTCGTCGTCGCATCGTCGATCGAGAAGGCTTCCGCGCCGGCCAGCGGCAGTTCGGGCGCGTCCGGCAAAGTACCGTACTCGGGAAACGCCGTGCCGCGCGGAAACGCCTCGGACAGGAAGCGATTGAAGTGATAGTCGTGCGTCGACGGGATCGCGCCGCAGGCAGCCAGCAGGGCCAGCGGATTGGTATGCCTGGTTTCAGACGCGGCCGCGACCGCGCGGGTGGCGATCGCCTGCTTGTCGGGCCGGTACAGCAGCATCGGCAATTCGTCGCGTATCGCCGGCGGCAGGCGTCCGGCGACGAGCTCCGCGGCAAGCAGCGCCACTTCTTCGGCTTCGCGCCGCTTGCGTTCGGCGCCGGCCAGCGCGGCCTTGAGCGCCTCGGGCGGCGCCGCCTTGTATCGCCCCTTGCCCTTCTTGTAGAAATACATCGGCGAGGCATGCAGGCAGTAGGCGAGCGACACGGCTTCGCCCGCCCGCGGCACGCGCCCGAAATATTCGGCAGCCAGATCGACGAACGCGAACTCGCCGCCGCCGCTGGCTTCCCACAGGAACGCGGGATCGATGTCGGCGGCCAGCGCCTGCGCCTCGGCCAGCAGGGTCACGGGAGCAGGATCGGCGAATCGCAGCAGCACGTTCGCCGCCTTGATCTTCACCCGCTTGCCCGATGCCGTCTCGACCTGCAGCGACGTATCGTTGTCGGCGAGGATCGTGCCGGCCTTGAACGCGCCGTCGTCCTCGAAAAAAACATGCATGGGAAGCGAAGTTGCTGCGGAGGGAGGCGCGAATTATACCGTGATGCCGGCTTTGGTTGCAGGAGCGGGAGCTTTGCTGCACGATGGCGCCGGGCATTCCCATTCCGGAGTCGACCATGGAATTCCGCCGTCTCGGCGACAGCGGTCTCGAAGTATCGGTGCTGTGCCTCGGCACGATGATGTTCGGCGACCGCACCGACGCCTCCGGCGCGCAGCGCATCATCGGATCGGCGTTCGACGCCGGAGTGAACTTCATCGACACCGCCGATGTTTACGCCAAGGGCGCCTCGGAAACGATCGTCGGTCCCGCGCTCGCCGCCGATCGGCGGCGCTGGATCCTTGCCACCAAGGTCGGCAACGTGATGACCCAGGCGCCGCACGACGGCGGGCTTTCCCGGCGCTGGATCATGCAAGCCTGCGAAGACAGCCTGAAGCGCCTCTCGACCGACTACATCGACATCTATTATCTGCACAAGGACGATACCGACACGCCGCTGGACGAGACGATAGCGGCGATCGGCGATCTGATCCGGTCCGGCAAGATCCGCTATTTCGGCGTGTCCAATTATCGCGGCTGGCGCATTGCCGAAGTCGTGGCGATGTGCGCCGATCTCGGCGTGCCGCAGCCGGTCGTCTGCCAGCCTTATTACAACGCGATGAACCGGATGCCCGAGGTCGAGATCCTGCCGGCCTGCGACTACTACGGCATCGGCGTCGTTCCCTACAGCCCGTTGGCGCGCGGCGTGCTCACCGGAAAATACGCGCCGGGCGCGGCGCCGCCGCCCGATTCGCGCGTCGCCCGCAAGGACCGGCGGATGATGGAGACCGAATTCCGCGACGAATCGATCGCGATGGCGCAGACGATCAAGGCGCACGCGGCGACCAGGGGACTGACGGCGACGCAGTTCGCGCTCGCCTGGGTGCTGTCCAACCGGATCGTCAACTCGGTCGTCTGCGGGCCGCGCACGATCGAGCAATGGGACGACTACCTGACCGCGGCCGGCAAGACGCTCGATGCCGACGACGAGGCGCTGATCGATTCGCTGGTCACGCCCGGGCATCCGTCGACTCCCGGCTACAACGATCCGCAGTATCCGTTCTACGGGCGGATCGTCGACTAGCGTTTAGTTCCGCAGCGCCGCGGCCTCCTCTAAAGTCACCAAGAACGCCGACCGAGTCGTCGGCCGCCGCGGCGACTCGCGGTCGCTCGACCCCGCTCGCGAGCTCGCGGGGGCCCCTCTCGCTGCTCGCGCCGCTACTCGTTGGCGATGCCGTGCGGCACGTGGCCGGTCGCGACGTGCTTGGCCGCGGACTCGACATGCGTGCGCTGGTCGTCGAAGAAGATGTCGGCGCCGAACGCGCGCAGGAACTCGCCCTTGTCGAGCCCGCCGAGGAACAATGCCTCGTCGATGCGGATATTCCACGCCCGCAGCGTCCGGATCACGCGCTCGTGCGCCGGGGCGCTGCGCGCGGTGACCAGAGCGGTTCGGATCGGACTGGCGTCGTCGGAAAAATCGCTCTGGATCCGGTGCAGGCCGGCGAGAAATTCCTTGAACGGGCCGCCGGACAAGGGCCGCAGCGCGGCGTCGGTCTCGCTCTTCGAGAACGCCGCCAGGCCGCTTTCCTGGTAGACGCGCTCGGCCTCGTCGGAAAAGAGCACCGCGTCGCCGTCGAACGCGATCCTGAGCTCGTCGGACTCGTTCTTGCCGACCGTCGACGGGACGATCGTCGCTGCGGCGTAACCGTCGTTGAGCACGCGCTTGACGTCCTCGGTGTCGGCGGAGAGGAACAGGTGGGCGCCGAACGCCGGCACGTAGCGCGACGTCGGCTCTCCCTTCGTAAACGCCGCGCGCGTGATGTCGAGACCGTAGTGCTTGATCGCGTTGAACACGCGCAATCCGGTGTCGGCGCTGTTGCGCGACAGCAGGATGACCTCGACGTATTGCTTGTCGGCGCGATTCAGGCGCAACAGCTTGTTGACCAGCACGAAGGCCGGCCCGGGCGCGAGCATCTGCTCCTCGTGCTCGATCTGATAGCGGTGATACGCGTCGACGCCGGCCTCGGTGTAGACGCGATGGCTCTCGGTCAGATCGAACAGCGCCCGCGACGAAATCGCGACGACCAGCTTGTCGGCGAGCGTGGGCTTGGGCACGGCCTAGTATAGCGCCGCGTCCCGGCCCGCGAACGCGCGTCAGGCCGCCCTGCGCAATCCCTTGTCGAGCTCGGCGAACACCGCGCGCACTTCGCCGACGGCCCAGTCGATCTGCGCGCGGTCGATCACCAGCGGCGGCGCGAAGCGAACGACGGTGCCGTGCGTGTCCTTCGAGATGACGCCGCGTGCGAGCAGGCGATCGACGACCGCACGCGCGTCGGTGCGGCGAGCGTCGACCTCGAGACCGATGAACAGCCCTTTGCCGCGCACATCGCGGATCAACGAGCTGCGCACCGTCTTGAGCTGCGCGAGCAGATACGCGCCGAGCTCGGCCGAGCGCTCGATCAGCTTGTCGTCGAACAGCACGGCGATCGCCTCGAGTCCGACGGCGGCCGCGAGCGGATTGCCGCCGAAGGTGCTGCCGTGGTCGCCCGGCGAGAACACCTGCATCACGTCCTCGGTGGCGACAAACGCCGACACCGGCAGCACGCCGCCGCCCAGCGCCTTGCCCAGGATCACGCCGTCGGGCACGACGCCGTCGTGCTCGCAGGCGAGAAACCTGCCGGTGCGTCCCATGCCGGTCTGGATTTCATCGCAGATCATCAACACGCGATGCTTGCGGCAGATGCGGGCGCACTCCGCCAGATAGCCTGCCGGCGGCACGATCATCCCCGCTTCGCCTTGCACCGGCTCGACCAGAAACGCCGCCGTGTGCGGCGTGATCGCCGCTTCGAGGGCGGCCGGATCGCCGAACGGGATCGCCTTGAATCCGGGCGCGAACGGCCCGAAGCCATCGCGGTATTGCGCTTCCGACGAGAATCCGACGATCGTGATCGAGCGGCCGTGGAAGTTGCCGGCGCACACGATGACCTCGGCTTGTCCGTCGGGAATGCGCTTGACCTTGTAGCCCCATTTGCGCACCGCCTTCAGCGCGGTCTCGACCGCTTCGGCGCCGCCGTTGGCCGGCAGGGCGCGCGCAAGACCGGTCACTTCGGTCAGCCGCTTCAGAAAAAGCGGCAGCTTGTCGTTGTGGAAGGCGCGCGATGTCACGGCCAGCTGCTGCGCCTGCGCGACCAGTGCCGTCACGATGCGCGGATGGGCATGGCCGTGACTGACGGCCGAATACGCGCTCATCATGTCGAGGAAGCGCCGGCCGTGGATGTCCCACAGCCATGCGCCCTCGCCGTGCGACACGACCACGGGAAGCGGGTCGTAATTGCGGGCGCCAAAGGTCTTTTCGGCGTCGATATACGTCGCGCTCGATTCGGCTTGTGCCGGCCTGCCGGCGTGCGGATTGCGGTTCTTCATTCTTGGACTCCTTGTCTGTCGACCGGAGGGTTGCTCGGTCGTTGCGGCCCGGTTGCGGCGCCCAGGCTCCTTTTGGGAGCGCGACGCGACCGGACTGTCGGGGATGTCGACGCGCGGACCCGGCTCGCCGCCGGGTGGCGCGATCAGGGCTGGAGCGGCAGGCGACTTCGCCAGGACATGGCGC
>Ga0207674_10001771_pt1 | contig 27592 bp, 12 predicted proteins | sample KBSCornC72_FD_184303 | JGI IMG/M metagenome (GOLD analysis project Ga0207674, IMG submission 184303) | Corn rhizosphere microbial communities from Kellogg Biological Station, Michigan, USA - KBS Corn C7-2 (SPAdes) (version 2) | ecosystem: Host-associated > Plants > Roots > Rhizosphere > Soil ...
ATCGCGTGCGGCCGACTTCCATGCCGACGTCGGTCGTGACCTTGCCGCGATCCTGATAAGCCTTGAGGATCGTCACGGTGCTCAGGCGGTCGACGCTGATCGTCTGATCGGGTGGGATGGTCAAGACGACCGCGCCCTTGGCGCCGGTGCGGATGGTCGCGTCGGCGGAGAGCTGTTTGCCGACCTTCACGGGCTCCCAGGCGGCGGTGGGCGACGTGCGGACCTGGGCCGCTCCCTGGATCTTCGTCACGGTCGCCATAAGTTGTCCGGATTGGGGTTGCGTGGCGGCGTCGCCTGCCGCGGCGAACATGACGGCGTAGATCGGGTTGGTCAGCGTGAGGTGATTTGGGTCGGCGGCCCGGCGGATCGGCGCCGCGACCGCCTCTTCGGCGGCGACGAGCGCTTCGTCCACGGGCGGGGCGGTCATGACGATCGGGTCGGTCGGCGCCGTCGTGCCGCCCCGCGCCAGCCGCGCCTCTTCGGGCAGGAATTCGGCCGGCACGTCGGCGGGGTTGCCCGTGCGGAGATCTTCGACCTTGCCGATGACCCCGACGAATTCGCCACCGGAGAAGACCTGGTTCGGGCTGCTGTCGGGCACCAGGCCGCGGAACTGTAATTCGCGCAATGCGTAGCGGGGCGACGGTCCGGTCAGGAGCATCGTGACGCCGCCCTTGAACTTGAGGGCGGTGCAAAGCGCCTGGGCGACGGTGCCGCGGTGAACGGCGACGTCAGCCGGTTCGGCGAATTCGTTCGACAACCAGTGGCGCGCCTTGAGCGCGCGGACGCGAGCGGCGTAGTCGGCGTTGTCGTCCTTGCCGTCGAAATAGAGGAGCAGGCCGTGGAAGGCGTCGTCGTTGCTCGCCAGCGGCTGGGCGTTGAGCGTGTGCCAGAATTCGACCTGGCCTTCGGGCGCGTTCATGGCGCGGACGTCGCCGCCCAATTTCGCCATCGCCGGCTGGGCGACGTGGGCGGATTGGCACCCTGCCACCACTGCGGCGGCCGCCGCGCTGAGCATCGCCTTGGTTAAACCTCGCGTGACGCGACGCATGATGTTTTCAAAACGCATAGGTAATCCCTGCGTAAAAAAACTGGCGGGACTTGTCGTCGGCGATCGCCGAGCCGGGGAAGAAGACGCCATACCGCACCGCCAGCGACAGGTCATTGGTGATCTGCCAGTTCATGAAGAAATCGGGCTCGACGCCAAGATACCGGTCGTCGCCGGTGGGCTCGTTGATCGGCGCGTCCGACCTTAACTTGGCGAAAACGAAGAAGTCGGTTCCGACCTGCAACCGGCTAAGCGCCGAGACGTCCGGCGCCGGCACGAACGACGCGCCGACGCGCCCGGCGAGCAGATTCGACACCTCGGGCGCGAACGCCAGGCCCGTATTCAGCAGGCCCAGCGAGTTAAAGGCGTGATCGTCCGTCCCGCGGCGGTTGCCGCCGACGGTGCCGGAAGTGGTCAGGCGATCGGGGTCGCCGGACGCGAAGATGCCCTCGACCGCCAGCCGCGCCCGGCGCGGGCCGGGAAGCAGATAATCGAGTCGTGCGTCCGCGGCCCAGGCGCGGATGTCGTTTCGCGTCTGCGGCACGGACACGGTCGCGCCGGCGTCCTCGGCGAAGTTGCTCGACAGGGTCCGCCCGCCCTCGAACACCGCCTCGACGCCGTAAGCCAGTTGATCGGTCAACGCGCCCGACGATCCCGCGCCCAGGTAAAAGCTGTCGTACTGGAAGCGGACGAGCCGGCCGTCGATGAACCGCTTGTCGTCCTCGTTGTAATCCCGCTGCATCAAGGCGTAGACGAACGGCCGGTGCTGACCGAGCTGGGCGGAGAGCAGCGCGCCGTAAAACCCGCGCCGCGTGTTGTGGTCGAACGACGGGCGCGTCAGGTCGAAGTCGGCGGTCCGCGTCGGCGTGACGCCGGCGATCAGCTCGAGCGTCAGCTTCCCCCACGTCACGTCGGCGACGGCCCCGTCGAGCGGCACGCTGAGCGTGAGCCCGTTCGCCCAGTAGACCAGGTCGCGGCCGGCCTGGAAGACGAAGTTGAAATCGCCGGCCGACTTTCCGTGGTAGGCCGCGTTGTACTTCGACAAATCGAAGCGGTAATACGCGCGATCCAGATCCGGATCGATGATCTCGTCGCCGCGGCCGTCGAAGCTGTCCTGGTCGTTGAAGTCCTGGTAACCGGCACGGGCGCGGACGAAGACTTCGTTCGCGCCGTCGAGGTTGGCGCGGACGTAGCCGGTCAACTCGTACTGGCGGAGGATGTGGTTGTCGTTGCGGTTGTCGTCGAGCGACAGGTAACCGAAGCTGAGGTAGCCGCCGTAGTCGAGCAGCAGGCGCTGGTCGACGGGCACGGCGGGGTTGACCTGCAGCACGGTGTCGCGCCGGATCTGCTCGAGCTGCCGCTCGAACCGCTGCAGCGAATCCTGCGCGACCGCCGATGGCGCCGTGGCGCCTACCGTGAGCAGGGCGGTTAAAACGGTCAGGCCGAATAAACGGAAGCGCCGGTGTGAAATGAGTCTGATCATCCTGCCTTTTCCCATGAGGGGCGCGAGTCTAAGGCTGCGATGAGTCCGCTGCAAAAACACCACGATCTTGCCACAGGTCGCGAGCGCGATCACACGCGCGCGATCGCGGCCCGCCGCGGGCGGTATGCGCCGCACGCGCGGCGCGGCTTTAGGGCATCGTTACGTCGAGGGACGGGTCGCGCTCGACCTGGTTTCGCGTGCCGCCGCCGACGCTGTACGAGTCCTGCGCCCGGTCCTGCATTTGGAAGAAGTCGTTGCCGTTGCCGCCGGAGATCTGGTCAACGCCGTTCTCGCCCGCCGGCGCCGCGCTGAAGCGGTCGTCGCCGTCGTTGCCGATGAGGGTGTCGGAGCCCAGGCCGCCCGACAGGTAATTGTTGCTGGCGTCGCCGATCAGCAGGTCGTTGCCGCGGCCGCCGAGGATGCCTTCGGTCTGGACGTTGTCGTGCTCGCCGGCCTGGCCGTCGTCGGCCTTGCCGTTGAGGCTCACGACCAGGTCGCGTCGGCGGCCGCGGTAGTCGGCCTTGTCGTCGCCGACGCCGCCGGAGATCAAATCCGCGCCGGCCCCGCCGTCCATCAGGTCCGCCCCGGCGCCACCGAACATCTGATCGTCGCCGTCGCCGCCGACGATGAGGTCGTCGAGCTCGCCACCGGTCAGCGTGTCGTTACCCGCGCCACCCGACAGCGTCGCCGGCTTGAACACGCCGGCCAGCGAGACGCGGTCGTTGCCGTTGCCGGTCACGACGTTGACGCCGATCACGTCCGCCGCGCGGAATGCCAGGGGCGATCCGTTCAGCGAGACGGTAAGCGTGCCGCCCCTGCTGACGCTCATGAGCACGACGTCGGCGTTGGGCGTGCCGGTGACGTTCAAGATGCCGCCGGTCAGCACGGCAAACGGGGCGGCCGCCGCGCCCTCGGGCAGGACCGGCGCGGATTCCGGCTCCGCCTGGGTGACTGCCGTACCGTCGCCGGTGTCGCCACCGCCGTTGTCCAGGGGCGGGTCGTCGCCGGGCGTCGTGTCGAGCAGGTCGTACAGTTGTTCCACGCCGTTCAGCGTGTCGATGCCGGGAAATTCTTCCTGCGCCAGGTCCAGGCCGTCGCCGCCGTCGATGGTATCGCTTTCGGAGTCGGCGTTAAGGAACGTGTCGGCGCCGTTGCCGCCGGAGAGCGAGTCGGCGTTGAACCCGCCGCTGATCGTGTCGTCGCCGTCGCCGCCGCTGACGGTGTCGTTGTCGTCGCCGCCGGAGAGCAGGTCGTCACCCGCCAGGCCGACGATCGAGTCGTCGCCCTCGTCGCCGTACAGACTGTCGTCGCCGGCGGTGCCGACGATGGTGTCGTTGCCCGAGCCGCCGTTGGCGACGTCGGCGTCCGTCGTCGCGGGGAGGTCCGTCGGCAGGTTGGCGGGGTCGTAGTCGGAGATCAGGTCGCTGCCGCTGCCGCCCTGCAGGTCGTCGGAGCCCGCGCCGCCGCGGAGCGTGTCGTCGTTCAACAGGCCCTGGAGCGTGTCGTCGCCGGAGCCCCCCAGGAGCGAGTCGTCACCGTCCTCGCCGACGAGCTGGTCGTTGCCCGAGCCGCCGTCGATCACGTCGTTGCCGTCACCACCGTCGAGGGTGTCGCCGCCCGCGCCGCCCCAGATCTGGTCGTTCCCCTCGTCGCCCTGGATGATGTCGTCGTCGGTCGTCTTCGCGGCGGGCGCCGCGGCATTGACGTCGGCGATCGTCGAGCCGTAGAGCATGTCGTCGCCGGCCTGGCCGAGCAGTTGGTCGTCGCCCGTGCCGCCGATCAGCGTGTCGTCCCCGCCCAGGCCGAACAGCGAGTCGTTGCCACCGCGGCCGTCGATTCGGTCGTTGCCGTCGGTGCCGAAGATCGCGTCCGCCTGGTTCGAGCCGACCACGATCTCCACGTCGGCGTTGACGTTGTCGAACTCGGTCTGCTGGTCGTTAACGTAATAGCCGTCGTCGTCCTCGCCGCCGATCGAGATCTGCAAGACCTGCCCGTCCGGGGCCGTGCGGCCGGCGGGCAGATCGTGGTCGGAGTAATCGACCGTATCGATACCGTCACCACCCGACAGGATATCGTTGCCCAGGCCGCCCAGCAGGTAATCGTTGCCGGCGTCGCCGGTCAGGGTGTCGTTGTCCTTCGAGCCGTCGATCGTGTCGTTGCCGTCGCCGCCGTCCAGAAGGTCCCGGCCCTCGTTGCCGAAGATCGAATCATTGCCCGCCTCGCCCTGGACCGAGTCGTTGCCGATGCCCGCATCGAGCGAATCGTCGCCGTCGCCACCCATGAGCAGGTCGTTGCCACTGCCGCCGCGCAGCGTGTCGTTGCCTTCCTTGCCGTAGAGCTGGTCGTTGCCGTCGCCCGCCCCGCCGATGATCGAGTCATTACCGCCTCGGCCGCTCAGCGTGTCGGAACCCGCGCCGCCGTCGATGACGTTGTTGGCGTCCGAGCCCAGGATGACGTCGCGGCCACTCCCGCCGATGACGTTTTCGACGTCGAGCGCGACGTTGTCCTTCTCCCCGACTTCGCCGTCGTTCGCCACGCCGTCGATCGAGATCTGCAGGCCTTTGGTGCGCGACGCGTAGGTGACGGTGTCGGCGCCCGCGCCCCCGGCGATCGCGTCGGCGCCCCGGTTGCCGTCGAGCAGGTCGTCGCCGTTCCCGCCGGTGATGGTGTCGGCGCCCAGGCCACCGGTAATGGTGTCGTTGCCGTCGCCGCCGTCGAGCAGCGCCTTGATCGACACGTCGGCGCCCGACGGCCCGCGGAGCGCGATGCTGTCGTTCCCGCCCAGGCCCTGCACGGTGATCTGCTTGACCTTCGACGCGTCGAAGGTGGACGTCTTGCCGGCGTCGAGCAGCGTCAGCACCTGCCCGGTCTGCGTCAGGCGGATCGTATCGACCTGCGGCGTGCCGGTGACCTTGAGCAGCCCCGTCTTGGGGTCAAACGCGGCGGACAACAGGACACGGATTTCGAGCGATTCAAACATATCACTACCACTCGCTTTGTTACGCCTGACACCCGATCAGCTCACGCGATTCGCCGCCGCCGCCGCCGCCGGCCCGTAGCCGACAGCGCCGCGCCAACCGCCACCAACAATACGCCCATCGAAGACGGCTCGGGAACTTGGGCGAACGCCCGCGCCAGGTCCGCCTCGAACGCCGCCGACGCGCCCGGGATCGCGTCGCTGGCCAGCGCCGTGTTGTAATTCTGCGCCAGCTTTACCAAGTCGTTAAAATCGACGTTCCCGTCATACGTGAAGTCGCCGTTGAACCACGTCCGTGCCCCGTCGTGCACGTTGTAATTCTGCGCCAACTTCACCAGGTCGTTGAAATCGACAACGCCGTCAAGCGTCGCGTCCCCCAGCTTCGTAAAACGCACGAGCACCGCCGTGGCGTCGACCGTCTCGCCCAGGTACGGCGCCGTCTGCGCCCCGCCGATATTCAGCGCTCCCGACGCCTCGGCGAACCCGACGCCGTACGCCCCGGCCTGCGTGGCGGCCGTCGAAGACGTGATGCCGGCCCCCGTCCAGTGCGTCCCAGCGGCGTTGTACGCCGAAACGATCGCCCCGCGAACCGAGGTGATCGGCGTCCCGCCGGTGTAATCGACGATCAGAGAATTGTTGGCGATGTCCAGCGTGCCGGACCCCAAGGTCGTGACCCCCTTGGTCATCAGCACCATCGACCCCGCCGACAATCCCGACGCGCCGAGCGGGGACGGCGACCCCTCGGGCAGGGGGGCTGCGGCGGGCGTCCCCAGGATCGCCTCACCGCTGACCACCAGGCCCGCCAGGTGCTGCGTCGCGTTCAACTGCAGCGTGCCCCCCGTGGCGCTGATCGAGAGCCGCGGCGCCGCCGGCGAACCCGTGTCCGTATTGAGTGTTGTCGTCCCGCCGCTAACGTTCATCGTCGTGCCGACCTGATAGCTCTGCGGGCCCGAGAGGGTCAGGGTCCCGCTCGTGTTGATCACGCCGCCCCCGGTGAACGTGCCGCTCGCGGTGGTCGTTCCGGTGTTCGTATATCCGCCGTTGACCGTCAGCGCGCTCCCCGCGCCCACCGTCACCTGTCCGGCATTTGCCAGCGCGCCGCTCGCCGCGAACGAGTTACCCGCCAGGATCGACAGGACGCCCGTGCCGCCGTTGGTCGCAATCGTGTTCAGCCGCGGGAACGTCGATCCGGCGCCGCTGAGGGTCACTTGCGTCTGGTTCGTCGTAATGTTCGGATTGGGCCCGCTGACGAAATTGAGCTGCGAGCCGTTGAACACCTGCCACACGCCGCCGTTGAGCGACCCGCCCGCGGTCAGCCCCGGCGCCAGCGCCGAGAACGTCACGGTCCCGTTCTTCACGGTGACGCCGCCCGTAAAGGTCTGGACCGGTGTCAGCGTGAGCGTGCCCGCGACGGCACTGTCCTGCACGACCGAGCCCGCGCCGCTGATGACGCCGTTGAACGTCCCGCCGCCGACCGTCAGCACGCCACCCCCCAGCGTGACCTTGCCCCCCGCGCCGCCGAGCGACGCGATACGTTCCGAATTCCCGTTCAGATCGAGCGTCGCCGACGCGCCGTTGACCGTCACCGCCGAAGCGTCGGCGATCTGGTTCGCCGCCAGCAGGCGAACCGTGCCGAAGACGTCGAGGTTGGCCGGGATCGCATTGACGCCCGGCGTCTTGTTCAGCTCGAGCGTGCCGAGGTTGACGCGCGTCGTGCCCGTGTACGTGTTGGCCGCGGCGCCGTCGAACGTCATCTTCGCCGTGTTGTCCTTGGTCAGCCCGTACCCCGCCGCGCTCTGACCGATCGCGCCCGACATCCGGACGTCGATCGCGTTGCTGATCTTGGCGCTCGCGGTCATCGTGGTCAGGCCGGTGAACTGCACGGTGCGGTTGGCGCCGGCAATGGTGAGCGGGTTGACGCCGATCGACAGCGGGCCCGAGAAGACGACTTCACCGCTCGTCCCGCCCAGCGCCGTGTCGCGATCGACATTCAGGATCGAGCTGCCGATCGACGTGATCCCATTCGTCAGCGTCGGCACGGCGTCGGAGTGAACGTTCAACTGCGCGTCGCCGATCGTCAGGTTGCCCCCGCCCAGCGCGCCGGGCCCACTGACTTCCAGCGTGCCGGCGCTGATCGTCACGCCCGTGTACTTGTTGTTCCCAGTCAGCCGCAGCAGTCCCGTCCCCAGCTTTCGCACCGATCCGTTCATGATGTCGGCGGAGATCATCAGGTCCGGCCCACCAGCGCCGTCCCCGCCCACGTTGAACTGCCGCTCCGCCGCGTTCAGGTCGATGTACCCGTTCTTCCCGCCCACGCCCACCGTCGTGAGCGAGGCGGTGCCGTTCAATCCCGTATACGTCACGTTTCCCACGAGCGACATGTGCCCCGGCGTGACGTCGTCGGACTCGAACGTGAAGTTGGGCGACAAATCGCCCGCCAGCGTCAACCCACCGCTGCCGATCGTCAGCGTCCCGCCGCCCGCCTGTGCGGTGTTGACGCCGCCGCTGACCTGCGCGCTGGTGGCGTTGATCTCACCCCCCGAGGCGATCGTGGTGGTGCCGCCCGAGATGACCAGCGCCGCGACGGGGGCGGCGCCCAGTGGTCCGCCCGGCAGGGGGGCCGGCGCCGGCGCGCCGATGGCACCGCCGTTGAGGATCAGCGTCCCGCCGCCCGTCAGCACCGTGCCGCCGCTGTTCACCAGATAGCTCGACGTCTCCTTCCGGCTGTTCACGTTGAACGTGCCCTGCAGCAGGCTGATCGTCGACGCATCCGAAATCTGGTCATTGGCGTCCAGCCGCACGACGCCGCCGTTGATCGTCAGGTCCGACGGGATCGCCACGCGGCCGTCGGTCTTGCCGAGCGACACCAACCCCTGCAGCACCGTCGTCGGCTGCGAATAGCGGTTGTCAAGGGTCCCGCGAATGAGGAGGGCGCCCGGCCCGGTCTTCGTCAGCGCGCCCAAGCCCTGGGTCGACCCGTCGAGCGACACCGCGCCGGCGCCGACGTTCAACAGCCCGTCGTTCCCGAGGCTCACCAGACCGGTAAAATGCAGGACATTCTTCCCGTTCGTCGTCCCCAGGAAGGCCGTCGTCTGCCCGCCTTTGGGGTCCGCCGTGAACGTCAAATCATTCAGGAAAAAGTCGCCCGCCTTCGTGCTCACCAATCGATTGAAGCTGATCAGCGCGTTCCCGTCGAGCGTCACGTCGTTATTGAAGTTCAGCGTCGTCGCGTCGCTGCGCAGGCTAAACGTCCCGCCCGCTTGCAGGTCGATCGCGCTCTTGATGTCGCTGCCCAGCGCGTTCGGATCTTGCAGCTCGAGGCCGCCCTTGAGAAGCGTGAACGGACCCGAGTAGACGTTCGACGACCCGATCACCAGCGTCCCAAGGCCGTCCTTCGTCAGCGGCCCCGTGCCGCGGAGCTGATCCTTCCCCAGGATGTCCAGCTCGCCCTTGTCGCCGGTAATCATCAGCGTGCCGCCGCTGCGGACGTTGACGTTGATGTACCGCGCGGGCCCCAGCGTCACCGGATTATTAAATACCTCCAGCGTGCCGCCGCTCAAATTGACGAAGTTGACGCTGGGCGTCCCGTCCTTCGTGACGCCCAGGTTGAGGTCGTCGGTAATCCGCAGCGTTGCCGCGCTGCCGATCCCGATGCCCCCGTCGAACGTGCTCTTCGTACTGGTGAGTTCGACCGTCCCGCCACTGCCGCTGACCGTCAACCGACTCCCCGCCCCGTTCAGCGCCGAACCGATCGTCAACAGCCCCCCGTTCGCCTGGATCGAGAAAAGCCCCGTCCCCGACACCAGTTGTCCCCCCGTCAGCACGCTGTCGAACGTGCCGTTCTTCGTAATCGCGAACCCCGACGTCGGCGACACCCCCGTGATCGTCAACGTCGAACCGGCCGCCTGCGTGAGATCCACCGGGCCCTTTAGGGCCGAAAACGTCAAACTGTGGATCGAGACCGTCCCCGTCGTATCGCTCGTGCTCAGCACGATGTCCGAGTCGGGCTTGAGGTCGTTGGGCGTCACGCCCCCCGTCAGGAACGCCGTTTCCCCGGTCGACGACACCGAACCCGCCGAAACCAGCGGCGCACTCGCGTACGCCCGACTGAATCGCAGCGGCCCCAGCGTCACTTGCGTGAGCGGCGACGACGCCACGGAAGTCGCACCCGCCGACCCACCAGACCCCGGCCCGCCGATCGCCTGATCCTGCGCCGTCGGCGCGCCCGCGCCGCCCGGCCCGCCCGGCGTCGCACTCCAGTTCGCCGCGTCGGTCCAATCCCCGTTGATCGGCCCCACCCAGTACCGCGCCGCCGCCGCCCCAGCTTGACCGGCGGCAGCCGCGAGCCAAAGGGCCACGAACAGCGAGCTCACCCACGGCTTTGCGAGGAGAGCGGACGTCGGAATGGCAAAACTGCGTCGCATTCCTTACCTCTTATGCCGCCCTTGGCGCCTTGGCCCACCGCCGCGGCCGCCGCCGACCGCCCAGCAACAGGACCACGCCCGCCGCCATGACACCGCACCCCGCCGGCTCCGGCACGCTCGAAAACGCCCGCGCCACGTCGTCGTTAAACGCCACACTCGCGCCCGGAACCGCTTCGCTCGGCAGAGTCGTATTGTAATTCTGCGCCAGCTTCACCAGGTCATTGAAGTCGACCTTTCCGTCGTAATTGAAATCCCCGCGCGTCCACCAGCTATCCGTCGTCGCCGACACCGTCGTGTTGTAGTTCTGCGCGAGCTTCACCAGGTCGTTGAAATCCACCGACCCGCCCAGGTCCGTGTCGCCATTGAGCGTAAACCGGACCAGCAAGGCCGACCCGTCGACTGTCTGCCCGCCGAACGATCCGCCCCCGCCGCCCAGCACCTCCGACGCCTCCGCGAACCCCAGCCCGCGGGCGTTGTTGCCCGCCACCGCCGAGCTTTGGACACCCACGCCGTTCCACTGCCCGTTCGCGTAGCCGCTCGCCAGCGCCGCCCGCAACGTCGCGATCGGCGACGAGCCGGTGTAATCGACGATCAGCCGGTTGTTCGCCACGTCAAGCTTCCCGCCGCCGCCGATCGCCAGCGACGTCGCCCGCAGCACACCCGACTTCGTCGCCGTCGTCCCCATCGTCACCGCGCCGCCCGTGATCGACAGCGCGGCGATCGTGTCCGAGTGCCCGTTCAGGTCCAGCACCGTACCCGCGTTGTTCACCGTCACGTTCGACGTGTTCGCGATCTGCCCGTCATTGAGCAGCCTGACCGTCCCGCCGAAGACCGACAAGTCGCCCGGCACCGCCACGACGTTGGCCGGCTTATTGAGATCCATTGACCCCGCGTTGACGCGCGTCAAGCCGGTATACGTGTTCGCCGCCGTCCCGCCGATCGTCACCTTCGCCGTCCCGTTGCTCTTGGTGAACCCGCCCGGCGCGACTTGGCTGATCGTGCCCGTCACGTTCAGCGCCTGTGCCGTGTCCAGCGTGGCGACGCCGTTCAGGCTCACGTTCCCGACCTCCAGCACCAGGTTGTTCGTCCCCGACACGCTCAGCTTCGTCCCACCCAGCGTCAGGTTGCCCATCCGATACGCGATCGGGCTCGCCGGCGGCCCGAGCGAGATCCGGTTCACCGCCACCGTCGCGTCACCGGTAACATTGAGGTCGTTCCCGAACACCACCGCCGGCCCGCCCGCGTCGCTCTTGAGGGTCAGCGTCGCGTCGCCGATCGTCACCGCGCCGCTCCCCAGCGCGCCGACGTCGATCACCTCCAGCGCGCCGGCGTTGATCGTCGCGCCGCCGGCGAACGTGTTCGGGCTGTCGAGTCGCAGCGTCCCCGCGCCCGACTTGGCGATCGACCCGTTCATCATCCGCGCCGACACCGCCACGTCGATCGCCCGCGCCCCGTCGTTGATCGTGAACGTCCGCGCCACCCCGCCCAAATCCATGATGCCCGGCGTCTGCCCCGCCGCGAAGTCCGCCGTGTTCAGCGCCGCCGTCCCGTCCGTCGCCGTGAAGTTGACGTTCCCGCCCAGCATCAATTTGCCCGGCGACGTCGATGACGGTTGCAGCGTCACCGTGTTGTTCGTCGTCCCGCCGAAGTTCACCCCGCCCGCCCCGACCGTCAGCACCCCGCCCGCCGCCACCGTCGCGGTGGTCCCGGTGAGCGATAGCTTGGTCACCGTCGCCCCCGCCTTCACCGTCGCCGTCGCGCTGTTGAACGCCAGCTCGCCGTCGATGAACAGGTTCCCGTCCAGGCTGACCGTCGTCGTGTTGAAGTTGATGTTTCCGGCGCCGCTCAGGGTGCTCCCGGCCGCGTGCGTGAAGTTCCCGCCAAAGCCCGCCGTCGCACCCGCCGCGATGTTGATCGTCCCGAAGTTCGTCCCGCCGCCCGAGAACGCCAGCGTCCCGTCGTTGATGTTCACCACGCCCGCCGCCTGGTTCGTGAACGGCACGCCCACGACGGCGATCGAACTCGAGTTCTTCGCGACCGTCCCGGCGTTGGTGACCGCGTTCGTCCCACCCTGGCTGATGACCGAGTTGTTCGCCGTGATCACCAGCGCCCCGCCCGCCAGGTTGTTGAACGTGCCGCCGCTCATCTGGATCTGACCGTCCGACCACGTCGCCGTCCCCGAGTTGTCGATCACCCGCTGCAGTTGCTTGTTCCCCGCCCCCGACAGGTTGAGCGCCGACGTCGCACCCACCACCGTGTGCCCGTTTCCCGACATCCCGCCGCCGGACCAGTTGAAGATCGGCGTGGCGAAGGTCCCCGAGCCCGCGAGGGTGCCGATCGACAGGTCCAGGCTCGGCGCCGTCGCCGCGCTCCCGAAACTCAGCGTCCCGCCGTTGATGATCACGCTCGACGTCGCGCTGTTCGTCAGCGCCACCCCGCTCCCCACCGACAGCGTCCCCGACGTCGAGCGGATCGTCCCGTTGTTGACGAACGTCCCCGCGTTGATCGTCACGTTGCCGCCCGCCGACTCGATCACGGCCCCCGCCGCGTTGGTCAGCGATACCGGTGACAGCGTGATCGTCGTCGACGCCGTGTCCGCCGAGATCAACCCCTGGTTCACCACCGCGCCGTTCCCGCCGATCGTGCCGTTCCCACCGTGCACCGTCACCACCGCCGGAAGTGTCAGCGTGTTCCCCGCCGTCACGCTCATCGACGAATTCCCCTGGAACAACACCGTCGCCGACCCGCTAAGCGTTTGCGTGCCCACGGGATTGAAGGTCCCGTTGGTCACCCGCGCGATCCCGTTCAGCGTCAGCCCGCCGAACGCCAGGTTCCCGGTCACGTCCACGTCGCCGTTGACGACGACGTTGCTCAGTGCGCCACCGCTTGCCAGCAGCCGCGACCCGCCCGTCAGCGCCACCGTCCCGCCCGTGATCGACGAGCCCGTCAGCATCCCCCACGACCCACGCGCCGCGTCCAGCGCCAACGTCGCCCCCGTATTGTCCAGCGCGCCGCTTAAGTTCACCGTCCCGCCCGTCCGGCTGAACCCCGCCAGCCCCAACTGCGCCGTCGTGATCGGCCCGCCCAGGTTCAGCGTGCCGCCGTTTTCCGTGATCGTACCGGTATTGCTCCACGGCCCGGTGATCGTCAGGATCCCGCCGTTCGTCGCCGACAGCGTTCCCTGGTTCGCGAACGTGCCCGTCCCGTTGCCAACACTGATCGTCCCCCCGGACACATCGGCCGCGATCGTCCCCTGGTTGACGATCGACCCCAGCCCGGAGTTATTGATGATCCGTCCGAACTTGCCATGAATCGCAATGCCGCTGCCGATCGTGAGCGTTCCGACCGACCCGAGCTGGTCGGAGTAGTTGGTGATTTGATTGTTCGTGTTGCTCCCGCCCATCAGGATCGTCCCCGTACCCGACAGCGTCCCCGCCGTGCTGCCGGTCCCGCCCAACCGAAGCTCGCTGTTTCCCGTACCGTCCGCCCGCCCCAGCGTCACCGTCCCGTTGAGCGTCAATCCGTTCAGAACCGTCAGCAGCGCCCCGTTCACCGTCGCCAGGTCCACGTCCGCATTCGCCGTTACGCCGTCAAACACCCCGCTCGATACCACCAGTGTCGAGCCACCGCCCGCCGTGTACGTCCCGTTGCGGATCGTCCCACCCGTCACGTTCCAGCTCCCCGTCCCCGCGGTCAGCCCCAGGTTGCCCGTCAACAACCCCTTGAGATTGACCGTCCCACCGCTCCGCGTGAACGTCCCCATCCCCGACTGGGTGAAACTCCCGTCCAGGTTCAGCGTGCTGGTCGCCCCGAGGTTAATCGTCCCCGTGCTGCTCCACGGGCCGTCGATCGTGAGCGTCCCGCCGTTGATCGCCGACAGCGTGCCACTGCTGACAAACGAACCCGTCCCGTTTCCTATGGCAATCGTCCCACCCGCCACGTCCGCGGCGATCGCACCCTGGTTCACGATCGTCCCGACGCCATAGTTGTTGAGGAGGCGACCGTTCTTCCCCCGGATCGTGACACCGCTTCCGATGGTCAGCGTGCTCGCCGCCCCCAGTTGGTTCGAATAGTTGTAAATCGTGTTATTGATGCCGTACCCGCCCAGCACGATCGTGCCCGTGCCGGTCACGCTGCCGGCCGCAGTCGCCGCCGTCCCGAACTGCAGTTCGCCGTACTGCGTCCCATCCGCCTTGCCGATGTTGATCGTCCCGTTGAGCCCCAGGTTGCCCGCGACGTTCAGGTGCGCCCCGTTGACCGCCGTAATGTCCACGACGCTCCCCGCCGCGACTGACGTCGTGTCCAGCGTACCGTTGTTCACGACCAGCGACGTTCCCCCCGTCGTCGTCAGCGTGCCGCCCTTGACCACGCCGGAGATCAGGTTCCACGACCCCGTGCCCGCGTCGAGATTCAGGTTGCCCGTGACCGTCCCATTCAGGTTGACCGTCCCGCCCGTCCGGTTAAACGTCCCCAGCCCCGCCTGCGTGAAGTTGCCGTCCAGGTTCACCGTCGAGTTCGTGGCGTTGATCGTGCCGGCGTTGCTCCACGCGAATCCGCTGCTCCCCAGGCCCAGCGTCGAGCCGATCGCCGTGACCGTCGCCCCCCCCGCGTTCGTCCACGCGCCGCCAACGCTCAGCGTGTCCCCATTGAGCGCCGACAACGTCCCGTGATTGACCAACGTCCCGGTCCCGTTGCCGACCGTGACCTTCCCGCCCGACACGTCGGCCGAAATCGTCCCCAGGTTGTCGATCGTCCCCGACGCGTAGTTATTGATCACGCGCCCGCTCTTGCCGTGAATCGTGATGCCGCCGCCGATCGTTAGCGTGCCCGGCGCGCCGACCTGGCTCGAATAGTTGTAGACCGAGTTGTTGTCGCCGTACCCGCCCAGCAGGACCGTCCCCGTGCCGGTCAGCGCGCCCGCCGCCGTCCCCGACGATCCGAAGATCAACTGACCGTAAACCGACCCGTCCACCTTGCCGACGGTCGCCGTCCCGTTGAGCACCAGCCCGTTGAACGCCGTCAACGACGCGCCGTTCCCGTTCGTCACGTCGAGCGCGCCGTTGGCCGTCATGCCGTCGAACGTGCCGGTGTTGACGAGCAGTGACGTCCCGTCTGCCGACGTATAGGTTCCGTTGCGGGCCGTACCGCCCGTCATGTTCCAACTCCCGGTCGCCGCACTTAGCGCCAGGTTGCCCGTGACCGTGCCGTCCAGGTTGACCGTCCCGCCCGTCCGGTTAAACGTCCCCAGCCCCGCCTGCGTAAAGTTGCCGTCCAGGTGCACCGTCGAGTTCGTGACGTTGATCGTGCCGGCGTTGCTCCACGGCCGCGAACTCCCGCCCAGCGTGATCGTCGAACCCGTTGCCGTCACCGTCGCCCCCGCGCCGTTGGTCCACGTGCCGTCCACGACCATCGCCGCGCCGTTCAGCACCGACATCGTCCCCTGGTTGACGTACGACCCGGTCGTGTTCCCGACGTTGATCGTCCCGCCCGACACGTCCGCGCTGATCGTCCCGTTGTTGACGATCGTTCCCGCCGCGTAGTTATTGATCACCCGGCCGTTCTTCCCGCGGATCGTGATCCCGCTCCCGATCGTCAGCGTGCCGTTGGCCCCGATCTGGTCGGAGTAATTGTAGACGCTGTTGTTGATCCCGTATCCCCCCAGCACGATCGTCCCCGTCCCCGTCAGCGAGCCGGCCGGGTTCCCCGAGCTCCCGAAATACACTTGCCCGTACGTGCTCCCGTCCGTCTTCCCCAGGCTCAGCGTGTTGTTCAGCACCAGGCCGTTGTAGGACACCAGCGACGCCCCGTTTACGCTCGTCACGTCCAGCGGCGCGGTCGCCGTCACGTTGTCGAACACGCCGTTCGAAATGAGCAGCGCCGCCCCGCCGCTCGAAGAGAACGTGCCGTTGCGCACGATGCCGGCGCTCGTCAGGTTCCAGTTTCCGGTCGTCGCCGACAGCGCCAGGTTGCCGTTCAGCGTCCCCGTCAGGTTCACCGTCCCGCCGCTCCGCGTAAAGGTCCCCAGGTCCGCCTGCGTGAACGTGCCGTCCAAATTCAGCGTGCTGTTCGCCCCCAGGTTGATCGCGCCGCTCCCGCTCCACGCCCCGCCGAGCGTCAGCGTGCCGCCGTTGATCGCCGACAGCGTCCCCTGGTTCACAAACGTCCCGGTCGTGCTCCCGACGTTGATCGTCCCGCCCGACACGTCCGCCGCGATCGTCCCCTGGTTGACGATCTTGCCCGTGTTGTTCTGGTTGATCACCCGCCCGTTTTTTCCGCGGATAGTAATCCCATTCCCGATCGTAAGCGTCCCGTTCGCCCCAATCTGGTTCGAGTAATTGTAGATCGTGTTGTTGCTGCCGTACCCACCCAGTACCACGGTGCCCGTGCCCGTCAGCGACCCCGAAGCCACCCCTGTCCCGCCGAAGTAAAGCCCCCCGTACGTGCTCCCGTCCGCCTTGCCCAGGCTGACCGTGCCGTTCAATACCAGCCCGTTGAACAGCGACAGCGCCGAACCGTTCACGACCGTCAGGTCGATCGCCCCGTTGGCCGTCATCCCGTCCATGATCCCCGACGACACGACCAGTTGCGACCCCCCCGACGCCGAGTAAACCCCGTTTCGCAGCGTTCCATTGCTCGACACGTTCCAACTGCCCGTGCCCGCCGTCAGCGCGAGGTTGCCGTTGAGTGTGCCGATGAGGTTCACCGTCCCGGCCGTCCGGTTGAACGTGCCCATCCCCGCCTGCGTAAACGTCCCGTCCAGGTTCAGCGTGCTTCCCGTCCCCAGCGTCGTCGTCCCGGTGCTGCTCCAAGCCCCGGTCAGCGTCATCGTCGCGCCGTTCGTCACCGATAACGTCCCCTGGTTCACGAACGTTCCCGTCCCATCGAGGATGTTGATCGTCCCGCCCGACACGTCCGCCGCGATCGTCCCCTGGTTCACGATCGTCCCCGTCGAAAGCCGATTGACCAGCCGACCGTACTTCCCGTGGATCGTGATCCCATTGCCGATCGTCATCGTGCCCGCGGCGCCGAACAGATCCGAATAGTTGTAAATCGTGTTGTTATTCCCGTACCCGCCCAGCGTGATCGTCCCCGTCCCGCTCACCCCGCCCGACGCCAGGCCGCTGTCCCCGAAGTACATCTGGCCGTACGTCGTCCCGTCCACCTTGCCCAGCGCGACCGAGCCGTTGAGCGCCAGGCCGTTCACGATCTGCAACTGCGCCCCGTTCACGCTCGCCGCATCGATCACGCTGTTCGGCGTAATCGCCACGCCATCCAATATCCCGTTGCTCACCACGATTGCGCCGGCGCCCGACGTGCTCAACGTTCCACCGCGAATCACCGCGGAACTCGTCAACGTCACCGTGTTGTTAAATTGGGCAGTCGACCCGATCGACAGCACTGATCCCGAAATCGCCAACCGGTCGTTCGAAATCAAACTCTTGATCGTCTGCGTGCTCCCGCCCGACAGCGTAATGAGCCGATCGCCCGGCGGGCTGATCGTCACATCGTCGCCCGCCCCGGGAAGCGCCGGATTGCTGCTCCAGTTCGTCGGTGTGATCCAGAGACCGTCCGCGTCCGGAACCCACGACACGCTCCCCGCCAGCGCCCCAATCGGGGCGAAAACGGCAAACATGCAGAAAAGCACAACATTACGTGCCAGCGCATTCATCGCATACCCCTCCCGGGGCGGGGGCTCTTTTATTGAGCAGGAAATGCTACAAATATGTCGAAACAGAGTGCCCACGCCTAAGGCACCCCCAAATGGGGATGTTACCGAGGCGAATGCACCGGGTCGAGAATTTTACTCACCAAATGCGCGAAAGATTCCGAATTGCCCATAACAGGGCATGTCTTTGACCCTACAGTCGAAATGCTTGAAGTAACCCCCCGATTCCACTAGTTTAGACTCCTTCTTCCACTTTTCCCGCAACGCGCCGACCAACCGCCAAGCGGGCCACTGTAATTATCAGGCCCGAAGGAGCTTGTCGGCCGTGAAGCAACTTGAAAAGGTTCTTGGTTTCTCCGCGGACGGTGGCGGGGTTGAAGCGCGCCGGATCCACCTCCAACGCTGTATCCATTTGCAATTGCTGGCGATGGGACTGCCCAGCACCTCCCCGCGCGCCGACGCCGCCGTCCTTGACGTCGCCGGCGGACTGCTCGCCAACTATCGCCAGCAATCGCGTTTGCTGGACGAGTACCGTTGCCCGGCGGACGAGCGCATCGAGTCGTTCCTCCAGTCGCATCTGGCCGACCTCACGCTGCCATTCGCGCCGCGCCTCCCCGGTCACACGTTTGTACTGGATCAACATGGACTTGCGCGCGAGCTGTCGTTCCCACTCGGTTGCGATCAATATGAAAGCCCGCTTCTGAAATCGCATCGCGTTCGCAATGGGGTGCTCCATAATCCCCGCTCGGACCGCCGGACGACCAAGGGGACGTTCCACATCGCCGAGGGCGGGTTGCCGATCCCGGACGACAAGGTCGCGGTGCCGCGGCACGTCTTTGCCGCCATGTTCCGCGCCGCCGTCAATCCACCGCGCGATCTGCTGGTGGTGCCCTTTACCGCGAAGCAGGGGCGGGCCGCGGAAGTGTTTTGCTCGCTGCTCCTGCGCCCACTGGTCTGCCCCGAGATCCCCGGGCGCGCGCAGCGGAAGACGATGGAGGTGCGTTTCTTCGCGCCGGGCAGCCTCGTCGCCAACCTCGATTTCGTCGAATCGATCTTCGGCAACGCCGGCGACCCGATGCTCCCCGAGAACGACGCCGGGCTCGACGTCCTGCATTGGACCGGTCACACCGGCTGCGTCATCCTCGCGCCGCACCTGACCGAACTCACGAAGAAGGACCTCGGGCTGCCGCACCGTGACTCGGCCACGCCGCGCCAGCGGCGCGACGGCCAGTGCTGGACGCGCGAGGAGGAGAAGTACAACGACGGGCAGGCGTTCAAGCTCACCTGCCGCACGGACGCCGGGGTGATCGTCACGCTGATCGCGGACAACTATTTCGGGTACTGCAAGAAGGAAGTGAAAACCCAGATCTCGTACGCGGCGAACCTGTACGGCAACGCGGAGGAAGAGCACGCCGGCGGGGCGATCGTCTTCCCGTCGTACAACCTGGGCGACGAATACATTCCCAACGCGCGCTACTCCAACGGCCGAACGTTCGCACAGGTCGTCAAAGATTACGGCGGTTGGATGCACGTGTTCGCCGACGGGTACGGCGTGGATCGCACCTATCCCAACGTGTATTACATCCCCGAAGACGCGACGGTTACGCTGCGCACGCAAAGCGTCAATTGGACGCGAGACGGCGCGCCCAAAAGCCTGCCGCTGCTGACGAATCACTTTTACGTCACGCCGTGGGGCTCGAAGATTTACGTCGATAAGCACCCCTCGTCGGGACGCTTCCGCCTGATCGTCACGATCGGCGACGGCACGTTCTGCCATAAGCCCTGCACTGTCAGCGGCGGCGGCAAATCGGAGATCAGCAAGTCGCTTCACGACTACATGATCTACGGCCCCGTTTACGTCGGCGACCTGCAGAAAGACCTCGACGCGGTCGAAGCGATCTTCGCCAAAGACCACGGCACACGCTGGCGTAAGGGGAAGGAACCGCAGGACTATTCCAGGCAGCCGACGCGCCCGATCCTCAGTGAAGGCCGCTCGCTGGGCTCGGTGATCAAGCTCCTGACGCCTTCGCCGGACTACAACGACGCCTACAACCAGTGGCTCGAAAGCATCCCGAGCGCGATCTTCTCGCTGGTCTTCCTGATCAAGCGTCTCTACAAACCGCAGTGGGGTAAGGACTGGCGCAGCCATTTCACGGTGGACGTCATAAACGGCGAGCCCGGTCATGAGCTGAAGGTGGACGACAAGCCGGCGGGGGGATCGTACCTCCGCGTCGGCCTGCTGCCGAACCAGACTTGGAAGAACTACCGCCTGCGTCAGGATTTTTACCCGGCCATGAAGGTGCAGACGGAGGACGACATCAGCGCCTCCACCGTCGCCCCGTCGGCGTGGTTCGCGGGGCTTTGGATCCCGCCCGGTTCGCACAGTTTGAAGCTGGTTCAAAACTGCGAGTATCGCCTCTTCCAGCGTCCCGACGACGCCATCCACCCCGGCTTCGACAAGCAGGCGGAACTGGACATCGGCCGGCCGGACAACTTCCTCTCCAATTACGAGCCACTGACCGCGCAAGACGCGCGGGCGATCGTCCAGCGGATCGCTGAATTCGACCGTTATACACCGCCCATGCAGCGGCTGATCGCCGAAGCCGCCAGGCACGACGAGGGCTACGTCGTCTGCTCCGCCTACCCGCGCGTGATCGACGGCCAGCGGTCGAAGAACCCGCGCTACCTCCAGCCCCGTCTCGACCTCGTGAACCCGCTGAACAAGCACCTCGCAGAGATCGGCCTGCGCCTGGCCCGCTCAATTCCGGCAGACAAACCGGTGGTGACGCCGGTGGACGCCGTGCTCTTCGGGCGGCGCAACAACCCGCCCGAGGCGGCGGCGGGCATCCGGTCGCTGGCGGTCTTCAACCCGATCCATTACCAGGAGCTCCCCGAGCTCTTCATGGATTTCATCTGCAGCCTGACGGGCAAGAGCCCGTCGACGACCGGCGCCGGCTCGGAAGGCGCGCTGACCAAGGGCCCGTTCAACGCGCTGCTGCCGATCGTGGACCTGAACGCGGCGCTGGTCAGTTCGATCCTGACCGGCCTGGGCGGATTCTCCACGGCCGCCGGCTACGTCGGCCCGAACGGGCGGATGGATCACGACCTGAGCCTGATGGTGCCCGAACTCTGGTGCCGCCTGCGTCCCGAGCAGCGGGACCCGAGCTTCCTGATCGCCAACGGTTACCTGGAAAAGCTCGAGGATTTCGAGCACGGCGGCCGGCGCATCCCGGCGTCGCGCCTGGGTTATCGCATCACGTACGCCTTCGTGCGCACGTTTTTCGGCCGCCTGTTCGCCAACCCCAACCGCGTGCTGGAGCCGTCGATCCTGAAGCCGGAATTGCAGGACCCGGACTCGTTCGCGGACGGCATTTTGAACATCGCCGAGGCGCAGCAGCGCGTGGCGCAACAATACTTCGATGACGGCAGCGTCGCCCTGGCGGTCCCACCGCTCCGCACCCTCTTGCACGTCATGGCCCACGGGCATTACGAAGGAAAAGGCGTCGCCGATCCGGCCATTCGGCGCCTGTTCACGGCGGAGTACATGCTCGGCAGCGACTGGTACGCGGCCCGCCTCCGCACGAAACGGGAACACGACCGCGCCCTGTGGGGGCGTCACGTCGGATACTTGGCCAACTATGTGAACGACGCAACCGCCGCTGAAGACGTCGATCGCCTCCACCTGCGCGACCGCCTCTCCGCCGCGCGGCGCGAACTGGCGCGGGTGTCTGCGGGGGAGTATCTGACTGAACTAGCGGGGACGGTCGGGGCGGACCCGATGAAGGGGTGATGAGTTCCGAGGACTGCCATAAGATGGCACCGACCCGAGCCACACCCGTCAGATCGCAACGTTTAGCCGGCCCGCTTGCGGGCCGTGTCTAATGGCTCCGATGCACGAGAGATGTATGGCTAACAAGGCCACTACGCTGCCTGAGGTCATTCCGACCGGCTTTGCGAAGCTGTGTCAGATGCACCCGCCCCGGCCCATCAACGACGCGTTGGATTATGAGAACACACTGGAGTGGGTCGACCGCCTGGCGACGCTTCCCAAGCCGTCGCGTGACCAAGCGGCGTATCTGGAGAAGACGCTGTCGATCCTGGTCGAGCGCTACGATCGCGATCACGCGGCCGAATCGCTCGAATCGGATCCGATCCGCCGGCTGAAGCGATTACTCGACAATCACGACATGAGCGCGTCGGATTTGGGCCGCGTTTTGGGAAATCGATCTCTCGGCGCCGCAATTATGCGAGGCGATCGCGCCATCAGTCGGGCGAACGCCGCTAAGGTGGGAGACTTTTTTAAGATGAGCCCGGCGGCGTTCTTTCAGGTTTAGGACGCGAGACTTCCGAAACGTGCACGGGCGAGGCGCCCGTGATACGGGAATCATGGCAGCGGCTTGATCGCCACGCTTTTGTACTCGACCTTCGACCCCGGGTCGTGGCCTTGCAGGGCGATGGTGCCGTGGTCGATGACGCGGCCGCGCATGCCGTCGTTGGGGCCGTTCCAGCCTTCGGGCTGGGTCCAGTCGGTGGTGGTCTTGCCGTCGATTTTCAGCTCGACGTGATTACCCTGCACGATGATGTCGTAGGTGAACCACTGGCCGTCCTTATTGGGGGCGTTGTTCATCACGTCTTTGACGGCGTAGAGGCCGCCGGTCTTTTTGGGATCGGTGTGGGTGGCGTTGACCTGGGCCTCGAAGCCCTTGCTGGGCCAGCCGGATTCCTGGTACTGGGTGTGGAAGTAGATGCCGCTGTTGGCCTTGGGGTAGGTCTTGACGACGGCGCGGAGGTGGAAGTTCTTGAAGTCGTGGTTGTTGACCGGGCCGACGTAGAAGAGGTGGGCGGGGCCCTTGCCGTTGGCGACGATCAGGCCGTCCTGTACTTTGAACGTCTCGGGGTTGGCGCCGATCTTCCAGCCGTCGAGCGTCTTGCCGTCGAACAATTGGTAGAAGCCGTCCTTGTCCGCCTCGGGCGTTTTTTTGTCGTCCGCGGCGCGCAGGGGGCTGGCGGCAAATGCGAAGAGCCCCAACATCAGACCGCCGAGCGTCATCCACCGCATCATTTCTTCTCCTCGTTGAATTGGGAACGGCAAAAGGCGAAGCGCAGGCGGCGCGCGCCGGCGAGTCGCGTCGAAAGAGATACTCGGGTCGTGATGCGTTGTTGCGGATGTGGACGCTGGCGGGCGCCCGCGCCCGTGCGCGTGTCGCGTTCACTACGAAATCGTGTCGCGGGACGTTTTGAAATGAGTTGACGCGTCGGCGCGCGAACGGCGATTGTCGAACGTCGCCGCGGGTCGGCGCCGCGCCAAGCGGGGTGACATTAAGACAGCGTTGGGGTGCGCGATTGTCGGCGTGATGGCACGCGACGGGAGTGGCCGATTCGGTAGCGGCCGGACGAATGTTTCGCGAACGGATACGCGACGTCGGCCGGAATGGAAGAGACACGCGAAACGTCACGGAGGCACTCATGTTCAATCTCAGCACGTTCAAAGGAAACATCCGGCACCGCGATTGGGACGGCGGACAGAAAGAGCGGCGGCAGCAATTGCGCACGCGCATGAGCCCGCGCACCGCGCCGGCGGTGGACCGCTGGGTGGACGAGCAGATGTTCGAGGAAGACATCCGCGCGGTGCTCTTGATGATGCGTCCGCACGGGCGGGAGCGGCTCATGGGGTGGAGCGAGTACCGCACGGGGGCCAAGCATTTCCGCGCGACGGTGTCTTGGGACGAGGAGTTCGCCGCGGATTCGGGCAGCGAGCCGGACCCGCAGCCGTACGACGAGATGTTCCGCGTGCCGAACTTCGCCGACGTGCTGGAGACGCTGCTGGTGGGCTCGATCCGCAGCGACGCCGAGCTGACGACGGAGGAGGAGTGCGACACGTACCGGGCGCTGCTGGGCGAATTGATCCGCCGGGTCGATCGGCGGGCGCGCGGGGAGGAGTGAGGTCGCGATCGCCACGGAGTCACGGCGGACACGGAGGGAGATTCGCGCGGTTGTTCGCGAAGGTCACGGCAACCGCGTCGAGAGAGAGCGTGCGACGAAGTTGAGGGGCTTTGATCGCTCTCGCGATTTCCTCCGTGTCCCCCGTGGCTCGGTGGTGGGTCGGTTTCGCCGGTTGACAGGGCTGCGGGCGTCGGCGAGGCTCGCGGCATGGCCAACGAGCTGCTGCGGGAGTTCATTTACCTCGATCCGGAACGGATCGTGTCGCTGGCGGCACAACTGAAGATTGACGACGGCGCTCGGGCCGGCGATCGCGCCGGCCGCGAGCGTCTTTTTTTGCAGTTGGAGCCGGCGCTGATGGGAAGGCAGGGGGCGATGCGGATCGACGGCGGGTTTGATTTCGCGCGGTGGACACCGGAGACGTTCGTGGATGGGCAGTTCGTCAGCGCCAGCGGCGTGGTGCGGCTGCTGGATTTCGCCTGGCTTAGCCTGGCGCTGGGCGGTTTACCGGCGGTGCTGCGGAAGATGAGCAAGCTGGAGATGGAAGCCCTGCGGAACAGCGACGAGGGGCGGCGCATGAGCAAACAGGCGCTGCAGCAGCGGCAGAACGAGAACCAAGTGGCGATCGGCAAGGTCGAAGAGTTCAAGGCGGACGAATTGGGCGAGGTGGTCGGCAAGCTGTACGGCGAGATCGTGCGGCTGAAGGTTCGACCGAGTTCTGAGCACCCGCACTTCTCGCTGGTCGGGTCGGCGAGCTCGCGGCACTTTTACGATTCGCCGGCGGCGCTGAGTCAGAAGTACGGCATCGAGATCGATGCGGGGTGGACGGTGGTGGGGCAGTTGAACGTGCCGAACCCGGCGGCGGTGGCGAGCCCGATGCCGGTGGGGAACAAGATGGAGGACGCGTTCGAGCAGATCGCGCTGTTGATGAACAACGCGTTCCGGCTGGCGAACGCGCCGGCGTTTCCGGCGGTGTCGCTGACGCCGATCGCGATCTACCGGACGATCGGGTGAGGGCGGGTGCGCGATGGCGGTGGTGAAGATCCCGGCTGACGCGTTATCGCCCGAGGCGCTGGGGGCGCTGATCGAGGAGTTCGTCACGCGGCACGGGACGGACTTGACGGACGCGGCGTCGAAGGCGGCGCAGGTGCGGGCGCAGTTGGCGAGCGGCGAGGTGTACATCGCGTTCGATGAGGGGACGGAGTCGGCGAACATCGTGCACCGGGATGCGAAGGAGACGCCGCAGGCACCGGAGCCTCAGGCCGCGCCCCGTCCGGCACGGGAGCGGGGAACGTCATCGACGGTTGAGGGGCGGCACATCGTGTATGACGAGCCGGAGCCGCCGGATCCGATGGAGTGAAGGGAAGGCACGGGCGGGGCGCCCGTGATACGGGTCATTTCTCGGTGATGGTGAAGTCTTTGACCATCAGGGTGCCTTTCTCGGAGCCTAAGACGAAGCCGACTCGGTTCTTCTTGTCGGGGGCGACGTTTTCGGCTTTGAAGGTGAACTTGTAGTCCTTCCAGTCTTTCGTCAGTTCGACGTCTTCGCCGAGGCCGATGGGGTGCCAGTCGTCCTGGTCGATGTTGGCGGCGAGGCGGACGGTGCGGGCGGGTTCGCCCCTGGCTTTGAAGGAGACCTCGTACTCCTTGCCTTCCTTGAGGTCGAGGCCGGGCATGTTGGCCTGGACGTGCCAGTCTTCGGCGCCGGTGGTGGTGGTCTCGAAGACGGCGGCGTCGCCTTCGATCTTCATGGTGCCCTTGCCGTTCTCGTGTTGTTCGAAGCGCCAACTGTCGGCCTTGTTGCTGGGCTTGCCGACGCTTGGCTTGTCGGCGGCGAGGGCGAGGGAGACGGTGAGCAGCAGCAGCAGGGCGAGCGCGGCGGTGCGGGCGGGTTTCATGGCGATCTCCTTTGGGAGGAGATTGTGACGGGGCATCGGCCTCGGGGCAAGGAGCTGGTTAGATGTGGACTTGGCCGAAGGCGTAGCCCTTGGAGATCTGGGCGGCGCCGAGGTTGACGACCAGGGCCTTGGAGGTGGTGCGGGAGTAGTTGGTCTGGGCGACGACGCGGAGGGTGTAGGCGCCGGGGGGGAGGGCGTCGAAGGCGAAGCCGCCGGCGGAGTTGGTGACGAAGCGGGCCTCGTGGCGGTCGAGTTTGCCGTCGCCGTCGGCGTCGAGGAAGACGGTCCAGCCTGCGAGTCCGGTTTCGCCGGTGTTTTGGACGCCGTTCATGTTGAGGTCGTTGAAGACGTTGCCGGAGATGTAGGCGAGGGAGGTGTTGCCGAAGACGTAGCTGCCGGTGGTTTGGCCGGCGGTGACGGTGACGGAGTAGCCGGAGCGGGGCATGGTCTGGCGGAAGCCGGCGGGGGCGACTTCGCGGACGGTGTAGGCGCCGGGGTCGACGTTGAGGAAGGCGTAGTTGCCGCTTCGGGGGCTGCTGGAGGTGAGGGTTTCGTTGGCGTCGCGGACGCCGTTGTTGTTGAGGTCGAGGTAGAGGAGGGTGGCGAGGGCTTTCCTTTCGGTGCGGGATTTGGCGCCGTCGGCGTTGGCGTCGTTGAAGACGACGCCGGTGATGGTGCCGGTGCCCGAGCCGACGCCGGCGAGGGCGGTCTTGACGGCCTGGTAGACGTTGAGGCGCTTGTAGGTTCGGCCGCTGAAGGTGAAGCCGGTGCTGGTGTCTTTGACGTTGGCGCCGGTGTTCTGGAGGATGGCGGTGATCTGTGCGGGGGTGAGGGAGGGGTCGACCTGTTTGAGGAGGGCGGCGGTGGCGGAGGCGAAGGGGGTGGCGTAGCTGGTGGCCTGGGCGCTGGTGGTGACGCCACTGCCGCGGAGGAGGATGGGGACGCCGTCACCGGGGGCGAGGAGGTCGATGCCGGGGCCGCGGTTGACGTTGTCGGTGGGGAAGGTGTCGTTGGGTTCGACGACGCTGACGGCGAAGACGCCGTTTGCGCGGCCGGGGTATTCGACGTCGAGGTTGGGATCTTCCTGCCCGGCGGCGGCGACGAGGAAGACGCCGTCGGCGGCGAGGCGCGAGACCTCGTCGGCGTAGGTGTTGTTGTAGTCGGCGAGCGGAGTGCGGATCGACATACTGACGATGCCGATGTTGTACCGCTTGTAGTTGGCTTCAACCCACTGGAGCGCCTTTTCGACGCGCTGGGCGAAGGGGAGGCTGTAGGCGCCGGTGGGGTCGGCGACCTTGAGGGGGATGATCTTGGCGCCGGGGGCGATGCCCTGGTAGGTGGCGCCGTTATAGGTGAAGGAGCTGCCGGCGATGATGCCGGACATGGCGGTGCCGTGGCCGTTCTGATCTTCGGGGTTGTTGTCGTTGTTGTAGAAGTCCCAGCCGCGGGTGTCGTCGATATAGCCGTCGCCGTCGTTGTCCTTGCCGTCGCCGGCGATTTCACCGGGGTTGGTCCAGAACTTTCCCTGGAGGTTGGGCTGGTTGAAGTCCACGCCGGAGTCGATGAGGGCGATGTTGACGCCCGCGCCGGTGACGGTGGGGTAGGCGGCGACGGCGGTATCCTGTTGGATCAGATGGGGATACGTGCCGAAGGCGAGCAGGCGGCGATCTTCGAGGACTTCGAACTGGCACATGGAGAATAACCCTCGGTGAAGGCCCTAGATGGGCGGAGCAAGCCTAACCCAGAAAATGGGGCCGGGCCACCCACAAATATCGCCGCTGAGGGGGGTGTCGGGGACAGACGGAGGGTGGCGGAGGGGTGGGATGGCGGGGAAAAGATTTTTGGGCCGGTTTTGGTGGGCGGCGATGGTAAGTGGCTGTCGGTAAAGGGGCTGGCGCTTTTCGGGTGCGGTTTTCGGTCGGAAAAAGGCGACCGAAACCGACCCCAAAACGACCAGAAGCGACGTGGAAACGACCGAAAGCGACACGTGGCGATTCGCGGCGGCGCAAGGGTTGGCGAGGACGAGTCGGCGGTGCGGCGTGAGCAGGGAAGCGACGCGGGTCCAAGTGTGAATGCAGAGGAGTTGCGATTGGACATTCGATTCCCCCAGAGGCGCGCTTTCAGGACAGCGTCTAGTCTATCGAGAATCCTAACAAATG
>Ga0207674_10001776_pt1 | contig 27533 bp, 23 predicted proteins | sample KBSCornC72_FD_184303 | JGI IMG/M metagenome (GOLD analysis project Ga0207674, IMG submission 184303) | Corn rhizosphere microbial communities from Kellogg Biological Station, Michigan, USA - KBS Corn C7-2 (SPAdes) (version 2) | ecosystem: Host-associated > Plants > Roots > Rhizosphere > Soil ...
CGGCGCGACCCTGGACGTGACCAACGACGTGCTGACCGCGCTCAACTCGGCGCTTCCGAGCATCGCGACCACCGCTCCGGCAGCGGCGCGGACCAACCAACCGCAGGGCCGCTAATCAGCGGATGAACGATCAGCCGGCCAGCGCTGCCATCGGACCGCTTGACATCAAGCGGGTCATGGCGGCGCTGCCGCACCGCTATCCAATGCTGCTCGTCGACCGGGTCGAAAGCCTCGATCCGGACAAGGGCATCGTCGCGATCAAGGCGGTGACGATGAATGAAGAGTTTTTCCAGGGGCACTTCCCTGGAAGACCAATCATGCCCGGCGTGCTGCAAGTAGAGGCCCTGGCCCAGGCGGCAGGTGTTCTTGCCGTTGAGAGCCTTGGCCTCGCCGGCTCGGGCAAGCTCGTCTATTTCATGTCGATCGACGGGGTGAAATTCAGGAGACCCGTCGAACCGGGAGTCCTGCTCCGGCTCGAGGTCGAGTTCGTCCAGAAGCGCGCACGCGTATGCAAGTTCGCCGGGAGGGCGATGCTCGACGGCGAAGTCGCCACTGAATGCGAATTCACTGCGATGATCGCCGATCCGCCAGCCTGATCCCGGCATAGATCGCCCGCGGTTCGGTGCGATAGCCGAACACATCCTGGTAATGCTGGTCCAGCGCGTTACTCATCCGCGCGAAAAGCTCGATTCCTGGTCTCACTGCGTAGGCGATGCGGCCGTCTGCGAGCCAATATGAGCCCAGACCCACGCGATCGAACGGGAAAGTGTCGCGCTGGTCGAGGTGTCGCCCGACATAGGCGAGCGAGGCGCCGTAGGTGAGCTTCCCGGACGCTCCATCGAACGCAACCGAGCCGCTGTGCTTCGGGCGCCTTAGCTCATGCACCTGGGTCAAGGTCGCATCGTCAGGTTCGGTCGCGTGCAGGTACGCGTAATTCGCGGACAGGCGCAGCTGGCTGCCAAGCCGCCAGCCGAATGTCGCTTCTATGCCGGAACGGCGGCTTGTCTCATGCCGGTTGGCGGTGCTGAACAGCCCCGTCGTCGGGTCAAAAACGTCGACGATCTCATCGTGAAGCTTTTGCTTGTACCCGGTCAGAGAGGCGTCGATGGGCCCGTGCCGATAGCGAAGAGACAGCTCGAAACCGCGTGAACTCTCGGGCTTAAGCGACGAATTACCGAAGAAATTGTTCGGGAAAAATCCGTAGAGGTCGAAGAAGGTCGGCTGTGCCATGCCCTCGCCATAAGAGCCCGCTACCGAAAATCGGGTGCCAAGGCGCGCAAGCAGCGACGCCCGAACGCTGGTCGCATCCCTGAAGCGGTTGAACTTGTCCCGACGCACGGCAATGTCTCCGGTCAGCGGCTTCGTCTCGCCGCGCCACTCGGCGGTCAGCGCCTGGTGCTCGCGGCTGCGGTCCTGATTCGAAAGCCCGCCATAAATGGTATCGCGCGCATGGAACGTCTCGCGTTCGAGATCGCCGGCGACGACAACGGTATGAGAGACCGGGCCGGTCGAAAACCGCCGCTCGACCTGTGCCGAGAGGTTGCGCCGGGTGCCGCGAGTCCGGTTCTGCTGCACGTCGGCGAGATAATTTCTGTTCGACGATCCAAGCAGCGACGCGGCAATCTGGCCGCTCCACGGTGTCGATGAGTCGCCGGCGCTCGCCCAAATCCGCCCGGCGGTCAGTCGGTTGCGGCTGCTGTCGAGCGTGTCAGTATGAGCGAAACTTATCGGGTCGAAGCCGTCGAACTCGGAACGGCCGGTGAGGGCGAGGCCCGAGGCGCCAAGCTCGACGCTCTCGAGCGGATACCACGTCGCGCGGAGCCTGCCTGACAAATTGCGATAGCCGTCCTTGTCGCCATGGCCATTGAAGCTGTCGATCCCGGTCGCCCGCTGGAATCCGAGCGCGCCCGCAAGGCTTGCCTTGTCACTGACCAGCGCGGCCGAGCCTCCTGCTCGAGCAAAGCCGAACGAGCCGCCCTCGACGTCTGCGGCCGCCCCCTGGGAATCACCGAGGCCGTTGATTGCGATCACTCCGCCGATCGCGTCCGAGCCCCACAGCGCAGACTGAGGTCCCCGAACCACCTCCATCCTTGATGCAAGGTCGGCATTCAGGATCTCGAAGCGCGGCGCGTCGCCCGAAGCGGGATCATTGACCTTGATTCCGTCGACGAACAGCAAGGTATGATTCGCCTCCGCGCCGCGGATCCGGACCTCGGAGAGCGAGCCGGCGGGTCCCGACGTGGCGACGGCCGCCGACGGCGTCAGCCGCAAGAGAGCGGTTACGAGCGGCTCTCCTAGGCGTTCGATCTCCTTGCTGTCGACGATGGTGACGCTCGCCGCGGTGTTAGCCTGCGTTTCGGGCGCACGCGAGGCGGTGATGACGATTTGGCTGGGGTCTATAGGCAGTGCGGGCATGTGATCCTCTCCATTGACGAACATGTCGTCACAGAGGGATCGCCGCCCAAAGGCAGCGGGGCCCACGCACCTCGGCTGGTCCCGGCCGAAGAAACGGACGACGGACCAAGGCAGGTTCCTGACTTCGCCGAGTAGCTCGGCTCACAGTTGCGGGCACAGCGCCGGATTTTCGCCGGCTTCCCTTTGAACCGCCCCCGCTCGACTGTTCATCGATGGGCGGCACCCTGGTCGGTCGCCTTGCTAGGCTGGGCTTCGACAGGCTGTCAAATTGTGCGCAGCGACGCTATTCAGTAGGAATGACTGCCAATCACAGCCGCATCCTCGCACTCTTTTTGGCGATCGCCATCGCCGCCGTTTTGCGCCTGGTGCCGCATCCGCCCAACTTCACGCCGATTGGCGCGATGGCGCTGTTCAGCGGCGCCTATCTCGGTCGTCGCTCGATCGCCTTTGCTGCTCCCCTCGGAGCGATGCTTCTGAGCGACGCCTTAATCGGCTTCTACTCGGGCTTTTGGGTGACATATCTGGGAGTGGCCGCCATCGTCCTGATCGGCTGGCTCGTGCTCTCCCGCTTGTCGGTCGTGCGGCTCGGTGTCGCCGCCATCGCGAGCTCTGTCATATTCTTCCTCGTCAGCAACTTTGGGACGTGGGCGCTGAGCGGCATGTACCCGCACAATGCGGCCGGCCTTGCTGCCTGCTACATTGCCGCGATCCCCTTCTTTCAGAATACGGTCGCGGGAGACCTGTTCTACACGACACTGCTGTTCGGCGGGTTCAAGCTTGCCGAGCTTCTCGTGCCGCGGTTGAGGGCAGGGGGTCCGCAGCCCGCCTGAGCTCCCGCCGTTCGGTTGCAACTTCTCACCGGTGCCTGTAGAGGCGCCGCTCGACTTGTCGCGGCTGGTCGGAAACCAGCGGCTAAGCCAAGGAAAAATCAGATGAAGTCCGGTACTCACCCCGACTACCACATGATCACCGTCGAAATGACCGACGGGACCAAATTCCAGACCCGCTCGACCTGGGGCAAGGAAGGCGACACGCTCCACCTCGACATCGATCCGAAGGTGCATCCTGCATGGGTTGGCGGCACTCGCCAGGTCCAGGAAGGCGGCCAGGTCGCCCGCTTCAACAAGCGCTTCGGCGGCCTCACACTCGGCAAAAAATAAGACGTGCGGTTTTCGCCGCTAACCTCGGCTCCAAGGCTGGAGACCGAGCGCTTGCTCTTGCGTGGGTTCGTCGAAGCCGACCTGCCGGCACATGCGGCAATTCTCGGCGATCCTCTCGTCATGAAGCATTTTGGCGGTCACGGCTTCGGACGCGAGGAGTCCTGGCGGCGCCTACTCGGCGGGGTCGGCTTGTGGCAGCTGCAAGGAACTGGCCTGATGGCGGCCGAACGCAAGTCAGACGGCAAGCTGATCGGTCACGTCGGCCTGTTCGACTATCACCGAGAGATCGAGCCTTCGATCGAAGGGCGGCCCGAGCTCGGCTATATCTTCGCGGCAGAGGTGCACGGCCAGGGTTTGGCGCGGGAGGCTTGCGACGCCTTGTTGGAGTGGGCCGATCGCACGCTCGACGCGGACGAGATCATGGCCATCATTTCGATCGAGAACGAGCCCTCGATCAAGCTGGCCCAGAGGCTGGGTTTCGAGCGGCAACCTGACGGGGTTTATCGAAGCGAGCCGACCAGCCTTTGGCGAAGGCCGCTGCCGCTAACTCGGTCAGCCTAGAAGGCGCTCAACCCCGTAATGGCACGGCCCATGATCAGGGCGTGGACATCGTGCGTTCCTTCGTAGGTATTCACAGTTTCAAGGTTCGCCGAGTGGCGCATCACCTGGAACTCCGCGGAAATACCGTTGCCGCCATGCATGTCGCGGGCCGTGCGCGCAATCTCCAGCGCTTTCCCGCAATTATTCCGCTTGATGAGGCTGATCGTCTCAGGGATGAGCTCGCCCGCTTCGAGGCGCCGGCCGACGCGTAGCGACGCCTGCAGCCCCAGGGTGATCTCGGTCGCCATGTTGGCGAGCTTGAGCTGAACGAGTTGGTTGGAGGCAAGGGGTCGACCGAACTGCTTGCGGTCGAGCGTGTACTGGCGAGCGGCACGGTAGCACGCCTCGGCCGCGCCCATTGAGCCCCAGCTGATCCCGTAGCGCGCACGGTTGAGGCAGCCGAATGGACCCTTCAGTCCTTCCACATTGGGGAGCAGAGCGTCTTCGCCAACTTCAACGCTATCCATCACGATCTCGCCGGTGATGGAGGCTCGAAGCGACAGCTTCTCCTTGATCTTGGGCGCGGAGAGGCCGGGCATGCCCTTCTCGAGCACGAAGCCGCGAATCTTGCCGCCGTGAGCGTCCGACTTCGCCCAAACGACGAACACATCGGCGATCGGCGAGTTCGTGATCCACATCTTCGAGCCTGAGAGGACGTAGCCGCCCTGCACTTTCTGCGCGCGTGTGCGCATGCTGCCGGGATCGGATCCGGCGTCCGGCTCGGTTAGGCCGAAGCAACCGACTATTTCACCGGTCGCGAGCCGCGGCAGGTATTTGCTACGCTGTTCTTCGGACCCGTAAGCATGGATCGGGTACATGACGAGGCTCGACTGCACCGACATCGCCGAGCGATAACCGCTATCGACCCGCTCGACCGCGCGGGCGATGAGCCCATAGCTCACATAGCCGAGGCCTGCCCCTCCATATTCATGAGGAATGGTTGCTCCGAGCAGCCCCAGCTCGCCCATCTCGCTCATGATCTCGCGGTCGAACCGTTCCTCGAGATAGGCTGAAGTGACGCGCGGAAGCAGCTTGTCCTGTGCATAGGACTCGGCCGTGTCGCGGACCAGCCGCTCCTCGTCGGTGAGCTGGTGATTGAGATCAAAAGGATCCTGCCAGTCGAACGGCAGGATGGCTGGCTCGGCCACGTGCAAGCTCCAGGAAAAGGAAGTCCGCAGCGGCTTAGCGGCGGATCATCGTTCTTGCAAAACCGTCGTTTTTTCAATGTGTTGTGGCAGTCCCGCAACGGGACTCAAGAAATATGAATTTCCGTTAACAAAATGCTTTCAGCTTCGATTTGTCACGATAAGCTGCCGAATCGCAGGGGGTATGTTCCCCTTTCGCGTACTCAGGAGGGGTCCTGTGAAAGTGAATAGTTCTTCCGCGTTTCGCGTAGCATTGCTTGCTGCTTCTTCGCTGAGCGCCGTGGCGATAGCATCGCCGGCTTCGGCTCAAGAGATTCCCGATCCGGTCGCGACGGCATCGCCCGTTGAGAAACTCGACATCGTCACCAACGATGGTCCGTTCATCACGCCGGGGCCGGGCAGCGCCACGACGGGCGCCAATTACGCCAACAGTCCCGATGTGCTTTCGACAGGGGTCAACGGCGTCGGGCAGATGATCTCGATCAGCTTGCCGTTTCTCGACCTCTGCAGCGGCACGCTGATCAACCCGCGCACGGTGATCACGGCAGCGCACTGTGTGTACGAGGCTCCCAAGGAATTCTACGGCAGCAACACTGGCGTCGGCGGCGGAATCGTCCCCGGATTCGGGCTAGCAACGACGAACGGCATTCCAATCAGCTTCGGGTTCGAGTCCACCAACCGTTGCACCGGGACTGCCACCAATCCGGGCAACGGCTGCCGCAGCGGCACCGGCCCGTATGAGGCGTGGCGCGACAGCGGCTTCAACACCGTTGTCAGCAAGGACATCTATAACGGCAACCAGGTGTGGTACGGCCTTGGCGCAGCGCCGGCTGCAGTCGGCGGCGGCGGCGAGTTCGCCAACGAAGACATCGCGCTTGTGACGCTCGATACCCACGTCAGCGACATTCCCACGTGGACATTGCTGTTTTCGCCGCTCACCGGACCGACGCATTCGACGATCACCGGCTATGGCGGCGCGGGCGTCGGCACCTCGGGTCATGGCGATCTTGCCGGCATCGACTACCGCCGCCGGTCCGCCGAAAACATGATCGATGCGCTGATGAGCACCAACGATTTCGTCAGCAGCGACGCAATCAATCCCGGCAGCACCGCGTTCGCCAACCAGACGCACCCGATCTACTGGAACGACTTCGACGACCCGAATTTCTCGATCGCGGGCGCGCTGTCCAATCCCAACTTCTTCCACAACACGGCGCCGACGGGCAGCCGCAACAACGGCTATTATGATTTCAACGGACTCGGCGGTACCGCACTGCCGAAAGAGGGCACGACAGCCGGGGGCGATTCCGGTGGTCCGCTGATCGTGGATCAGTCCTTCCGCAATCCCGACGGGACCTTCAAGCCGGTGGTCGCCGGTGTCCTGACCGGCAGCTTCTCGTTCAATGGCGGGATCGCGACCTACGGCCAATTCAACGTTTACCCGCCGCTGTTCGCGTTCTGGGAAGAGATCGTCCAGAACAACCCATACAAATATGCCTCGGCCAAGGCTGGAAACGGGGACTGGTTCGATCCCACCCACTGGGTCCAGGACATGGATCCCAATTATGCGATCATCGGCCCGGACGGACAGCTCGTGAACTCGCTCCCGAGCTATCCCCAGGTCGGTGCAGACGGCCAGATCGACAAGTTCGGCACGGTTTGCTTCCTTGGCACCTCGTGCGAGAGCTTCACTGGTCCGGCCAATCCGACGGATAGCGGAACGCCGCTGGTGATCGCCGGCGGCCCTGGGTCGACGAACTTCGTTCCGAACAACGTCGAGCCGGTGAACAGCCTCGATCCGGCGCTCTACACCAAGGCGCGCTATTACGACGTCACGTTGAACAAGGCTGGAAGGACGACCCTGACCGCGGCCGCGACGATCGACAAGTTCACGATCGACGGCCAGGCGAACTTGAACATCACGCCGACGGGCAATCTCAAGGTCTGGGCCGAGTATAATCAGCTCAACGGCTGGACCAACGTCGACGGTTCGCTGAAGGCCGGGGAATCCCTGGTGGTCCAGGGTCTCTTGAGCGGCAGCGGAACCTTCGATCCAACCTACCTGACAGTGGTCGGCGGAATGGTTGCGCCGGGTACGTTGACTCCGTCGGGGCTAAGTCCAGCCGGCACCCTGACGGTGAAGGGCAATGTCATTCTCGCTTCGCAGTCGGCTCTTCTGATCGACCTCATGAAGAGCAAGAGCGACCTGCTCAACATCGTCGCCGATAGTGACACTGCCGGCATGCTCGCGCTGGATGGCGGCGCGATTGTCTTTGGCCAGGGTCTCGGGTCGGCCGTTCGCGACGGCCAGAGCTTCACGGTCGTCAATGCTCAGGGGGGCGTCGACGGCACGTTCGGAACGGTGGCTTCCAACCTCGGCGTGCTTCAGCCGACGGTCAGCTACACCGCGAACAACGTGAATGTGTCATTGAAGGCCGGTAGCCTGGCGAAGTACATCGGCTCGTCGAACGCGACCGCTCTTGCCTTTGCCTCGGCACTCGATGGCCTCCGCTCGACCAGCTACAGCAACCTCTCGAACCTGTACGGCAATGTCGACCTGATGTCGCCGTCGCAGGTCGCGGCGACCTTCAACGCGTTGGCGCCGTCGATTATCGGCGAGACCGAGCTTCTGCAGGACCGCCAGAGCGAGCAGCTGTTCAGCAATGTCAGCGATCGCCTGTCGCTCCTCGGGACAGGTCAGGCGCACGGCTTCACCATGAACGCCGGCGCCGGGGCGCTTGCCCAGACGACGCAGAACCTGTCGCCGAGCGCGCAGCTTGGCCTGACGGACGGCCAGGCGATCACCGTGCCGGTGGCCGGAGGGCTCGGCGGCTTCGTCAGCATGGGCGGCGGCACGTCCCGGGCCAGCTATGGTGGCGGTGATCGCCTTGGAGTCGGCAGGCGCAACCGTTACTTCGCGTCGGGTATCGAAGCGCCGTTTGGCGATGCCGTAATCGGCACCGCCCTCGGCTATGCTGAAGCGAACACGAGCGCGGGCCAGGACCAGGCTTTGTCGAAGCTGACCCAGGCTTCGGCTTATGCCAGCCTTCCGGTAGGGAAGAGTGCCTATGTCGGGGGCATTCTCGCCGCTGAACATGCGACCAGCGACAGCGAGCGCCTGGCGACAGACACGGTGTCGATGTTCCGCCTCTCCGGCGCTACTCGCTCCACTCGCTACATGGCGACTGCCGAAGCCGGATTCCGCACCGGCATCGGCCATGGGCTATGGCTCAATCCCAGGGCCCAGCTCGGCTTCAGCCATTACACGATGGGCGGCTTCCATGAGCAGGGTGCTGAAACGGCGCTCGACCTCAACGAGCTCAAGGTCAATCGGCTGGAAAGCCGCATCGGCGCGAAGCTCGATGGATCCGCGCATTTTGCAGGCTGGACCGTTCGCCCGAATCTCCAGGCCGATTACGTCCGGCTGTTGTCCGGTCGGAAGAACGGCCTGATGGTGAGCTTCGCCGCTGCCCCCGACTACAGCTTTGCGCTTCCGCTGGCCGACAGCGGAAACGGCTGGGTCGAGGCCAAGGGTGGCGTGGAACTGTCGCGCGGCGCGTTCAGCCTCGGCCTGACCGGTCAGGCTACTGTGGGATCGGCACCGATCAGCGATCACCGTGGGCTGGTGAGCGTCGGCTATAAGTTCTGATCAGCAGCAAGTGAGGAGGGGGCTGGCGAGCAATCGCCGGCCCCCCTTTTCGTCCTTAGCGCCTTCCGGCGAAGAGCTTGCGGTCGACAAGCTCGCCGATCGGCGGAAGTTCCTTCTGTCCCCCAACGGCCAACCGGACGAACTCCGGCGTGATGTTCAACGCCTTGAGCTGAACCAATTTACTGACCGGCAGGTTGCGGTAGCCGAGACGCTGGAAGCCCACGATGTACTCGGGCGTGATCCCGAGTGCGCGCATCTGGACGAGCTCGTCCCCAGGAATATTGGCGTAACCGACGCGGGCAAAGCCGGTAATCAGATCCGGGCTAATTCCAAGCGCCTTGAACTGGATGAGCGTCTGGAGCGTGGCAGGCCGATAACCCGCGCGCGCCATGTCCGTGATGTAGCGGCCGTCCACGCCTAGTGCCGACAGCGCCATCAGATTGTCTAAGGTGGGTGTCGGATAGCGCGCCGCTGCAATCGCATCGATCAGCTCACGGCGGGCATTGATTGCCATCAGGCCGAACGCCTGCTCGCGCGTCGGCTGTCCGATTCCGCGGCGCAAGAGCAATTGCGTGAAACCGGGGTCGGCCGTGAACCGGCAATTGCCCGACGCATAGCTGTTGCCGCCACTTCCGGCGCAATCCAGCCGTCCTGCTTCCCTCACTATGGCGAAGTGAAGTGGCCGCGTGCCGGCAGCGTGAAAGGAGGACACCTCCATGCCGATGAGGTCGGATGGCATGAAGCCTGTCGACCAGTTGTTCCGGTCGCGGCCGCGGCTCTCGTCGCGGAAGCTCGCGTGGATCTTGGCCGAATTGCTTCCCTCGGGCTGAAGCGTGAAGCTGACCAAGTCTGAGGACTGAGCAAAGCAGGCGGAAGAGACGCTGAGAGAGGCGCACAGAAGCGCAAAAACGATGGCAAAAATGCGGTTCATTGCTGTGATCCTTTTTTGACGGGTGGGGCGCTTGTCCGATCAATCGTCGCCGAGGCCCGCGGCCTTGAGCTTCACGAGCTGGTCCGCGGAGCGTGGGTAAAGCCCGTGCGCCTGGAGCGATCGGACATATTCCGGGGTGACGTCGAGCGCCTTCAACTGAACCAGCGTGTCGACGGGCAGCTTCGAATAGCCGATCCGGGCAAAGCCACCGATGAAAGCGGGATCGATGTCCAGTGCGGCCATCTGCTCGAGCTCGTCCGCACTGAGGTTGGCGTAGCCCGCGCTCGCGAGCGAGGCGATCAGTTGCGGGGTCACGCCGACTGCTTTGAGTTGCGCGATCTCGTCAGCCGACAGTCCGCGGTAGCCGGCCCTGGCGAGCGCATCGATATATTCGGGCGTGACCTCAAGGGCCGCGAACTGCGTCAGGTCGTCAAGCGACGTGGGTGCCTGGCCACGCGCCGCGAGGTTGCCGATGTAGGAGCGGGTGACTCCGACGGCGGCGAGCTCGGCCAGCTTGTCGATGCTCGGCCTGTGGTAGCGGTGGGCCGCAAGGGCGTCGACGAGATCGCGGCTCGCTCCGGTGACGGTCAGGTCATAGGCCTGCTTGAAGGTCGGTCGCCCAATGCCTCTTTCGGCGAGGAAGTTTCCAAAAGCCTGGTTAGCCGAGAATGTGCACTGGCCGCTCGCGACCGAGTTGCCGCCATAGCCGTTGCAGTCGATCCGGCCTGGCTCGCGAATGTACGCGAATTGGATCGGCCGTTGGCCCGCCTGGCGCAGGGCCGAAAGATCGAGTCCGGCAAGCTCGGTTTCAGAGAAGGAATTGGACATCATGCCGCCGTCGGACCTGTCGCCCATCAGCGTCAGCTGGATCTTTCCCCGGTCAGGCTTGTCCTGAAGCGTGAAGGACATCGACCCGCCCGAGTTCGCCATGCAGGCGCTCGAAACGCTGATCGCAGTCGCGACCATGGCGGCAACAAAAGCGAGGGGACGGTTCATTCTCACTCTCCTTCGAACAGGTTCGTCGGGCAAAGCTCGACCGTTCGCCTCAGGTGAGGCGTTCAAACTCAGTCATTCGACTTCAGGTGGTTGGAGCGGCCGTCAGGCCTTGAATCTATCCATCAATGCCTCCGCGGCACTTGGGGCGGGACCGGAGGCACCGGCGGGTTCCTCAGATCGTCCAGATCGACACCCTGAGCCTTGAGCTCGACGAGCTTGTCGATGTCGACCTTGTACCCGGCTCTCCGGAACTGTTCGGCATAGGCGGGCGTCACTCCGACAGCGCGCATCTGGACGAAATCGTCGAGCGTGCCGTTGAGGCCAGCTGACCGCATCTCGCGGACATATTCCGGATTGACGTCCACCGCCCTCGCTTCGGTCAGATCGTCGGCATCCAGATTGCCGAAGCCGGCAGCGGCCATCTCGTGCACATATTCGGGCGTGACTCCGACGGCCTTCATCTGGACGAAATCATCGGGGTCGGCCTCGCGAAGCCGCGGCGAGGACGCGCGCATGGCTGCTGCATATTCGGGCGTCACTCCGACCGCTTTCATCTCGATCGCCTGGTCGATCGCGCTCTTTGGCTCGCGGTCATGCTTCTTGCCGAAAGCCGCAATGTCGTCGTCGGCGTCCGCGTAGGAGATGCTCGTCGCGCCGTTCTGAGCAACCGCGACGACCTTGCGCCGGCCGCTCGCGTCAGGAGGGTAGACGGTAACCGTCGCACCGTTAGGAGCGCGTGCGACCGTCACTCCGTTTGACCGGCGAACGCTTGCCCCGCTTGGAGCAATCGACAGGAAGTCATCGCCGTTCGCAGCGACCTCGACCTGGGGTGAGACAGCCGCAACCGCAGTTGCAACGGAGGTGGAGACGCCCTTTGCGATGATGTGCGGCAGATCCGTCGGTTCGTCACGCCCGGGGTAATAGGGGACCATGGCTTCATTCGCCGCGGACTTCCCGGACGCAAGCTTGGAAGCTTTCGAACCGCCAGGAGTCACGGTGAGCGCCGCAAGCGGAGCTGCGACCAGGACCGCACCGGCGAAGACGCCGAGCGCGAAAGACCGCGCGACCGGTCCACGGACGGACTTGCCGTCGAGCACGCGCGCGACACGCCGGGCGAGCGAGCTCTTCGAGGGTGCCACGCCATGGGCACCAAGGAGCAGCCCGGGGCACTCGTGCCGTGCAACGCCGACCAGCAGCTGGGCATAGTCGGTGTCGACGATGTCCGCCGCGAGCACGCTGTCGTCCGCCGCTTCCTCGCGCAGCTGGTGCGCTTCGCGGGCGAGCATCCAGACCAGTGGGTTGAACCAGAACAAGGCTGTCGCGACGCGGGCCAGCAGCAGCTTCACCCAGTCCATCCGGGCGACGTGAGCGAGCTCGTGGGCGATGATCGCTTCCGCCTCGTCGGCCGCTTCGACCGCACGCTTGTTGAGCACGATGACCGGGCGGACCAGGCCCCAGCTGATCGGCGAGGCAAGCTCGTCGCTGGTGAGCAAGGCTGTGCCGTGTTTGAAACCCATGCGCCGCTGCGCGCGAGCGAGGGCGCTCAGCCAGTGGCCGTCGACTAGCACGTCGGCGCGCGCCTGGAGGGCGACAAGCCGCGCAAGGGCCAGGAAGGTGATCAGCAGCAGGATTGCCGCCGGAACTGCGTAGAGCGCCATCGCCGCCGCAATGGGCGACCAGGAGCGAGCCGCAGCGGTCGACTTCACCGCATGCTGCACAACGGGCAAAACAGGGGTCGCCGACGTGACCACCGGAGTGATCGGGGCAGACTGGACGAGCGGAGCCGGTGCGTTCGTCTGGCTGAACAGGGCAGGAGCCTCGATATTCCAGGTCGGAAGTACCACCGGCGCGACGGCCATGATGACGAGGGCCAAGAGGCCGATGTGGGCCACCCAGGAGCGCTCGGCCGCCGAACGGCTCTTCATCAGCTGGAGCAGGCCAAGTGTCAGTCCTGCAAGGAGCACTGACTTCAGCACGATTTCGATGAGAACATGCATCACTTGCCCCCTTTAGCCTTGCGCGCCTGGGCGATCATTTGCTCGAGCTGGCTGAGCTCGTCGTCCTTGAGTTTGTCGGACATGCCGAGCAGTGCGCTCGCCGCGCTAGCCGGCGAGCCATTGAAGAAAACCCGGACGATCTCGCTCAGAGCCGATTTCTTCGCGACGGAGTCGGACACCGTCGGGCTGTAGAGATAGCCGCGCTCCGATTCGCTGCGAGTCACGAAGCCTTTGTCCTCGAGCCGCTTGAGCATCGCGCGAACCGCCGAGCCGCTGAGCTGCACGGGCAGCGCCTCGCAGATGTCGGAGACGGGGAGGGCCCCTCTTTCATAGAGGATGTCCACGATCTGGCGTTCACGGGGCGGCAATTTGCTGAGCATTCGAATGTCCTTCCAAACGCGACAGACTCGTCGCGCTACATTTGTAGAGTGCTACATTTGTAGCGTGAATGCAACATGAATGTTTGTGAAGACCGCTTTTCGTGGCGGAGAGGGTGGGATTCGAACCCACGGTGGGCGTGAACCCACGGCGGTTTTCAAGACCGCTGCCTTAAACCACTCGGCCACCTCTCCGCTAAGATTCTTGTCGGGGCGGGACGCGTGGTTTGCAAGTCTGTTCAGCCATTTGGCGTTAATCGCCCTGGGCGCTTCCTCGCGGGACAGGCTGTGCACAGGCCGCGATGAACGAAGCTGGTCGGGCAGGCGTTTTGCATCTTAGCCTCGGCGGTATCGAGGAGGGCGTGTTGGGATTCGTGGGGTGGGGAATAGTTGGACTTTCTGCGGCGCTCAGCTCGGCGACCGCGCCGCTCGCGGTTTCGGCGGTGGCCTCCAGCCAGACAGCGCAGTCCGATGCCTGGGACGGTTACAAGCTGCGCCTCGCAGTGCTCGCGCGCCAACAGGGCGTCCGCGAGACGACGATCCGGGCGAATGTGCCCAATCTCACCAAGAATGATCGAATCATCGAGCTCGAGCGGACCGAGCCGATCGCGCACAGCAGCGGCGGCGTAGTCGGCGCGCTCGACCCGTACCTTCGCGCCCACGTGACGAGTTCGCTGATCCGCCGCGGCCGCGCGAACTATTCCGACAATTACACTGCACTCACGCGTCTCGAATCGCGCTATGGGGTCGATCCAGCGGTGCTGATGGCGATCTGGGGCCTCGAGACCAGCTATGGCACGGTGACGGGAAGCACCGACCTGCTCCAGGCGCTCGCCAGTCTCGGCTATTACGGTCGCCGGCGCGACCTTTTCGAGAGCGAGTTCGTCGCTGCGCTGAAGCTGATGGACGAGGGCGTTCCGCGCTGGCGTCTCAAGGGCAGCTGGGCGGGCGCGACCGGATATCCGCAGTTCATGCCATCGGTCGCTCTCCGGCTGCGGGCAGATGGAGATGGCGACGGCTATTCGGACATTTGGGCAAACGAGCTCGACGGTCTTGCGTCGATCGCCTCCTACCTGCGGGATGCCGGGTGGAAGCCGAATATCGCCTGGGGAGTGCCAGTGCGGACTCCGCCGACGCTCAACCGCGCCGCAATCGTCAATCGGACTACCGCCGCGCGGTGCCCGCAGGTCTATCGCAGGCTCAGCCGATGGCTGACGATGCGGGAATGGCGCGCGCTCGGCGTGACTCCAATTGGCCGATCGCTGCCTGACAATGAGATGGCAAGCCTGATCGAACCGGACGGGCCGTATCAGACCGCCTACCTGCTCACCGCCAACTATCGCGCGATCCTCGATTACAATTGTTCGAATTTCTACGCGATTTCCGTTGGAGTTCTGGCGGACGCGATTGCGCGGCGATAGACAGTTGGCTCACCAATTGAATCGGGGAAGCTTCGAGATCTCCATGCCGCGCACCATCCTTCTCGCCACCGCCGCCTCCGTCCTCCTCGCCAGTGCCGCGCCTGCCGCAGCGCCGCAGTTCGATACGCCGGCCAAAGTCGCCTATCTCTATGACGTCAATTCAGGCGCGGTTCTCTACGCCAAGAACCAGGACGTCCGGATGCCGCCGGCATCGATGGCGAAGATGATGACCACCGAGGTCGCGTTCGAATTGATCGACCAGGGCAAGCTGCCGCTCAACAAGATGTGCACGGTGCGGCCCGAGACGTGGCAGAAGTGGCACGGTCCCCAGGCCGGCTCGACGATGTTCCTGTCGCCCAACGAGCAGGTCAGCGTCGAAAATCTGCTCAAGGGCATCGTCACGCTTTCGGGCAACGACGCATCGGTCGTGCTCGCCGAGTGCATTGCCGGGACCGAGCAGGCCTTCACCGACCAGATGAACGCGCTGGGCAAGAAGCTCGGCCTTACCAACAGCCATTTCGGCACCGCGAACGGCTGGCCCGACAACGGCGTGACCTATGTCACCGCTCACGATCTCGCGAAGATCGCGCAGGCCACGATCGAGCATCACCCCAAGCTGTACAAAGAATTCTACTCCTTGCCGAGCTTCACCTGGGGCAAGACAATGGGCTCGGGCAAAGACATCACCCAGGAGAATCGCAACCCGATCCTCGGCCATGTGCCGGGCGCAGATGGGCTCAAGACGGGCCACACCGATGAAGCGGGCTATGGCTTCACCGGCTCGGCGGAAGAGAACGGGCGGCGCCTGATTGAGGTGCTGGCTGGAATGGCGAGCTGGAACCAGCGCGTTCAGGAGTCGACGCGGCTGATCCAATGGGGCTTCAGCGCCTGGCAGGACAAACCCTTGTTCAAGGCCGGGGCCAAGGTCGGCTCGGCTCAGGTCCAGATGGGCAGCTCCAGCGAGGTGCCGCTGGTCGCACCGAGCGATCTCGCAGTCAGCGTTCCCGCCGGGCTTTCCGTTAACGACAAGCCGATCACCATGAAGATCCGTTACGACGGTCCGCTGATGGCGCCGATCGCCAAAGGCCAGGAGGTTGCGCAGCTGGTCGTCTCGACTGGCGATACTCCGCCTCAGGTCGTTGCGCTGGTCGCCGGGGAGGACGTCGGCCGTGCCGGCTTCTTCGGCCGGATCTGGCTCGGGCTGAAGCAGCTCATCGGCATGGCGTGAGCCTCAATTCCTCAGCAATACGAGGCCGGTTCATCAGCCTCGAGGGCGGCGAGGGGGTCGGCAAGTCGACGCAGGTGCAGGCGCTCGCCTCGGCGCTTCGTAGTCGTGGAATTGACGTCATTGTCACTCGCGAGCCGGGCGGCAGCGACGGCGCCGAACGAATCCGGGAGCTGCTGCTGACCGGCACTGAGGACCGCTGGAGTGCTCAGGCCGAAGCGCTGCTGTTCGCCGCTGCGCGCGCCGATCACGTCGCGAAGACGATCCGGCCCGCGCTCGAACGAGGACAGTGGGTGGTGGCCGACCGATTCGTCGACAGCTCACTTGCCTATCAGGGCGGCGCCGGCGGGCTTGGAATCGAAACGGTGCGCGCGGTCAACGCATTCGGAATCGGCGGCGACTTCCCGGACCGGACGCTGATCCTGATGCTCGAGGAGGGCGCAGAGCGCGCCCGCAGCCGCGATGCCGATGGCAGCGACCGCATCGGCGGCCGCTCTGATGAATATCACCGCAAGGTCGAGGCGGCCTTCCATATTATCGCCGCCGAGGAGCCGGAGCGGGTCAAATTGGTCGATGCGTCGGGTTCGGCCGAACAGGTCACGCAACGGCTATTCGGTGCGATTCAGGACCTGCTCCCGTGATTCTGGGCCAGGAAAGAGCGCTCGAGCAATTCGCCACTGCCTGGGCATCGCGAAAGGTCCACCACGCGTGGCTGCTCGCGGGCCCACGCGGCGTCGGAAAGGCGACATTCGCGCATGCTGCCGCGCGCAGGGTGTTGGCCGAAGCAGCGGGCCCTGCCTTCGACCTGAGCGGGATCGAAACGCCGGGCGATCATCCAATGGTCAAGTTGGTTGAAGCCAAGAGCCACCCCGACATGCGCTGGCTCGAGCGCGTCGTGAACGACAAAGGAAACCTCAACCGCAATATCAAGGTCGAGCAGATCCGCGAGTTGGGCGAGTTCATGTCCATGACCGCTGCGCTCTCGCCCTGGAGGGTTGCGGTTATCGATGCTGTCGATGATCTTGAACCGTCCGGAGCAAACGCGCTTCTCAAGATGCTCGAGGAGCCACCCGCGAACACCTTGTTCTTTCTCGTCAGCCACGCTCCGGGCCGCCTTCTGCCGACCATAAGGTCGCGCTGCCGCCGCCTGGATTTCACCAACCTCGCGGATGACGGCATGACGTCAATCCTCGAAGCGCAGGCGCCGGAGCTGCCACCTGCTCAGCGGCAGCGGATCATCGCCATGTCGAACGGCTCGGCGGGAAGGGCGCTCGCCTTTGCCGAGCTCGACCTCGCAAAGCTCGAAGATGCGGCCGTCGCGATCCTGCGCGACGGCGACCCGACCAATGCCCGCCGCTCCGACCTGGCGGCCGAGCTTGGGCGGAAAGGCGCCGCGGATCGCTACGCCGCGTTCCTCGAGCTGGCGCCGTCGCTGATCGCGCGCGAGGCCAAGGGTCTGCGCGGAACATCTCTCGGGCGTGCGCTCGATGCCTACGCCAAGACGCGCGAGCTTGCCGCCGTCGCGCCGCGCGTCTCGCTGGATCCGGCCGCGACGATATTCCAGATCGGCGGTTTTCTCGCCGCGGTCGCGGAGCCCAGCAGCCGAGCCGCTTCCTTGAAGCGCTAAACCTCGGCGGCTAGGGCTTTCCTCATGGGCGAGCCCTTCTACATCACGACGGCAATCAGCTACCCGAACGGCCCGCCGCACATCGGCCACGCCTATGAGGCAATTGCCGCCGATGCGATCGCACGCTTCCAGCGTGCGCAGGGCAGAGACGTCCGTTTCCAGACCGGCACCGACGAGCATGGCCTGAAGATGGCCCAGGCGGCGCGCACCGAAGGCGTCGAGCCGCGCGCCTTTGCCGACAAGATGTCCCGTCTTTTCCAGGACATGTGCGACACTCTCAACGTGTCTTACGATCGCTTCATCCGCACTTCCCAATCCGATCATTACCGCGCGAGCCAGGCGATCTGGAAGGCTATGGAAGACAATGGCGACCTCTATCTCGACCGCTACGAAGGTTGGTACTCCGTCCGCGACGAGGCTTATTACGAGTCCGAAGAGCTGACGGACGCCGAGGACGGGAGCAAGCTGTCGCCGCAGGGCACTCCGGTCGAATGGACTGTCGAGGAAAGCTGGTTCTTCCGCCTCTCCAAATACCAGCAACCGCTGCTCGACCATTATGCAGCCAATCCGGAGTTCATCCGCCCTGAAAGCCGGCGGAACGAGGTCGTGCGTTTTGTCGAGGGCGGCCTCAAGGACCTCAGCATCTCGCGCACGAGCTTCGACTGGGGCGTGCCGGTGCCGGGCAGCAACAACCATGTGATGTACGTCTGGCTCGATGCGCTGACCAACTATATCACCGGTCTCGGCTATCCGGATGATACGCCTCTATGGCGCCGCTACTGGCCCGCGGACGTCCATCTAATCGGCAAGGATGTGGTTCGCTTTCACGCGGTTTACTGGCCGGCGTTCCTGATGTCGGCCGGGATTGAGCTTCCGAAGCAGGTCTACGGACACGGTTTTCTTTTGAGCCGCGGCGAGAAGATGTCGAAGAGCGTCGGCAACGTTGTCGACCCGATGGTGCTCGCGTCGCGCTTCGGCGTGGACGCCTTGCGTTATTTCCTGCTGCGCGAAGTGTCTTTCGGTCAGGACGGCAGCTATAGCGCCGAAGCGATCGTTGCTCGCGCCAACGCCGAGCTCGCGAACAGCTTCGGCAACCTCGCTCAGCGCACCTTCTCGATGATCCACAAGAACTTGGGTGGGGTTCTTCCTGCTTCGGGTCAGGTTGCGGAGGACCTGCAACTCCTCGCGCTGGTCGACCGTACCGCCGGTGAGGAAGTGCCGGAAGCGTTTGATCGCTTCGCATTCTCGGTCGGCATCGAAGCCTGGCTTCGCGCCGTCTTCGCCTGCAACGCCTATGTGGACACCCAGGCACCGTGGGCCCTGCGCAAGACGGACCCAGAGCGCATGGCTGCCGTGCTCGGGACGCTGGTCGCTGCGGTTCGCGAGCTGACCCGCGCGATCGCCCCGATCATTCCGGAGTCCGCGGACAAACTCTTGACCCTGATCGACGCAGGCGAGGGCGGGGCGCCCATTCCCCAGCCCACCCCCTTGTTCCCGCGCCTTGAGCTCGAAGAGGACGAGGCCGCTTGAGGCTGATCGACAGCCATTGTCATCTCAATTACGAAGGTCTCGTCGAAAGGCAGGCAGAAGTACTTGAGAACGCTCGCAATCGCGGCGTCGCGGGGTTCCTCAATATCTCAACCCGGCGACGCGAATGGAGCGAAATTATCGGCTTGGCGGAACGCGAGCCTGACGTGTGGGCGAGCGTCGGGGTGCACCCTCACGAGGCGGACAATCATCCCGACCTCGGCGCAGCTGCCTTGGTCGAAGCCGCGAACCATCGCCGTGTCATCGCCATCGGAGAATGCGGGCTCGATTATTATTACGACAAGTCAGACCGCGCGGCGCAGCGCGAGCGCTTCCAGGCGCACATCGACGCGGCGCACCAAACTGGACTGCCGTTGGTCGTGCACACGCGTGAGGCCGAAGAGGATACGGCGGAGATCCTCACCTCGGCCGTCAAGGAAGGGGACGTGACCGGCGTCCTTCATTGCTTCACCGGCTCGGCCGAGCTTGCACGGAAGGGCCTCGATCTCGGCTTCTACATCTCGCTCTCTGGAATTGTGACCTTCAAGAACGCCCAGGATTTGCAAGAAACCGCCAAGTGGCTGCCCGCCCATCAGATGCTAGTTGAGACGGATTCGCCGTTCCTCGCGCCCGTTCCGCACCGCGGGCAGAAGTGCGAGCCGGCCTTTGTCGCTGACACGGCAAGCTTTATTGCCGGTTTGAGGGGCGAAGATCCCGAACAGCTCGCCGAGACGACAACCGCCAACTTCTTTAAATTGTTCAAGAAAGCCGCTTGAGAGTCCGCATTCTTGGCTGCGGGACATCGACCGGAGTCCCAAAGATCGGCAACGATTGGGGCCTGTGCGATGCCAATGAGCCCCGAAATGCGCGCCTGCGCACATCGATCTTCGTCGAAAGCGCCGGTGAACGCATGCTTGTGGACTGCGGTCCGGACCTTCGCCAGCAACTGCTTGCCGCCGAGGTCGTGCGGCTCGACGGCGCGATCGTGACTCACGCTCATGGCGACCATTGCCACGGCATCGACGAGCTCCGCCCAGTCGCGCAGGCGATCGGCGGGCCCGTGCCCCTCTACGCTCGTTCCAATGTCCTCGAAGAGTTGCAGCTCCGCTTCGGCTATGCGTTCGGGCAGTCCGACTTCTATCGGCCGATTGTCGAAGCGCGCCAGCTGGCACCCGAGCTGAGCTTCGGTGAGTGCCGGGTGACCTACGTTGATCAGCCGCATGGCGGTCCGACGTCGCTTGGCTTGCGTTTCGACGAAGGCAACGCATCTGTGGGTTATGCAATAGATTTCAGCGCGCTGAGCGATGGAATGGCTGCGCTTTATGAGGATGTCGACGTATGGATCGCAGACTGCCTCACCCGCGAGCCGCACCCGACCCACATGCATCTCGACGCATTGCTCTCGGCCGCACGCGACTTGCACGTCGGTCAGCTTTATCTCGTGCACATGGGCAACGGCCTCGATTATCGTACGCTGATCGCCGAGCTGCCCGACTGGGCGGCGCCGGCCTATGATGGACTCGAGGTCGTCCTGTGATGTCCAACGACACCATGCTTGGCGGACTGTACCTGCTGATGGCGGCCATGCTCGTGCTCGGCGCGCTGATCACCCGTCGGGAGCCCGTAGCAAAGCTCATCACCATGGCGCTTGCCTGGGTCGCGATCTTCGGTGCCGGGTTCGTCCTGTTCACCTTCCGCGACAATCTCGGCTGGGTCGCCGAACGACTGAAGGCCGAGGCTGTCGGCACGGCGGTGGAGCAGGGGAAGGAAACACGCATTCCGATGGCGATCGACGGCCATTTCTGGGTCAATGCCAAGCTCAATGGCCACGACGTCAAGTTCCTCGTCGACAGCGGCGCGACCACGACGACGATCGACCGCGATACCGCCAAGGCGGCCGGAGTGGAGATGTCTGAGCGGCGCGATCTGTTCGTTCGCACTGGAAACGGGGTGATCCGAGTCGCAAGCGGCCGTGCGGCGGATCTGACCATCGGTGGCATCACGCGCCACGATGTTGCGCTCGAAATCGCCGACAACGACGACCTCAACGTTCTCGGAATGAATTATCTGTCGTCCTTGAGCCGCTGGGGCGTCGAGGGGCGGTGGCTGGTTCTGGTCCCCTGAGCTTATGCTAGAATTTTACATAATGCCTATTATCATACTTACAGATCGTGGGAGCGAAAGGCCCCGTCATGGCGCTTGAGCGGCTCGTCGAGATCATGCGCCGGCTGCGCGATCCCGTCAGCGGCTGCGAATGGGACACGGTGCAGACGTTCGAGACCATCGCGCCCTACACGATCGAGGAAGCCTATGAGGTCGCGGACGCGATCGCCCGCCAAGACATGGATGCGCTTGCCGACGAGCTCGGCGACCTCCAGCTCCAGGTCGTCTTCCACGCGCAAATGGCCGAGGAAGCCGGCATCTTTGCCCTGGATGACGTGATCGATCGCATTTGCGACAAAATGGAGCGTCGGCATCCCCACATCTTCGGCGATGCCGAGCACGGCGGCCATCACCTGTGGGAAAAGATCAAGGCCGAGGAGCGCGCAGCGAATCCCGACAAGAGCGCGCTCGCGGGCGTTGCGCTGGCACTTCCGGCACTGGAGCGCGCGGCCAAGCTCCAGCGGCGCGCAGCTCGCGTCGGCTTCGACTGGCCGGATGCCTCAGGTCCGCGCGCGAAGATCGACGAGGAACTGGCCGAACTCGACGCCGAAACGGATCACGAGCGCAAGCTGGAAGAGCTTGGCGATCTTCTGTTCGCTGTCGTAAACCTCGCACGACATCTCAACATTGAACCGGAAGCCGCTCTGCGGGACGCTAACCGCAAGTTCGAGCAGCGTTTCCGCGCAATCGAGCAAGAACCCGGTTTCGCCGACCTTTCGCTTGATAAGAAAGAAGCGCTGTGGGCACGCGCCAAGAAGCTTCAGGCGGACTCCTGCGCCTGAAACCGCGCCCAATTGTCGGGCGACAGCCTGACCGACAGCTCGAGCTCGTCACGGTCGAGCGTTTGCTCAATCACCTCACCCCTTGAATGGAGCCACGCGATCCGCTCGCCCGCACTGGCCGGCAGCCGGATTCGATGCACCTGCTCCCCGCTCCTCAGCTTGGCGGCCATGCAGTTGCGCAGCTCATCGAGCCCGTCGCCGCTCAGCGCCGAGATTGGCACCACATCCTCGCGCCGGCGGGCCTCCTCGTACAATCGCGTGCGTTCCTCGCCGGCGAGCAGGTCGACCTTGTTCCACGCTTCGATCCGCGGCGGCGCGCCCTCCTCGGCGAGTCCCAGCGACGCCAGCACGTCCTCGACGTCCTCCCGCTGAGCCTCGTGATCGGGATGCGCCATGTTGCGGACATGGATAAGGAGGTCTGCCTCGCGGACTTCTTCGAGCGTGGCGCGGAACGCGGCAATCAGCTCCGTCGGCAGGTCGGACACGAACCCGACGGTGTCCGACAGGATCGCCTTGTCGAACCCCGGCAGCCTAATATCCCGCATGGTCGGGTCGAGAGTCGCGAACAGCAGGTTCTCGGCGAATACGTCTTCGCCAGTCAAGCGATTGAATAAAGTAGATTTTCCGGCGTTCGTGTAGCCGACGAGAGCAATCACCGGCCACGGCGCCCGTTGACGTCGGCCGCGATGCAGACCGCGTGTGCGCTTCACTTGATCGAGCTCACGCCGGATCTTCGCCATTCGGTCGCGGATCAGCCGCCGGTCGGCTTCGATCTGCGTTTCGCCAGGGCCGCCGAGAAAGCCGAAGCCGCCGCGCTGGCGTTCCAAATGGGTCCAGCTTCGGACGAGCCGGCCGGCCTGGTAGTCGAGATGCGCAAGTTCGACCTGTAGCCGGCCTTCGGCCGTCGCCGCGCGTTCACCGAAAATCTCGAGGATCAGCCCGGTTCGGTCGATGACCTTGGTGCCGACCTCCTCCTCGAGATTTTTTTGCTGGATCGGGGTCAGCGCCGAATCGACGATCAGCAGCCCTGCGCCCTCCTGCTTCGCCGTAGCGGCGATCTCCTCGACCTGACCTTTGCCTAGCAGTGTCGCAGGCCGGACCATCCGAACACGGACTGGCCGGGCCGCCACGACGTCGATCCCAATGGCTTCGGCGAGCCCCTCGGCTTCCACGACGCGAGCCTCAACCGAGCGCCGGGATGCTTCGCGCGGCAGCTCGGGCACGGCAATGACCGCACGCTCGCCGCGAGCAACCTCGGTCTCGCCGTGACCATCATATTCGTTCAGGATTCGGCTCCCTCGTCGCCGTTGGCGGCCTGTTCAGCCCCGAGGCTGAGCGGATGCGCCGGCTGGAGTGTGGAGATCGCATGCTTGTAGACGAGCTGCACCTGACCGCCGCGCTCCAGCACGAGGCTGAACTGGTCGAAGCCGGTGACCGACCCTTGAAGCATCACGCCGTTGATCAGGAACAGGGTCATGCGCTCGCTGTCCCGCGCCGCCGCTGCAAGAAATTGGTCCTGGAGGCCGGCCTTGGGTCCCTCCGCAGGCGACGCGCTCGCCGTGAAATCGGGCGGAAGATCGGCCGGCATGATGGTCGAGATCGAATGCTTGTAGACGAGTTGCGACGACCCGTCGCGCCGAAGCAGCAATGAGAATGCATCGAACCAGGTGATCACGCCCTGGAGCTTCACGCCCTTTACCAGGAAGATCGTGACCGGGAGCTTGGCGCGCCGAAGGCTATTGAGGAACTGGTCCTGAAGGCTCAGCGAACGCGGGGCCATAGCGCCTCCTCCTACTCCTCGCCCTCCCTTTTGTCGCCGATCCCGAGGGCCTTCAGCTTCCGGTGCAATGCGGAGCGTTCCATGCCGATGAACGACGCTGTGCGGGAGATGTTGCCGGAAAAACGGCGGATTTGAATCTTCAGATACTCGCGTTCGAAGGATTCACGGGCTTCGCGAAGCGGGCTCCCCATGATCGTCATTGTCGCGCTGGAGCTGCTGATCGCGCTCTGATTGTCGAGAATCTCGGGAGGGAGAAGATCGACTTCGATCCGCGAGACGCGATCGCCGGGCGCGAGGATCAGAGTCCGCTCGATGATATTGCGAAGCTGGCGAACATTGCCGGGCCAATCGTGTGCCTGGAGTGCGGCCATCGCCTCTTCCGAAATGCTCGGAGCCGTCATCCGCCGTTCCGCCGCGAAGCGCGACAGGAAATGGCTGACCAGCTCGGGAATGTCCTCCCGGCGTTCGCGCAGCGCCGGGAGCTTCACCGGAACGACGTTGAGCCGGTAGAAGAGGTCCTCGCGAAAGCGGCCCGCGGCAATCTCATCTTGCAGGTTGCGCGATGTCGCCGAAAGCACGCGAACGTCGACCTTGATCGGCCTTTGTCCGCCGACGCGGTTGTAGCTCTGGTCTGTCAGTACGCGAAGGATCTTGCCCTGGGTGGTCAGCGGCATGTCAGCGATCTCGTCGAGGAACAGAGTCCCGCCATGCGCATGTTCGAGCATTCCCGGGCGCATTACGCCCTCGGATTCGCTTCCGAACAGCTCCTCCTCAACCCGCTCCGGGCTCATCATGGCTGCCGAGAGCACGATAAACGGGGCGCGCGCGCGCGGGCTCCACTGGTGGATCATCCGTGCGGCAATTTCCTTGCCCACGCCCGGCGGACCCGAGATCAGAACGCGGCTTCCGGTCGGTGCGACGCGCTTCAGGGTCGCCCTGACCGTGTTGATCGCAACCGAGCTTCCGTGGAGCTGGTCTTCCTGCCCGACCTGCAGCCGAAGCGTCTCGTTTTCGCGCCGCAGCCGCTCGGTCTCGGTTGCGCGATCGACGAGATAGATCAGCCGCTCGGCTTCGAAGGGCTTTTCGATGAAGTCGATCGCGCCTTCCCTTACGGCGGCGACGGCAGTGTCGAGATTGCCGTGGCCCGAGATCATCAGTACCGGAACGGTCGAATCCCGCCGCTTGATTTCCTGGAGCAGCTGCAGGCCGTCGAGCTTGGATCCCTGCAGCCAAACGTCGAGCAGCACCATCGACGGGCGGCGCTCCTCCATTGCGTCGAGTGTCTGCGAGCTGTCGGCTGCCGTCCTGACCGAATAGCCCTCGTCCTCCAGGACGCCGCTGACGAGATCGCGAATGTCCGCTTCGTCGTCGACCACCAGCACTTCAAGCGCCATCAGGCATCCTCATCATTGTCGTGATTGTCTTCCGCGGCCGCTTCGGCGCGCGCCGTTGCCAGCGCGGCGAGCTTCGCGGTATCGAACGAGATGCGGACATGCGTGCCGCCGCCGGATCGGTCGAGGAACGCGATTTCGCCGAAATGTTCCTCGACGATCTTCTTGACGATCGCGAGCCCTAGCCCCGTCCCCCTCACCCGCGTGGTCACGTATGGCTCGGTCAGGCGGTCCCGGTCCTCCGGCAGCCCAATCCCCGTATCCAGCACATCGATGACGAGATTGTGGTTCTCGCCATGCAACTTGAGGTCGAGGCGGTCGCCGGCCAGACTATGCTCCCCTCGATTACGCCTTGCCTCAATAGCTTCCACCCCGTTCTTCACAATATTCGTCAGCGCCTGTGCAAGCTGGCGCCGGTCGCACACCATGCTGAACTCGCCCTGCGGTGGATCGAGCGAGAATGTGATTGCCGGATGCGCGACCTCGTGCAGGAACAGAGCTTGGCGCGCAATCTCGTGGACATTTTCTTCGCGGAACACGGGCTTGGGCATTCTTGCGAAATTGGAGAATTCGTCGACCATCCGCCTGAGATCGCCGACCTGGCGGACGATGGTCGCGGTCAGCCGCTCGAAGGTCTCCTTGTCGGAGGAAACCTCCTGCGCGAAGCGCCGCTGCAGCCGCTCGGCGGCGAGCTGGATCGGGGTCAGCGGGTTCTTGATCTCGTGCGCGATGCGCCGGGCAATATCGGACCAGGCGGCGCGGCGCTGGTCGGACAGCTGGTCGGTGATGTCGTCGAAGGTCAGGACCGCGCCGTCCTGGTAGCGCACCCGCTTCACGGCCAGCGTGCGCTGGACGCCCTCCGACGCGATCAGCACGTTCGCTTCCGACTGCTCGCCGCCCATGAATTCGTCGAGCTCGGGTGAAACCGAGGCGAGGTCCCTCCCCTCGATTTCGCCTTCGCCCTTTTCGAGCAGCGTTTCCGCCGAGCGGTTGAGCAGCAGGATTCGGAGACCGCTGTCGACCGTGATCACTCCCGCCGTCACGCTCGACAGCACTGCCTCCATGAAGGCGCGCCGCGTCTCAAGCTGTGTATTGGCGGCCCTCAGCGCGCCCGTCTGTTCCTCCAGGCGACCTGCCATCCGATTGAATGCCATCGCCAGAGTCTGGATCTCGTCTTCGGTCTCAGTGACCGTCACCCGCGCCGAAAAATCGCCTTCCTCGATCTGCCCTGCGGCGCCGACGAGTTGGCCGACAGGGCGTACCATTCGGTCGGCGATTTTGAGCGCGGTCAGGATCGACAGGCCGACAATGACGAGAGCGCCGAGCAGCAGCGCAGCGTTGAAGCGAAGCTGATTGGTCCGCGACCGATTGCGCAATGCGTGATAATCGTTGAGGACCGTGTTCGCCCGCTTCATCTGAGCCCCGAGTTCGGGATCGATCCATTTGCTCGCGAGCAGGTACGTGCCCTCGCCGTAGGTCAAGGGCGTGATCACCGCCAAACGGCCTGGGCTCTTGGCATCGACGCTCTTGAGCCCCGGATGGAGCTTCAGCGTGTTCACGGCGGTATCAATCCGCGCCTGGTTGATCAGCGATTCCTCGCCCTTGCTGACGCCGAGCGCCACAGCCAGAGTGTTCACCGTACCGTCCGGATTCACCTTGACGATTGCGGCTTCGTTCAGGCTGCGGCGGTAGGTCTGATAGGCGAGACCCGTGTAGAATCGCGGATCGTCAATCGGAATCTGGGCGAGATACCCGGAGAGGTCGCCCGACATCGTCGTGACCTCGTTGCTGACTTGGCTCAGTTCATAGCGATAGGCACCCTGGGCGACCTCCACCGTGCTCTCGAGCATGTTGCGCGCGCGGTTCGAAAACCAGAATTCAAGTCCGCTCTGGAACAGCAAGGATGCGAAGATCGCGACGAGTACAGTCGGGACCGCGGCGATGGCCGTGAACAGCGCGACCAGGCGGATGTGCAGCCGTCCACTGCCGAGCCCTCCGCCTTCCGCTCGCCTTAGCGCGACTCGGCGCGCGTAAAGCGCCATCAGCGCGATCGCGGGAAGCAGGATCCCAATCAGCAGGAGCGCGATCAGCGGCGGCGAAAGTAAAGTGCCCGGCTCGGCGCTCCGGCGAAGCACCCCGACGGCGAGCGCCATCATGGCGACGAGGAAGGCGGCGATCAGCCAACCGAGCCGATCATAGAAGCGGCCGCTCGCCCGCTCCCGCTGAAGCCAGCTTTCCTGCTGCGAAATTACCGGAGAGTCGGCCGTACGCGCATCCATTCGGCCACGGCCCTAGCATGGCCGTTGCACAAAAAACACACCTCGAATGTGAACAATCTGCTCAGGCG